>Ga0307441_1000028_pt1 | contig 72336 bp, 68 predicted proteins | sample SalMarWE160420MG_FD_202149 | JGI IMG/M metagenome (GOLD analysis project Ga0307441, IMG submission 202149) | Salt marsh sediment microbial communities from the Plum Island Ecosystem LTER, Massachusetts, United States - WE1604-20 | ecosystem: Environmental > Aquatic > Marine > Intertidal zone >... | reverse complement strand
CACCGGCCACCAGCCGATGACCGTCAGCGAACCCGCCAACCCCAGCACGAACGCGGTGGTGCCGGCCAGAAAGACCTTGGTGCGCGGCCAGGACAGGGAACAGTTGGGCGCCAGGACAATGGACCCGGTACGGGTAGAGGGGTCTATCTGCGCGTCAATCATTGATGCAGGTGCTCCTGGCCTGGGCTCCCACCCATTGCTGCAAGAACGGCGCCACACAGAAAGCCGCCACGTCAGAACAAATTATAGGCAACCTTGACAGACTTTTGGTGGATATGCCCCAAAAAGCGGTGCACAACCCCCAGCGGGTGATGGCGCGGCCCGAACACCGGAAAGAGCCCGGATCACTCCAGGGGCAGGCTTCCGGTATCGTGGCGATCGTAGACCAGGGCGGCCGATTCGCGCCGCGCCTCGACGCGCAGCTGATGCTCGTGGGTACGGCCGAGGTCGATGAGGTGAACCACTCGGGTCCCCTGCAGGGTCAGATAGTCGGCAATCAGCGAGCGGTGGCAGCGTACCGGGTCGCGCTCGGCGCACATGATGGCGGTGGCGCCGCGGCCGGCCATACTCAGCAGCTGAGCGGCCGCGCGCTGAAAGGCATCGGTCTGCATGTAATCCGCAAAGCCCCTCAGCCCTGCATCCAACATGGTATGGATCGAATCCCCGCGTACCGGACGCCGGCCGCCCAACTGCCGGCCCGCCCAGTGGTAGGCCATGCCGTTGCGCTCACAGGCAGCGCGCAGGGACGGCTCCGAAAACTGGGGATGGCGCCGGGATTGGGGCTGGGCCCGCACATCCACCAGGCTGGCGATACCGGCCGCGCCCAACAATTCCATAAGCCCCGCCAACGGGCGGTCACTGTGCCCCACGGTATACAGTACCGACGTCGTCATACCGGCACTTTAGCGCGCAGACGCCGGCCCTGTCAGCCGCCGCTTCCGCCGCGCCTGCATCCCCGTGCCGACACCGGCATAATTGATCCATGAGCCGCGACCTCCAGAGCCTGCGCCGACACCAGGCACGGCTGCGCCGCTGCACCCGCTGCCCGGCCATGGCGGGGCCGCCGGTGACCGGTGCGCCGGCGCTGTCGCCTGTATTTCTGATCGGCCAGGCACCCGGCAACCGGGAAATTCAGGTACACCGCCCATTCGCCTGGACCGCGGGCAAGACCCTGTTCGGCTGGTTCGAAAGCATCGGCCTGGATGAGCAGGCGTTCCGGGAGCGGGTCTACATGGCGGCGGTATGTCGCTGCTTTCCGGGTAAGAACCCCGGCGGCGGCGACCGGGTACCCAACCGGGACGAAATCTCCAACTGCGCGCCGTGGATGGCGGCGGAACTGCGGCTGCTGGCGCCGCAACTGATCCTGCCCACGGGCAAGCTGGCCATCGGCCAGTGGCTGCCGGTACGCAGCCTGGCGGAAGTGGTGGGCAAGTGCCACCGTGTCCAGCATGAGGGCGGGGAAGCCGACCTGATCCCCCTGCCCCATCCCTCCGGGGCGTCCACCTGGCACCGCACCGAGCCTGGACGCTCCCTGCTGCGCAAGTCCCTAGCGTTGATCGCAGCACACCCGGCCTGGCGGTCCCTGCTGCACTGAGCCCGGTAGCGCCGCCGCGCGGCGCACCTTCGCGCCGATGTCGAACCCTCCCCGGCATTCGACTGTCAATCCCGACACGGCGCCGACAAACGGACCGCCTGCCGGCCCCAACCCCACAAGGAGACGACACCATGCAACTACAGGACATCAGCGGAAAGACAGCAGTGGTGACGGGCGCATCCAGCGGCATCGGCATGGCCGCTGCACGGGCGCTGCACGGCGAAGGTATGCGGGTGGCCCTGGCGGCCCGCAGCGCCGATAAACTGCAGGCCCTGGCCGATGAACTGGGAAACGACTGCATGGTCGTGCCCACCGACGTGGGGGACGAGCAGCAGGTGGAACACCTGTTCGCCCGCGTGAAGGAACAGTGGGGCGGGTTGGACCTGCTGCTCAACAATGCCGGCGTCGGCTACGCCGGCAGCCTGGAAACGGGCAAGACCGAGGAGTGGCGGGCCACCATCGACGCCAACCTCTACGGCGTACTGTTCTGCACGCGGGCGGCGATTCCCCTGCTCAGGGGACGCCCCGGCGCCATGATCAACACGGTATCCAGCGTCGGCGGCCGGCACGGCATCGAGGGATGGGCCGTATACAACGCCACCAAATTCGCGGTGGTCGGGCTGCACGATGCGCTGCGCAAGGAACTGGGCCCGGAGGGTATCCGGGTCTCGCTGATCGAGCCCGGCGCCGTTTACACCCGGTGGGGCTACAACGTCTCCGAGGAAGCGATGCGTGAGCGGCGCGACAGCATCGAAGCGCTGCAGGCCGAAGACGTGGCCAGCGCACTGGTCCATGCCTTCGCCCAGCCGGCCAACGTCAACCTGCAGGAAATGCTCATCATGCCCACCCGGCAGACCTACCCCTGAGAGACAACGCCGATCAGTCGGGACGATAGCAGGCGCCGCCGCCCCACCGGGGATGTTCGTTGCGGGCGCGCTCCAGACCGTAGCGCCGGGCCGCCGCTGCGGGGTCTCTCTGCCACGGGCAGACGGCGCGCACTCAGCCGAGAAATGCGTCTTCCGAGTTCAGGTACGCCAGTTCCTCCGGCGTGCTGACCCGGCCGAGAATGGCGTTGCGGTGGGGAAAACGCCCGAAGCGCCGCACGATTTCCCGATGATGGCGGGCCCACTTCGCAGTGGCCTCCAACCCGGCCGCCTCCAGCAGTTCCACGACCCGGTCCTGGTCGGCGATGTCCTCCCGGTGCATGAGCGGCATGTACAGAAAAATTTTCTGCTCGTCGCCGAGTGCCCGGTCGAGACCGGCATCGATGGCATGCACCGCCACCTGTCGCGCGGCCTTCTCGGTGGCAAAGCTCTCCGGCTGGCCGCGATACATATTGAGGGGGAACTGGTCCAGCACGATGACCAGCGCCACCGCACCCTCCGCGGTACGGGCCCAGTCATCGAGCCCGCTCTCGGCCGCGGCTCGGTAGGTGCTTTCGAAACGGGACCGGATCTCGGCGTCCAGCTCGGGGGTCGACTTGAACCAGTGATCCCGCATCGGCGCCCCGTACCAGAACGACAGCACCTGCTCCACCGTACTCACTGCGGCCTGGGGCGATGTGCTGCGGGGATCGATATGAGACACCCTGGACAGGCCGGCGCCGCTCAGCTCGAAGGCCTGACCGAAGCCGCGCACATAGGTTCCGGCCTCGGGCTCCAGACAGAACAACTCGAAGTCCGCCAGCGCGCGCAGCGTATCCATGATGGCGCCGAATTCGTCGGCGAAGCGGTCCAGCAACTCCCGCCAGCGCGGGGAATCGCGGGCAACGACGGTGGCTTTGCACTGGTAGGTCAGGCGCCGGCGCGCAAACGGATTGCGGGCCGCCCCCTCCTTCTCCAGAAACAGCACACTGGCGCGCCCCGTGGCGCGCAGGTCCATCGTGTGGCGGGCGAGGCCGCTCACGTACACATAGACGTTTTCCCGCTCGTCAGCCACATAGGGGGCGCTGCTGGCGTGGGGCACGCCGATGGCGTCCGCCGTCGCCAGCACCGCCGTGCCCACGGACTCGCGAAAGGCCACCACCTCGCGGCGCAGAACCTCGTCAGAATGCATTTCGTCCTGGCTCATGACCATGCCCGTCCCGGCAGCTCCGATTTCCCCGCCCATGATATAGCCTCATCGCATCGCGGTACGAGTCCGGCGCATAATGGGGAACCGTCGAGGCCCGAACGCCCGGGGTCCTGAAGGCCGGGCGGACATTCGCTACACTGGGCCCGGCCGCGGATCACGGGGCCAGCGCACGCCGCAGCGACATGACGGCCTGGGAAGGTTGCTCGATGAATGACTTCTATTCCGGCTATGGCTTCCAGACCGAACCGTTTCGGCTGACGCCCGACCCCGGCTTCCGCTTCGCCCATGCCGCCTACGGCCAGGCCGCGGAAGCGCTGCAGCGCGCCCTGGCGGAGCGCAAGGGCATCGCCATGCTCACCGGCAAACCGGGCACCGGCAAGACCACCCTGGTGGGAGACCTGCTGAACCGGATGGCGTCCCCGCGGATGAAGAGCGCGGTTCTGACCAGCACTCAGCTGGGCACCGACGATCTGCTGCGGATGATCGCCCAGGCCTTCGATCTGCATTCGCGCAGCAGTGACAGCGCAGCCATCCGCGCCGTCATCGATCAATTCCTGCAGCGCCAGGCGCAGGCGGGGCAGACCACACTGCTGGTGGTGGACGAGGCCCAGAATCTGTCAGTGGACGCCCTGGATACGTTGTGCCTGCTGAACGGCGGCGGCGATGGCGATCAACCGGGCCTGGATGTTCTGCTGGTGGGACAGGAGCAACTGCTGGAAAAGCTCCGTCTTCCCGAACTGAAAGCGCTGTCCCAGCGCATCGTGGAGGCCGCCCATCTCGGCACGCTCGATACCGACGATACCCGCGCCTACATCGAACACCGGCTGACCCATGCGGGTTGGCAGGGCCGACCGCGCCTGACAGCCGATGCCTATCAGCTGATCCAACTGCTCAGCCGCGGCCTGCCCCGCTACATCAACAAGCTCTGCGCCCGGCTGCTGGTGCACGGCGGCATCGACGCCAGAGCGGAATTGAACGCCCAAGACGTACTCACCGTCGGTCGGGAGATGCGCGACGAGCTGCTGGTGCCGCATTTCGCCGACTCGGATCTCGACAGCGTATTCACCGAGCTTGCCGTCGACGAGCCGGAGCGTGCCGAGGACAGCTCCCAACCCGCTGCCGACGAGGCGGCACCGGCGATGTCCAGCAGCCCCGGCGCGACCGGACGCACCACCACTTCCATCGACCGCGCCTACCGACCACCGGAAACGGCCGCGGCGGGGAACGGCGCGGAGAAACGCGAGGCCGCCGAAGGCGACAGCCGACAGGGCGCAGCCGTGCACGCGACCGACGGTGGTGGAGCGCCTCCGCGCCGGGCACGCAACACATCCGAACGGGCTCTGGTGGCCGGTATTCTGGCGCTTATGATCGCGGCGGGCTATGGCATCTGGCGCCATCACCCGAGGCTGTGGAAGGCGTTGGAATCGAGCTCCGAAACCCACGCCGTGACACACCGGCAGACAACGCTGCCCGCCGCCAAGGCCGACGGCGCCGTGCAGCGCAGTGGCGCGCCCCCTTCCCCATCGGCCGCCACGCCGGCGACAGGTGCGACCGGCAGTCCGGAGCCTGCAGCCGCCGCCGCGAGTTCACCGGCCAAACCCGGGGCGAACCCGTCGGGCGGCGCTCAGCAGGCCGCCGCGCCCTCCCCCCCGGCCAGCGGCCCCGCCGTTGCCACCGCGCCCTCGCAACCGGAGGCAGTTGCGACACCGCCCACTGACAAGGCTGCGGCCGCACCCCATCCGCCGGCATCGTCCGCATCGGCCAGCCAGCCGCAAGGCGCCGCGAGCGGCGCCGCCGAAATGCCGGACAATCCGCCGGCAGCCCCTGGCCAGTCGAAGGTATCCAGTGGCACAGCGGTGCCGGCCCAGGGCACGACGACCCACCCGGACGAGGAGTCCTCCCGGCTGACCTTGTCCGAACTGGGCGCCAAGGCCCAAGCCGCTTTCGACGATTACCGCCTGACCATACCGGCGGCCGGCAGCGCCTATTACTACTACCAGCTCATGCTCGCCCGGGCGCCGGACGATCCCCGTGCCAAGCAAGGCATCGAACGCATCGTTGAGCGTTACCTGTGGCTTGCGCAACGGGCTGTTTCGCGCCAGGACTACGACCGCGCCCGCAACTATATCCATCGGGGGCTGGGTGTAAGTCCCGACAACCCGGAATTTCTGAAGCTGCAAAGCCGGCTGAATGCACAGCGGTCCGCCGCCCGTGCCAGCGGCGCCCAGGGCACCGGCGGCACGCCGCCCGGAGCGCCGCCCGCCACCGGCCCCGGCGTTCCGATCCCGGTCACGCCGGCGCGCCCCGTATCGCCCTGAAGGCAACGGCGCTCTGCGTTACACTGGTCGCTTTCCACGGCAGCGAAACGGCACGAGTCTCCATGGACATCGCTTTTCTCGGCACCGGCCTCATGGGCCATCCCATGGCGCAGCGCCTGTTGGACCACGGCCATCGGGTGACCGTCTACAATCGCACCGCCGCCAAGGCCGCCGACCTTGTCGAGCGCGGCGCCGCAAGGGCCGACACCCCGGCGGAGGCGGTCGGCAACAGCGAATGGGTGGTGATGATGCTGGCCGATGCGCACGCCATCGAGCATGGCTTGCTGGACCCTTCGGTCGCCTCCGTGCTGCGAGGCCGGCGGGTGCTCAACATGGCGACCATCGGACCCCATGAGGCGCGCGACCTGGCGGACCGGGTGCAGGCCGCCGGCGGCGAGTTCATGGAATGCCCCGTGCTGGGCAGCATCCCGGAGGCCGAGGCGGGCACCCTGATACTGATGTTCGGGGGCACGCAGTCCCAGTTCGACGCCGCCGGGCCACTGCTGCGCGCCCTTGGCTCCAAGCCCCAGCATATCGGGCCCGTGGGCCACGCCAGCGCCCTGAAGCTGGCCATGAATCAACTCATCGCCAGCCTGACGGCGGCATTCTCCCTGAGCCTGGGACTGATCCGCAGCGAAGGGGTGGAGGTGGACAAGTTCATGGCGGTGGTGCACGACAGCGCCCTGTACGCCCCCACCTACGACAAGAAACTCGGCCGCATGCTGGCGGGCGATTTCGCCAATCCCAATTTCCCGCTGCGGCACATGCTCAAGGACGTGCGTCTGCTGCTGGACACCGCTGCGCGGGACGGCCTGAACATGCAGGTGCTGACGGCCGTGGAAGCGTTGCTCGAAAAGGGGGAAAGCGCGGGTCTTGGCGACCAGGATTATTCCGCCCTGTACAGTCTGGTCGATCCGCACCCCGGCGCAGGCTAGCGCCCCGCCGCTGGCGGGCCACATCCGCCGGACACGCTATTCCTCGCAGGAATAGCCCAGCAGTTCCAGCCCTTCCTCCAGATAGTCGGCTGCCAACGGGGTCGTCATCAGATAGTCGGCGGTGCGTTCCGTCCAGGCCTCGGTGGCGGCGATCACCGCACCCTGCCAGTCGTCCACGTCGTAGTCTCCCCGCCCCACCCACATCAGCGCCACCAAATCGTATTGCTGGTCCGGCTCCAGATCGGCCACCGCCGATTGAACCTCCTGCAGGGTCATGTCGTCGCGATGGTCCTCCAGGATGTCCAGGGCCCAGTCGCCGTTTGCGTCCGCAGGCTCATCCGGGATGACCACCTCGTCCTTGGCCTGAAATTCCCGCGCCCTGGCGATAATGAAGCAGACCGTTTCGGGATTGACATTAAGTGACTGTTCCACTGCTGCATCTCCTCCAGCGCCCCCGCGTGCACTACTCAAAGATAGCATCTGGACCTGTTCCACCCCACCGACGCCCGGCAATTGCACATCGGGCCGCGAATCTGCGCCGCGCGGCGACCGTGGACCCACTTGTAACCGACAACCCCAAGGCGCTGCCGTTCACAACGTCGACTGTCAGGGACGGGCGAACGGGCGCTGCCCGGCTCCCGGACCCGGAGGTACAATGCCGGCCGGTACGTGCCTCCCGGCGGCGCCGATGCCGGGCATTCGCCAATCAGGAAGTCCCATGACCGTTCTCGTGCTCTTGAACAAACCCTATGGCGTGCTCTGCCAGTTCACGGACCGAACGCAGCGTGCCACCCTGGCCGACTTCATCCGGCGGCCGGGCGTCTATCCGGCGGGACGCCTGGACCGGGACAGCGAAGGACTGGTCGTACTCACCGACGACGGGCGCCTGCAGCAACGCATCGCCCATCCCCGCCACAAGCTGTGGAAGACGTATTGGGTGCAGGTGGAAGGTGTGCCCACCGACGGCGCATTGCGGCGGCTGGCGGCCGGAGTGCAGCTCAAGGACGGCCTGACCGCACCGGCGCGGGTCCGAACGATGGAGGAACCGGCCGGACTGTGGCCCCGGGATCCGCCGGTGCGCTACCGGGCCAACATTCCCACCGCCTGGCTGCAATTGGAACTGCACGAGGGCCGCAACCGGCAGGTGCGGCGCATGACGGCCGCCGTGGGTTTTCCTACCCTGCGGCTGATCCGCTACGCCGTCGGACCGTTGACCATCGACGGGCTGCATCCGGGGCAGTGGCGCGCCGAAGACCCCAGTGTGCTGGGAACCCCGCGCCGACGCCCGAGTGACAGCAACGGCGAGGGGTCGCGCCGCTGACCGGCATGGCGATGGCGCGTTCGCACGGTCCCGCGCTCAGCGCTCAACCTTCTCCAGGACCTGGGAAATCACGTCGCCGCGGCGGTAGATGGGCAACTGGCGCTGCATGTCTTCGAATGCGGCGTCCCGCTCCGCAGCGGTCTCGTACCAGCGGAACGCCTCCCAGTCGGGCCCGAGCAGGTGGGGTGCGCGCATTGGGTCGTCCTCGGGCAGGGTGATTCGAATCCCGTAATTCTTCATGGCCATAATCGGTGCAGTATAGTGGGCATGACAGTGCCGCCAGATTATAAAGGCTCGACCGGCACAGACAATGCGCAGCGCCCGCCGTTCGCGGGACACTCAGCCGGTCGGGTACGTTGCAGTGCGGCCGCGCGCCACCTACGCTGGTTGCTGTGAGCACGGAGGAAGTCGCACCAGCGAAACCGGACAGTTTGTGGGCGACCATCGAGCGCCGCAGCAGGAAGGCGATGGCCGAGGGCGCACTATGTCCCATCGAAACCCGCTGCGAAGAGGTCGAGGATGCGGGAATCCGCTTCACCTTGCGGGTGGCGGCCAATATCGCCCGCAAGGAGAACGTTGACGCGCAGCACCGGCACCGCGACCCGTTCGCCCCCTTCGAACGGGACCTGTTCGTTACCGATATCGGCGCTACTCACATGGCGCCGCTCAACAAATTCAGTGTCATCGACCGTCACCTGCTCGTCGTCACCCGCGCCTACGAGGACCAGGAGACACTGCTGACGTTGGCGGATTTTGAGGCTCTGTCGGTCTGCCTCGCCGCCTATCCGGCACTGGGTTTCTACAACGCAGGCGAAGTGGCGGGCGCCAGTCAGCGCCACAAACATCTGCAGGTCGTGCCTCTGCACGGCGGCGATCCCGATCCCATGGTTCCCGTCCAGCCGTTGCTTGCCGCGGCGCCGACCACGGATACCGTCACCCGCGTGCCCGCCCTGCCGTTCGCCAACGGTTTCTGCCGACTGCCGGCCGCGATTTTCCGGCAGCCGTCGGCCGCCGCCCCGTTGCTGCTGAGGCGCTACCGGGACTTGCTGGAAGAGGTGGGAGTGAAGGAAATCCGGGTGGGCAACGAGGCGCGCCAGAGCATGCCCTACAATCTGCTGGTGACCGCCCGGTGGATGCTGCTGGTGCCCCGCTCCCGGGAATGCTTCGGGAACATCTCGGTCAACGCCCTCGGGTACACGGGATCGTTCTTCCTGCGCGACGAGGAACAGCTGGCGGCGCTACGGCGGGCCGGGCCCATGACGGTGCTGCGCGCCGTATCGGTCACGCCGTGAGGGCCCGCACGTGGTCGGCCCTGCCCATACCGGACCCGGCGCGCTAGGCGGTGCCCACGTTGCTGTCGCGCGGCGTGTGGTAGTAATCGCTCTCTTCAGCGCACTGGCGCACTTCGTCCAACAACAGGCGCAGACGCTGCTCAGCAGTGGCCACCGCCGCACAGTCCTCGCAGCGGGGGTCTCCACAAGGCTGATGGGAGTACAGCCAGAAATGCACCACGCCGGCGAGCAACCCGGATGCAACCTCCCACGCATCGCCCTCGGGATTGCTGTCCAGCACGCGGTTGCCGAGCTCCACCACCTGGGCGGCTGCCTGGTCGAAAAGTGTCTGGGATGATTCGTCTGAAGCCATGCTCGTTCCACTCGGGAAAGGTCTGCGGCGTCGCGCTGGCATCGGCTGCCGACGGTGACGCTCTGCGGTATTATCCGCCGCTTTCGGGCACCGGCCCGAGCCCGCGGTCAACCAGTGCGAGGAATCCCTCCCCTCAGGGTCCATTGTAACCTGGGGCATGCCTGCAGGGGTATGACGGCGAACGGCCGATTCAGAGGATTGCGCCGCGCTCGGTCATGGAGTATTCGGTCAGACGCTCCTTGACGAACTCGAACGCATCGTCCACCGAATCGGTGCGGTGGAACAGATTCACGTCATCGGCGTCGATAGTGCCATAGCGTATCAATGCGTCAAAATTCACCACCTGATCCCAATATTCCGTCCCGAACAGCACCACGGGCAGATGCTTGCGTATCTTGTGGGTCTGGCGCAGGGTCAGTATCTCGAACAGTTCGTCCAGGGTGCCGAAGCCGCCGGGGAACACGATGACCGCCTTCGCCAGATAGGCAAACCAGAATTTGCGCATGAAGAAATAGTGGAAGTGAAAACCGAGCTCGCGGGTTACGTAGGGGTTGTCGAATTCCTCGTTGGGGATCGAGATCGTCAGCCCCACGTTCAGCCCCTTCGCTTCCGAGGCCCCGCGGTTGGCCGCCGCCATGATGCCGGGCCCGCCACCGGTGCAGACCACGAAACGACGATCTTCGTCCGCCAGTTCCTTGGACCACTCGGTGAAACGATGGGCCAGCTCGCGGGACGCCTCGTAGTAACGGGACATCTCCAGATTGACGTCGGCGCGGTGCGCATCGCCTTCTCCACGGCCGGCCGCTTCCACCTGAGCCTGTGCATCCTCTCGGGACACCAGGCGTGCCGAACCCATGAAGACGATGGTGTCATCCACCTGATAATGCTGGAACCGGCTGTGAGGCTCCAGATACTCCGAGAGGATACGCAGCGCGCGGGCATCGCGGCTGTTGAGAAATTCCTGATTATGATAGGCCTCGACGGCCCGGCGCCCTTTCTTCTCCATGACGGCCCCTTGTTGAACGGATGGAAACAGGTCTTGTGCGACGCCAACGGCTCGCGGGCCCAAGGGCGCTATGCGCCGAACATGCCCATATAGGCGCGGGCATCGAAGAACAGCTCGAGACGCCCGATCCTGCCGTCGCGCACCGTCGCCCACAGCGCCAGGCGGGTGACGGCCAATTCCTCGAGAGTGGTTCTGAAGTCCATGATGATGCAGACATCGTCGCCGTCGGAAAATGCCCGGCGCTGCTGCACGTCCTTCATGATGGTATCCACGCGCATCAGACTGGTGATCAGTCTGTCCGCGCTGTCGTAGCTCTCCAGCGGACTGACGTACTTGAAATCCCGGTCGGCGAGACAGCCGCGCGCCCGTTGCCAGTCGCGGGCCGCAATGCCGTCAAGGTATGCCTGGACCACAGTCAACGCACTGGCCGCCTCCATACCCCATCCCCGCTGCGCCGGTCGTTGCCGCACGGTCACGGCGACGATCGTAAAGTATAGTCCGGCAGCGGGCCGAAACCAGCGTGCCGCTGTGGCTCAACTCCCGACAGACAGATAGAAGAAGACGAAACGGCCTTCCTCGACGTCCACCATCAGGTTTGCACCGTGATTCAATCCGTAATCCACGTAGCCCGGCACCGCGCTGTCGAGATGGCACTCGCCGGCATGCTGGGGGGACTCGAAGTCCCGATCCCGATCGTACCAGGACAGCAGCATGGCATCGCCGAGGCGCTCCTGTGCCTCTGCGTTCGCATCGCCATGGCCGCCCGATAGTCGGCTGCCGGAGGACGGGGGTGAAGGCGAACGACTGCGACCGCCGACAGGTCCGGCATCTCAGACACCGCACAGGCGGGACCGTCGTCTGGGTTGGAACCGCTTTCGTGACTCACACCGCGCTCCCGCGACAGGTACAGGGGGAGTGTAGCGCGGCACCTGCGCCGGCGGAACCGCGACGCCGGTTCAGTAGTGCACCAGCGAATGCACTATCTGCTTTTCGAGCTTGCGCCGGCCGCCGAGGAAATCCAACTCCACCACGAAGGCGCACGCCGTCACCCGGGCTCCCAACCGCTCGATCAACGCACAACTGGCGGCAGCCGTGCCGCCGGTAGCCAGCACATCGTCCACCACCAGCACGTTATCGTCAGGCCCCAGGGCGTCCACGTGGACTTCCAGGCTCTCCGCCCCGTATTCCAGATCGTAGGAGATGCTGTGCACGTCATAGGGCAGCTTGCCGGGCTTGCGCAGGGGAACGAAACCGATCCCGAGCTCCCACGCCGCCAGACTGCCGAAAATGAAGCCACGGGCTTCCATACCCACCACAGCTGTCAATGCACTGCCGAAAAAGGGATGTACCAGTTCGTGGACGGCAAGGCGCAGGACCGCCGGATCGCGCACCAGCGGCGTAATGTCGCGGTACACCACGCCCGGCTTGGGAAAATCCGGTATATCGCGTATTCGAGCTTTCAGTCGTTCCAACATGCACCTCCCCTGTTGCCGCCCGACGCGATTCCCCGCAACCCGACGAGTTGACCGGGCCGACGGCGCCGTGAACCGCAACGAGCCGGAGTCCTCGCCGCCAAGACCGTGCCGCGGGCCGCCCCCCCTGTCAAGCGGGGGCCGCCATACCGGACCCCGTCGGCCCTCTGACCGGCAGGGTCGCAATCGAGCCGGCGGCGTGGTCTATAGTAAAGGACAGGTAAAAAGACCAACACGCATACATTGACCACGAACGTGCCGCGCCGTTCGGCTGGCGTCAGTCGACAGGGAGGAATACCGGTGGCCACTTCTTCTTCCGACCGACCGCAATCCAGCGCCGAGTTGCCCCTGGCGGCACCGTGCCGGCCACTGGCTACCGATGCGCCCCTTCGCTGGCTGCGGCTGGGTTGGCAGGACCTGCGGCGCGCCCCCCGGCAGAGCATCGCCTACGGACTGGTGATCGTGCTGTTGAGCTACGGCGTGAGCGCACTGGGATACCTGCTGGGCGACTATATACTGCTGCTCAGCCTGCTGTCCGGGTTCGTGTTCCTGGGGCCGGTGCTCGCGATCGGCCTGTACTCCATCAGCTTTCAACTGGAACAGGGCCTGAAACCGAAGCTGGGCTATTGTCTGCGCCAAGAGCGCCGGCACCTTGGAGATGCCCTGGTGTTTTCGGTGGGCCTGCTGATCGTGTTCCTGGTATGGGCCCGCGCCGCATCCATGGTGCATGTGTTCTTCCCCATGCAGGCCCATCCCCAATGGAGTGACCTGATCACGTTCCTGGGCATCGGCACCGCGGTCGGATCCCTGTTTGCGGCCGTGATTTTCAGCGCCAGCGCCTTCTCCCTACCGATGATCATGGATCGCAAGGTGGACACCGTCACGGCGGTGGTCACCAGCATCAACGCGGTGCTGCGCAACAAGGGGCCCATGGCGGTGTGGGGCGGGCTGATCGTGGCGGCGGTGGCGGTGGGCTTTGCCACCGGTTTTCTCGGGCTTGCGGTGCTGCTGCCGTTGATCGGCCACGCCACCTGGCACGGTTACCGGGAAACCATCGACCCGAGCGCCTGGCCTGTCAGCACCGATTCGCGCTGAAGGCGTCCCGTCCGCCCCTCTGCCGACAGCGAACGCCGCGCCGGACTCAGGTCGTCATACCCGGCTCGTCGTCGTTCGGCAGCCCGCGCTCGTACTCGGCGATCAACTGCGCACCCAACAACACGATCACCGCCGCCGCCTCGAAGGAAATCAGGATCAGAATGGCGCTGGCGAGCGCGCCGTACAGCACGTTCACCATGGACAGGGTGGAGAAATACCAGACCAGCACGTGCCGGGTGGCCTCCCACAGCAGCCCCGCGGCCACGCCCCCCACCAGGGCGTGTCGGAGGGCCAGCCGCCCCACCGGCATCACCATGTACAGGGAAGTGAGCAGCAGTATCTCGCCCACCACGCCCAGCAGGTACAACAGGACGCCCGATACCCCCCGCAGCGACCAGGACTCGCCCAGCACCGTTACCGTATGTCCCCCGAAGTCCTGCAGCGCTCCGCTGATGAAGCTGACCACCAGCAGCCCGAAACCGAGCAGCAGGATATACAGGTAGGGAATCACCGCCGACACCAGAAAATGGCGCCGGCGCACGGCCACGCGGTGGTAGAAGATCACCGACATGGCGTTCTCCAGCGCCGTGAAGGCCCAGGAGCTGAACAACAGCAGCATGCCCACACCCACGACGCCGATCACGTGCTTGTGGGACACGAACACCTCCACCTGCTTCATCAGAAATTCGGCCTGTCCGGGCACCAGCAGGTTGAGGTAGGCCGCCGTACTGGTCAACAGCTCCGCGCGGCCGAGCAGGCCCGACAGCAGCACCAGGAACAGGATAAACAGGGGCACGATGGACAGCAGGGTGTAGTAGGCGATCGCCCCGGACAGGAGCAGACCTTGATTGCGCCTGAAACCGGCGGCCACCCGCCAGAGAAAGCCGGCCGGGTCCTTCAGCACGGTGCTGATCAGCTGGGGGTGCCGGATCATGGCGCAAGCATAGGGGATCGGTAGAACGTTAACCAGCGCCGGCACTCCCCTGCCGGGACGGGCCGCCCGAACCGCGAGTCCGTGGCGGTCGCCGGCGGCGCACCGGCCGCGCACGGTCAGCAAGTCTCGGTTATCATCTGCCCACGCAGCGGCGCGGCCAGGGCCGGGACGACAGGCGGTCGCGGTCGCCGCCGTCGCCCGCCCCGTGAAGCCGCCGTCAATTGGTCGTCGGTGCACCGCGCTCGGTCGTGGGTGCGCGGGACATCACACAGTTCGCCCGGCTCCGGCAACCGGTACGATCCGTTGCCTCATGCCGCCGGGCCTCGAGGAAGATATGGCTATAACCGCGCCAAGGCTGTGTGTCGCCGGGCTATGAATGGCAAGAGAGGTTCATTTACCCTTGGGTACCCGTATTCCACCCCCTGCATGGATGGACCGTGATGTTCGACTGCTCGTCCCCCCGGGTCGGGACCGGTAAAGCATAGTGCCCGCCGAGAACCCTAGAACCACCGTGCTCGGCCGCGCCGGCCAGCGCTATCTGAACGCGCTGCGGTGGCTGGTGGAAGTCTCCCGCCGATACGCGGGCGCCGTGACCGTCGGGGCCCTGCTGCTGACCGCAGCGTCCAGCTATTACGCATTCACCCATATCGCAGTCAATACCAATACATCGGAGGTGCTGTTCCGCAACCTCCCGTTTACCCGCGTCAACGCCCAACTGGACCGGGCGTTCCCCCAGCTTCGTGACAGCATCCTGATGGTCGTCCACGGCAAGACGCCGGGACTGGCGGCACAGGCCGCCCAGCGCCTGACCGACAGATTGCAGAAGGACCATACCCGTTTCGCGGATGTCTATCAGCCAGGGGGAGGAGAATTCTTCCGGCGCAACGGCCTGCTCTATCTGGACCCGGCCCAGATCCGCCAGATGACCGACAAGCTCGCCCAGGCCGAACCCCTGGTAGCCAAGCTGGCTCAGGACCCCAGCTTGAGGGGCCTGCTGGGTCTGCTGGACCAAGCCCTCGCCCCGCCCGTAACCGGCCGGCCCCAGCTCACCGGCCTGCAGCCGGTGCTGCAGCAACTCACCGCCACTGTCGAAGGATTCAACGCCGGCCGCTTCTATCAGCTGCCCTGGTCCAGCCTGATGGGCGGCTCCAGCAAGCTGCAATCGGACCGCCAGCTGGTGATCGCCACGCCTGCGGTGACGCCCGACCCCCGGGCGGCCGGGGCCGCCGCCATCGACACCGTCCGCCAAGCTGTGCGGGACCTGGAACTGACGCCGGCGAATGGGGTCAACGTGCAGCTGACCGGCGCCGTCGTGCTGAGCCAGGACCAGCTGCAGACGGTGACCACCGGCGCCCAGCTCTCCCTGGTGCTGTCCCTGGCATTGGTGATCATTCTGCTGGCGGTGGCCCTGCGCAGCCTGCGCATGATTCTTGCCACGCTGGTGGTGCTGCTGATGGGGCTGGCCTGGACCACCGCGTTCGCCGTGCTGGCGATCGGGCCGTTCAACCTGATCTCGGTGTCGTTCGCGGTGTTGTTCATCGGGCTGGGCGTGGACTTCGGCATCCAGTTCTGTATCCGGTACTACGAAGAGCTGCGCACCGACGGCAGCCCATCCCTGGCCCTGGGGCGCACCGCCACCGGCATGGGGCTGGCGCTGACCCTGGCTGCCGTCGCGGCGGCCCTGAGCTTCTTTTCGGTGGTCCCCACCGACTATTCGGGCATAGCGGACCTGGGCATCATCGCGGGTACCAGCATGTTCATCGCGCTGTTCGCCAACCTCACCGTGCTGCCGGCGCTGCTGGTGCTGCTCAGGGTCAAGCGCAAACCGGGCCGCCTGCGCGAGCCGTTCTCGTTCGGCTTTCTGCCGGTGCGCCGCTTCGCCAGACCCATTCTGGTCATCGCCGCCCTGCTCGGCATCGGCGCCATCCCGCTGATCCTGGCGGCCCGCTTCGACATCAACCTCACCAAACTACAGAATCCGAACTCGGCCGCCATGGTGGCGTTCCAGCAATTGGAACAAAGCGGCAGGTTCTCGCCGCTGCCCATCGAAATACTGGCGCCCAGTCTCGACAAGGCCGAACAGGATGCCAAGCGCCTGCGCGCGCTGAGCAGCGTGTCGGAAGCCGTCACGGCGGCCAGCTATGTACCGGGCGATCAGGACCAGAAACTGGCCATCATTCAGGAAGCGTCTCTGCTGATTCCCCCGACCGCGCTGCAACCCACCAGCGTGCAACCGGCGCCCGACACGGCGGCGCTGCGCAAGTCGCTGAACACCTTCGACGCCACTCTGACTCGCTACATAGCCAATCCGTCGGACCCGGCACTGCGCCCTTCGGCCGAGAAGTTGCAGAAAGCCCTGCGCCGGTTCCGGGAGAAATACGGGAACGCACCGGCGGCTCTGCACAGCCTGCAGCAGCGGGTGATCGGCACTCTGCCCACCGAGCTGTCGAACCTGGCCGATGCCCTGCAGGCGCAGCGTATTACGCTGAAGTCCCTGCCCACAGCACTTCGCTCACGCTACATCGCCGCCGACGGACGGGCCCGCATCGAGATCCTTTCCGGCCTGGACCTGAGGCAAAGCGCCAATCTCAGCAAGTTCGTGGCCCAGGTGCGAAATGTGGTGCCCGACGCAGGCGGCACACCGGTCCTGTTCGTGGAAGGCGGCCGGGCGGTGGTCAGCGCCTTCCGTCAGGCCTCCATATTGTCTCTGGTGCTGATCGCCGCGCTGCTGGCCATCACCTTGCGCACCGTCCACGACGTGCTGCTGATCCTGCTGCCGCTGGTCCTCAGCGGCGTGGGGACGGTGGCCGCCATGACTTTCCTGGGCATCGATTTCAATCTGGCCAACATCATCGTGCTGCCGTTGCTGATCGGGCTGGGCGTCGCCTTCTCCATCTACTTTGTGCTGCGTTGGCGTTCCGGCCTGACCGTGGAGGCCATCATGGCGAGCTCGACGCCGGGCGGGGTGTTGTTCAGCGCCCTGACCACCCTGAGCTCGTTCGGGAGTTTGGCCATTTCGCCGGACCCCGGCATGTCCATACTGGGACGCACCCTGGCCATCGCCCTGAGCGTCATCATCGTCAACGTCCTGATCGTTCTGCCCGCCCTGCTGGTGCTGCTTCCCGACCGCACCGCACCCCCCGAGCAGCTGAGCGGCAATCCCTGACCATCGCACCATGAGGTTCCGCAGGCGGTGAAGAAGGCCTTGTATCTGAGCGCTCTGGCCGGAGTGCTGCTGACCATCGGGCTGCTGGTCAGCCAGGGCTTCGGCGAGATAGTCCATACCCTCGCCGTCGCCGGCTGGGGGCTGCTGTGGCTCGCACCCTACCACCTGCTGCCCATCGCGCTGGACAGCACCGGCTGGCGCACACTGCTGCGCAAACGGGCGCCCGCTGTGCGCCTGCCGTACCTGGTGTGGGCGGCGGCGGTGCGGGACGCCACCAACAGCCTGCTGCCGATTTTCGGCCCTGGCGGCGCGGTGGTGGGTGTGCGGCTGCTGGTGGTGCGCGAGGTACCGGGCAGTGCGGCTGCCGCCAGCATCATCGTGGAGGGCACCGTCACCCTGATCAGCCAGTTCCTGTTCCTGGCCACGGGCATCGCCCTGTTCTTCAACCTGCATCTGGGCACCGGCAGTCGCGCCCTGGAAGAGGCCATTACCGGCCTGCTGGTCACGGTGCCCTTCATCATCCTGGTTATCGCCCTGCAACGGCATTCGGGCCTGTTCCGCCGCCTGGAAGGCATCACGGACCGGCTCGCCGGGCGGCTGAACCTGCCGGGCTTGTCGGGAAGCCCGGCGCGGCTGCACCAGGAACTGGGGCTGCTGTACGCCCAACCCGGCGTCGTGATCAGAAGCGGGCTGTGGCAACTGGCCGGGCTGTTCGCCGGCGCCGGCGAAGTGTGGCTGGCGCTGCGGTTGTTCGATCATCCGGTGAGCGTGGGCTCGGCGATCCTCCTGGAAAGTCTCGGTCAGGCTGCCCGCACGGCCGCTTTCGTGATCCCGGCCGGCATCGGCGTACAGGAGGCCAGCTTCGTGGTGTTCAGCCACCTGGTAGGGCTGAGTGGCGAGGTGGGGCTGGCCGTGGCCCTCGCCAAACGATTCCGGGAACTGGTGTTCGGAATCCCGGTATTGATTTCCTGGCAGTGGGTGGAAGGCCGGCGACTGATCGCCCGCCGGGCGTTGGATCGCCATTCGTAATCCAAGGAGGAGCAGGTGCCGGAAACATCCAATGCGGCAACCAACGGCATTACCGGGCCACTCAGCGCGCGCCTGCTGGGCAACGCGGTTCGGACCATCAACGCGCTGGGTGCAGCGCTGGCGCGGCTGGGTGTGTCACCGGCCTCCCTGGACGAAGCCGACCTGCTGCGCGCCGCGCGCCGACGAACCGGGCTGCACGACTTCGGTCCCGCGCCCCTGCAGGCGCCCCTGCGCATGCTGCTGCGCGGCTGCAACACAGAAGCCGGGCTGAATCTGCTGGGCCGGATTTCCACGCGCTGGGACATCCTGCGGCTGCTGTCCAACCGCCTGCTGCTGCAGCGGGACTGGCAGCAGGCACCGGATATCTTCTCCCAACCCGTCGAACGCCCCGTGTTCATCATGGGCCTGCCCCGCAGCGGCACCACGCTGCTGCACAGCCTGATGGCCCAGGACCCCGCGCTGCGTTACCCGTCCCACTGGGAGACAATGTATCCCTCACCGCCTCCCGAGCGCGACAGCTATGACCGTGATCCGCGCATCGCCGCGGTGGAGCGTCAGCTGCAGTGGTTCCATCGCCTGGCGCCGGAGTTTCGGGCCATCCACCTCATGAATGCCCGCTATCCCCAGGAATGCACCGAGATCACCAACCACGTATTTATGAGCCTGCGCTACGACACGGTCTACGACGTGCCGTCCTATCGGGCGTGGCTGGACAGTACGGGTCACGGGGAAGCGTACCGCTTCCACCGCCAGATGCTCCAGCATCTGCAGTGGCGGTGTCCGCCGCGGCGCTGGGTACTGAAAGCGCCCGATCACGTGTTCGCGCTTACTGACCTGCTGGAGACCTATCCGGACGCCTGCATATTGATGGCACACCGCGACCCACTCAAGGTGGTACCGTCGGTGGCCAGCATGACGACGGTCCTGCAGCGCGTGTTCAGCGACCGCGTGGACCCGGCCCAGGTAGCCAGGACGGTCGGCGAGCGTTGGGCGGAGGGAGCGAGACGGATGGTGCACAGTCGCCGGCAGGACGATACGCCACGGCGGTATCTGGACGTGCACTATTTGGATCTGGTGCGCGACCCCATGGCGATGATTCACCGCATCTACGACCACTTCGGGATGTCGCTGAGCAGTCAGGCCCGACAGAGCATGGAAGCATTTTTGGCGCGCAACCCCAAGGGCCGCCACGGAAACCATCGCTACTCGCTGCACCAGTTCGGCCTGGACCCCGACGAGCAGCGCCGCCAGTACCGGGAGTATCTGGATTACTTCGGGGTGGAATCCGAGGACATTCCCGCCTGATCGCGTGCGGTTTCGGGCCCTGTCACTTGGGCGCAGGCGCGCCAGACGACGGTTTGCCGGGCTGCGATTCGGACGGCAGTCCCAACTCCTGAAGCATCTGCTCGCTGGAGGCCTCACCCCCCCGGATCAGATAGTCCTGGTGCTGCCGATAACCGGACCGCATGAATGAGTACGGGTCCAGGGACTGATTCACCATCTGGATCTGGGCGCGCAGGGAGGCCCGGGTGTTCACCGCATCCAGCGCCGACGCGCCGTACTGCAGCGCCGTGCTGTTGGCGTAGTACATGGGATTGCTGAAGATGGACAGGGGGATGCCCGGCAGCGCCCTAAGGGAACTGGGCCCGAAGAACGGCAGCACCAGATAGGCACCCTCGCCGATCCCCCATACACCCGCCGTGGCCCCGAAATTCTGGTCCAGGGAGTTGAGCCCGAATTTGTTGCCGATGTCGAAGATGCCGCCGATGCCCACCGTGCTGTTCCAGAAAAAGGCGTCGGTGGCGACGATGGCGGATTTGGGGCGCCCCTGCAGAAGGTCGTTGAGGATGACGTAGGGGTAACCCAGATTGTAGAAGAAGTTGGTAACCCCGGTGCGCACCGGCTGCGGCGTCACCTTGATATAGGCGTTGGAAACCGGCTCCATCACATACCGGTCCAGCTTCTGATTGAAGCGGAACATGCTGCGGTTGAATGAATGCAACGGATCCGGCGCGTCGGGGCGGGTGGGCGCGGACGCACAACCCGCCAACCCCAGGGCAACGCTTGCCAGCAGACCCGCCCGAGCCATCCATGACCATCGTTTCACGACGACTCCTTCATAGCCCGGGTGACCGACAACAGGACTCAGTTGCCCTTCTTGGACAGTGAAGCGGTCAGGTGCTGCAACTTCGCGAGCAGCGCGTCGAAGCCGCCGCTCTGGAGCACCTGGGTATACTCCGCACGTTTCATGGACAGGTCGCTGACACCGTCCACGACCACGTTGATGATCCGCCAGTGCCCGCCGTCCAACCGCAGCAGATAGTCGAACTTATGCTGTGTGCCGCTGCCGCCGGTGAAGAGGGTCTTGACCATTGCGATACCCGGCCGCAGCTGCTGGTGGGACTGCACCGAGAAAGTCTCTCCCTGGTAATCGTCGAACTGGGCGGCGTAGTTGGCGACGGTATACTCCCCCAGTGCCTTGACGAATGCTTTCTGCTGGTCCGCGGTGAGGGCGGACCAGTGGCTCCCGAGACTGAGTTGCGCAACGTAAGTCAGATCGTAGGTGTTTTCCACCACCGGTTCGAGCAGCTTGTAGCGGCCCTGGTAACCCAGTTTGGCGCCGCCTTTCATGGCATCGACAAGCGCCTTGTCGAGACGCGCTATGACGTGACTGGCGTCCCCCACGGGCACGGCACCCGCGCCGTCCTTCGCAGCCTGGTCGGCGCTCTGCGCATTCGCCGAGCCGAACATCAGGCTGGTCATCAACATCATCGCAGCAATCAACAAAGTCCTGCTCATAAGGGTTCACCCAAACGATAGGGGGCCCGGACAGGCCCGCCGGCGCTCCCACGCCCCCTCTTCAAGATCCGCCCGCGACGACCAAGCGCCGGCACGACGCGCGGCAGCCCGCAATACGCTTTCGCCGCAAAATATCGCCATGACTCCATCGAGCCGTGACGATCACCTGAACAGCCCTCAATCACGCTGTCTGAGAAAGCGTACGAATTCGACCCCTTCGCGCAGACGCCGTTTCATCATCTGCGGGCTTCTCACCATCTCGCCGGTAATTTCGGCGATCTTGCCGGCACGGAAATAGAATTTCTTGTAGAAGGTCTCGACCGAATCGAATATCTCCGTATGGCTCAGGTGGTCGTAGCCCAATGGACTGATCTGCACGCCATTGTCGTTGACCAGCCGCGACTGGTCCTCTTCGGTCAACCAGCCCTGCTCCATGGCCTGGCGGTAGAGCTCGGTACCCGGGTACGGCGCGGCAATCGACACCTGAACGGTATGGGGATTGATTTCCTTGGCGAACCGAATCGTCTCCTGAATGCTCTCCTTGGTCTCCCCCGGCAATCCCATGATGAAGGTGCCGTGAATGGTCACGCCCAGTTTACGGCAGTCCTGGGTGAAGCGCCGCGCCCGTTCCACCCGCAGGCCCTTCTTGATGTTGTTCAGAATCGCCTGATTGCCGGACTCGTAACCCACCAGCAGCAGGCGCAGGCCATTGTCCCGCATGACCTTCAGGGTCTCGTAGGGGACGTTGGCCTTGGCGTTGCACGACCAGGTGACACCCAGCTTGCCCAACCGCCGGGCGATGTCCTCGGCCCTCGCCTGATCGTCGGTGAAAGTGTCGTCGTCGAAGAAGATCTCCTTCACCTGGGGGAAGTACTTCTGAATGAGGCTGACTTCCTCCACCACGTGCTCGGCGCTGCGCACGCGGTAGCGATGGCCGCCCACCGTCTGTGGCCAGAGGCAGAAGGTGCACCGGGACTTGCAGCCCCGGCCGGTATAGAAGGAGACGTAGGGATGCTGCAGGTAGCCGATGAAGTAGTCCTCCACCCGCAGGTCGCGCTTGTACACCTCGGTGACGAACGGCAGCTCGTCCATGTTCTCTATCATGGGGCGGGGAGGATTGTGGGTCACCTGCCCGCGCACATCCTTGAAGCTCAGGCCGGCGACTTCCTCCAGGGGACGGCCCTCGGCGACTTCCTTGATGGTGTAGTCGAATTCCTCATGCCCCACGAAATCCAGAGCCCAGGACGCCTGCAGGGACGTATCGGGCTCCACGGCCACCTTGGCGCCGACGAATCCGATCAGCAGTTCGGGCTTGACCTTCTTTAGCGCCTCCGCGACCCGGATGTCGGACGGAAACGAAGGCGAGCTGGTGTGAATGACCACCAGATCGTAGTCCTTAACGATCGCCGTCACGTCATCGAGGTGCAGCCCCGCGGCGGGGGCATCGATGAGCCGGCTGCCGGGCACCATGGCTGCCGGCTGGGCCAGCCAGGTGGGATACCAGAACGAGCGTATCTCGCGCTTGGCCTGGTAGCGCGAACCGGCGCCGCCATCGAAACCGTCGAAGGACGGCGCTTGCAAGAACAGGGTCTTCATCATGACCGAAACTCCGTTTCCCGTTGACTGCGGATCAGCGCGCGCCCCAACACACCTCTATGGGCGCGCAGGCGCATGCTGCCGTCGGTATGGACCGACAGATGCTGCTGACGCCATTGCACGCGCCGGCTGCCGAAACTCATTACCCAGACCAGGAACGACAGCACGTCGCGCAGCGGCAGCAGCGCCAGATCGGACAGCGCCGATGCGCCGCGCCTGCCGCTGACCATCAGGTGCAACGCCGCACGCAGGGCGAACGCGGCGGCCGGCAGCCCGAATGCCCAAGGCGTCCCCCAGGCCAACAGCGACCCGATCAGCGACACGGCGATGGTATGCGTAATGAAAGAGAAGGCGTGCCCCACCGGCTGCACGGTGCGGATGGTCCGCGCCCAGCGCAATTCGTGGTGCCACAACGCCTGCAGGTTCGGTTCGTATACCGTCGTTCCAACCATGTATGTGGACAGCGCGGTCTGCAGGCCCAGACCCCGGACCCGCTCGCCCAGCAGGTAGTCGTCAGCCAGGTGCGATACCAGGGATTCCAGCCCTCCGACCCTGTCCAGAACGTCGCGCCGCAAGGCCATGGTGGCGCCGAAGCTGAAGGCGCGGTAGCCGAAGGCGCGACCCACCAGCACGGACGGCGCGAACCACTCGTTGATGAACAACGCGCCCAGCCGCGACCACACGGGGCCCGCCGCGTGACCGCGATACAGGCAGGTGACCAGACCGACCTGCGGGTCGCGCAGCACGTGGGTAAGCCGGCCCAGGTAATCGGGCCCCACCCGTATATCGCTGTCGGCGATCACCAGGCACTCGTGCCTGGCAAGCGGCGCCATGTTCATTACGTTGCTGATCTTATAGTTGTCGCCGGCGACCCGTTCGTCGATGACCAACTGCAGATCGCGATCAGCAAACTCCGACATCAGCCGGTGAACCACCGGCAACGCCGGGTCGTCCGAGCTTCTGACACCAAAAATGATCTGAAAATCCGGATAATCCTGCTCGCAGAAGCTCTTCAGGTTTTCGTACAGTTCCGGCTCGCTGCCGCACAGGGGCTTGAGCACCGTCATGGGCGGGGTGCGGCCAACGGGCGAGGGACGTCGCCGTTCCCACAGCAGCATGGCTGCTACCGCCACCGCCAGATACCCGAGCGACACGGCCGCCACGCCGATGCCGAACCAGGTCATCAAAGATGTGAATACAGTCATTACGGATCAAACACGCCAGATTCGGTCATGGAGGTAGGCGGACCCGCAGGGCGGGTGCGAACGTGGGTCTTTGCGCAATTGCCAAGCCTATCCTTTCGCTCATGGTCAAAGCAAAGCCCTCTCTCACCAATCCTTCACATAGCTATGGGAGGAGCGTATTGCGATGCTTCCGGCATGGGAGAATACGGCGCCGCTCCCCCGCAGGTTGCGAAAATCCGCTGGGCACCGGGCCGGAGGCCAGCCAGCAGGCCGCAACAGGGAGCGCTCCCGAGGGACCGAATGCCACCTAAGAATAGAAAACTCCAAGAAAAGTTTCCAGCAGCCCGAGAAACCGCGAACGCTGGCATGATAGCCTACTCTAAGTGGACACGCTCCTGAAACAACATAGCTGTACTGACCGGCAAACTGGCCGGCGATAACCTGGAACTTCATGATGAACATCCTTCTCACCCTGACCCTGCTGTCGGCGGCCGCCTGGCTTTACCTGTTACTCATGCGAGGAAGGTTCTGGACAGCCGACCAGCGTCTGCCGCAGGAGGTGACCCCGCGCCGGGTCTGGCCTTCGGTGGTGGCCATCGTCCCGGCCCGCGACGAAGCCGCGCTGATAGGGCGCAGCGTAGCCAGCCTGAGGCGCCAGAGTTACGGCGGTTCCCTGTCCATCATCGTCATCGACGACCACAGCGAGGACGGCACCGCCGCGGCGGCAGCGCAGGCCGGCGAGGGCGAAGGGCATCCCCTAAGGGTGGTGGAGGCCGAGGCACGGCCTGACGGCTGGAGCGGCAAGGTGTGGGCCATGGCCCAGGGCGTGGAGCGGGCCAAGCAGCTGGCCCCTCAGAGCAAGTACTTCTGGTTCACCGACGCCGATGTGGAACACGACCCCGACGTGCTCGCCGAACTGGTCCAGCAAGCCGAATACTCCATGCTTGACATGGTCTCCACCATGGTGATGCTGCGCAGCGAAGGGTTCTGGGAACGGCTGCTGATACCCGCCTTCGTGTTCTTCTTCCAGAAGCTCTACCCTTTTCGCCATGTCAACAATCCGGAACGGTCCGCCGCCGCGGCGGCGGGCGGCAGCATGCTGGTGCGGCGTACGGCGTTGAACGATGCCGGCGGCCTGCCCGCCATCGCCGGCGCGTGGATCGACGATTGCGCGTTGGGAAGACTGCTGAAGGCCCGGGGACAGATCTGGCTGGGGCTCACCACCCGGTCCCGCAGCGTTCGCTCATACGACCTGGCGGGGGTGTGGAACATGGTGGCACGCACAGCCTATACCCAGCTGGACTACTCCCCGCTGCTGCTGGTGCTGACAGTGCTCGCCATGACCTGCGTCTACCTGATACCGGTGGCCGCAGTCGTGACCGGCCTGGCGACCGCCCACTGGGTGCTGACCGGATCGGGAGCCGGCGCGTGGCTGTTGATGGTCATCGCCTACCGCCCCACCCTGAAGCTTTACCGGCAGCCGTTGGTACGCGGCCTGCTGTTGCCCCTGGCGGCACTGCTGTACGTGTTCATGACGGTGGATTCCGCGCGCCGGCACACGGGCGGCGGGGGACGCTGGAAAGGCAGGGCCCAGCCGCGGGCCGCGGAATGACGGGGCTCTGAAGCCCGCCCGGCTGGTGGGCGCATCCGTGCGCCCCGGCCGGACGGCGACCCCTACAGACCGCCGAAACGCACCTCCAGGCCGGCGGAGTAGAAGTCGATCCACTCCCCGCTCACATCGAACCGTTCCCACTCGGCACGCAGGTTCACCCGCTGTCGGTAGACGGGCACCTTGATGCCCACGCCCCAGTGGGCGCCGGTTCCGTTCTCGGTACGGCTGGCGTTGATGCCGGTGTTGACTTCCCGCACCTTGATGTCCGCGTTCCAGCGCACCAGGCCGGCCTTGGCGAACAGCCATGTGGGCCCGGCGGGCATCATCCCCACCAAGTCGGCGGTCCAGCCCTGCGCCGAGAAGTCGTGAGCGGCCAACGCATCCTGAACGATGGCGTTGACGTCGGTTACGCCGGTGGCGGCAACGGTGGTCTTCACCTCACCGAGATCGGTGTAGCCCACTTCCGCCGCCCAGTTGGGGTGGAACCGGAATCCGCCGAACACTTTCCAGCCCGTGTTGGGTTCGTCCAGCTGCACTGACGTGACGTTGTAGCCGCGGCTCACCAGGGCCTGCTGCAGGTCCGACCCGCTGGCACTGGAATTGACCCCTCCGCCGCTGGCACCCAGATACCACGGCCGGGGCGGGGGTGCGGCAAAGACGCTGCCGGCGGCCAGAAAGGCTGCACAGGCCATCGCGATCCTATGACTGGTCTTCATTGTTCGTGCCTCCCTATCATCGTTCCGTGGGCTTCATCAGCGCCGGCGGCGCAGCCAGAACCACAACAGACCGGCGACCACGGACAGGGGCCCGAAAGCACCCGAACCGCCGGTTCCCTTGAGCAGCGTATCCTGGCCGATGGCTTCCGGAGGCACCACGCCGGTGGCCCACACCACGGTGGCATTCTGGGAGCACACCTGCTGCTCCTGACTCCCCAGGTAGCAGGCCTGTATCTCGTCGGTACCGGTACTGCCGTTGCTGGTGTAGGTGAAGCTCACCTGGCCGTTGCCGTCGGTGAGGCAGCTGGAACCGGTGCTGCATACGCCCGCTGCGCCGGCATTGGGTCCCGACAACACGGCAAACGTCACCGCAACGCCGGTCTGCGGGTTGTTGAGCAGATCCTTGAGGGTCGCGGTCACCGTATGCTCGGTCTGTCCGGCATTCAGGTCGTTGGTGGCGGTCATGGGGGCAAGAGTGATACCCACCACGGTCGCCCCGCAGGGCAGCGCGCTTGCCGGTGACGGATTAAACGGCGCCTGCAGATCCTGCAGCCATACCTTGGCCAGATTGCCGCTGCCGCTGGTGGTGGAAGGTGTGATACCGGCGTAGAGCACATCCACATCCATGCCGTTGTAGATGAACAACCCCGAACCGTACCGTGCGTAGGTCTGCACCGGCCCCGTGACCTTGTTCACGTTCGTCCCCGACATGTCCAGGCACCAGTTGGCGTCCTGGGTGGTCATCACGTTCATGTCGCCAATGGCGTCCGTCTGACTGGCCAGCACACTGGCGTCAATGTAACTCGCATCGGACGTGCCATCGCTGGACAGGACGTTGTTCTCGACGATGGTGAGGGTACCGGAGGCGCCCTGCGCGCCGGGATTGTTGGTGGTGAATGCGAAGGGCAACCAGCTGTAGTCCTGGGCCGAGCACTCGCTGTCGTAGATGATCAGCTTGCCGCCCGCGTTCACGAAGTTCACCAGCACCGACTTCTGAGTGGCGCCCAGGTTTGCCGCCATGTTGCAACTGATGCCGGAGCTGGCCACATTCAGCAGAATGGTGTCGCAACCATCGGCACCGCACACGCCGCCGGGACCGATGTTGGCGGCACTGATACTGGCGATCGGCAACTGGAAGAAGTTGTATCCCGAGAAGGCAGCGTCAGTGGTGGGGAAGGTGCCGCCATTCACTACACTGAGCGAATCGATATAGGCGAGATTCTTTGTCTGAGTGGCAGCCCCGGCCGTTTGCGCGACCAACGCCGTCGCTGCGACCAGCGATACGGCCGTCAGCCACCTTGCTATCGTTTTCCATCGACTGATCGATTTCATCACCGTTTCCCTCCCTGCGCGACCATCGCGCACCAAAGTGCTGACCCACCCGATAGGCGGCCCGCCCCTTACGGCAGTTGCCGACAAGTCCGCACGTCACAGGCGTGCAACGCCGGGATTGCCAGGCAGGCATCGGTCGAGTCGGGAATACAACGGCGATAATTCGGCTTCACCAGGAAGCCCCCCTTGCTCTTCTTATGCTACAGCCCTTGACGGGCTCCCCTGACGCTGCCCGGGCGTTACATTTACCGCGACGCCGGATCTTCTTTGTGAGCGGGTCTATTACCGATATGTCCCCGCCTGCAAGAAAGCATATTTCGGAGATTGGATGAGCGCATTGATTTATGTCAATAATGTATCAACCTCGATGTTGCTCCCCGCTCTCTATACTTTCAGGTGAGGGCGCACAAGACGAAAGGGCGCACCCGTCCACAGCCAAGCCGATGAAGGGAGGAGCGTATGAACCTGGAGCTGACCGAGGAACAGGCGCGCATCGTTCACCACGCCCTCGAGGTCTATATGGCTGACCTGCGCGAAGAAATCGCCAAGACCGAACGCCACGAATGGCGTGCCGGGCTGCACAACGAAGAAGAGGTGATCAGGCAGGTATTGGACAAGCTCGAATAGCGCCGCCGCGGCGACCGGCCTGGCCGAGCCTAGGGAACCTCTGCACAGGCCGCTGAAGCGGCGCTCACGGCGTTGCAAAGGGGCTCGGAATGCTCATTTGCGCCCTGTAAACGGCGCTTTCTCGCCCTTTGCGCCTGGCGATCATTCACTTGATCGGCCTGTGCGGGGCTTCCATTGGGCAACACAGGGCGCCCAACGCTTTCGAGGGAATCCGGACAACGGCCGACACCAACGGTGCGGTGCAGGTCCTGCGCGTCGGACAGTGGCAAGATGCTGTCGGCGGAACCGGCGCTCCATCCGACTATAAGCGTTCGGCGGACAGTCGGCTATACTGGCGGCCCACCCGGTGACCATGAAAGGAAGGCATCCCATGACCCGCCGCTTCGTGCCTGCCGCACGCGCCCTGATCGCGGCCGCGGTGCTGTCGACACTGCTGGCAGCCTGCGCGTCGAAGATCAACCAGAACAACTTCGACCGCATCCATAGCGGCATGACCATGGAACAGGTGCAGGCACTGCTCGGCAAGCCCAGCGGATCGTCCAGCATGGCACTGGGCGGCTTCTCGGGAACGTCGGCCACCTGGAAGGGCAGCGACGGCACAATCACCGTGCAGTTTCTCAACGATCAGGTACAGGCCAAGCAGTTTTCCAAACCCTGAAGCTGCCAGCCAGCCGCCCGCGGCCTTTGCGTCACTGCGCCGGCGTGGCCCCCGGCCTCATCAGCTACCGAGATGGCGCGCCAGAAATTCCAGTGTACGAGGCCAGGAAGTCTCGGCAGCCCCTTCGCGGTAGCGCTCGGGCGCGCTGAAGTTCATGAACGCATGTCCAGCGCCCTCATAGACATGGAATTCATGCACCTTCCCGTGGCGGGAAAGTTCGGCGTCCAGCTTTGTCATGTCCTGGGGCGAAGGGTTGGTGTCTTCCGCCCCGAAATGAAACAGCAACGGACAATGGATGTCGCCGGTCCGTTCGAATGGCGTGGGCACGTCGTCACCCCAGGCCACCATGGTGTTGCCGCCGTAATACGCCACCGCCGCCTTGAAACGCGGGTTGGCCGCAGCCATTAGGTACGTCACGCGACCGCCCATGCAGAACCCGATGATGCCCAGGCGCTCGCCGTCCACCTCGGGATCCTGGGAGAGATGGTCCACAGTGGCGTTCACGTCGGCGATCACCTCCGTATCCTTGAGCCGACCCATGCGCTCCAGCGGACCGCCGGGTTCCGTCTGACGGTGATACAGCGCCGGTGCAACCGCCAGGTAGCCGGCCTCGGACAGCCGGTCCACCATGGCGCGCGTGAAGTCGTCCACCCCGGGGGCGTGCTGGATGACCACCAGAGCGGCGAACGGTCCGTCCCCTTCCGGTCGACTTCCGTAGAGCTCCATGTCCTGTCCGGCCACGGAGATGGTGCGCGTGAAACTCTGCATGGGCTGCTCCTGTCGCTGAAAGGGTGTGCCAGGGCACGGACCGCAACGATGCGCCGGTGGTTCAGGTCGGCGTCCGCCCCCACACCGCATACACGGGATCGGAGTGGGCCAGTCTGTCCGCATAGGGATCGTCCTGCGGACGCGGCAGGCCGCGAATGGACTCGGTCCCCAAATCCACGAAGCCGGCACGCCGGAAATAGTCCGTCACCAGGGCCAGACGCTCGAAAGGATGAAGCTGCGTCCACAGCTCGATCACCTTGGTGGGAAACCAGCGCTCCGAGAACGTAACCACGAAGGCACCCCCGGGACGCAGCACCCGCCCCACCTGCTCGAACACCTCCAGGGGCTGCGTAAGGTACTCCACCGACACGGTGCACACCGCCACGTCGAAGCGCTCGTCGTCGAACGGCAGGCGGGGATCGGTGTTGAGGTCGTGCACCGCGTGACCCGACAGGCGTGGATTGCGCTCCAGTTCCTCCCGATTCATGCCCAGACCGGTGACTTCCAGATCAGCCGCCTCGTCCGGCAGATGGGAGATCCAACTGCTCATCAGATCCAGCACCGCCATCCCGGGCTGCAGGTGGCGGCCATAGATATCGCCGATACCGGCGCGAGCGGTGGCATCGATGTGCTGCACCAGCCGCGCCTTGGCATAGAACTGGTCGTCGGCGCGTGGATCCAGGCGTAGGAAAGGTTCGCCGCTGTAAAAATCGGTATCCCCCTCGGGCAATGGGGCCTGCAGCCCGGGGCCGTACTCGGTCATCTCCTGACCGATGTCGTTGCAGCGCCCGCCACGCTCTTCCTTGACGTTGAGGAACTCCATCACCCGCGCCTCCACGGTGGCGGAAAAACGGGCGAAGGGGTGGTTGACGTCCGCGGTCAGCTGGTCGTCGCCCACCGCCAGCACCCGGAAGGGACGTCGGTCCTGGGGGTAGAAGCCGGGCACTTCGCTGAGCAGATTGAGCGGGTAGAAACGCCCCACGCGGGGAATGAGGGTCAGATCCGGGCGCGGGCGGCTATTGAACCGGGCAGTGGGCACCCTGCGCACCAGAGCGCGGTCGTAACCGGCGACGAGTTCCCCCGGCGCCACCGCCTGGTTCACCGGCGTGCCGGCTTCGGAGGCCGCCAGACGCTCTCCCATGTCCCCGGGGAACAGATCCCGCCAGAAATTTATCCTGTCGAACACCCGCCGGTCGGTGTGCTCGGCATCGGGGCTGCGCCACCGCAGTGCGACCTCCACGTTCGCCAGTGTGGCTTTGTCCATGGGGTACCTTCTCTCCCGGTAGGCGGTATTCAGTACTGGAAACGGAGTATATCAGGGGATATGGACCGGAAAGCGCGGCCACGTTGCGGAAATTGTATCCTTCGTTCTGGACAGGCCCGCCTCCCCCGACCGGACGTATGCCATGGACACCGTGATTGTCGCCTATCAGGAACCCGCGTCGGCATCGGTACAGGAAGGCAAGTTCCTTCAGCTGCGGTGGCAGGGACACCAGTACCTGCTATTCGCGCCCCTTGCATTGTACCGGTATCACAACCAGTTGCTGGCCCGCTTTCTCTGCGACCACGATCTGGCCTGCCAATGGACAAGCCCCGAGCATCTGCAGATCAATACACCCGACGTCGAGGTATTGGGGGGCGGACGTTTTCGCGTCGACCCCGCGGCCGGGACGCTGGACCTGTGGGACGACTCCCATGCCTATGGGCGCTTTCGGCAAGCGGATCTGGAGGCGGGCATTGCCGCCGCCGACCATTCCTGGAGCGGCTTTCGCATCACCATCGCGTGACCAAACGGGCTGTGTCGCCCGCCGGTGGGTGCGGCTCAGGTCGGGTAAAGCTCACGCATGCTACGGTGGCGGACGCATGGACCGGCGCTCCGCTTCCTCACGCCCGATCACCAGACTGGCAAGCACCACGGCCAGAATGCCGGTGACGAAAATGCCGTCGAAGGTGCCCGCACCGCCGATGGATGCCACCGGCGCACCCAAGCCCCGTATCTTGCCCAGATTGAGCAGGTCGGCCCCCACCAGGGTGCCCATACTGCCGCTGACATACGCCAACGGCGCCGCATGGCGGCGTGACAGCACCAGTGCGGCGACGGTGGTGACCAGCGGCGGCACGAAGATGGGCTCGGCAATGCCCAAACCCGGCACGGGGTGTGCCAGGCTGTGGCACACCGCCGCCACCAGAACGATACCTACCAGGGCCGGCAGCCACAGCCGGTTTCTGATGACCAGATACAGGGACAGCAGGGCCGGAATCAGCGCGCCGCCGACGTTGACGGCAATCACGGTGCCCGGCCAGTTCACCACTACCGGTATCACGTATTGCATGCCGAAGAAGTCGACGGCCCGGCCGGAAACCACCTGCTCCGCCGGCAGTTGGGCCACCGGAATGTTGATGTAACTGCCTGCCAGGGAAAGCAGCAGCAGGATCAGGATATGGCGCCGATCGATGCCGATGCTGGCATAGGCATAACGCAGTATGCCCAGTTCCACCAGCATGACGACGAACACCAACAGCCCCGCCAGCACCAGGAAGAATGGCAACGACAGCGGCAGATAATGAATTTCCGACGAATGCACCGGCACCTCGCTGAGCTGAACCACCTGCTGGCGCCCGGCGAAAGCGCCGGGCACCGATCATGGGAAATGCGAATCCAATACCACGGCGGGCGCCGGGCGCCCGCAAACACACACGGCACTGCGCTTCGCCAGTGTAAACGGTGCAGCACCCATCAGGTACGCACTGACGCCGTCGGCAGACCGGCGCAGCAGCCACTCAATCGTCCGGCGGACGAAACAGTTTCTCCAATGCCGCCCGGTCCGGGACGGACTCTGGGGAATCCGCCGGCGAAACGCCCGACGCGGCCCCGTCCGCTCCGAACAAGGCATCGAGCTCGGCACGGGCTGTGCGGGCAGCCTGATCGTCGGACGGTCGGTAGGCGCCCGACTGCGCCTGGAAATAACCGCAGAAGTTGGCCCGGGTCTTGTCGTTGACGTCCTCCGCCACCGGTTCCCGGCAGCTGCGCGCCACAGAGGTGTCGTAAAATACGCACATTCGACAGACATGGAGATCGGCGGCGCAGACGGGGCATTCGGCCAACCTGGCGAAGGGGACGGGCAGCCCATCGATGGACGCCCCGCACTTCCAGCACACGAGTTGATCGGTCATACACCCCTCCCGCCCAGGCATGATCACCAAACCACAACGCCCCTGCCGGACCGCCCCGCTCGCCGGCAGTCCGAGTCAGGACCTGTTAACACTATAGCGGCCAGCCTGCGGGACGGAATATCAGGGGCAGGCCGTGTACGAACATCCGGGCGACTCACGCGCAGGCTTTCCCGGAGCCGATCCGGGGGCTACACTTGCCGCGCCGGTCGGTCCCATGACCGCGGCCAGCACCTCAATCGGACCGGTACCACCGCCACCATGAAAGCCAGCGAAGTGAAAAAGGGCGCCGTCATCCAGATCGACGGCCGAAATATCATCGTGAAGGACGTTGCCGTTCAAACCGCCTCCTCGCGCAGCGGCAACACCCTGTACAAAGTGCGCGGGCGGGACGTGGTGTCGCGGCAGAAGTTCGAGGCCAGCTACAAAGGCGACGAGACGCTGCAGACCGTGGACTTCGAGCGCCGACCGGTACAGTTCCTGTTCCGGGATGCCGATGCCTGCACGTTCATGGACGTGGAAAGCTACGAGCAGTATATGCTGGACAACGACGCCCTCGAAGACGACCTGCTGTATCTGGTGGACGGCATGGAAGGTCTGTACGCACTGGTCGCCGACGGCGCACTGCTGGCTATCGAATTGCCCGCCACCGTCGTGCTGTCCATCGTGGAGACGGCGCCTGCCATGAAGGCCGCGTCCGCCTCGGCACGGAGCAAACCGGCGACCCTCAGCACCGGCCTGGTGGTGCAGGTGCCGGAGTACCTGGCGCCCGGTGAGCAGATCAAGGTCAACACCGGCAGCGGCCAGTTCGTCTCGCGGGCCTAGCGGTCCATGCGGGGAATGGTGCGTCTTTCAGAGCCCCGCTAATGGGCCACCGGCGGGAAGGCGAACGACCCGGGGGCCCGGCGCGGGATGATGAAGTCGCCGCCGGGCCCTGATGGCCTCTATACCCGGTTCGGTCGGCCCGCGACATCTACGCCGGAGGGCTAACCCGATGCAACCGATCCCCCGGACCACGTTCGAGCAACTGGCCGCCCGCTACCCGGTACTGCTGCTGGACGCTTATGGGGTACTGGTGCATTCCACCGGCGCGTTGCCGGACGCGGTGGCACGCATCGCGTACCTCAATCGCACGGGCAAACCCTATTTCCTGCTCACCAACGACGCATCCACGCTGCCCGCCGCAGCCGCCCGCCGCTACCGCAGCTTCGGGCTGGACATTCCGGCCGAACGCATCATCAGCTCGGGGGAGCTGCTGGGACCGTACTTCGCGGCCCATGGCCTGCATGACAAGGCCTGCGCCGTGCTGGGCCCGTCGGACAGTGTCCGGTTCGTGCAATCGGCCGGCGGACGGCCGGTGCCGATCGACGGTCCGTTCGAAGTGCTGGTGATCGGCGACGAGACCGGATACCCCTTTTTGGAAACGGTGGACACGGCGTTGACCACCCTTTTCCGGCAGCTCGATTCCGGCGCCCCCATGCATCTGGTGGTACCCAACCCGGATCTCATTTTCCCCAAGAGCGAGAACGGCTTCGGCATTGCCGCCGGCAGCATCGCGTTGATGATCGAGGCGGCGTTGGCGCTCAGGTACCCGCACCGGCCGGAGCTGTGCTTCGCGCGCCTGGGCAAGCCTCACCGCACCATCTTCGAAGAAGCCGTCCGGCGCAGCGGTACATCCGACATGGTGATGATCGGCGACCAGTTGGAGACCGATATCCGTGGCGCCGTCGAGTTCGGTATCGACTCGGTGCTGGTGAAGGGGGGCGTGAGCAGTCAGCACATCGACACCGCAGCGGTGCAACCCACGTACCTGTTGGAAACCGCCGAAGACGGCACGTAGCCTGCCCCCTGAACAGCACCTGCGCTATCGCATCCGCGCGCAATCGGGTATAGTAACGTTAGTTTTATGTTAGCAATGGCGGTCCCATTGGGGCGGCTTTGCGCAGGATCACGCTGTTGAAGAAGCTATTTATCGGAAACCTTCCCACGGACGTCTCCGAACAGGCGGTAACCGCCATGTGTTCGGAGTTCGGCCCGGTCCACTCGGTACGCCTCGCCACCGACAGGCTCACCGGCAAGTTTCGGGGCTTTTGCCTGGTTGAGATGGACAGCCAACAGGCCAAAGCCGCCATCGCAGCACTGGACGGCAGGCGTCTGGGGGAGAAATCCCTGCGGGTACGCTTCGATGACGTTCGCGGCCCGCGGGGCCGCCGCCATCGCTGAACGAACCTGCCTCTACAACTGTGTACCAGCTCATGCCTCCGGCCGAGCCTACCGCTCGGTGCACGGGCGCGGCTGCTTCCAAACCCTGACAAGTGAATGATTATGTTGCTACACGGTATCCTGGATCTCTCCCTGTGGGGCTATGTCGCCGCGACCCTGGCCCTCACCCATGTCACCATCGCCAGCGTCACCATCTTTCTGCATCGCCATCAAGCCCATCGCGCGCTGACGCTGCACCCGGCGGTGAGCCATTTCTTCCGTTTCTGGCTATGGCTGACCACGGCCATGGTCACCCGGGAATGGGTGGCCGTGCACCGCAAGCACCACGCCAAATGCGAGACGCCTGACGACCCCCACAGCCCCCAGACCCGTGGACTGGCCAAAGTCCTGTTCGCCGGCGCCATCCTCTACCGGCGGGAAGCGGAGCAGGCCGGCACCCTGGAGGAATACGGCAGCGGCACCCCGGACGACTGGGTGGAAAGGCGGCTGTACAGTCGTTTCCCGTCCCTCGGCATCGCCCTGATGCTGGTGCTGGACCTGGTGTTGTTCGGTGCCGCCGGGCTGGCCGTGTACCTGGTGCAGATGCTGTGGATCCCGTTCTGGGCGGCCGGGGTGATCAACGGCATCGGACACTACTGGGGGTATCGCAACTTCGAGCCCCGGGACGCCTCCCGCAACCTGCTGCCCATAGGGATCGTGATCGGCGGCGAGGAACTGCACAACAACCATCACGCCTTCCCTCAATCGGCGCGGCTTTCGAACAAGTGGTGGGAGTTCGACATGGGCTGGTTCTACATCCGCGCCCTGGAGCTGCTCGGCCTGGCGCAGGTCAAGCGCACTGCACCCAAGACCCGCATCGTGAAAGGCAAACAGGCGGTGGACATGGATACCGCACGGGCGGTGGTTCGCAACCGGTTCCACATCCTGAAGCTGTACGGTCGCCACGTGGTGGGCCCGGTGCTGCGTTCCGAGCGTCGCAGGGCCGCCGACGGGTCGCGGCGGCGGCTGGCCCGGCTGCGGGCCCTTATGACGCGCGAGGATGTGCAGTTGGACGATCATGGACAGCGCATCCTGCAGGGCGCCCTCGCCCAGAGTCAGCGGCTGCAGACCGTGTACGCGTTCAGGCAGCAGCTCAAGGCCCTGTGGGAACGCTCGACCCAGGATCAGGCCAAGCGCGTGCAACGCCTGCAGACCTGGTGCTTGGAAGCCGAACGCAGCGGCGTCCACGCGCTGCAGGAATTCGCCCGCAACCTGCGCGGCTACACCCTGCAGGACGCCTGAATTCGCTTCCCGCGCCCCAGGGACGGGGCGCAGTTGCAGTTCCCTTCCAACCCACCTCCCCAACACCGAGCGCCCGCGCGGCGAGTCGACACGACAATGGGGGGCCTGCCCGGTAGCCGGTTCAGCGGTAGCCCGCCGCGGCGGCAATCAAGTAGATGACGCTGGCCACCACCAGCGAGCCACCCCAGAAGGCCAGCCAACGCTGGCGACCCCGCCGCCCCAACACGAACAGCACCACGCCGATCAACAGCGACAGCACCGCCGTGAACAGAATCATGTGTTCGGTGCCGGTGATGCCGGGATGGGCCGGGGAATCTCCGATTCGGTAGCGCATGGCGGTTGTTGTTGTTATGTCATCGGTCAATGGCGTTCTCAAAAGACTAACACAGACTTGACGGCGCGCCAGGAAGAAGCGCGGATATCCAGCCGCCGTCCACATGTGGGTGACTTCGGTTACAGACCCCTCGCCGGCGTCCCCTGAAGGTAGAACGGCGGGCCGGTACCAGACACCGGCATAAGGGGGCCCAAACGACAGCTAACAAACGACAACGATTCGGAGGGTCTGAGATGACATCGAAAACAACGACAAACATGTTCACATGGCTGCTTGGCCTGCTGCTCGCCTGCACCTGCCTGACCGCCCGCGCGGACGGCAGTCACGGCAAGCCGGCCGTCGACCGGGTCAAGGGTCCCTTGTCAGTGATGGTGCTGGGCTCGTCGGGACCGATGGCCCAGCCGAGCGGACGGGCCAGCGCCGGCTATCTGGTGTTCACCGACGGCAAACCCCGGGTGCTGATGGACCTGGGCGGCGGCACGTTTCAGCGCATCGCCCAGAGCGGCGCCAACATCGGCAACGTGAACATCATCCTGCTCAGTCACCTGCATATCGACCACGCCTCGGAGCTGCCGGCAGTGGTCAAGACCATGTACTTCCACGCACGCTTCCTGCACGAGTTCCGCACCGCGCCCATCAATATCTGGGGACCGGACACCGACAACCCCATGTTTCCGTCCACCACCCAACTGGTGAACGGGCTGATCGGCCCGAAGGGTGTTTTCCGCTACCTGGGCAGCTTCGTGGATCACGGCCTGGGTCACTTCGCCTACACGACCCACGACCTGTCACCGGATTACCACCAGGCCACCGAACAGACCGTCTACGACAAGGACGGGCTGGTGATCAAGGCCATCGCCGTGGATCACCTGGAGGCGCCGGCGGTTGCCTACCGGATCGATTACAAAGGCAGAAGCATCGTGTATTCGGGCGACACCAACTCCTCCACCAACAACATGGTCACCCTGGCCCGCGGCGCGGACCTGCTGATCTACGACACGTCGATCATGGACAACGCGCCGCCGCCCCAGTCCCTGTTCTTCCAGCGCCATACCACCCCCACCCGCCTCGGACAGGTGGCGGCCATGGCCAACCCCAGGGAACTGGTGCTCTCGCACCTGACTCCGGTCAGCTTGCCCAACATCCCCACCATCAAGAAGATCATCCGTAGTCAGGGTTACACCGGGCAAATCAGCGAAGCCCATGACCTGAAGGTCTACAACGTCGGACTGGAAGACAACGACCAGAACTAGAGAGACCGGCGTACCGGGGGCCGGCGCGATGCAGAGCGCCGGCCCCCGGTACCGGCCACGAGGCTCCGCCGTTCGCGCCTGTTCGACGGGTCCTGGCCGGCCGGGGCAGAGCCCGCCGGCCGAGCCGCACGACGCCGGCCTGCGCTGCGGCCGAGCGCGGCAACCTCCGTATGCTTTCGCAGGAACAGAAAATCCCGCTCCCCGCGGTCACCGGGGCGGCTGCCGCGCCAGACCTGCCGCCACTGAGGACCGGGGTCCACATGCATGCGCCGATGGCGCGCCTCCACCAGCAGCACATTGCAGGCCGCCGGGTGGCCGGCCTGCACCTGTCGCACCAGGAGCCCGTCGTAGTAATCCAGCATGGCGCGCTGGGATTCGTCCACGCCTGCTGCAGCCAGACAACCGAAGCGCGCCGGGAGCACCCGATCCAGGGACGCCATCATGCGCCGGTAGCTCTTGGCATCGTTGATCCAAGGCAGCCACAGGGTCGCCAGCAGGCCCCACACCAGCATCACCCCGGCCATCCACGCGCCCACCGCGGCCAGGGAAGTACCCTTCCAGCGCTTCACGGCGTAGAGCCACACACCCGTCAGCAGCAGCGCCGCAGTCAGGGCGACAGGCTGTAACCGCGGCGTGAAGGAAGCGGGCAGGTAGTACCAGAGGACCGGCAGGCTAGGCGGTGCATGACGGATCACCATGACGATCCGGACCGCCCATACCAGCAGCGCCGCGGCCCCGAACAACGCCGTGGCGGAACCGGCGGACACCCGGCCGAGCCGGCGCGGCAGCACGTCCACGGAATGGGATGCCAGCAGGGAAAGCGGCAGCAGGACGGGCAGTTCATACAGGTCCCGGGCCACCGCCGACAGGCTGAGGACGACCAGCACCACCACCGTCGCCAGCAACCCCAGCTGCAGCGCGGGCTGGCGGGCAAGGCCGCCGCGTTCGCGCCACAGTGTCCAGGCCGCCAGGGGCCACGCCGGCCAGGCGAACCAGATCAGTATGCGCAGGAAATAGGCGTTGATGGTATTTCTGGCCCCCAGGTCCGCAAAGCCGAAATAGCGGCCGAAGTTGTTCAACCAGACCCAGGTCATGAACAGGCCATGGGAACGCTGGTAGAGCAGCCACGGCCAGACCAGCAGCTAGGGGGCGGCGGCCACCAGCGCTATTGCCAGCGCCAGCGCATAGCGGCGCCGCCGCCATGGCCGGAACACCGCCGGCAGCAGCAGGGCAGTGACGCCCACCACCCCGGGCGCGATCAATCCCTTCGACATGAAGCCGATGCCCACGCCGGTGCCCAGCACCACCCCTCCCAGCAGGGCGCGGCGTTGGGTCAGCGCCAAGCCGTAGAACGCCACCGCGAAGCCGCTCAGCAAGGCCACGTCGGTCACCATCTGGTGGGCGTTGACAGTCAGACCCAGACAGGCCATGAGCACCAGCGCCGCCCGCGCCCCGTACCCCCTTCCCCACAACTCGTTCGCGGTCAGGCCCGCAAACCACAGGGTCAGAGCCGTGAACATCCCGCTGGCAAGACGTACGGCGTCAGGCAGCGCCAGCCAGGGAGAAAACACCCGGCCGCAGCCGGCCGCCACCAGGTAGTACAGCGGCGGCTTTTCCATGAACGGCTTGCCGGCCATCACCGGCACCACCCAGTCGCCGGTACGCAGCAGATGGCGAACGATGTCGAAAACGTAGGTACCGTCCTGTTTCCAGGGATCGTGGCCGACCAGGCCGGGCAGAACGAAGGCGGCCCCCAAACCCAGCAGCAGCCACAGCGGAATGACGGGAACCGGATCGTGCCCGGCAGGGTCCGGTTTTCGGTGCCCGCAAGGAACGGCTGTACTCATGGTGCGCCTTTGAACAGGAGGGGACGTCGGGGACGACGACACCGGAAGACACGGTGAGACGCGCAACCGCTGTCGAGCACAATCCCTGACACAGAGCCGTCAACCGGTGAAATAGTTCCCGCGGTGCAGCTGCCCGGGGGCAGCCCGCCCGCGGGCACACCGTTCGGAAGATCAACACCGACGGGCCGGCCCGATCCCCGGGAGTCAGCCTGCGTCCGGCTCCCCCAGTCCCGCCCGGGTAGCATCCCGGGCCAGCAAAGCCGCGCTCGGCACGGCCGTGCGCGGACACCGGGCGACGATCTCCTCATAGGCACCGGCAGGATCGTCCAGGTACCGGCGGGAGAAGTGGAACGGCACCAATCGGCCCACCGCCGCCTGGTTGGCGATTTCGGCGCAGGCCAGGGTGGTGAGATGACCCGTGCGGCGCGCCTGATCGACGTCTTCTACACGAAAGGAGGCTTCGCAGAAGAAGGTATGGGCACCGGCGGCCAGGGCCGTCAGGCGACGCCGGTTGGCATCGCTGTCCGCCAGGTCCGTGGCATACACCAGCCGCTTGCCGGGGCTCACCAGGATCAGATCCTCGCCCAGCCTGCCTGCGCCCTCCGCTCGACCGTCCGGCAGTGTCACCAGGGCCGACGTCCGATCCGCCTGCAGATGCGCCTTCAGCTCCCCCAGCCAGGGCCCCGGCGCCAGACCGCGGGCGGCCAGACGGTCCTTGCGCACGTTCATTTGCCGGTTGGGCTCGAAGGCGAACGCGAGCACGGGGGTACCGTGGTCCAGGGTCACCGCCCGCACCCGGAAGGCCGGATCCTGCAGCAGCAGGCCATCGGGCGCCGGCCGTCGCGTCCACTCCCGACACCCCGATGCCCCGGCCCGCAGCCGGCAGCTCAGCACGTGGTCCCCGTGGTACTCCGCCACCTCGAAGCGCGGGCCGCGATTCTCCACCCGGTCCCACAGAATGCCGTTCAACAGTCCTTCCACGTGGCCGGCCAGGCCGGGCGGTCCGTACAGGCGACAGGCCGGCAGTTCGCCGATGCGCGAACGCAGCAGCCACAGAAAACCACCGATGTGATCCATGTGCGCATGGCTGATGAACACGTCGGTGACCTGGTGGGCGATGCGGGCCGGCAGCCGCCCTCCCTCGCCCAGATCGAACAGCAGGCTGCGCCGTTGATGGCGCAGGCGCAGGTGCAGCAGCGGGTCGCCGAACACGCCGTTGACCAGGGCCACGGTGACCTCTCCCACACGTCCCACCAGACGCGGTCCGCCGATGGCAGCGGCCCTTTCGAACGATGCCATCTCCGGCGCAGGCAGGTACTGCAGGCGCTCACCTGCGAACGGTGCATCGGTCTCCAGCACGCCGCCTGCGGTGCGGCGCGCGTCCCGCACCGCGATCGCCGAGGGGCTTGCAGCGAACGGGGGCGCCCGCAGCCTCAGCACGGCGCCTTCGAGTGCGATCACTTCGCCCATGGCGACGGTCCTGTGCCCGGCCAGCACGGCCACCTGCCGGCCGGGCCAGGCCTGGGGCTCGTCCAGGGGCGGCGGTGCACCCGTGCAGCGCAGGCTTTCCAGGTCCAGGGACCGTTCCTCCGACGGGGCCAGGTAGGCATCCCACAGGGCGGTGCGGCGCCGGGCCCGCACGCGCTTGCCGGGGCGGCACGCCTGGGAGGACGCCTGCACGGCGAACACCGGCACCCCCAGGGAGCCGAGCTCCTGCGCCAGTGGAAGGGCGGCGTCCCGTACCAGCACCAGCACCGCATCCACCTCCGCCGCCTGGGCCAGGGCGACCAGCAGCTCGGCGCCGGCGATGCCTCGCACCACGCCGGGGCCGTCCACCAGCAAAGTACCCGCCGTGTGGGCGGCGGCCAGTCGCTGCACCGCCGATACCAGGGGCAGTCGGAAGCGTCCCGCGTCCAGGCTGCACAAACCCTCCACGGCAGCCAGCCGCCAGCCCCCGTCGCTCCACTGCCCGAGGCACACCGCGCCCGGCACCCCGAAACCCGGCGAACCCGGGTCCGCGCCCAGACAGACGCAGGGGCGCCCCTGCCGCGCCAGGGCCCGGGCCAGGTTTGCCGCCAGGGTGGACTTGCCGACACCAGCCTGCCCGGCCAGCAACACGCGCCCGGCGGCGGCCGGCAGCCGGACCAGAATGTCCTCGGGTGTGGCTGCCAGTGGGGGAAAAGCGGAACCGGCCGGATCTGTGCTCGCGGGCATATCTGACATAGTAGAAGGCCCGTGTCGGACCCGGCCGCCCGGACGAAACCGCCCGCGGACCGGTGTCGGGGCAGGCGCCGATCTCTAACCGGCGATCAGAATGACGGCAACGCCTCCCACCATCAGGGCACCGGCCGCCAGGTGCCGTGCCAGGCCACGCTCCCGGAACAGCAGCGCGCCGTACAGGATGCCGAACAGCAGGCTGGTGCGTTTCACGGACACCATGTAGGCCGCCTCCACCCGCGCGATGGCGAGAAAATGGGTGATCACCATGGCGGCCATCAGCCCCCCCACGGCAAGTTCGCCCAGGGGCCGGCGCGCCAGCACGCCCAGGGCCGCCGGCCGGCGCCACAACAGGCCGGCCATCAGCACGCTGCCGATCACCACATAGTAGAACGCGCCGAACACCCAGGGCGTGGTGTACTCCATGGCCGCCTTGCCGCCCACCGACGTCACACTGTAGATGGCCGCCGCCGCCAGCATCCGCCGCGAGCCCTGCTCGCGCACGATGGCCCGCAGGGGCGCCAGCCACACCCGCGCCCCGCGGGTGCCCAGATGCCGCAGGTTCAGGGCGTAGGCGCCGGTGGTCACCAGCGCGATGCCGGCGAAACCGGCCGCCGATACCGTCTCTCCCAGCACCAGATAACCGGTGAGCACGTTGAACACCGGCGTAAAAGCCAGATAGGGCAGAGTCAGGTGCAGGGGCGCATCCCGGATGGCGGTCACGTACAGCGCCATGGCCACCAGTTCCAATGGCACCAGCACGGCCATCCACCCCCAGAACGCCGGCGGGACCGGCGGCAGACCGTTGACCACGGCCAGGGGCAGCAACAGTAGGGCCGGTACGCAGAAGCGCACCACCAGCATTTCAATGGCTGTGCAGTCGCCGAACAGCCGCTTGGTGAGGGCATCGGCGGTCGCCAGGGAAAATGCCGAGCCCAGGGACAGCAGAAACCAGTGCATGGCAAACCGGGAACGTGGCGAAGCGAAGGCGCCATGATACGGGTTGCCGCGGCCGCGCCCCAGCCTGGCGACAGGACGGGGGGCGAGGCTCACCCGGGCGGCGCGTGCCCGCTCAGGAGTCGGCGTTTTCCAGACAGCGGTCCCAGTAGGGCACCCCCGCAAAGCGTTCCACCAGAAAGTCCACGAAGGCCCGTACCCGCTGGGACAGGTGCCGGGTATGAGGATAGACGGCGTAGGCGTACACCGTGGGCCAGCGGTAGCCGGTCAGCAGCGGCACCAGCTGGCCCTGTTCGATGGCTTCATGAACGATGAAGGTGGGCTGCCGAGCGATGCCCAATCCTCCGATGGCGGCGGCCGCGAGGAAGTCGCCATTGTTGGCCCGCAGTCGCACCGGCACCTTCACCGCGCCCTCGGCGCCGTCGGGCCCCCGGTAGCGCCAGTTCTGCGGATCGGGCGCGTTGCCGTACACCAGGCACGGATGACCGGCCAGATCGGCGGGCGTACCGGGCTCGCCATGCTGCGCCAGATAGTCGGGGCTGGCGCACACCACGCTGGCCACCGGCGCCAGCCGGCGCGCGATGAGAGTGGAATCCGACAGCTCCGCGATGCGAATGGCAACGTCCACGCCCTCGGCCAGCAGATCCACATGACGGTCGTTGAAGTCCAGGTCGAAGGTCACTTCGGGATTGCTACGGGCAAAGGCCATGATGGCGGGCCGCAGGTGGCGCAGGCCGAAGGACATGGGCACTGCCACCCGCAGCTGCCCACGCAACGTGCCGTGGGCCTCGGACACCGCCCGCTCGGCCTCTTCCACGTCCGCCGCGATGGCGACACAGCGCTCGTAGAAGCTGCGCCCGGTGTCGGTCAGGTTCAGGCGCCGGGTGGTACGCCGGAACAGCTGCACCCCCAGGCGCTCCTCCAGTTCGGCGATACGCCGGCTGACCGCCGACTTGGCAATGTCCATACGGTCGGCCGCGCCGCTGATGCTGCCCGCCTCCACGACCCGTATGAAGGTCTCCATACTCTCCAGTCGATCCATTTGTTCCGCCTTCAAGAACAATTTGTTCTCAATAGTACTGTTTATCCCTGTACCATCAACATTCACACTGTGGGCCACGATCAAGGCATCCCCCGACGCCGAGCCATCCGCCATTCAACCTGAGGAGCCCAAGCCATGAGTGCCAATCCGTCCCGAGCCGCGGAATTGTCCCGCGTTTCCGCCGAAGCCTTGGAGGTCCTGTTCTCCAAGGCCCGCAGCCACAACGTGTGGACCGACGAACCCGTGTCCGACGCCGAGTTGCGTGAACTCTATGACCTGATGAAGTGGGGACCGACCGCCGCCAACTGCAGCCCGGCGCGGATCCTGTTCGTGAAGAGCCCCGCAGCCAAGGAGCGCCTCAAGGACTGCCTGGCCCCGGGCAACGTGGAAAAATCCATGAGCGCACCGGTGGTGGCCATCATCGGCATGGACCTGGAGTTCTACGAGCACCTGCCGAAGCTGTTCCCCCACACCGATGCCCGTTCCTGGTTCGCCGGCAAGCCGGATCACATACAGCAGACGGCTTTCCGCAACAGTGCGCTGCAGGGGGCCTACCTGATGCTCGCGGCGCGCGCCCTGGGCCTGGACTGCGGCCCCATGTCGGGCTTCGATAGCGACAAGCTGGAAGCCGAGTTCTTTCCCGGCGGCAAAGTGAAGGCCAACTTCATCTGCGCTATCGGCCACGGCGACCACAGCCAGCTGTTTCCCCGCAGTCCGCGGCTGGAGTTCGACGAGGCCTGTCAGGTGCTGTAAAGCCTGTATCCATACCATTGCGGTTGCGGCGGCGGGCACCGACGCCGCCGTCATTATCGGGCTGACGCGCCCGGAGGCATTGCCATGACCCAACGCCAGGTTACCCAGCTCGTTCCGGCCAGCACGGTTTCCGAAGGTGCCGGCGTGACCGTTCATCGCACCATCGGCACGCCGGCCCGTCGCCACCTGGATCCGTTCCTGATGCTGGACCACTTCAGCAGCGACGATCCCGACGATTACATCGCCGGCTTTCCGGAGCATCCCCATCGGGGTTTCATTACCCTGACCTACATGATCGACGGCCACATGCTGCACGAGGACAGCATGGGCAACCGCGGCGATCTGAAGGCCGGCGGCGCCCAGTGGATGAAAGCGGCCAGCGGGGTGCTGCATTCCGAAATGCCCCAGCAGACCGCCGGGCTGATGCGCGGTTTCCAGCTGTGGATCAACCTGCCCGCCCGGGAAAAGATGAGCGACCCGGGCTACCAGGAGTTCGCGCCGGAGCGCATCCCCGTGGTGGAGGCCGACGGTGCGCGGGTACGGGTGCTCACCGGCGGCTACGGTGACGCCCATGGGCCCATCGAAGACCCCCATACGGCGGTCCAGTACCTGGACGTGACCCTGGATGCCGGTGCCAGCTTCAACCATACGGTGGACGCCCGCGCCACCGCCTTCGTGCATCTGTTCGAAGGCGCGGCCACCCTGGGCGGCACGGCCATCCCCCAGATGGCGCTGGCGGTGCTGGGCAGCGGCGAGCAGATCACCGTGGAAGCCGGCCCGGACGGAGCACGCTTCATTGTGGTCGCCGGCCTGCCCGTGGACGAACCCATCGTTCAATACGGGCCGTTCGTCATGAACACCCGCGAGGAGATCGAGCAGGCCATGGCCGACTACCGCAGCAACCGCCTGGTGCGCAAGAAGGCCACCCTGACCGGCGCGTGACGCGGCTTGCGATGGGAACAGGGATCCCTCCGATCCTCGTGGCGCTGTTGAGCCTGCTGGCACCCGGCGCGATGAACGTTCAGGAGGGTGAATCCCCGCGGGCGGGCACGGGCACGGGTTCGCCCCATTCGTGGCGCCCCACCCGCAGACGTCGGTAGTTGCGAATCATCAGCACCGCCTTGCGGACGGTGGGCAGGTCGATGGCCGGTACGTCGAGGCCCACCTCCAACTGGAGGACGTCGCCTTCGCCCGGTGCGATGTCGATGAACGCCCGGCGGGGCCCTTCCGTGCCGCGCTCGCGGGAAGGGCTCCGCAGGGCATGCAACTGCATGTCCCAGCGCACGTCCCGGCCTTGGAAGCGACCGGCGAAACGCACCCGCGCCCGGCTGTCCGGCAATGTGGACAGGCACTCGAAACCTGTTTGCCCCGCATCCGGCATGCTTTGTCTCCTCCGTTGGGACGCCTGCGGCAACTGCCGGCCGCGACTCCTATAATGGCCCAGGTGATCCCGCCGGCACACAGGGCGCGTGCATGAACGATCGGCTCGAAGACATCGCCCGTCGGTTCCGACAGCGAGCGCCGGCGGTGGACAGCTGGTCCCTGCGGCTGGTGGACGAACGAGGCGAAAGCCTGTCGGTACGCCAGGACGTACTGCAGCCTCCGCACACCATGGTGACCGCCGGCGCCCTGGTGAGCGTAACGGACGCGGGCGGCAGCGGCTACGCCGCCACCGGCGATCTGAGCGCAGCAGGGCTGGCGGCCGCCGCCGAACGGGCCCGCCAATGGGCGCACCGGGCCGCCGCCAGCACTCTGGTGGCGGCATCGGACATGCCCTGCCCCGATGCCCGCGGTCATTATGCAACGCCGGTGGAGCAAGCCTGGGACGTTGTCCCACTGGATGACAAAGTGGCCCTGCTGCAGGACGCCTGTCGGGGGCTGAAGATCGACCCGCGCATCGTGGACTGGTCGGCGTCGCTGGCCGCCCGGCACAGCGACAGCCTGCTGATCAGCAGCGCCGGCGCCCATATCGCCCAGCGCTTTCACTATCTGCAGCCGGGCCTGGTGGTGGTGGCCAATCGGGGCGCCCACACCCAGCAGCGCAGCGGCGCCGGGACGGGGAGCGCACGCCAGGGCGGGCTGGAGCAGTTGCAGGCACTGGGGTTCCCGGAGCGGGGACCACGGTTGGCCGAGGAGGCGCTGGCGCTGCTGGATGCGCCCCCGTGCCCACAGGACGACATGGACCTGGTGCTGCTACCCAGCCAGATGGCTCTGCAGATTCACGAGAGCATCGGTCACCCCCTGGAACTGGACCGCATTCTCGGGGACGAGCGCAACTTCGCGGGCGGCAGCTTCGTCACCCGGGACATGTTCGGCAGCTACCGCTACGGCTCCGAGTTGCTGAATGTCACCTTCGATCCCGGCCATCCCGAACAGCTGGCCAGCTACGGGTTCGACGACGACGGCACACCGGCCCGGCGCACCTGGCTCATACGCAACGGCATTCTCGAACGTCCCCTGGGAGGCGCCTGCTCCCAGGCCCGCGCTGCCCTGCCCGGGACCGCCAGCGCCCGCGCCAGCGACTGGTTCCGTCCCCCCATCGACCGCATGGCCAACCTGAACGTGGAGCCCGGCGCCAGCACCCTGCAAGAGCTGGTGGGCTCGGTGCGCCGCGGGGTGCTGATGGACACCAACCGATCCTGGTCCATCGACGACAAGCGCAACAAGTTCCAGTTCGGCTGCGAGCTGGGACGATTGATCGAGGACGGCGAACTGCGGGGGCTGGTGCGCAACCCCAACTACCGGGGCGTCTCGGCCACCTTCTGGCGCAGCCTGGCCGGCGTCGGCAATGCCGACACCTGGGAGGTCGGCGGCGTCACCAACTGCGGCAAGGGCGAGCCCAACCAGATGATCCATGTGGGCCACGGGGCGCCCGCCTGCCTGTTTCGCCAGGTGACGGTATTCGGGGGCACGTGCTGATGGAAGCCTCGTTCCTGGCCTTGGCCGACCGGCTGATGGAGCAGCTCGTACCCGGCGAAACGCTGCTGCTGGACTTCTACGGTGAACGATCGGACTTCGTGCGCCTGAACCACAATCGTATCCGCCAGGCCGGCGACGTGACACGCCGCCACCTGAAGCTGGACCTGATCGAGGGGCGCCGTCACGCCGGCGCCGAGTTGGAGGTGTCGGGATACCCCGGACAGGACCTGGAGCGGGCACGTCCCCTGTTGCAGTCCCTGCGGGACCAGCGGGCGCACCTGCCGGAGGACCCCTATCTGAACTTCGAGATGGAAGTGTGCGACACCCGCCGGCAGGAGTCCGCATCACCCCCCGCCAGCGAGCAGGCGTTGGCGCAACTGGCCGCCGCCGCACAGGACATGGATCTGGTCGGCATCTGGGCAAACGGCGCTCAGTACCACGGCTTTGCCAACTCTCTGGGCCAGCGCAACTGGCACGCCGGTGCCAGCTTCAACCTGGACTGGAGCTGTTACCTGAACGGGGACACGGCGGTGAAGAGCGCCATGGCGGGACAGCAGTGGGAACCGGCCCGGCTGGATGCGAGGCTGGCGGAAATCCGTTCCCGGCTCGCCGCTTTGGAGCGACCTGCAAAGACGCTGCAACCGGGACGCTACCGGGTCTATCTGGCCCCGGATGCATTGGCGGAAATCATGACCGTGGTGGCACGCGGCGGCTTCGGCCTGGACAGTCACCGCACCGGCCAGAGCCCGCTCATGGGGATGGTGGCCGGGGGGCGCGCCCTGGCGCCGGGCGTCAGCCTCCTCGAGCAGCGCGACGGGGTGTTGGCCCCGGGTTTTAACGGCGCCGGCTTCATTCTGCCTGCCACGGTGTGCCTGATCGAAGACGGTCGCTATCGGGACTGTCTCGCCGGACCGCGCAGCGCGCGCAAATACGGCGTGCCGGTGAACGCCGGCGCGGAGTACCCGCAGGCTCTCGCCATGGACGCGGGAACCCTGGCCCGGGACGACATCCTGGCCGCCCTGGGCACCGGCCTGTACGTGAGCAACCTCTGGTACTGCAATTTCTCGGACCGGGACGACGCCCGCATCACCGGCATGACGCGCTTTGCCTGCCTATGGGTGGAAGGCGGCGCAGTGCAGGGCCCGGTCGGCGCCATGCGTTTCGACGACAGCCTCTACGGGCTGCTGGGCGAACGCCTGGAGACGCTGACCGCAGAGCGCGAGCTGATCATGGACAGCTCCAGCTATGGGCGGCGATCGAACCGCAGCGCGCTGCTGCCGGGGGCGCTGGTCGACGGCATGACGTTTACCCTGTAGCCCCGAGGGCCGCGCGGCTTTGGGCGGCGACCTGCCCTACCGCCAGGAACTCTGCCTGGTATTCGAAGCGGTCCTCGGCGAAGCTGCGGTCCAGGGCGGCCATGGCCTGGGCAAAGCCGTCTTCGCTGAACAGGCCCTCCTCCAAGAGGGAATCTTTGTAACCTTGCAGATACCGACGCTGGTAGTCTTCCATCTCGTCGTTGCGACCGTGGTAGGTACCGAGTCTTACCCGCGGCACCGCCAGCACCTGCAGTTCGGTAAGTCCCGCCTCGCGCATCATGCGATAGAGCTGCCGCCCCACCCGGCGGTTGCCCCCGCGGCGGACCTGAAGCTCGGCGATGGCATCGAACAGGCGCCGCAGAGCCGGCGCCACCGGCGGCTCGGCCCCGCCGGCGCCGTCGTCCACGGCGACCACAGCGACCCGACCGCCCGGCGCCGTGACCCGCACCATTTCCTTCAGGGCATCGTAGGGTCGGTGCAGATGCTGAAACAGGAAGCGGGCGACCGTGAGGTCCTGGCTGTCGGACTCCACCGGCAGGGCATAGGCGCTGCCGGGCACGCCGCGTACCCGCACCCCCAGCCGTGCAGCCATGCCATCGAGCAGTTCCAGACTGGCTTCGTCACAGTCCACTGCCGTGATGCGGGCGGCGTCCCCGAGCAGCCACGCCAGGTCCAGACTCAGGGCGCCGGTGCCGGCGCCCACATCCAGCACCCGGGTCGCCGCGCCCAGCACGGGAAGCATTGCAAGGCGTTCCCGGTGGGTGTACAGACTCTGCAACATCAACCAGGCGACATCCCCGGCGCGGGGAAGCACTTCCCGGGTGGCACGCTCCACCCGACCCATCCATTGCACGACGGGATCGACATCGATCGCTGAAATTGGCCTACCTCCTCTACCCCGGATACTCGACAGGCGGACGCGAGGCGACGGCGCCATGCGCGTAGAAGCCCTCGCCGAACGGAATCCGCCCTCCGGGGCGGCGGTCTGTTTCCACCCTATAGCCGTGGGATCGCCGCACCACCGCAAAGTTCCTCAGTCACCATGTGGCATTGCGGCGAAAGCCCGCCCTCACACGGCTTGCAGGCCCGCATACCGTGCCCACAGCGGCTCCACGGGGAATGCGGTCAGGTTGCCCACCGGGGCGTCCCGTGCGAGAGTGTTTACCTCAATCCTGAACGCGGGGGCAGGACCATGACCACAGCCGACTTCGGCTACGAAGAACGGATGGAAATCACGCGACTGATCATCGCGCTGCTGGACAGCTGGGAATTGGCGGACTCGGAACAGATATTCCTGCTGGGCCTGCCGGAAGGCACTCGCTCGCGGGTCGTGCGCGGCTTCCGGCGGGACACGCCGCTGCCGGAAGATCCTGTGGTGCAGGAGCGCATCGAGCACCTGGCCGGCATCGCAGACGCCTTGCGCACGTCCTATCCGATGAATCCGTCTGCAGGGGCCCAGTGGATGACAAAGCCCCATCGGCGCTTCGGCAACCGCTCACCGGTGGCCACCATGCTGGAGGACGGGCTGGACGGAATTCTCGCCGTGCGCGTGCACCTGGACTGCGCCTATGACTGGGAACTGGACAAGCGGCGCCGGGCGGGGCAGTAACGGCAGAGGGCGTCAATACCGACCGTACCCGACGCCCCGCAGCCCTGCGTCTTCCCGTTGATGAAATCCTGCAAGCCCCTCTGATCCGCCGCCCCCGAGCCCGTCGCCAACCGCTCCGATCCGAACCCGTCCCCATCCTTGTCCACGGGGTCCGCCGCCGCTGCAGCCGCGCCTCGGCGGGCGTTCAACGGACCCTGTCCGGCGCCGCGCCGGCGGCCCGGCCGGTACCGTCCACCCGGCCCCTCGGATCGCCGTTTTTCCCATATAGACTTTCCTTGCCGTTGATGTATTCTAGCGCCGCCTCGCCTGCCGTCCGTCGGCAGCGGCCGCGCCAGCGGCTGCAGGAAGTGATGTCGGTCCCTCCTCCGGCGGCGGGCTAAAGCTTTGGTCACCGGACGCGTGCAGCGCCCCGGTGGGTACAAGCCATCCAACCATCGTGGAATGCACCCATGTCGCTGGAAGCACCGAATCCCTTGTCCACCGCCGCAGCAGGCGGTGCCCTTTCGATCAGCCCGATCGCCGACCCCTGGGAGCGGACATTGCGAGCCGCGATCGTCGCCGGGGTGCTGGCCGTCATCTATCTCAGCGCCACCGGACTGGTCTGGCAGCCTTTCGTACGTCCCATCGAACTGCCGCGCTGGGCCCATGCCATCGAGCAGCCGGCGGTCATCTGGGCGGTGATGGGCTCGCTGCTGCTGGGCTTTCGCACCCTGCTGTGGTTCCACTATCGACCGTACGCGCCGGCGGACATGGCCACCGCGCCTTTTCTGACGGTCATCATTCCGGCCTACAACGAGGGCCCCATGGTGGAGAAGTCCATCGAGTCGGTGGCCGCGTCGCGCTATCCGGGCGACCGGCTGGAGATCCTGGTGGTGGACGACGGCAGCAAGGACGACACCTGGGAGCATATCCAACGGGCGGCCCGTCGGCACCCCGTGCAGGTCACCACGGTGCGGTTCGCGCGCAATCGTGGCAAGCGGGCCGCCCTGGAAACCGGCTTTCGCCAGGCACGCGGAGAGGTGGTGGTCACCATCGACTCCGACAGCGTCATCGAGCCGGACACCCTGCTGGCCATGGTGGGGCCGTTTCGCGACGGCGCCGTCGGTGCGGTGGCCGGACGGGTCGCCGTCTACAACCTGGAGCAGGGGTTGATTCCCCGCATGCTGCGGGTGCGCTACACCCTGTCCTTCGACTTTCTGCGTGCGGCCCAGTCCACCTATGGCACGGTCTACTGCTGCCCGGGCGCCCTGGCGGCCTATCGCACCAGCGCCGTCCGCCAGGTACTGGACCCTTGGGTGGAGCAGACCTTCCTGGGTGCGGCCTGCACCTACGGCGAAGACCGGTCCATGACCAACTACATCCTGTCCCTGGGCTACAACACCGTCTATCAGCGCACCGCGGTGGTCCATACCGTGGTGCCCTGGACCTACCGGCGGCTGTCCAAGATGTTTCTGCGCTGGGATCGCAGCTACGTGCGCGAAGAGCTGCGGTTCGCCGCCCGCGTGGTCTGGAAACGCCCGCTGGCGGCGCGCCTGATCGCCGCGGTGGACGTGCTGATCACCAACCTGCGCTTTCCCGTGGGCTACGGCGCTCTCGGTCTGCTGGTCTACCTGTCGTTCCAGGACCCCATGACCCTGGTGGACATGCTGGTGGTGATCGGCGTGATGTCCTCCCTGCACATGCTCTACTACCTGCGCAGCGAGCGTTCCTGGGGCGCCGTCTATGGGGTGTTGTATGCCTACTATTCCTTCTTCACGCTGTTCTGGATCTTTCCCTATGCCGTGCTCACGGTCAGGGCACGGTCCTGGCTGACCCGGTGAGGGGTCCGTCGGCGCTGCGCCCCGCACCCTCGGCCGACGGGCCGCTGGGGGCGCCGGGCGGGGCATCCTGGGGCCGGTTCCGCGCTGCAATCTGTTAACCTTGGGGTCATACAGCCCATTTGCGAAATTTGCACACGAGGTGATTGCCGATATGGACTCCCAAGACAACATGCCGGACCTGAGCATGGACCCCAAGGCCCTGTACCGCGAAGACATCTATACCGACCGGCGGGCCGGCACCATCCGCTGCCTGACGCCCGTCAACGGTGACGGCAGTGTCGACAGCAGCCGGCCGGTAGCCTATGTGGGGCAGGCCCAGCTCATGACCCCGGTGGGCACCCTTCCACTAAGCTTCCAGATCGATGCCGATTCCCTCGAGGACGCCGCCCGGAAATTCGGCGACGCCGCCAATGTCGCCGTGGAACAGGCCGTAGAGGAACTCAAGGAGCTGCGCCGGGAGCAGGCATCCTCCATCGTGGTGCCGGACATGGCCGGCCCGGGCGGCGCTCCCGGCGGCGGCAAGATCCAGCTGCGCTAGTGGTCGAAGCCCCGGTTCCAGGCCCCCATCGGGCGCCACGGCGTCCGATGGGGGCCCGCACCCTGTTTGCGGGAACCCAGTAGTTTGGGCTGAGTCCCCCAGCCCGACGAGGAGCAACCGCCGTCATGCCGCGGACCGGTTCAGCCCGGTTCCTGCCCGTCGCAACTGAACAGCGCCAGGGACCGGTCCTGCAAGTCGTAGCCGGTGCCCGCACGGTAGTCATGGTCCTGCCCCAGACCTTCCGCTTCGGCGGTATCCAGCACCCGGTGCCAGGGCTGCCCGGACGGGCTCGCCGGCAACTGGAAGGACACCGGATGGGGATGGGCGTTGAGCAGCAACAGGAAGTTGCTGTCCTGCACGGGCTGCCCCCACTTGTCCAGCTCCTCCAGCGCGTTGCCGTTCAACAGCAGGCCCAGGCAGCGGGCTTGCTGGTTGTTCCACTGGCGTTCGGACATTTCGCTGCCGTCCCGGGCCAGCCACACGATGTCCTCCACCCCCGCGCCGCGGATCGGGCGGCCCTGGAAGAAGTTGCGGCGCCGGAACACCGGGTGGCTGTGGCGTAATCCGATCAGGCGACGCACAAATTCCAGCAGCTGCTGATCCTCCGCCGACAGGTCCCAATTCAACCACGTCAGTTCGCTGTCGTGGCAATAGGCATTGTTGTTGCCCTTCTGGGTACGCCCCAGCTCGTCGCCGGCCAGGATCATGGGTACGCCTTCGGCCAGCAGCAGGGTGGCCAGCAGATTGCGCTTCTGCCGCCGGCGCAGGGCCAGGATGTTTTCGTCCTCCGTGGGACCTTCGACCCCGCAGTTCCAGCTCAGATTGTTGTCGGTGCCGTCCCGGTTGTCTTCGCCGTTGGCCTGGTTGTGCTTATCGTCGTAGCTGACCAGGTCCTCCAGGGTGAAACCGTCGTGGGCGGTGACGAAATTAACGCTGGCGAATGGACGGCGGCCGCCCCGCTCGTAAAGGTCGCTGGAGCCGGTCAGCCGGTAGGCCAGTTCCCCGATCATGCCGCCGTCTCCCTTCCAGTAGGCGCGCAGCGTATCTCGGTATTTGCCGTTCCATTCCGCCCAGCCCACCGGAAAGTTGCCCACCTGATAGCCCCCTTCACCCAGATCCCAGGGCTCGGCGATCAACTTGACCTGGGACAGCACCGGGTCCTGATGAACGGTATCGAAGAACGATCCCAGCCGGTCCACGTCGTACAACTCCCGGGCCAGGGTGGAGGCCAGATCGAAGCGGAACCCGTCCACGTGCATCTCCACCACCCAGTAGCGCAGGCTGTCCATGATCAGCTGCAGCACCTGGGGATGGACCATGTTCAGGCTGTTGCCGGTGCCCGTGAAGTCCACGTACTTGCGTGGATCGTCGGGATCGACACGGTAATAGGAGAGGTTGTCGATGCCGCGCAGCGACAACGTCGGCCCCAGCTGGCCGCCCTCGCCGGTGTGGTTGTAGACCACATCCAGGATCACTTCGATACCTTCCTGGTGCAGCGCCTTGACCATGGACTTGAACTCGTCCACCGGGTCGTCCAGGCCGTAGCGCCCCGCCGGCGCAAAGAATCCGATGGAGTTGTAACCCCAATAGTTGCGCAGGCCCATGTCGACCAGTCGGCGCTCGTCCACGAAGCTGTGAATGGGCATCAACTCCACGGCGGTAATACCCAGGCGCTTGAAATGGCCGATGGCGGCCTCGCTGGCCAGGCCGCTGTAGGTGCCGCGCAGCGCTTCCGGGACGTCGGGATGACGGTTGGTGAAGCCTTTGACATGGACCTCGTAGATAACGGTTTCATCCCAGGGTATCGCGGGCGGCCTGTCCCCCTCCCACTCGAACGCCGGATCGATGACCCGGCACTTGGGTACGAAGGACGCGCTGTCGCGGCTGTCCATGGCCAGATCTTCCTTGTCATCGCCAACGTGGTAGCCGAACACGGCATCCTCCCACTGCAGGGATCCGTGCAGGCACTTGGCATAGGGGTCGATCAGCAGCTTGTTGGGGTTGAAACGCAGTCCCTTGCGCGGCTCATAGGGCCCGTGGACACGATAGCCGTACAGCAGTCCGGGTTTGGCCTCGGGCAGATATCCATGCCAGATCCGCCCGGTCTGTTCCGGCAGAGCCATGCAGGCGGTCTGTTGCCGCCCCTGTTCGTCGAACAGGCACAGTTCAACCCGCTCGGCATGTTCGGAAAACAAAGCGAAGTTGATGCCGCCCGCGTCCGCACTGGGGCCCAGAGGATACGGTGCGCCGGGCCACAGCGGAGGCTTTCCGGTTGCCATGAAGCCGTCTCTCCTTGATCGCTCGCTGGAACGATGTTGAACGCGCCGAGCCGTTACAGGCGGCCGGCGATCAACGCCTCCTTCTGCAGACGCGTGAGGCGTTTGATGCTGTGCTCACGGCGGGCCGCCTGGGAACGGCCGGCCACACCTTCCTGATACACCAACGCCACCGGCCGCCGGGCACGAGTATAGCGTGCGCCACAGGCACCGGTGCCGTTGTGTTCGTCCACGCGTCGTTGAACGTCCCTGGCAATACCGGTGTACAGCGTGTCGTCGGCGCAGCGCACGATGTAGACGTACCAGTCGTTCATAGCAAACAGCCCTATCCGCGTCTGCCGGCACCCACACATTGTTCGCGGCAGTCCCGGCACTCCGAGTGGCGCCGTGCGAGGACGATACCACAGCTTCCTGCGCCGACATCACGTCCCCGTCCCTTGTTCGTACAGCTTCTGCGTACGTCGACCGGCCAACTCCATGGCAGCCGTGGGGATGAAGCAGACCCGCTTCCTTGCCTATGCTGGTGCTAGGGCCCCTTAACACTACGGGGATCATCGCGGTTGGTGCCGGCAAGCGGCCAATCAAGGCGCGAGCAGCGGGGTCTGGTGGTTCCAGGTGAGTGACTAACAACGCCGGGCGGCGGCTTCTCAGCCACGGCCCACACGGCATCGGACGCACAGCGGCACCCTGCAAGGAGAACATTCAATGACCGACCCGCACGACCGCAAGTCCCGTCCCGAGCTATGGTTGATCCGTCACGGTGAAACCGAGTGGAGCGCCACCGGCCAGCACACCGGGCGCACCGACATCGCCCTCAACGAGGAAGGACGGCGCGAGGCGGGGCGGTTGGCGGATAGATTGGCGAAGTGCCGCTTTACACGGGTGATCACCAGCCCGTTGCAGCGGGCCGCCGAAACCTGCCGGCTGGCGGGCTACGGCGATGGGGCCGAACACTGGAACGATCTGGTGGAGTGGGATTACGGGGACTACGAAGGCATCACCACCGAACAGGTTCAGGCAGACCGGCCCGGCTGGATCATCTGGAAGGACGGCGTGCCCAATGGCGAGACGGCTGCCGAGGTCGGCCGGCGTGCCGATCGGGTGATCTCCGCCCTGGCGGACACCGACGGCCATGTAGCGCTGTTCGGCCATGGGCATATGCTGCGCATACTGGCCGCCCGCTGGCTCGGCCTGGCACCCGCGGACGGGCGCCTGCTGGCCATGGATGCGGGCTCCGTCAGCTGGCTCGGCTACGAGCACGACATGGCCGTGGTGCAGCAATGGAACCTGACCGCGCCGGCGCAGTGAGCGCCCCGCCTGCATACCGCGTCAGCCGGTGACCACCGGCCCGCAGCGTATTGCCAGGCCGTGGCCCACCTGCGGAACGATGGCATGACCCACAGCGGTTGTTGATTCCACACCATCGACGCACGACTACACTGCTGATATGCGTACCGCTCTCGCCGTGTTAATGGTGTGGTCACTGTTCGCGCTGCCCGCCGGGGCCGCCGACTTCGACAGCTACGCGTTCGTCAACGACGACGGCACATTGAATATAGGCAACGCCACCATACAGCTCTACGGCATTCTGATCCCAGCCACCGGAACCTCCTGTCAGGAATTCGTGCGGCCGGTGGCTTGCGGGCCCCGCGCCATCCTGGCCCTGAAATTCGACATCGGCTCCGATTTCGTCAAATGCAACGCCAAGAGACGAAAACCCGATGGCAATTATGTAGCGGTATGCACCGCCGGCGGGAAAAACCTGGCCAAGACCCTGCTCCGCCAGGGCTGGGCCGCCGCCCTGCCGGACGCGCCCTACGAGTACAAAGTACTGGAGAGGATCGCCCGGGCCAGGGGTATCGGCATATGGGGCATTGCCGTCCATCCGATCTACCCCCGTCACCGCCCATCCCACCGCCGCGAGCATCCTCGCGAGGTGCCCGGGCACTGAGACGGCGGCGCCGCAACACCGTACGTTTGGCCGGGCATTGCAGGTCGGACCGGGCATCGCGCAACCCGACAGACAACCTCCACACTACCGTCGATGCGCGCGACAGCGACGCTTCGGATGCGCATCAACTCCTGACGTAGACCTGCGTGAGCCAGACGGCCGTGGTGGCCTCGTGGCATTTTCGTAAGCCGCTGTCCCGCACCCAGGCTTCCACACGGTCGGGCCTGTGCACATAGGGCCTGAAGTCCGAACCCATCAGCTTCATGGCGCCCGCGGCCAGAGCCGCCCCCCAACGGACATACCAGCGGTTGCGGGGATAGGTAAGCGCGTAGATGCGCCCGGTCTTCTCCAGGGACCGGTGCACCAGGCCATCGGCATCCGGGTAGCAGCACACCACCTTGTCCAGAATCACCACGTCGGCCGGCTCCACCTCGGGCGACAAGTCCACGAAGTCGCCTTCCAGATAGCGTGTACGGCCGGCCAGGCCCCGGTCGGCGGCCCAGCGGCGCGCCTCCTCGATCATACGCGGCGCCAGATCGATGCCCACCGCCGAAGCTGCTCCCCGTTCCAGAAGACTCTGGTGCAGGTGACCGACCCCGCTACCGATCTCCAGCACCCGGGCGCCGCGGAAACCGGCCTGAGCCAACCCGTCCAGCAACTGCTGCTGGGAGCGCTCGAACCCCCGGCGCTCGAAGCGTCGGCGGTAGCGGCGTGCGGCAAAGGAAAACAGCCGGCTGGCGGAGCGGGCATGGGGACAGCAACAGTTCACTGAAAACCTCCGGGTCTGTGAGGACGTGGCGAGCCCGCCGACTGGACAGCGCGCACCCTATGAGTCTATACGAATGGGCTCGCGCGGCTGAGCGCCCGCGCCGGAACCTGCTGATGTCCGTACGTGGGGAACATGGGGAGGAACATTGTGGTCTTTCTCCCGGAATGCCGCCCGGCGGCATCCCGCAAAGCGCCTGCGGATCGATCCCGTTCCCGCCATCGTGTAGCATTTGGGCCCTGCTACCCGCCGATCCACCCGCCCGGCATGGGAACGCCGGGTACCGCTCCAGACTCGCGGAGCCGCTGACCAATAAACATGACGAACCAGACACAATCCCAGGCGCAGCCGGCGCCTGCCTCGGGACGCCGGCCGCGCCGCACGTTCGTACTGATCGGCCTCGCCCTGGTATTCCTGGTCGCCGCGGGCGGCTACGGGGCCTACTGGTACCTGATCGGGCGCTACTGGGTCGACACCGCCGACGCCTACGTGCATGGCAATCGGGTCACCCTGATGCCCCAGATCGCGGGCACGGTCACCGCGGTGCGTGCCGACGATACCGAATTCGTCCACAAGGGCACCGTGCTGGTACGCCTGGACCCGACTGACGCTGAGCTCAAGCTCGCCCACGCCAAGGCCAGCCTGGCCCAGACGGTGCGCGACGTGCATCAACTCTATCAGCAGGAGGCCGAGCAGCAGGCCACCGTACAGCTGAGGCGCACCCAGCTGGCCCAGGCGAAACGGGACTACGACCGCGCCAGACGCCTGCTGGGCAGCCACAACATCTCCCGCCAGCAGTACCAGCACGACCGCACGGCGTGGGAGGCGGCACAGGCGACCCTGCGCCAGGCCCGCCACCGCCTGGCCGCCCTGCAGGCCGTCACCCAGGGCACCGACCTGCGCCATCATCCCCAGGTGCAGCTGGCCGTCGCCGGCCTGCGGGAAGCCTACGTAAACCTGCAGCGCACCCGCATCCTGGCGCCGGTATCGGGCTACGTGGCCCAACGGACCGTACAGGTGGGCGAAAAGGTGAACCCCGGCCAACCGCTGCTCGCCATCGTGCCGCTGGACCAGCTGTGGATCATGGCGAACTTCAAGGAAACCGACCTGGCCCGTATGCGCATAGGTCAGCCCGCCACCGTGACGGCGGATTTCTACGGCAGCGCCGTGCAATACCATGGCAAGGTGCTGGGTATCAGTCCAGGCACCGGCAGCGAGTTCGAGCTGCTGCCGCCCCAGAACGCGACCGGAAACTGGATCAAGGTCATACGGCGGGTACCGGTCCGCATCGGTCTGCCCGCCAAGGAACTGGCCGCCCATCCGCTCAGGCTGGGGCTTTCCATGCAAGTGGACGTGGACGTGCGCAACAGCAGCGGACCGGTGCTGGGCGAAGCGAAGGCGGGTGAGACCCACTACAGTACCGACGTCTACGGCCACGAGCAGCGCGGGCTGCAGCAGCTGGTGAACCGCATCATCCGCGCCAACGCCGGCAACGCGCCCGCCGGTGTGCAGGGCCCGGACACCGACAGTGGCCACTGACCCGGCGGACGCGTCGCCGCCGCTCCTGGACACCCCCCGCAGGGCACTGGTGACCGTCGCCCTGGCGCTGGCGGTGTTCATGAACGTCCTGGACATCTCCATCGCCAACGTCTCCATCCCCACTATCGCGGGCTTTCTGGGCGTCAGTGCCGATCAGGGTACCTGGGTCATCACGTCGTTCGCGGTCAGCAACGCGGTAGCGGTGCCCATTTCCGGCTGGCTGGCCCGGCGGGTGGGCGAAGTACGCCTGTTCGTGTCCTGCACCCTGCTGTTCACCCTGTTCTCGTGGATGTGCGGCATGTCCCCCACCTTCGCCACCCTGCTCGTCGCCCGCGCCCTGCAGGGCGCGGTCGCAGGTCCCATGATCCCCCTGTCACAGAGCCTGCTGCTGTCCAACTATCCGCGGGAGCAGCATGGCTTCGCCAATGGCATCTGGGGCATGACCGCGGTGGTTGGGCCGGTGGCCGGGCCCATCCTGGGCGGCTGGATCACCGACAACATCAACTGGTCGTGGATCTTTTACATCAACGTACCGGTGGGCCTGCTGGCGGCCTGGATAACCTGGTTCATGCTGAAGGAGCGCGAGACCGCGACCCGCAGGCAGCCGATCGACGTCATCGGGCTCGCCCTGCTGGTGGTCGGAGTGGGCTGCTTGCAGATCATGCTGGACACCGGCAACGATCACGGCTGGTTCGGCTCCGAGCGCATCGTCGTGCTGGCGGTCATCGCCGTGGTGGCCCTCAGCTTCTTCGTGGCCTGGGAACTGACTGACGACCATCCCATCGTCGACCTCGCCCTGTTCAAGCGACGCAATTTCACCATCGCCACCATTTCCATGACCCTGGGCTACATGACGTTCTTCACGGGCATCGTCATTCTGCCCCTGTGGCTGCAGACCCAGCAGGGCTACACGGCCACCTGGGCCGGCCTGACCACGTCGTCCCTGGGTCTGCTGGGCATCGTGTTCTCGCCGATTGTAGGGCGGCTGGCGGACCGCATCGATGTACGCATCCTTGTCACGGTCGGCTTTCTGATCTTTGCGGCGGTATCCTTCAGCAACAGCGCTGCCAACAGCGGCATCACCTTTCAGCAGCTGTTCGTGCCGCGCCTTCCCTGGGGCATCGCTACCGCGTGTTTCTTCATTCCGCTCATCACCCTGTCCCTGAGCGGTCTGCCGTCCAACCAGATTGCCAGCGCTTCGGGGCTGTTCAATTTCCTGCGCCTGCTGGCACTGGGTTTCGGCACCTCCATCAGCGTCACCCTGTGGGACCGGCGGGCCACGATCCACGACCACAACCTGACCTCCGGCATCACGGCGTTCTCCCCCAACACCCAGCATTGGCTCGGTCAGGCCCAGGCCCTGGGTGTGGACCGGTTGCAGACCATGGAAATGCTTGCCCGAACCATCAGCCGCCAGGCATTCACCCTGGCAACCAACGACGTGTTCTGGATTTCAGGCTGGATGTTCCTGACGCTGATCCTGGTGGTATGGATTGCGCGACGGCCGCAGCCCGGAAACAGATGACGAACCGTTCACCCGATCCGACGGCACCTGCAACCGTTGCTCGTTGAGCCAGCCGTCTCCCGTAGCCCCGCTAACGTTCGAGGCAGACGGAATCGTTGCGGGCACACAGGTCGGGCCGTGCAGTGGACGACGGCCCATTCATTGCGGCCGGTCAGGCGCGACGACCCGACGCCCGAAACGTGGAGTGACTGCCTTTTCACCATTTACGGAAGCTTCATCCTGGCGCTTCGGCTGTCGGTCCCGGAACCGTTTGCCCGTCTCGAGAGTCTTACTATCACCAGTCGCCCTCCTACCGCATCCAAACCAGTCACGTGCCTCGTCTACCGAAACTTCGTTCCATTGCAGTCAACAAAGCTTCCGGCGTCGGTTTCGTTGCCGCCGTAAGTGTGTTTGTCGCCCTGGCGCTCGCCATTTGGCATTGGTACCTCCAACGGCCCCATGCAACGGCGATTTCCCTGTCCGAAGCTGCGCTGCGTGTGGAACACCGCCCGTCCACGTCCCCACGGGATTATCCCCGCATCGGGCAGCGCTACGTGCTGGCGGCGGATTTCGTAATTTGTCGTCAAGCGCAGGGAGTCATCGATTTCGACGCCGCCCTCAGCCACAAGAACAGAGCGGATGAAACGAACATAATGGCCCGCTACGACTGCGCGGCAACCCAGCGCGCGGACGCCGGATTGCCGGTGCGGTTTGTGGAGCAGACAGGCATTATGCGGCCCCTGGCCAAGGTCCGCCTGTCGAACGGGAACACGGCCTGGGTCGACCTGGCCGCTCTGGAAGTCGGGCGATGAACGCCGTCGGCAGTCGGCCGGCCCACATGTCCGGGTGGCGTTGAAACGCCCTGTTCCTTGCAGGACCGCTAGTGGTCCATGCGGAAAATAGTGTGCCTTTCAGCCGGTCCACAAGCCTCATCGGCAAGGCGCACGAGCGCCGGACTGGCCGTTGCCAATTCAAGCGAGTGCAACGCGGCCGAGGGGGCTTGTGGCCCGGCCCGCAGGGAGCCCGCTCATGGGCCAATGCCGCGTTGCGCCGCTTGGAAAGGGCCTGCCATTCCCTGCCCAGCGCGCCTTGCCTTGACCCATGGGCGGGGCTCTGAAAGACACACTATTTTCCGCATGGACCACTAGGCCAGTTCGACCCGTTCCGGGCGCGGAGCCGATTCCGGGACGGGGCGATTCGACGGCGGTGCCTCCGCCAGCGCCCTGGCTTCCTCGACGTACCCGCGAAATGTCCGGCGGTAGTCGTCAAGAAAGGCGCGCAGCGCCTGATAGTCGGAGACGTCCACCCGTTGGGACAGCCGAAACGGCGGCATCACCGCGGCCACCAGGGTCTGCGAACGCAGACGCCGGTCGAAATTGGCCACCGCAACCGGCACGATCAGAGGCTCGTATTCCAGGGCGGCGGCAAGCCGGAAAGCGCCGGAGCGAAACGGGGCCGGCGAGTCCTCCGCACGCTGGCTCGCCCCTTCCGGACAGATGATCAGGTTACGGCCTGCGCGCAGATGTGCGCCGGCCGCGTCCACGAAGGCCTCCCAGCCGGCCTGGGAGGCACCGTCCGGCCCCGGGGCTTCGGGCTCGCTCTCGCCGGTACGCACCGGAATATGGCCAAGGCGTGTGTAGTACGCGTGGTGGCCGTGTTCGTCTCCCCGGCACAGACGGACCACCCGCACGGCGCTTTCCCCGTAACGGGGATACAGCACCATGGCACTCACGAAATGGGTATCCAGGGACAGCTCGAACCCGTTGGGCAGCGCGTAGTAGGGGTGGCTTACCAGATGATTGACGATGAAGATGTGGCCGGGCTCCGCGGGCAGGTGTTCCTGGCCGGCGACCAGATGGCGAACCTGCCGGAACGCCTTGCCGAAATGCTGATCACATTGGCGGCGCACCAGTTCCGGCGGCACGTCCGGACCGGCGCTGGTGACCGACTGGTAGACCCGCTGCAGCCCGCGATAGAAGCCCATTTCCCGGCGCAGGTCCACCAGCAGGTCCAGGCACACCCCGGCCAACTGACGCTCCAGGGCATCACCGCATGCGCGGCGCAGCTCAAGGCACGCGAAGGCGTCCGCCTGGGTGAGTCGGTTCTCCAGGAGATGGGGAATCTTGTACAGCGCCGACGTGATGGGCAACTGAGGACTGCTCTGGCAGAGCAGGTTGCGGATGGCCGGGATATGCCGGTTCAGACGCTGGCTCAGCAGATGCAGCCGGGTGGTACGCAGATGGTTGCCGATCAGCCAGAGGAGCCGCCGGTATAAGGTCACCCCGAAAGCGGGGTCGTCCTGCATCAAGGCATCCAGGCGCGAACGCTCCAACCGGAACACCACGGTATCCTCCAACGCCGTGGCGCTGGAATCCGAACGTCCGTCCGGCAGCATGGCCCCGTAGCCGACGATCCGCCCGGGCTCCACCAGGCTCCGATAGCGTACGCTGCACACCGGTTGCACGTCCGGCGGACGAAAGTCCAGTATGACGCGACCCTTCCCCAGTATATCCAGACCCTGGGCCGGCTCGTTCTGAACCAGCAGGCAGGTCCCTTTGCGAAGGTGCAGTTCACGACCGAAGTGTGCCAGGCGCTGCAACTGCAGGTCGCCGAAAGTCTCGAAGAACGGCGAACGCCGCAGCAACGCCGTCAGCGCACCCAGATCCGCGCCCGTTTCCCGGAGCGCACCCCCCGCAGAGGTGTCGACCGGCGACGGCGTGGCGGATTGAACCAGCATGGCACGGGCCTGGCCCAGCAGGTCCACGGCGGAATCTAGAATGAAACGCAGCAGGCGCACACCGAATACGGGATCCGCAGTGCACAGGTCCGCCAGCACCGAGTGCCGCCATCGAATGGCCCTGCCGGCCTGCACGCAGCGGATGGAAGTGGCATAGCGGTATGGGGCGCGCATCCCGGACCAGCCGAGACAGGCCCAGGGGCGGGCCGTCCCACCCACCCTGAGCTCGCTGTCGGCGTCCTCCACGTGCATCAGAAAGTCCACCTGTCCGGCGAGCAGGACGTACAGATGGTCGGCCGGGTGAAACTGGCGGGTGACAACGTCGCGGGGGCGCCATTCCACCAGTTCGGCAGTCGCCTCGAGGGTCTGCCGGGTAAGGGCATCGGCGCCCTCGCAGAAGGGCAACGTACCCAGCAATTCACGGATCTCGGTCACTGACGACACTCCTGGCACTGCCCCTGCAAGGTACACTGCAAGATGCCGGCCAGCCGACCCCACGGGCGAAGGCATGTCGTTGATTGCCCATGCGGGCTGCGCTCAGGGATACCGTATTCGCGGTCGCACTGCGGTCCGTTTCCGTGCCCGGCCGCCGCCCGCCGCACAACTTTGGAGCAACATACCGAGCCATGGCTCCGCCCACATCCATCGCCGCCACCACACCGCCGCTAACGGCACGGGAGGACTTCTGGCCGTTCTGGCGGGGAACCCTTGACGAACTGGCGCAGGTGACGCCCGAACCGGTTGCGCTGCGAGGCGAGCGCAGTCCCCAGGGCCCCGAACTGCAGTGGGTCACCCTGCGTTCACTGGGTGAAAGACGGATCACCGCCTACCTGCTCCGGTGGCGCAATGGACCGCCGCGCCCGCTGGTGGTCTACACCCATGGCTATGGCTCACAGGTGGAGGAAGCGTGGTCCTGGGCTCGGCGCGGGCTGCACGTGGTCGGCGTCGACGTGCGTGGTTTCGGGCGTTCCCGGGCCGCCGGCGAACCGGTTTCGCCCGCCGGCTACGTGCTCACCGGAATCGATGCGCCCGCGACCAGCATCCTGCGCGGCGCGGTGTGCGACTTCGTGCGTGCACGCCAGTGGGCACAGCACCAGTTGGGCGCACTGGTTTCGCGAACGGTGTTTCACGGCCACAGCTTCGGTGGTGCGGTTGCCGTCATGGCGGCGGCGGTCGATCCGTCGTCCGACCTGCTGGCGGTGGGCGTGCCCACGTTCGGCTGGGCGCAGGGTCGACGACGCCTGGTAAGACGAGGCTCCGGCAAGGAGATCAACGACTATCTGGCCGACCGCCCGGACCGAGAAGCGACGGTGCTGCGCACCTTGAGCTATTTCGACCCCATGAACTTCGCACCGCAGGTGCCCGGTCCGTCATTGGTGGGGGTGGGACTGCACGATGACGTGGTACCGCCGGAAACGGTCTATGCGATCGTCAACCACCTGCCCAAGCCGGTGCAGGTGATGGAGTTCCCCACCAGCCATACGGGCCGGCCGGAAGAGGCGGCCTGGACGGCCTTTGAAACCCGCTGGCTGGCGTTGGCACTTGCAGCCCCCGGCGGCTCGCCGTCCGATGCACGGCCCGACGCCTTGACGCCGTCGCCCTGAGACCCGATGGACGATGGCACCACCTGGCCGGTGCCGGTCACTGTGCCAAGCGAAGGACGTCTAGCCCGAGGCACCGTCGTCGGACGGCGGAGGACTGCCCGGCGGGGGCGGTGGCGGATAGGGCTGCCCCTGCACGCCGCCCGGGGGCGGCGGCGGCGGATAGCGATCCTGGTGACCGCTGTAGCCGTGGCGTCCGCCGGCCACGGGAATCCTGTTGCCCTTGGCATACATGCACTGCTCGTAGGCATTGTTGTAACGTTGCTGGACGCCGTAGGCATCGCCATAGCCGTTCGACGAGCCGATGGCGGTACCCATCAGCGCGCCACTGGCCGCACCGATACCGGCTCCGCGCCCGTCGCCCGCCGCCGCGCCCAGGGCGCCGCCCAGCAGGGCGCCCACCCCGGCGCTCTTGAGCGTGCTTTCGTTGGCGGTCTGCTGGGCGGTCTTGCCGCCGATCTCGTCGTAGGCATACTGGCGGCAGATCATGTTGTCCTGCCGGAACTGCTCGAAGCTCTTGCCCTGCCCGGGAAGCACCATCACGGTGGGCCCCGTGGGCATGGTCGCACAACCGCCCAGGGCCAGAGCCGCCGCCGCCAGCAGCCCGGTTTTCAGTCTCATCTGCATTACCGATATCCTCTCGTCACTGCTGGGGCTCGTGGGGCACCACCTTCATCCATCCGCCCGGACACTGCTTGACGTACGGGTAGTAGCGCTTCGCCGACTCGCAGTAGTACCAATAATACGGCTTGTGCTCGCGCTCCGGCGAGATGTAGACAGTGGGCGGAGGCGGTTGGGTGACGATCACCGGCGGATTGTAGTAATAGGCCGGCGGCGGTCCCCAATAGGGTCCCCAGCCCGGGTCCCAGGTATTGCCGAAACCGAGGTAGATGCGGGTATGGGCTCGCCAGTGGTCGCCGTCGTCCCAGTGACGGCGTCCGCGCCAGTGTCCGCCGTGGTGCCAATCGTCATCCACCCGCTGAAAGCGAAACCCGGCTTTCACCACCGTTGGCACAACCGCCGGCCCGTCCTGTCCGTAGGCCGCAGCACCGGTCGCCGCCCCCGCCAGGGCCATCATGACGGCACCCGCCCATACAAGCCACAAACGTTTCATCGCTGAATCCTCCCCATCGTGGGGCTCGCGGAGCCCGCACCGCCCGGGCGTGCTCCCGACGTTTCTGCCATGGCGCGCGCACCCCGTTCGCGGGCGGCCCTGCCATGGCCCGTGCACCGCCGCTGGCGGGCCCTTGCTGCCAAGACCCCGCCAGCGCGCACTGGTTCCCTCATACCACTTTAGATAGCCGATGGGGAAGCGGAGTTCGCCCCGTCCCTGCCGCGCAGGGCGTAATAGTTTGTCAACGTTTGTAAAACCCGTTTTGCGACAATCGCTACGGCCGGCAACGGCGCCGGTTCAGTTTCCACTCATCGCCACGCCGGCAACAGGGGTTTGGCAAGCCGGGCAGCGTTCGTTGACGATGCGGTTTTCCCGCACGACGAATCCGTAGCGCTCGATCAGCAGTGCATGGCAATGATGGCAGTAGGTATTCTCGCCCTCGCCGCCGGGAACATTGCCTTCGTATACGTAGTGCAGACCGGTCTGCAGCCCGATCTCCCGGGCCCGCTGCAGGGTAGCGGCCGGCGTGGGCGGGCGTTCCAGCATCTTGTAGGTGGGATAGAACTGGGTCACGTGCCAGGGTATCGCAGGGTCCAGATCATGGATGAAGCCGGCGATGTCCTTGAGTTCCCGGTCACTGTCGTTGAGCCCCGGGATCACCAGGGTGGTCACTTCCAGCCACACACCGAGTTCGTGGTACAGGGCGATGGCGTCCAGGATGGGCTGCAGTCGCGCCCGGCTCACCCGCCGGTAGGTTTCGTCGCGAAAGAACTTCAGGTCCACGTTGGCCCCGTCCAGCACGGTGGAGATTTCCCGTACCGGCCCGGGGCTGATGAAGCCGTTGGTCACGAAGGTGTTCTTCAGACCCTGCTGCCGGGCCAGCACAGCGGTGTCGTAGGCCAGTTCGTAGAAGATGGTGGGCTCGGTAAACGTATAGGAAACGGACCGGCAGCGGGCCTCTGTGGCCGCCTGCACGATCTCACGAGGCGTAACGGTCTCGCCGACGGTGGCATGCTCCAGCTCGGCCAACTGGGGGCAGATGGGCTCGGCTGCTTCACCGGCGCTACCGGCCTCGATATGTCTGGGCAGATGATCCTTCGGCCACTGGGACATGTCCCAGTTCTGGCAGAAGCTGCAGCGCAGGTTGCAGCCCACGGTGGAAATGGAATAGGCCCGGGAGCCGGGATGGAAATGGAACAGCGGCTTCTTTTCGATGGGGTTGACTTCCCGGGCGGCCACCTTGTCGTAGACCAGGGTGTACAGCTTTCCGTGGTGGTTGTAGCGCACCGCGCAGGCGCCCCGCGCTCCGTCCGGAATACGGCAGTCGTGGGGACAGAGAGTGCACAGGACCCGGCCATCGGCAAGGGGTTCATAGAACCGGGCCTCATGCAGTTCGCTCACGACAACCATCCCCCTTGCACCGTCCATGAACACCGGACCCACAATAGCCTGAGCATAGAGTGCGGCCCCCCGTCGTCAAGGCCACCCCCCGCCCTCTGCACTCACCGGCCCACGCGCTGTCGCCTATAGTGCTCATTAGGCATCAGACAGCGGCAAGGCCGTCGCCGTGATCGTAGGTTGGGCTGAGCGACGCGAAGCCCAACAGACCAAGGTATGGCCCGCCCGCTGAACCTGACGCCGCGGAAGCGCGCCGAACGCAGCAATCGTAGGTTGGGCCGAGCAACGCGAAGCCCAACAGACCACGGTGCGGCCCGCCTGCTGAACCAGACACTGCGGAGGGGCGCCGAACGCAGCAGGCCAGGACACGGAGCGCACGCTCAAGTTCGCCTACGTGGTGTGCCAACCAACAGCGGAACAACGACTCGCACACGCCGGGGCCGCCTTGTCCGCACCCGGCCGGGAGGAACGACGACATGACGGCCAAGCAGATCCGCTTCAGTGACGATGCCCGGGAACGCATGGCGCGGGGAGCGGTAATCCTCGCCCGGGCGGTCAAGGCCACCCTGGGACCGCGGGGTCGCAACGTGGTCATCCAGAAACCCTTCGGCGCTCCAGCGGTGACCAAGGACGGTGTCTCGGTGGCCAAGGAGATCGAGCTGGAAGAGCCCTTCGAGAACATGGGCGCCCAGATGGTGCGGGAGGTCGCCGCCCACACCTCCGATGCGGCGGGCGACGGCACCACCACCGCCACGGTGCTGGCCGAATCCATGTTGGTGGAAGGACTCAAGGCCGTCGTAGCAGGCATGAACCCCATGGATCTCAAACGGGGCATCGACAAGGCGGTGGATGCGGCGGTGACACAGCTCGAACAGATCGCCACTCCGTGCGATACGGGAAAGGCGATCGCGCAGGTGGGCACCATCTCGGCCAACGGAGACGAAGACATCGGCCGGCTGATCGCCGACGCCATGGACAAGGTGGGCAAGGAAGGGGTGATCACGGTGGAGGAAGGCTCCGGCCTGGTCAACGAGCTGCAGGTGGTGGAAGGCATGCAGTTCGACCGGGGCTACCTGTCCCCCTACTTCATCAACAAGCCCGACGACCGCAGCGCCGAACTGGAGGACGCCCTGGTGCTGCTGCACGACCGCAAGCTGTCCAACATCCGCGAGCTGCTGCCGCTGCTGGAGTCGGTGGCCAAGGCCGGCAAGCCCCTGCTGGTGGTGGCCGAGGATGTGGAGGGCGAGGCCCTGGCCACCGTGGTGGTCAATGCCCTGCGGGGCATCATCAAGGTGGCGGCCGTGAAGGCGCCCGGCTTCGGCGACCGACGCAAGGCCCTGCTGGAGGACCTGGCGGTGATCACCGGCGGCACGGTGATCGCCGAGGAGGCGGGACTGAGCCTGGAGAAGGCCACCCTGGATGACCTGGGATCGGCCCGCAAGGTGGTGGTGACCAAAGACGACACCACGCTCATCGGCGGCGCCGGCGACCCCAAGGCCATCGAAGGCCGGCTTGCCCAGCTGCGCCGGGAAGTGGACGAGGTGAGCTCGGACTACGACCGGGAGAAGCTGCAGGAACGCATCGCCAAGCTGGCCGGCGGCGTCGCCGTCCTGAAGGTGGGGGCGCCCACCGAAGTGGCCATGAAGGAGAAGAAGGACCGGGTGGAAGACGCCGTACATGCCACCCGGGCGGCGGTGGAGGAAGGCGTGGTGGCCGGCGGCGGCGTCGCGCTCGTGCGTGTCCGACACGCCATCCGCACGGCCGGTCTGATCGGCGCCAACCACGATCAGGACATCGGCATCGGCATCGTGCTGCGGGCCATGGAACAGCCCCTGCGGGAGATCGTCGCCAACGCGGGCCTGGAACCGTCGGTGGTGTTGCATGAGGTGGAGGAGCACACCGGCAGCTACGGCTTCGATGCCCAGAGCCAGAGCTATGGCGACATGATGGAGACAGGCATTCTGGACCCCACCAAGGTGGTGCGGGTGGCCCTGCAGAACGCCGCCTCCATCGCCGGACTGATGATCACCACCGAGGCCATGATCGCCGAGCGGCCCGGCAAGGAGCCGGACGGGCCCGGCGCCGAGGAGATGGGCCTGATGTAGGCCGCGCACACGGGAAACGCTTCTCTTCGGTGCGGCCGCAGGCCCGCAGCAGCCCTGCCTCGCCCGCTTCGGGTAGACTGGTGCGAATGCAGGCCTCCCACGCGATCGCCCCGTGAAGGATACCCCCGCCCTCCCTATCGACGCCGTACTACCCCAGTTGCGCCGGGCCCTGGCCGGTGACGGCAATGTCGTCCTGCAGGCCCCGCCCGGGGCGGGCAAGACCACCCGCGTGCCCCTGGCGCTGCTGGCCGAACCGTGGCTGGCGGACCGCAAGATCGTGATGCTGGAGCCGCGGCGTCTGGCCGCCCGGGCCGCTGCCCGCTACATGGCACAGGCGCTGGGCGAAGCAGTGGGAGACACCGTGGGCTACCGGGTCCGCCTGGACACCCGGGTCGGTCCGCGCACCCGTATCGAAGTGGTCACCGAAGGGGTCCTCACCCGCCTCCTGCAGGCCGACCCCGAGCTGACCGGCGTCGGCCTGGTGATCTTCGATGAATTCCACGAACGCAGCCTGCAGGCCGATCTGGGACTGGCCCTGTGCCGCGAGACCCAGCAGGCGCTGCGCGAGGACCTGCGGCTGCTGGTCATGTCGGCCACCATGGACGCCGCGCCGGTGGCCGCCCTGCTGGGTAACGCAACGGTCGTCGCCAGCGAGGGACGCGCCTGGCCCGTGGACATACGCTACGCGCCCCCGGGGGACGACGACATCCCCGCGCACACAGTGCAGGTGATCCGCCGGGCACTGGCCGAAGAAGCCGGCAGCGTGCTGGTGTTCCTGCCGGGCGTCGCGGAGATCAACCGCGTGAGCCGCCGGCTGCAGGAGGCCCCGGCGGGCGACGATGTCGACGTAACGCCGCTGTACGGCGACCTGTCGGCCGATCAGCAGGAGCGGGCCATCCTCCCCACCCCTGCGGGCCGGCGCAAAGTGGTACTGGCCACCAACATCGCCGAGACCAGCCTGACCATCGAGGGCATCCGCATCGTGGTGGACAGCGGTCTGGCACGGGTCGCGCGCTTCGAGCCGCGCGTGGCCATGACCCGCCTGCATACCGTGGCAGTGTCCCAGGCCTCGGCCGCCCAGCGCTGCGGCCGGGCGGGCCGCCTGGAGCCGGGCGTCTGCTACCGGCTGTGGAGCGAGTCCCGCCAGCGCGCCCTGGCGCCGTTCGACATCCCCGAAATGCTGCAGGCCGACCTGGCACCCCTTTCCCTGGAACTGGCCCGCTGGGGTGTGGCCGATCCGGCCGCGCTGGCGTGGCTGGACCCGCCGCCGTCGGCCGCCTACGCACGTGCCCGTGACCTGCTCGAGGAACTGGGAGCGCTGGATGGCACCGGGCGTATCACCGCCCACGGCCGGCGCATGGCGGAGCTGGCCATGCATCCGCGCCTGGCTCATATGGTGCTGGCCGCGCAAGCTCTGCAGCGCGGCGCCCTGGGCTGCGAGCTGGCGGCCCTGCTCAGCGAGCGTGACCTGTTGAGCGGGCGCGAGCGCGGTGCCGACCTGCGCGCACGGCTGGATATATTGCGCAACTCTGATACCCCCCTGGGCGACGGAGTCACGGCGGCACGGGCCACCCTGCGGCGTGTGCGCAAGGCGGCCGCCCAGTGGCAGCGCCAGCTCAAACTGGCATCGCCGCCGGACGACGGCGCCGACCTGGCGGACGCCGGGCTGCTGCTGGCGTTCGCCTACCCGGACCGCATCGCCCAGCGTCGCCCGGGCGGCGACGGCCGCTTCCTGCTGGCCGGCGGCCGCGGCGCCTGGCTGCCGGTGTCCGAACCCCTGGCGGCCAGCGACTACCTGGTGGCTGCCCATCTGGACGCCGGCGCCCGCGAGGCACGCATATTCCTGGCCGCCCCCGTCAGGCGCGAACAGCTGCTGGCGCATTTCGCCGAACATATCCGGGACGCGGCGTTCATCGCCTGGGACAGCCGCGAGCAGGCCGTCGCCGCCCGCCGGGAACGCCGTCTGGGCCAACTGGTACTCACCGCCGAACGCCTGCAGAACCCGGACCCGGACAGGGTCGCAGAGGCGCTGATCCAAGGCGTTCGAGACCTGGGCCTGGCCGCACTGCCATGGACGGACACGCTACGCCGGTGGCGGCAACGGGTGCAGTTCCTGCACGGGCTGGATGAAGCCCAGTGGCCGGACCTGTCCGACCGGGCGCTGCTGGACGGCCTCGACCAGTGGC
>Ga0307441_1000027_pt1 | contig 73280 bp, 68 predicted proteins | sample SalMarWE160420MG_FD_202149 | JGI IMG/M metagenome (GOLD analysis project Ga0307441, IMG submission 202149) | Salt marsh sediment microbial communities from the Plum Island Ecosystem LTER, Massachusetts, United States - WE1604-20 | ecosystem: Environmental > Aquatic > Marine > Intertidal zone >... | reverse complement strand
TGAAAAGTGTTACTTTTACCATTGATCCCTCCGTAAAGTTTGGTGGTTTATTTTTGATCAAAACAAATTTACCAACTTTACTAGAGGGATTCTTTTTTATTTATTTTGGACAGATATGCCACTTATAAGTGCAGTTGAATCCGAAGGTGCAACTGTTTTTATTAATTCATATATTTTTTTAATATGGGAACTATCACCGATTAGGCTGTTGGGGTTTATATATGCATAAATATTTTCTTTTAATTGACTATACTCAAACTTTAGGGCTTTTTCTTCTAATGCTTTTTTCACGATATGAGTAAGTTCATCAGGATCAACAGGTTTGGTAACATAATCATATGCTCCTTCTTTAAATGCAGTAATTGCAGAAGGAACTGAAGCAAATGCCGTTATCATTATTACGATTACTTCACTATCAATATCTTTTATCTCTTTTAGAAGCTGTAATCCATTAATCCCAGGTAATTTCATATCAATCAGAACCAGATCGAACTTTTCATTTTTAAATTTTGCTAATCCTGACTCCCCGTCTTCGGCAATAACTACTTGATAACCCTCATTTTCAAACCAATGAAATAGAGATTCTCTAATGATTTTCTCATCATCAACGATTAAGATTTTTTCGTTTATATTCATAATAATCCCGGCTTTTAATTTCTTTATTTGATCTATTTGATGAAAATTTTACTAAAAGTTTATTTATTTTAATTTTTATTATTTATCCTCTAATACGTTAAATAATTAGATTTTTATGAATCAATATTTATATTATTTATGATATTTACATATTCATCATTGCCGATGAGTTGATAAAAATACCTAATCTTCTCATTGCTATTATTAAAATCTGTATTAATAATTAGACAACAATCTCGATAATCTTTTATCAGGTTTAAAATTTTTGTCTGTTGAACTTGTAATTGATTATGAGAAATCAAATTATCGGAAATTTCGTTTTGATTTATTGCAATTAGAGCAATCCATTTATTCATTGCAACACCTTCCGGCGACCAATCTAATTTATCAAGTAATAAAAAATTTATAGAAGAGCGAATAGCTAAATTTCCCCATTCTCCTTCAATTGATAAAATTTTTTCATCTTTTACAAAATATACCTTTCGCATATATTCTTTTACTTGAACTATATTTTCCAATAAATTTGTTATTAAGGGATTTATACCGAGATAAAAGATGTTTGCATATATATTCTTAACAACTAAATTATTTCTCAAATAAATTAATTTTGGGTCAAAACTAGTTTCTTCAATTCTATTAATCATATTATCAAGAAATGCAGTACTATGCAGCTCGTAATTACATTTATAATTCGAATCAGAAAAAAGGTTTTTTAATACTTTATCTAGCGGACAATTTTCGCAATCAAATTCTCTATTACATAATTTATCTTCAATAATATTTGAACCAATCCAAATACAATCCAGATCGCTGCCCGAACCTTTGTAAATATTTTGATTCATTTTGACCATAAACTGATATGCTCTTTCAATGCAGTAATTTGGTAAGAATATAATATTCAGAATAAAATATTTGAGCAGGCATAATAACACCCCTATTTGTTAATTAATTCAAGATTACTTAAGCAAACTGCGAGCCAATATTTTACATTAAAATTAATAAAGACAGATAAAAAAATAATTGAACGGATATATTATGTTATTTTAATTTTTTTTAGCGAGAATCTAGAATAAAAAGAAGACAGTTGTTGAAATTTTTTTTATTTACAAAGCATTAGTTGCATTTGAGCAATTATTGATGAGTAATTATTTTTGGGGAATATTCGATATTATTAAAATGATTAGATTAAAAAAAATTTTTGGTTTATTTAAAACAATTCTCACTACCTGAAAATATTTAACAATTTGTTTTTCAGTACTGAGAATTAATTTTTAAAAATGTAGAAATTTATATCCATCAACTTTTCCCCTGCATTTATTACAATAGTCAATTCCTTTAATATCAACCTCCTCAATTCCTGCAGAAGAATGCATCACGCAATCCCAGTTCAAGCAGTGCCGGAGACCGAAATTATGCCCAAGTTCATGAAGTACTTCTTTAATTGTTCTTTCCAAAAGTAATTTATCATTCGATTCACTTGTGTAGAATTCTTCATGCAAACGGCAGACTGAAACTATAGAATGTTTTCCGCCAAGTTGTGCTTCGCCAAAAACGAACGTTAAAACCGGGACAAAAAGATCAATCTCACTAAGTAAAATGATCTTGCCGTTTACATTTTCTGTCAGGTTCATTGCCTCGGCAATTATTTGAGTGGAAAAATATTGGTTTCTTTCCTTCGAAAAGAATTTTTGAAGTTCAAATTGAAGCTCTAGTACTTTAAACGGTTCCGCAAACCTTTTTGATAATTCACTTAGAAGATTATTTAAAAGCCGAACATTTGAAAATCTTATTGGAGCAATAAAAATTTCCATTAATTATCATTCTTACTAAGAGCATATTTATTTATTTTATTATAAAGGGTTACTCTATCAATCTCTAAAACTTGTGCACTTCTGGAAATATTCCAATTATTTTCATTTAGAATTTTATTTATATGTTTTTTCTCCATAGCTGCAAGGCTCTTATTTCCCTCATCAAAATAGAGATGGTTGGAAGAAAGATGGAAAGGCAAATCTTCAACATTTATGGATTCGTTCTTGCCTACAACCATTGCTCTTTCAATTGCATTTTCCAATTCACGAACATTCCCGTGCCAATCATAATTAATTAAAAAGTCCATTGCTCCTTTTGATACACTTTTTACTTTTTTATTCATTAAACTCGAATATTTATTGATAAAGAAATTTACTAGAAGCGGAATGTCTTCTTTTCTTTCTCGCAGAGGAGGTATTACAATCGAAAATACATTTAACCTGTAATATAAATCCTCTCTAAATTTCCCTGCTTTTACCAGTTCTTCAAGCGGCTCGTTTGTAGCAACAATTACTCTAAAGTCGCTTTTAATCAGTTCATTTCCTCCAACACGATTAAACTGTTTAGTCTCGATTACTCTTAATAGTTCAATCTGCATTTTAATTGAAATAGAACCAATTTCATCAAGAAAAATTGATCCTCCGTCGGCTAATTCAAATTTTCCTTTACGTCTAAATTGAGCACCTGTAAATGCACCCTTTTCATGACCGAATAACTCGCTTTCTAAAATAGTTTCAGCTAAAGCGCCGCAATTGACTGGAATAATAGGAAAGTATTTTCTTTTACTGTTTATATGAATAGCTTTTGCAACCAGTTCCTTCCCTGTTCCGCTTTCACCTCTCACCATAACGGTAGTATCTGTTGGTGCAACATTTTGAATAAGGTTATAAATTTTCTTCATTTGGAAGCTTTCGCCAATTAAGTTATCCGGCCTTACAATTTCATCAATACTCTCCTTCAAATGAATATTTTCAATCTTTAAAGCTCTTTGTTCAAGTGCATTTTTAACTAAATGAGCTAGTTCATCAGGGTCAACCGGCTTAGTAACATAATCGTATGCTCCATTTTTCAATGCTGCAATTGCAGTCGGAACTGATGCAAATGCAGTAATAAGAATTATAAGTGAGTCTTTATCAAATGCCTTAATTTTATTTAGAAGTTCAATGCCGCTTATACCAGGCATTTTCATATCAACGAGCAAGAGATCATATTTATTTTGTTCATATTTTTTTAATGCTGCTTCCCCATCTTCCGCAGTATCAACAATATATCCATCCTCTTCAAACCAGTGGAAAAGTGATTCTCTAACGATTTTTTCGTCATCTACAATTAATATTTTTTCTGTTTTATCCATAAATACTCTTAGGAAATATTTTCATTTGGGGGAATTGTTATTTTAAAAGTAGTACCTTTTGGTGAAGTTTGTTCAACGTTAATTGAGCCATTTTGATTAGTAATAATTCCATATGCAACTGCTAATCCAAGTCCGGTTCCTTTAGAAGCGTCCTTTGTTGAATAGAAAGGTTCAAAGATATGAGGCAGATCTTTACTTGAAATTCCAGTACCTTCATCAATAATTCTAATAACAGCTTTTTTATTTTCCCAACCGCACTTTACTATAATTTTGCCGCCTTGAGGCATAGCTTCAATTGCATTTATTAAAAGCGACATTAATGCCTGTTGAATTTTTTGCCCGCTGCAGTTAATTTCTACTTGATCCGAAGATAAATCTTTTTCAATTGTAACTTGAGAAATCTCAAGATGATGTCTTATTACAGTTATACTTTTATCAATTATTTTTTGAAGGTCCTCTTTAGCAAATTCATCTCTTTCTTCGTGGGAGAACAAGAGCAAATCTTTAACTATTTTTCCGCAGCGTGAAGACTCTCCCGAAATCAATTCAAGATATTCTATTAATTTAGCATGTTCAGAATCTTTTTGAATCGACTGCAATTTCCTTATTATCAGTTTACTGTAGGTTAAAATTCCTTCGAGCGGATTATTAAGTTCGTGAGCAACTGTTGCAGAAAGTTTTCCAAGAGATGCTAACTTTTCTATTTGGTTCACCTGATTATATATATTTTTCAATTCAACGGTTTTTTCATTTACTTTATCATTAAGTGTTTCGGACCAGTTTTTTATTTCTTTATAAGCCGCGTCAAGCTTTAAAGACATATCATTAAATTGATGTGCCAGCTGTCCCAATTCATTTTTGGTATTTAGATTTATTTTATACGATAAATTCCCCTTACCGATTTCTTCAATCCCTTTAGTAAATTTATTAATAGGGCGATTAACAAGAACTGTTATAAATAAACCGCAGCAAAAAGAGATAACAATTGTAATAAGAAAAGCATTCAGAATTGTTTCCTTTGTATTTTTAGCGATAATTGCATCCAGCTTATCAAGCCCAACAACTACATCAAGAACTCCAAGAATTTGAACATTAGGTGAATGTGCATGACATGTTGAGTTATAACAATCCGGTTCATTTTGAATCGGATTTATTAATCCAAGAACCCTTCTGTTTTCTTTATTTTTATAAATTCTGATTTTATTCTGAATAGTAAGGCTGCTTAATGGAATTTTACTATTATGACAAACTATACATGCTTCGGCAGAGAGGTTTACTTTCTTGGAAATTTCTGAACTGTCCGTTGAAAAAATTATTATGCCCTGCTTATTATAAATTCTTATATCATTAACGCCTCTTTCAGTACCAAGTGTCTTAATAATTTCATGAACATCCTGCCTTCGATTCAACAGCATACCATAACGTGTAGACTTTTTAATTAAGTCGCTTATATTGTATGCACTGTCAAAACGCGATTGTGTTAAATAATTATCAAGATTTTTAATAAGGAAATATGTATATATTGCAAATATGCTGAAAAGAATTAAAGAAATGGAAATTATTAGTCTTACACTTAATTTATTTATTAGCTTGGTTTTCATAAAACCCCTTTTCCTTACGGTAAAATTATGAATAACTTTTTCTACTTCCAATTCTGTTTAAAGTTGTTAATATTTGAATGGATAATGAATAATAGAATCGGTATAAATTTTAAAAAGCTAAATATTTCAGTATCTTTAAAAATTTTTCTTTTCCAATGAGCTGATATAAATATTTAACCTGATTACCACCATCCATCATGGTTGGTCCCACTTGCGGATAAAACGATTTAATTTCTTCTAATATTTCAACAGATTTTTTGTGAAGTTTTTCCCATTCCTGTTTACTGATCTGTCCAATTGAAACATCCTGTTGAATTGCAAAAATTATTGCTATCCATTTTGATCTGGCTATATCATAAGTATTATTCTGTATACCATCATAAACGGAAAAATTCATGGGTGCTGATAAATTAATTGATCCCCATTCTCCATAAAATTGCACAACAGTTTTATCTTTTAAAAAGCTTTTGTTTTGACTGTATTTCATCATAATACTAAAATTATCAAAAAAACTTATGAAAATAGGATTCAAACCAAGGTAATAAGTATTAGGCATTACCTGCTTTATTATAAAACAATTATGCATATAAATAAAAGTTTCATCGTACTTAATAGAATTAATTTTATTTTCAGCAATGTCTATTATAGTTTGCATCTTATTTAATCGATCTTCATCCTTGTAATTTGGATTTCTCATTACATTATAAAACTGACAATTTTCACAATCAAAATTTTTATCACATAATTTGTACTCAATTACATTAGAATCCATCCAAACACATTTTTGTAATATGTTTGAATTATTAAACACTTCATCTTTATCTTTCATATCATTCACTTAAAATAATTTGCTTTGATGTTCTTTCTTTTACATTATCAATATTTTTAATAAAATTATCTTCGTCATTAAAAACTGGAAAATTTTTAACTACCAATCTAAAAGCAAACATTGCTAAAACAACAAGCATAATTGTTATTGAGATTTCATCAAAAGACGGGAAATAATTTCTTCCGGAAGATGCCGCTAATCCTGTTATACTCACATTCATTCTATTCAAAATAAATCCTGAAATTACAAGGACCGAAGAAATAAATAACCATTTTTTATTTTCTCTATATTTTTTATAGCTCAATATGTAAACAGGCAGAAAAGTCCCAATTAAAATTTCTAAATAAAAAAGATAGGTCTCGGTTGAAGGAATGGTTAGATAGATAAATTTACCGGGAGAAGTAAATTCAACCAATTTTAAAAGAAATCCGATTATCAGAACTATCAAGACAACGAATGCAGCACTTGATAAAATATTAATTCTAATGCCGGTATTAAAGGCTCTTGCATTTAGAAATGATTCAAAAATGATCATTGAGAGCCCGGCACCAATACATGAAATAAAAAAATGAACAGGTAATAAAGAAGAATACCATAATGGATGAAGTCTTCCCGGTACTATTAAATACAAAGAACCAAAGGAAGACTGGTGAAGTGTGGAAAATAAAACACCTGCTATAACAAAAATTGTTGAGATTTTTTTGAATACTTTTAATAGTCTGGTCAGATTGAATTTTTCCAGCACAACCGGTGCAAACTCTAAAATAAGCACTGTTGAATAACAGATTATACACCAGGTAATTTCAAACATTACCGAGTGAACATTCCACATAACCAAAGGATGCCAAAAATTTTCGGGTCGACCTAAGTCTACGATTAACAGACAAACTACTAATGAATAACCTATAAACGCAGTTAAAATAGCCGGTCTTACAATTGGTTCAAATTTATGTATATGGAAGATATGAACAGTTGCTGCTATTGTGAATCCTGCTGCAGCTAATCCAACTCCAAGAAAATCGAATCCTATCCATAATCCCCAGGGACCAGTGTCATATAGATTTGTTGAAGCTCCAAGTCCTTTTGAAAATCTATAATAAGTTGAGTATGCACCTATTATAATTATTATTACCGAAACTACTTTCCAGAATGTTGGTTTAAAAATATCTCTATGTCTCATGATTTATTCGTTTAATTTTTATTTTATTGTTTAACAGAAATTTTTCTTTCTTCTCTTGCTATTTCATTTTTTCTTTTTGTCAGCCAGTACATGCCTGCTAAAAATACTCCTCCAACTGCCACGACAGGAGGTATTTTATCCATAGCCTGCATTGTAAGTTCCGGCATTGGCTTCTTTGGTAATTTGGAAGTATAACCTAATTGTTCAAATGGAACAGGTGAAATAATTAAAACATGGCTGCCGCCTGCTTCTTCAATTCCGTATATATGTTGATAATATTTTGAGGGATTGTTCTGCAATCTTTGCTCAGCAACTGCTACTAATTTTTCCATATCTCCAAAAAGCGTTGCTTCTGTTGGACATGCCTCAGCGCAGGCTGTTATTCCGCCGGCTTCAATTCTATCACTGCACATATTACATTTACGGACTCTCGGCTGAGTTTTATTCCATTCATACCGCGGTACCTTATGAGGACATGCCTGCATGCAATACCTGCAGCCTATGCATTTATTTTCATCGTACAAAACAGCACCAAATTCATTCTTCTTAAACGCACCAACAGGACAGACAGAAACACAAGATGGTTCATCGCAATGCATACAAAGTTTTCGAGCATAATTGCATCCATATTGTTCGACAACTGTAAAGGTATATCCCGAAAGATGATCTTTTAGATATTCTGAATTTTTATTAGGTAAATTATTCTTCTCTTTACAAGCTTTATAGCATTCGCCGCATCCGATGCAAAGATTGACGTCAAAGAGAATTCCTTTTCCTTTCAACATTTTCTACCCCGACTAAAATGTGAGAAATTCTTTTTCAAAATCCTCTATGTTGCTTTCAAGAATTAATGCAGATGCATTATCTACTGGCTTACCTCCATCATACATTGTTGTTCCGGCTAATTCTAAATTTCCAGCATGAATAGAGATAAATTCTTCTAACTTTTTAAATTGTTCATTCAGCCAAACTGATGCTTTCTTACCTGACAATAGTTTATTTCTATCTTCCTTTTCATTCAGTGGCCGCAACATAACTTGCCATTGTACATAAGGATTTAATATTTTATTTTCTTCCTGAGTTATATTATTGATAGATTTTATTATTCCATCCAGGGGAGAACGGAATTTTAAAATTTTATTCTCCACCTCTACTTCCATTATTACATCTCCTTTTTTCAATTCGCTTCCAAATTCAGATACCTTATTTACAGAAATTTTTTTGAAGGCTTGAAGAATAAAATTATCTATGCCAATTTGGTACAAACCATATGGAAGTTTTTTAGCCCATGTATGTCCCTTTGATAAAAAGACATCTTCAGGTAAATCAAAACCGTTAACAAATATTGGAACCATTTTATCTTTGGCTTTATTTTCAAAAGCAGGGTGTGACTTTCCTTGATATTTAAGAACCGCAATATCAATCAAGATAAAAAATAAAAATGCAAGTACTACAGAAATAGCAACCATATTTTTCTCGTATTAAATTTTTTTATGTCAGTATTTAACTTTCTTTAATCTGATTCGGAATTTCATTTTTAAAATTTTCAGCATCAGATTTTTTTTCATCTGTGTTATCTTTTATTTCACCTCCATCATATAGTGTAACACCGACAATACCTATTAATGGCTTTGTTGTAAGGGATCCCGATTTTTTCCGATCCTTTTTATTCTGTTTATCTGCTAGTGGGTCTATAACTAAACGAACAAAAATATCTACCCCTATAAAAACCAACGCTAAGATTAGCAAAAAGGTAAGCATTACTTTACTCCTTAAATTCTTTAATTCATTTACTATAAGGTCAACTAGTATACCATTAGAAACAGATTTTTAATATTAGTTGTAACTATTTATATTATATAAAGATATAGGAAAGTTGAATAATTAATTTGCACTGAGAAATGAAAAAATTGTAAGGATATTCATCAATGGTGTGTTGAAATATCAAGCATGATATTAATGCCAAACATTAATTTAAACTTGGAAGAATTTTACCTTAATTTATGAAATAAATTTGCAATTCGACAATTATTTCTATTCAACAATTTTAAACGAGTTTATTCTAATTAAGAAGGAATATTTTTTCATAAAACCTTTCTCACTTACAGTAAATATTTTTTACATCTATTACCAACAGTGAGAAATACACTCACACAAAATTTCATTAAATAAATATAAAAGAATTCTCCTTTTTCATTTTTTGAAAATTAAAACAAGCAAAATTTATTTGCCAAATGAAAAGCGTTCTTTGGCATAGTTTTATATTAACAATAATAGTTAAAAGCAAATAATTAAACCGAATAATCCTGAATAAAGGGGCATTAACATGCAAAAACAAAACAGACGAGATTTCTTAAAAACCGGTGCATTATTAGGTACTGCAATAGCCGGTTTATCTTCCAATAAGACTAAAGCCAAACCAAAAGATGTCCTTTCTGATGATAGGATGGGTGTTCTTGTTGATACAACAGTTTGTATCGGTTGCAGGAAATGTGAATGGGCTTGTAAAACAGCTCATGATATTTCTACTCAACCGAGAGACGAATATGCAGACAGATCCGTTTTTAAGAAGATGAGAAGACCAAATGAAAAAGCACTTACGGTTGTGAATGAATATCCCAATCCTCAGAATGTTTCTTTACCTACTGATGTCAAAGTACAATGTATGCACTGTGATCATCCCGCATGCGTCTCAGCGTGTATAGTCGGTGCTATGTCAAAACAAGAAAACGGTTCGGTAATTTGGGATACAAGTAAATGCATCGGGTGTAGATACTGCATGGTTGCATGTCCATTTCAAGTACCATCTTTCCAGTACGATAAAGCTTTAAATCCAAAAATAATGAAATGTGATTTTTGCTTTGAAAGGACCAAAAAAGGCAAGTTACCGGCTTGTGTGGAAATTTGCCCCGTTGAGACTCTAACATACGGGACTCGGTCAGAATTAATTAGAATAGCAAGAGAAAAAATAAAACGAAATCCTGATAGATATATTAATCATATTTATGGTGAGTATGAAGCAGGTGGAACATCATGGATGTATTTAGCAAACCAGGATTTTGCAAAATTGGCATTTCCAAATCCAGGGGATAAAACAATGCCTGGTACTTCCGAATCAATTCAGCATGGAATATTCGCTTACTTTGTACCGCCTGTTTCTTTGTATGCAATATTAGGAGGTATCATGTGGATAACAAAAAAAAGAAATGAATCAGAACAGGAGAAAAATTGATGAAAAATTATCTTAAACCGGTTCCGATTCAAAAAAAATTTTTTACTCCCGGTGTTATTGTAGTTGCAATTATTGCACTCAACGGGTTGATTTTTTTAGCCGGAAGGTTTTTCTTAGGGTTAGGAGCAGTAACAAATTTAAATAATCAATACCCGTGGGGATTATGGATTGGTGTGGATGTAGCCGCAGGTGTAGCATTAGCCGCCGGAGGTTTCACAACCGCTGCACTAAGCCATGTAATTCATAAAGAAGAATATAATGTTATTACAAGACCGGCTTTGCTAACCGCAATGCTTGGTTATACTTTTGTTGCTTTAGGTGTTTCTGTTGATATTGGCAGATGGTATTTCATTTGGCATCCTTTAATTTTCTGGAATGGAAGTTCAGCACTTTTTGAAGTAGGCATCTGTGTAATGATGTATCTTACAACTTTATACATTGAGTTCCTTCCTGTCGTAACCGAAAGATTTATCGGGAATGTAAATTTGAAAGGTTTTATTTCTTTTTTGAATAAACCGGTTGACAAACTTTTAAGAATTCTGGATATAAGTTTATCAAAAGTAATGTTTTTCTTTATCATTTTAGGTGTAGTTCTTTCAACATTACATCAATCATCTCTTGGGACCCTGATGATTATTGCTGGACCAAAGATGCATCCATTGTGGCAGACTCCAATTCTTCCTTTATTGTTTTTATTGTCTGCTATCTCAGTAGGTTTTCCTATGGTTATTTTTGAATCCATCATTGCTTCACATTCCTTTGGTATAAAAACAGAAATGGAGACTCTATCCGGTTTGGGAAGAATGGTCCCGCCGATACTTGGAGTATTTTTAGCATTTAAAATCGGAGATATGGTTATACGCGGAACATTTGTGTATTTAACTCAATTTAATCTTCAAAGCGTTATGTTTATCATAGAGGTTTTGTTCGGCGCTATAATCCCACTAAGAATGTTCCTTTCCGAGTCAGTATTAAAGTCGAAAGTACTTTTATTTATTGCTTCATCTCTAGTAATATTTGGTGTGCTGTTAAATAGAATAGATAACTTTATTGTGGCTTATAAACCGCCTTATTCGTTCGGTGCATATCTTCCATCTTTTGGAGAAATTTCCGTTACCCTAGGTTTTATTGCATTATTGGTATTAGCTTACAGATTTATAGTTATGAATTTCCCTGTCATTAGTTTACCGGATAAAAATTACATGATCCAAACTAAATTTAAAATTAGGGGAAATTAAAAATGACTAAAATAAATTACATATTGATATTATTTATTATTACTACTTCTTTCTGTTTCGGTCAAAATAAACAGGATAAAAATCATCCGATAACAAAACTGACTTGTAAAACATGTCATGCCTGCGACGTACCGACAAGACAGGACCCTTGTTTAAATCAATGTCCAAGAGCTCAGATGAGCAACCTGGATGAATCCCCGGATAAAGCACCCGAAGTTGAGGTACTTAAGGAATTGTCTGATAAGTATATGCCGGTCGTATTTCCTCATAAACTACATGCGCAAATGTCGGAAATGTCGGGCGGATGCAAAACCTGTCATCATTATAATACTACTGGTTTAATTCAACCTTGTAAAAATTGCCATAATGCTGAAAGGAAAAGAGATGATATAAGTAAGCCTGATTTAGAAGCTGCATATCATCGTCAATGCATTAACTGTCATCGTGAATGGAGTCACGAAAATAGTTGCGTATCATGCCATGCATTAAAAAATGATAAAAAGCCAAACAGTATTAATTCAACTATAAACAAAATTACTGGGAAAAGTCATCCGAAAATTGAGGAACCGAAAAAGATTGTCTACGAAACAAATAATAATAAAGGCAAGTTCGTAACTTTTTATCATGATGAACATATTAACAGTTTCGGAATAACCTGTATTAGCTGTCATAAGAATGAAAATTGTACTCAGTGCCATGATAAAGAGAAAGCGACAATGAATGCAGTTTTCTCAAGCGGCCTCCCGGTAAAAATTCATAAATCTGCAGATCAACATCATCAACCTTGCTTTTCATGCCACCAAGATGATAAATGCACAAGTTGTCATAAAAATAAAGAAGCAAAACCATTTAACCATGAAGCAACAACAGGCTGGGCATTAAACCGTTTCCACCAAAACTTAGCTTGTTCCAAATGTCATGGTAAATCTGAAAAGTATATGAAGCTTGATCCTACATGTACAAAATGCCACAATAATTTTGTGCAGGGTAAATTCGATCATTCGGTTACAGGATTAAAATTAAATGACAACCATGTAGAACTTGATTGCGAAAATTGTCATTTAGATAAAGATTTTTCCAAACAGCCGACATGTACTGGTTGTCATGATGATAAGAATTTTCCGAAGGATAAACCCGGGAAATTATTGAATATAAAAATGTAAGAAATAATTAAATTAGAATAATTTATTGAATGAAATTATTAATTTTTATTTACAAAAAATGATATAGATTATCATTTGGAATAATAAAAATGTTTAAGAAAATCGGATTTAAATTAATTGTTGCTGTCGGCGTAACCGCTTTATTGACTATTGGAATTTTTTCCTATTTTAATATTCAATCGCACAGCAGCAGCTTATTGGCAGAAGTCGAAAGAAGTGCTAATCAGCTAAGTGAAACCGTAAAACACAGCACCAGATACGACATGCTTTTAAATCAAAGAGACCGCATAAATATAATTATAAACACTATCGGGCAGCAGCCGGGAATAAGAAGCGTAAGAGTATTAAATAAAATAGGCGAAATTATTTATTCCTCAAACCATAAAGACATAGGAAAAATGGTAGACAAAAAAGCCGAGAGCTGTTATGCCTGCCATGCTGCAAATAAACCTCTAGAAAGATTGGCAATAAAAGATAGAACAAGAATTTTCAGAACCTCTGCAAATTCTCCGAGAGTTATGGGAATAATCAGCCCAATTTATAATGAACAATCATGTTGGTCTGCAAGCTGTCATGCACATTTAAAAAGCCAAACAGTGCTGGGAGTATTGGATGTAGCCATTTCTCTTGAAGAAGTCGATAAGCAAATCAAACAAGGCGAAATAGAAATTGTAATTTTTGCAATTACAGCTGTCTTGGCTTTAAGTTTCATAATTGGTTTCTTTGTTAGAAAATGGGTAGATAAACCGGTGAAAGAACTTTTACATGCAACAAACCAGGTAGGCACCGGAAATCTTAATTATACTATCCAAAATATTCGTAAAGATGAACTTGGGATACTTGCACATTCTTTTAATATTATGACAAAAAAACTTTCGGAAGCGAGGCTGCAATTATTTCAATCGGATAAACTGGCATCATTAGGCAGACTAGCGGCAGGCGTTGCGCATGAAATAAATAATCCGCTTACGGGTGTATTAACATACAGCAGTTTTTTACTTAAAAGGACCCAGGACAATCCTGAATTACAGGAGGATTTAAAAGTAATTGTTCGCGAGACTAAAAGAAGCCGCGAGATAGTTAAAAGTTTGTTGGATTTTGCAAGGCAATCTGTTCCTAAAAAGAATGAAGCAAAAATGAATGAAATTATTGAACATGCAATTAATGTTGTGGAAAATCAGCTTTCAATCAATCATATAAAACTTGAAAAAAATTTGGAACCGGCTTTGCCTACAATTACGGTAGATTCAAACCAAATACAACAAGTTTTTATTAATCTAATTGTAAATGCTTCGGATGCAATTGGGAAAAACGGCGGAACAATTACTTTATCTTCTTCACTTTTAAAACTATCTCCGTACGGAATTACACATGTCAAAAAAGCTGTCTGCCCCAAAAGGCATGAATTAATTGACTCCGAGGTTAAGATTGGCGGCATGTCTTCCGTTAAAATTAAGGTTCGTTCAAACGGCAATGAAGGATTTGTGAACCTCGATCCGGTATACGGGAAATTCCGCCATTTATACGGCATAGAAATAGACCTTAAAAAAAATATTCAGATAATGTGTCCGCAATGCAACACTTCATTAACGGAAGAAGGTAAAAAATGTCCTAAGTGCGGTTCACCCATTTATACTTTCGAAGTTCCGCAGCAGGGATATTTTGAAGGATGTATAAGCAAAACATGTGATTGGCAAAAATGGGACGCAGTTGACTTAGGAGGTCAAAAAGATTATATAGAAGTTAGAATATCCGATACCGGATGCGGTATTTCTAAAGAAGATTTAATCAGAATTTTTGAACCTTTTTATAGTACAAAAGGACAAAAGGGAACAGGATTAGGTTTAGCTGTAATTTGGGGAATTATCGATAATCATAATGGAACAATTAATGTTGAAAGTGAACTTAATAAGGGAACTACATTTATTATCAGATTACCTTTGAAACAAATAAGATAAAATGAATAAACAATTCGACATATTAATTGTAGACGATGAACAGGTTATAATTGATGCAGTCGTTAAGATTTGTTCGGCAGAAGGTTATAAAGTCGACTATTCTATAGACGCAAATGATGCCCTGCAAAAACTGAAAAAAAATATATACAATCTTATAATTTGTGACATAATGATGCCTGATGTTGACGGATTTCAATTATTAAATGAAATTTCGAAGGAAAAAATTATTTCACCGGTTATAATGACAACCGGATATTCGACAGTTGAAAACGCTGTTAAATCGCTATACAAAGGTGCAATAGATTTTATTCCGAAACCTTTTACTGCTGATGAATTACTTAACTCGGTTAAACGCGGCATTAAATATTTGGAATTACAAAAAATAATAAATTCAACTAATCAGTCTGATGATACTTCAATAATTTATGTTCCGTGCCCTGCAAAATATTATCGACTTGGATATTCCAGCTGGGCTTCACTGGAAAATACAGGCTCTGTTCTTTTAGGTGTAACTGATTTGTATATTAAAACAATTGAATCAATCGAACAAATAGAATTGCATAAGATAGACGACGAAATTGTTCAGGGTAATCCTTGTGCACAAATAGAATCAAAAGATGGTTTAAATCATACGGTTTTAAGTCCTGTAACAGGAAGAATAATTGAAAGGAATGAACTTTTACTAACGGATAAAAGTATTGTTGAAAAGGATCCGTATTTCAACGGCTGGTTCTATAGAATCATTCCTGCGGAAAGTGACTATGAGTTGAAGCGCCTTATTCCGTGTAGTTCCGACAGGCTTTAATAAACATATATAAAGAATGAATAAAAATAATAACGAAATAATTTCAGTAAAATTATTCTAAAGGAGAACTGAAAATGCCATTATTAATATTAGCCGTCATATTATTTATAATTGCGGACGTCCTAATCAGATACTTCGGTAAAAGTATAAGAGAAAAACAATTGAGGAAGGACCGCGAAGCCGCTTTGGTTGTTAGTTTAAATCTTGATTATACAAGAGAAGCTAAATCATTAAAGCGAGTTGAAGTAGAAAATCCGAAAGCAAAAATTCTTTGTGTTGATGATGAATCTGTAATTCTTGATAGTTTTAGAAAAATTCTTGTTCTGGATGGCTACTCCGTAGATACCGTGGAAAACGGTAAAGAAGCTTTAGGATTAATCCAATCCCATCATTATGATTTTGTTTTTACGGATCTTAAGATGCCCGAAATGGATGGTGTCGAAGTAACCAAATCCGTAAAGCATCTTCGTCCGGATATTGATGTTGTTATAATTACCGGATACGCTACTGTTGAGACGGCAGTTGATTGTATGAAGTTCGGTGCGATGGATTATGTTCAAAAGCCTTTTACAGAAGATGAACTGCTTGACTTTGTTAAAAAAATCCTGATTAGAAGACAGGACAGAATTCAGAAACAGCTGAAACCGAAAGTTCACATTACCCACCTGGCAGGTTCAAAACACTTTTTATCTTATGAATTTGCAATTCCGGGCGGTGTATTTATTTCCGAGAATCACTGCTGGTTAAGCCTTGAAGAGGATGGAGCGACAAAAATCGGTCTGGATGATTTTGCAAAAAAACTTGTAGGCAAAATTGATTCGATAGAGCTGCCTAATTTAGGAATGATCATAAAAAAAGGACAACCTTTATTCTCAATTAAACAAGGTACACGTTCAATTGCTTTTTATTCGCCGGTTAGCGGTAAAATAACACGGATTAATACATTACTTAATACTAATCTTGAAGCGCTGGATATTACGCCATATGAAACCAACTGGATTTGCATTATTGATGCAGACAATATTGACTCTGAGATTAAAAATCTTAAATTGGGCAAAGCGGCTGTTAATTATTATCAAGATGATTTAGATCATTTCCTTGAGTTGAGAAAGAAAATTGTTCCCGCAGGCAAAACTTCGCCTGTAACAGACGAACAATTATATATAGGTGAGTTTGAACAATTCGATGACAATACTTGGGAAAAAATGTCTGCCGAATTTTTTAAAAGACAAAGTTAACTTTTGACGGAATAAAATTATTAAAAATACTATCATTGAACGAAAAAATAGAAATATATCAAGGCGATATCACCGGATTGAAAGTTGATGCAATTGTCAATGCCGCCAATTCTTCCTTGCTTGGCGGCGGCGGTGTTGACGGTGCAATACACAGGGCTGCGGGTCGAGAATTATTAGATTTCTGCAGAAAGTTGGACGGCTGCCCAACCGGCGAAGCAAGAATTACCCCAGGGTTTAAGCTGTCTGCGAAATTCATTATTCATACGGTTGGCCCTGTTTGGAGAGGCGGCGATCGGAATGAAGATAACTTGCTGGCTAGCTGTTATAAAAATTCGCTTAAACTCGCAGTTGAAAACGAAATTAAAACCATAGCATTTCCTGCAATAAGTACGGGCATTTACTCATTCCCCCTTGAAAGAGCTTCCAGAATAGCAATAACAGAAACAATTAACTTTCTAAAAACAAATGCTTCAATAGAAAAAGTAACTTTTGTTTGTTATGACAGCGAAACTTTCAATGTTTACAAAAAAGAAATTGAGGACTTGCCGGTTAATTAAATAACTATCTTAAAAATAAAATTGCAATTCCCCCGACAGCAAGAATAGCTCCTCCAACTGCTCGCCAATTTAGCTTTTCTTTGAAGACATATCTAGCTATTGGAAGCATCAAAATTGGAACGGTAGACATTAAAGTGGCAGCTATTCCTACTTTTGCATTTTCTATTGCAACTAAGCTGAAAGTAATACCGAAATAAGGTCCAAGTATGGTTCCGGTCAGTGTAGATCTAAGTGCTTTCAAGTCATTTGCGAATAATCTCACAGGATTCTTGTATCTCTTTATTATTATTGCAACAGGAAGCATTAGTAAAACAGCAGAAAGTAATCTTATAAAAGTTGCAACAAATCCGTTTATTTCTCCTGCATTAAAGGCATATTTAGCAAAAATCAATCCAACGGACTGACCCAAAGCTCCCAAAAGTCCATAAAAAATCCCGACTTTACTTATCTTATATTTTGTGGAAGGAATTTCGCTTCTTTCGAATATAACAAGTGATACTCCGGCAATAGTAATTGTCATCCCTATAATTCCCCATGTTGTTATAATTTCATTTAAAAATAAATAAGCCAGAAGAGCACTTAAAATAGGAGAGACAGACATAAGCAGCATACTTATACGTGCACCTATATGTTGGTATGCTTTAAATAGAAAAGTATCACCAAATACCAGTCCGAAAGCACCACTTAAAATTAAATGTGTCAGTTGAAATGATGAAAGGTTAACTTTAATATCAAAAATTAAAATAGTAAAGAATAGAAAAATCACCGCAAGAATCATACGATTAATATTAAGCTGCAAAGGGCCTATGCTTTTTGAGGCCGAAGAAAATGCAAATGAAGAACCGGACCAGCAGAGAGCAGCTAATAAAGCACTTAGTTCACCAAGATATGCCATAAGAATTAAGCTTTGAGATAAAAAAGAATAAAAATATTTATTAATATTATTTGATAATAAAAATTAAATAAAGATTAAAAGAAAAAAAATTTTTATTTAAATGAGAAAATCGGTATGCAAATATTCAACGTCAAACTTGGAAATTAAACAATGAATTTGATCCGGTTTCCAAAAGAAACCGGATCATTTATTTAAGTGGTTAAGCAGTATAATTAGTAGCAGCGAGTCCTAAAAAGATTGCTGTTGTATCCAATTCTTCTTCTATTCTAAGTAATTGATTATATTTTGCAATTCTGTCGGTTCTGGATAATGAACCGGTTTTTATTTGTCCGGCATTTGTTGCAACGGCAATATCAGCAATTGTGGTATCTTCCGTTTCACCGGAACGATGACTGATTACATTTGTGTAACCTGCTTTCTTTGCCATTTCAATTGCATCTAAAGTTTCGGTTAGTGTACCAATTTGATTTACTTTAATCAGAATTGAATTAGCAACTCCTTTTTCAATCCCCCGTTCAAGTCTTTCCGTATTGGTTACAAAAATATCATCGCCGACTAACTGTATTTTATTTCCAAGCTTTTCAGTCATAAGCTGCCAGCCGTCCCAATCATCTTCAGCTAGTCCGTCTTCAATTGAAACTATAGGATATTTGTCAATCCAGTTTTTGTAATAATCTACCATTTGTGCGGAGGTTTTTTCCGACTTATCTGATTTAAAGAATTGGTAAACATTTTTTTCTTTTGAAAAAAATTCGCTTGAGGCAGGATCTAAAGCTAACGCAATTTCAGTCCCGGGTTTATAGCCTGCTTTGTTTATAGCTTCCAGAATTACTTCTATAGCTTCATCATTCGATTTTAAATTTGGTGCAAATCCGCCTTCATCGCCAACAGCAGTATTATAACCTTTTTTACTTAAAACGGATTTTAATGCATGAAATGTTTCAGCGCCCATCCTTAATGCTTCCTTAAAATTAGGTGCACCAACCGGCATAATCATAAATTCCTGGAAATCTACGTTGTTATCTGCATGCTTGCCGCCGTTAAGAATATTCATCATCGGCACAGGTAAAGTTCTTGCATTAGTTCCGCCGATATAACGATATAGCGGGAGGCCTAATGTTTCCGCTGCAGCTTTTGCACAAGCAAGGGAAACACCTAAAATAGCGTTTGCACCTAGTACTGCTTTGTTTGGTGTTCCATCAAGAGAGATTAACAATTGATCAATGGCTACCTGATCAACTGCATCGAAGTCGATTAATTCGTCGGCAATTTTATCATTAACATTATCAACTGCTTTTGTAACACCTTTACCGTTATACCTGGTTTTATCCCCGTCTCTTAACTCAACGGCTTCATGTTCGCCTGTGGATGCCCCGCTTGGTACCGCTGCTCTTCCGATAATTCCACTTTCTAAAAGTACTTCAACTTCAAGTGTAGGATTACCTCTCGAGTCCAATATTTCTCTTCCTAAAACATCAACTATAGTTGTCATTATTATCTCCTAATTCTTTTAAAATTATACTTAATAATTAAATAGAAAAATCCCTTTTTTGCACAACAAAATTAGGGAAAGGTTAAAGAAAAAGAAAGGTTATTATTACTTAAAATTAATGATTTATTTTATTAACCTATCAAACAGAAAAGCACGGCGAAAAGGCGCATCTGCATTCATTAAAAAATGTTATCTATTATAAAATATTTTTAACCGCCCGGGTTAATTTCAGATAATATTTAATGTTTAAATTATTATTCTTTATATTTTCATCTACATTTTTCAACTAAAATTTAAAGATGCCGAAGGAAAATTTTAAAGCATATCTGGCTTATATAAGCGTATGTGTATTTTGGGGTACGACTTACCTTGCTATCAGAATAGGAGTTTCCCATGTCCCTCCATTTTTATTCGGAGGATTTAGATGGCTGGCAGCAGGTTCTTTATTCTTTACATTCCTTATAATTAAAGGAAAGAAATTTCCCGGGTTAAAAGATTTATTAAACTTAGCCGTTGTAGCTGTTTGTTTAATAGGAATAGGAAACGGACTTTTAAATTTTGCCGAACAATATGTTCCCAGCGGTATTTCTTCTCTGTTTATTACAACTATTCCGTTCTGGATGGTTGGAATGGAATCTGTTTTACCTTCCGGTCCGAAATTAAATTTAAAAATTGTATTTGGTTTGTTTTTAGGTTTATCCGGCGTCTTTCTGATTATCGGTCATGATTTGAAGGTCTTAATGAACAGCTCATATATAACCGGAATCATAGCCCTGTTTTTTCTTGTAGTTTCATGGTCGTTCGGATCGGTATATTCAAAATACAAAAAGGTAAAAGTAGATGCGTTACTGGGTGCAGCAATTCAAATGATAATTGCAGGTATATTTCAGGTTACTATCGGATTACTATTGGGAGAAGCTTCAAAATTTTCCTTCGATGAAAGTAGTTTTATTGCATTTATTTACCTGATCTTATTCGGATCAATAGTAGGTTATACCTCATATATTTATGCATTAACACACCTACCCATTTCTTTCGTTTCAACTTATACATATGTAAATCCGGTTATTGCCCTTTTTCTGGGCTGGCTAATTTTAGGCGAAGAGATGAACTGGTTTATAGTTTTGGCAGCAGTAGTCATTTTTATAGGTGTAGCGATTGTAAAAAGCGGAGCGTACTTGCAGCGTTTGGAACAAATTAAAAAAACAATTGAGCCTCAAGGTAATATGAATCAGGATAATACCAGTACTCGGTAAATTGGTTTCCGTATCTTATAAATGCACCGGCAGTAACTGTTGCATTGTCGGAAACAGAATATGCAGCCGTTAAGTTTACATACCCGCTGCCGTCATTAAGATTCCAGTTATTTGCAAGTGTAAATGTTAACAACGGAGTATATTGGTAGCTGCCGCTAATTATAAGATAATTTTTGCTTAAATTAATTATTTTGCCGCTGTAAATTCCGAGTAAATCATAATCAAATTTATTAGCTGTTCCCTCACCATTAAAGTGTTTTAGAGAATAATTAAAACGTCCACTTTAAATCAAGAAAATACATTTGCCCTATGTCTCCAAACTCGGCAAATGCTTTTCCCCAAAACAATTGTCCGATTATTTTTAGTGTTATGTTTTCCGTTAAACTAAAATCTGCAGTAGGTCCTACATAAACTGATTTATCCCACGGGTTATAAATTGCAGCAAGATCAAGATTTATTAATGGTGTTGCGGCATAAGAAACTTCTCCGAATAAATCCAACCGTGAACGGGTAAGATTTTTTGCATTTAAATTAGTTTGAAAAATATTCGTCAACGATGCAACAGTATTTCCATAGCCTGCATTTGCAAGTCCGGTACTTCCGTTGCTGTTATAAATAAAAGAAAAATTTATGAACAAACTATTTTGAAAAGTATAGTTCGCAGAAGATGAAGCCACAACAACATTATTACTGTTTGCAAAATCTTTTTTATTCCTGAACCATGAGATTTCGCCGGTAAAACCCGCACCTCCAATTGAACCGGACCAGCCACCGCCCGCAGTATAATCGTCTTCCATCGCTCCGCCGAAAAACTGGAAGTCATAATTCCATTCGTTAAAGCTGTATAACAATGCTGCAGTAACTTTTTTTACACCATGTATTCCGGATGAAGTATAGTTTTGTACTCTTCCTACTTTTGCAGCAAGCTGAAACGAAGAGAAATTCCCGGTATAATATTGTAATAAAATTGCATCGCTTCCTGGTTTTTCCGGATAATTAAATTCAAAATAATTATAAGAATTAAAAATATCATTCGGATTCCAAACTGTGTTTATGCTCCAATTAATTCGCTGCCTTCCAACTGTAACTTGAAAGCTATTTAACGTCAAGCTGATATTTGCACGGTCAAAGTTTGAATAAAGAACATAAGAATTATTATCCGCAATTTTATAAGTAAGATTGAATAACCCATTATCGGAAGTGGAAACCATATTGTAATTAATTCCAGCTAAAGCAAATATATTATTGTATGCGGCGATTGTGGGACCAAAATTAAAAATATTTCTCAACCCGATTTTTACCTGTATAATATTCGTTGGATTGTAGCTTAAATTAATGCGGTTATAAATTTCCGATTGACTAAGCCAATTGTTAATTCCGTGCTGTTTATAAATATCGCCGGAAGTAACCCAAGTATTGTTCAAATATTCGATATAAGAAGTGTAAGAAAAATTACTCTCCTGTGCGTTTATGTTTTTAATCAGTAAGAAAGGAAATATCAGAAAAAATATTTTGTAGAATTTTAATTCTCGATAAAATATTTTTTTGAGATTATTCATAAATTCATATAATATTTTTATCTATCAAACATTTGATCTTTTAATACTTTGCCGTCTTCAACTGTAACAATTCTTCTTGCTTTATCCATAACACGCTGATCGTGCGTGGCAAAAATAAATGTTGTGTTAAATTTCTTATTCATCTCAAGCATCAGGTCGAGTAGTTCGTTTGTTGCAGTGGAATCGAGATTTGCTGTTGGTTCATCTGCAATAATATATTTAGGCTGCGAAGCCAAGGCTCTTGCAACCGCGACACGCTGCTGCTGCCCACCGGAGAGTTGCCCCGGCTTATGATCCATTTTATCACCTATCCCGACAATTTCTAAAAGCTCTTTTACTTTCTTTTCGCGTTCTTCTTTCGGACGGTTTTGCAAAACCATAATAAATTCAGTATTCTCCTTTGCAGTTAAAACAGGAATCAAATTGTATGCTTGAAAAACAAATCCAATATTATTTAAGCGAAAATCAATTAGCTGTCGCGAATTCAGGTCTTTTAAATTTGTTTTTTCTATAATAATATCTCCCCTTGTAGGAAGATCCAAACCGCCAATCAGATTAAGCAAAGTTGTTTTACCGGAACCGGAAGGCCCCACTATCGCAGTGAATTCACCTTGTTCAATTTTCAAATTAATTCCGTTTACCGCGTTAACTGGAATGCTTGTTTCATCATAGATTTTATAAACGTCTTTTACTTCTATTATTGCCATGAAATTTTCCATTCAATTTTTAATTCAATTCTTAAATAATTTATAAATTATTCATCTCTTCTTATTGCTTCTGCCGGCTGAAGCTTAAGAGCTTTTAACGCAGCCGGAATTCCAGATAGAAGAGCAAACAACGCAACTACAATAACAGTTACAAAATAAAACTCGGGATTAACACTAAAATAAATTGTTGAACTGTAGCCGAATGAATTTAATCCGCTTGCAAAAGAAGAAAGATCGAGTCCGCGCACAGAATAATATTGGACAACTAAAACACTCGTCACCAAACCGGCAACAGCACCGAGCAGAGAGAGATACAAGGTTTCCAGCAAAATCATTTTTGAAATTTTTATTTTATTCATACCCAGTGCCATTAACATTCCTATTTCGCGTGTTCTTTCCATCATTGCCATCATCATTGTGTTTATTATTGCGAATGCAAGTGCAACAAGAATTATCAATAAAAATAAATAAGAGAAAAAGTTCATCATTTCTACCATTGATTGAAGCAGTGGCTGAATTTCTTCCCAGCTTTGAATGATTATTTGTTTGTCTTTTATTTCTTGCGCAAAGGTAGTTTTCAGATTGCTCAGCATTTGATTTGTCAGATCATTATTTGAAAGCAAAATTGCAATTTCATTTCCATCTTTTGACGGATAACCGATTAAACGTGCAAGATCATCTCGCTTAATAAAAACGTTTGCTTGATCAAATTGATCGTTGGAAGTTTTATAAATGCCTACAATCTGAAAGGCACCGCTTGTTATGCTTCCGCTTGAATCCGTTAGAGTTATAATTATTTTATCGGACAATCCAAGATTTAATTTTTCGGAAAGTTTTTTGCCTATTACGGCCGAAAGCTTTTGTTTCGATGACAGGTAAACACCTTCAACAATATGATTGTGTAAATTACTAACGCGAAATTCGTTTTCGGGGACAACACCGTTGATGGTTATGCCTGCTCCGGCGCTTGCAGAAGCAGCCATAGCCGGACCTTTCAATCTTAAACTTACTGCTTTTATGCCGGAAGTATTTTTGATTTTACTTATCATTTCTTCTGCGTTAGGAATGAGATATTTAATCTCTTCGTTGAGTAAAAATTTAGGATTGTGAATTTGAATGTTTGAAGTTTCATTTGCTATTGCGGAATTTATTCGCTGGTTCGTCATACCCATCATATAGCCAATCATTACAATTGCACCCACAATTCCGATTGTAAGCGATGCAATAATAATAATGCTTCTGAGTTTACTTCTCCAGATATTTCGCCAAGCTATCCTTGATAACATAATTTTACCATCAATGCCTAAAGGCTTTAAGAATATTAAACTTTGAAATATAAATTATCGGATAAAGTGCGGACAAAAGTGAAAGTCCGAGCACAATAAAAATCTGGTTGAAAAAAATAGGAGCTTTTATTGAAAACGGAAGTATCGGCTCGATGTTAAATTCTTCGTACATTTTTGCCATTCCACCCGTAAAAGTAATTGGATTTAAATGTAAGTAAACTAAAACCGGAGTTATAATAATTAATCCGATAATAATTCCTATCAATGTAATTATAAACGTTTCAATAATGCTCACTGAAATTAATTTTCTCCTCTGCATCCCGATTGAAATCATTACTGCAAATTGTTTTTTCCTTTCGATTGTCATCATCAGTATAGTGCTGAAGATACCAAAAGCAGCAATTATGTATAGCACAAATAACATTAACTGTCCCGATACATTATCAACTTTAATTGTTTGAAGCATATCGGACAGCATTTTTTGCCAGCCTATTACTTCATAATTTTTGCCGATTTGTTTTTCCAAACTTGCTTTAATGTTATCTGATTGCGACGGTTCGGTTGGGAAAATTGATATTGCCGTTAAAAGTCTTGGCTGATAAGGATAAACAAAATATTGTGCGTCATTTAGATTCATATAAACAAGCTGGCCGTTCATTTCTGTAGAAGGTAAATGAAAAATTCCGCAAACTTTGTACAAACCGTAAGCCGTAACGCCCCTAAAACCTTGCCCGATTAAAACAAGGCTGTCGCCGACGCCTATTTTTAAATACTGGGCTAAATTATCGCCGATTAAAACATTACCGCTTTCGTTACTAAGATAATTACCTTTTATAATTTTGCTTGCAATTTTTGTTTGGAGATTTTCTTTTTTAGGATCAATACCGGAAACCATAACGCCTTTTGTTTGAGTTTTAAATGAAGCGAGTGAAAAAGTTTGAAGCTCCGGCAGAGCTAATGAAATGCCTTTAGTGTCCTTTAGTGTCCTATTGATTTTATTATCATCAAAAAAAGCTTTGTCTATACTTTGATCTTTCCAAAATCCTTTGCTGTGAATTTCGAGATAGCCAACTTGATTAACGCCGGCTTGGATCATTTGTTCGTAAGAACCAAACTGCATTGAACGCATAAATAAAGCCAGCACAATTGCAAGGACTACCGAAGCCGCAGTCAGTATTGTACGTCTGCGGTTTCGCCAAAGATTTCTCCATGCTATTTTGATGAGTGTTTTCATAAACAAATCTTATGCTAATTATTATGTGGTCTAATGTTTTTCATATTTTGAATTGAAAAGAATTTTTGATCGATATTCCTTAAATCAAATTTTTCATTTAGAATATTAATAACTGTGCTATGTCCTTTATCAATGTTGGAAGTCATTTCAAGATGTGTGGCTAAAAGTCTTCCGCCCATATTTTTAAGATCGGAAGCTGTTTCTGTTTTTATCAACTTCCCCTTTGTATCGTAAAACTCTGTTTTCAGTGCATTGAAGTTCCCTTTTGCAATCCACATTTTAATTGAACCCCAAACAACTGCAGCTTCCGGTAAAGGTTTTAAAGTAATAACGTAGCAATCATAATTATCAATTTTTTCACTTCCGTTAAAAGTGTGCGTATAATCTTTTATGATGCTGTTTTGTTTCATCAAATCGTTATTAGTAAAATCAGAGCCCATCCACGGCTGCATCATCATTGAAGGCGGAATTTTGATAATCCGGTTTATTGCCGGAATATAATTCCACATTTCATTTTTGTATTTTAAGAACACTTGCCCTTTGTCGCGTGCGGGTGAAGTGATGTAAGCAATATAATAATCATCTCCCAACGACCATGTTTGCATTTGAATTGAACGGCTCCAGGTGGTACGTTCAACAGTCATTTTCATTTCCCCGAAACTATTTTTGCCGAGAAAAAGATTATAAGATTTTGCCACAACTTCTTTTGCAGTTAAAGATTGTGCATTCAATGTTATTGAAAATGTTGAGGTACAAATTAAAATTGCTAGAAAGATTTTTTGTTGGGTTCTCATTTTATTTGATTGATTTTGTTATACAAATTTTTCAATTATTAAATCACGAATTTCATCAAGGGGATATTGTTCCGGGAAAAACATATAGTCTATTGATATTCCATCTAAAATTGCACCGATAAGCAATCCGTATATCAAAGGATCTTTTACACCTTTCTCAAGGTAATATGCAGCAATATTTTGAATCATCGGTTTAAAAATTTTAAAGATTTCATCTTTTACAATTTCAGCAACCGAAGGTTGAGTAAGAACCGCTATATAAAGTCTTATGTTATTTGATTGATTTTTTAACATTTCAAAATTTTTATTTATCAAATCGACAAAACTTTCTTTTGTAAGATCATTTTGTGCATTAAAATTCAACTCGGCCATCATTTCAGTTAAACCGTTTATAATAATTTCCCTAATAAGTTCGTTTTTATCTTTAAAATAATTGTAAAGCAATCCTTTTGAAACTCCGGCAGAATTTGCAATATCACTAATTGAAGTGGATTGAATTCCTTTGTGTGCAAATAAATGAAGTGCCGCATTTACCAGCGATTCCTTCCTCGATTTTCTTATATCTTCAAATTGCTGTTTTGTTCTGGGGGACATAACTATATTTATATTTGACTAAACGTTCATTCAAAAATAAATATAATGTCGTATTATGTCAATATCCAAAATTATTTTGATAAAATAGACTTTGATATATCTCAAAAAGCGCTTGATTTAGTTGATTTTTTAAAGATTATTTATAACTAAACATATAATCATTAGATATTTGGGTGTACTGTTAGAAGGAATTGGGTTGGATTTCTTCATCGATAAAACTCTGTTCCCGCCACACAGGTTATGAAAGAATTTCTTCTTAAAAGAAACGGTAAAGAAGAAATAGAACTGCTAAAAAAACTGAAATAAGTAACTCCTCCCCATTAATTTTAGTTCCGATTATAATTTTTAGCCATCCATTAATTTTCAAACTTTTACATTTGCTTATAAAATTTTGATAATATAATTTTCAATAGATCTAAGATTAAATTATAATTAACTAATTTAATTTTTATACCTCAAAGCGGATCCTATTTTATAAATTAAAATAATCGGAGTGATATACATGAGTATAGGAGAAGTCGGTATTGTTCCAAATGATACTTTTGTATCTAAAATAGAAATTACAAAACAGTGGTGGGTGCTGATTCCATTGGCTATTATGGTTGCAGCCATATTAAGTCATGTTTTGTGGTTTATTAATTTCGTTCATGTATTCGGAGGAATATTATGGACAGGCACGGATTTATTCATGGGCTTTATGATTGGTCCGATAATGAGACGTATAACTATACAAGCCCGTCGAGAAATAATTCTCCGTTTAATGCCGAAGATGCTTTTCTACATGCCGCTTATTGCAATTATAACTACAACAGCCGGCTGGTATATGGCTGAATGGTTGGGATTTTTTACATTACCATTCCCGACAGCTTGGTGGCTGGCCGGCGCACTAATAATTGTTGGAATATTAACCATACAAGGACTCGGTATTTTACTTCCTACAAATCTTAAAATATATTTTGAGATGCGTAAAGAAAAACCTGACGGTCAAAGGATTCAGAAGTTAATGAAAACTTATGTACGTGTAGTTGCATTACAAGGAATAATGCAGGTTGGAATTATTGTTATAATGTCAAGATTCGCAACCGGAGTTTAAAAATAAAGTTATAGCATAAATGCATGGCTGCATAATTGCATGATAGTAGGATTAAAGAATTCATGCATCCATGCTGTCATGCAACCATGCTACTTATTATTTTGTTTTCACTGCATTAATCAATTTTTCAATTGAAGGAATCATTTCCAGCTCAACTTGTCCATATGGTTTTTTTGCAGCGTTAATTAATTCCATTTTCTGATTAACCCAACTAGCATCAACTTTTTGATTGGATGAAATCAGCTTAATTGCTTCCAAACCGGCATCAGAAATATCTCTTAAATTTTTAGACATCGGTACAATTTCTTTAAGAATTGGTGATAGTTCAATAGTTTTTTCTAGGTTCTGATAATTATCCTTCCAAAGGTTTAACCAAAAAGTTATATTCTGCTCAAATTCAGTATTACCTTTTAAAAATTCCTTTACATAATTTTTAAAATGTCTGTCAATTTCAGATTCCGGTCTAGCTGCATCTACAACACGGGTATAAGGTGAATAAGAGGTATAATGAATTCCTTGGTTTTGTCGATTGTAGCCCTTTACAGGTTCAACAACATTAACAAAATTTTTTAAAGCCGTTATATCGTGATAATTAGTTAATCTTCTCAGCATCATATCGTAATTTTTAATTTGAGTAAGGCCATAATCTTCAAGCTCATAATTTATCATATCAAGTCTTCTATACATATCCTCAACATTTCTAACTGAATCCGGTGACCACAATCTTTCAGCAATAGCGGCTGTTCTCGGCCAAATTCTAGAATCGATAGTTTCCGGAGTAACCAGTTCGGACCACATTGTTGCTTCCCCTCCCAGAATATTTTTCCTAACCGAATCGCTTAATATTGAATCAGGCGGAATAGGATCATTTAAATAATGATACGATGCATGCTGCATAAGATCGATATAATACCCGCTTGATAAAATTCCCATGTAGCCTTTTCTAGCAGCAGCAAATAAGGCCTTTCTTCCGCGCCAAGATTGAATTACGATATTTTTAGGCATGCCCGGTTGAAGTATTTCATCCCACCCTATCATCTTTTTATGGTGCTTTGTAAGAATCTTAAGAATCTTTTTGTTAAAATAAGTTTGAAGACCGGCATTATCTGCAATTTTGTGTTTCTTCATAAATGCTTGAATAGATTTATTGGTATTCCAATCCTTGAAGTTATTCTCATCTCCGCCAATGTGAAAATATTCATCGGGGAAAAGCTTTGCCATTTCACCAAATAAATTATCCAGAAATTTATATACGGCCGGAATAGCAGGATTAAATACTGCATTAAATACACCCCAGCTCAGAGCGATAAAGTAAGGTCCGGGTGCGCTAGCCAATCCCGGGTGGGAAACAAACCAGCTTTGAGTGTGAGCAGGAATATCGAATTCAGGTACTATTCTAATTCCTCTTGCACCGGCATATGCAATAATATCTTTAATTTGCGATTGGGTATAATACTGACCATCCGACCCAAGTCTTGTTAATTCAGGATAAATTTTACTTTCAACTCGAAATCCCTGATCGTCACTTAAATGAAGATGAAGGACATTCATTTTTAAAAAAGCCATCCCATCAAGATTTCTTTTGATTACAACAACAGGCATAAAATGCCGGCTAACATCAATCATCAAACCTCTCCATGGAAAACGAGGATGATCCGTTATTTTAAGTGAGGGGAAAAAATAGCCGTTCCGGTCAACACTCAGCAATTGAATAAAAGTTTGCAAGCCATGAATTGCACCAAGATCCGTCTCCGCATTTAATTCAACTTTTTGCGGAGTTACCAAAAGTGTATAAGACTCTTTTTCATGAAGTCCGAGTTTACCCGGTTCTTTACAATGGATAATAAAATTTGAAGTATCGCTTTTGCTTGTGTCGGTTATAAAATCTTGATGAAAGAATAATCCTGTGCGGCCCGAAAGATGTCTCAACATTCGTGTAGCTGCACCATATATTCTTTTATTTGGATTTCCTAAAATTGATATTGAAAAAGAAGTATCCAATCTGAATTTGCCCTGCATAAAAACAGTATTTGCAGGGACAGGCATTAAATTTAATTTTTCTTTTTGATCTTGTGCATTTACAATGCTTGATACAAGAGAAAAAACCATTAAAAATAATATGCAGATCTTTGAATGCTTCAATATTCTACTCCCATTTATTTTATTAGAAAGATTTTGTTTTGATTATATTTTTTAATTCATCTAAAGCAAAAAGAATTTCGTCATCCGTATTATAAAAATGAGGAGCTAAACGGATACCTGCGCCTTCGCGATAATCAATTAAAATGTTTCGCCGGATTAATTCTTTTGAAATCTCATATGCATACGGCATATTTAAAGTAACCGTGCCGCCTCTAACATTTTCATCCAGCGGAGTATTGATCTTATAACCTTCCTTTTGTGCTTCCGCAATAATTATTGATGTTTGGTGTACAGATTTTCTCCTAATTTTATCTATACCTGCTTTAGCAACAATTTTAGGTCCTTCCTGAGCTGCATATAATGCAGGTATCGATGGAGTGCCGTTCATAAATCTGTACGCGGTATTCGTATATTCCATTTTATCTTCAAATGCAAAAGGATTCTTGTGCGCAATCCACCCGGTAATTTTCGGCTCAAGTTTATTCTTTAGGAAGGGATTTGTCCAAAGAAAAGCTCCTCCCGGCCCGCCGCACAACCATTTTAATACACCGCCTATTAATATATCTACACCCAATTCGTTTACATCAACTTTAATTGTACCCACAGAATGATATGCATCCAGAATTACAATGGCTCCAACCGAATGGGCCTTTTCAATGATTGATTTTACATCAACAACATAGGCGCTTCTAAATAAAATATGAGAAATGGGAACCAGCAATGTTTTTTCATCTATTGCATCAATTATTTTTTCCGTAGGAAAAGTTATGCCGTCACTAGAATTATAAATTTCTATTCTTGCGCCGGCATTTTGCGCTAGCTTTTCATAAACGTACATATCGGAAGGAAATTCCAAATTAGAAAAAACAACTTTGTTCCTTTTAGTTTGAAAATTAAAAGATGATATTAATATTGCCTGTATTAATGAAATATTCGGATGCATTGATATTTCTTCCGGCAATGCTCCTATTAGTGGGGCTATTATATTTCCGACTTTAAAGGATAATTCCCACCATTCCTCTTCCCAGGCATTTACGCCTTTTGTTGCCCAAATTTCTGCATAATCATGCATCCTATCATAAACAGACCTGGGCATAGCCCCAAGTGAATTGGAAATCAAATAAGTTTTAACTTTAAGAATTGGAAATTCTTCACGCCATTTTAAAAGTTCATCTATTTGAGTTTTCATTAAATTAATCTGAATGTTTTAAAAAAAGAATTGAATAAAATTAAAAATTCTAAATCAAAAAGCCGAGTCAAATCTCGGCTTAGTTTTCGAATTTTTTCTGAATTAAAATACAACAATGTAGCATTTAAAAATTTATGAATTTCACCAGGCATAAGCTTCCGGCGCCTGATTACCCGGACCAGGCCAAATCTCATCGAGTTTTTTCATAACTTCTTCCGAAAGTTTAATATTTACCGCTTCAACACTCTGCTCGAACTGTTCCAAAGTTCTCGGACCGATAATAGGTGAAGTTATAACAGGATTATTTAACATCCAGGCTAACGCAATATCTGCAGGTTTAATATTAATATCTTTACATAATTTTTCGTAAGCTTCAATCTGCGGACGAAGTTTTTCAACCGACTTCTGAAGTGCTTCCCGGCTTCTCCTTTGATCAGCATTTATTTTGCCGAGAACTCCGCAAAGAATTCCCCCGCCTAACGGGCTCCAGGGTATTACACCGACACCCATTGCTTCACAAGCCGGCAGAACTTCCAGCTCGACGTGTCTGTTCCTCAAGCTGTATATGCTTTGTTCCGAAACCAATCCTAAAAAGTTTCTTTGCTTTGCAATATAATTTGCCTCAACTATATTCCATGCAGCAAAATTGCTGCTTCCTACATAAATTATTTTTCCTTCTCTGACTAACTGCTCCATTGCCTGCCAAACTTCTTCCCAGGGAGTATTTCTATCAACATGATGCATCTGGTAAAGATCAATATGATCTGTCTTTAATCTTTTTAAGCTGCCCTCGCAAGCTTTGCGAATATTATAAGCAGAAAGTTTCGAGTCGTTAACATCTTCACTCATTTTGCCGTAAACTTTAGTAGCCAAAACAATTTTATCTCTCCTGCCGCCTTGCTCAAGCCATCTGCCGATAAGTCCTTCAGTAAATCCAACTCCCTTGTCATTTCCATAAACATTAGCAGTATCGAAAAAGTTTACACCCAGTTCCAAAGCTTTATCCATTATTTTAAAACTATCTTTCTCCGAAGTATATGAACCGAAATTCATTGTACCCAAACATATTTTACTGACTTTTAATCCTGTTCTCCCAAGGTAATTATATTTCATCATTTCCTCCTTATTTAATTTTAAGTAATAACAATAAAAACAGATTTAATATCCGGCTATCTCTTTATGATTCCCTTAACCGGCTTCCCTTCCAAAAAATTTGAAATATTTACTATAGCCTTTCTTTGTCCTTCTATTAAAGCACCCGGGATTATTGCTGAATTATGAGGAGAGCCGAGTACGTTCGGAAGTTCAAAGAAAGGGTAACTCAATTTAAATTCTCCGTAATTAAACGGCTCGCGCCACCATGCGTCAATTCCGGCCATAAAATTCGGATGCGCCTTTAACTGTTCATATAATGCCTCTTCTTGAATTATTGCACCGCGTGCAACATTAATTATAACCGCATCATCTTTCATTAAGCCTAATTCTTTCTTCCCTATTAAACCCCTGGTAATTTCATTAAGAGGAATTGAAACAATTAAAATATCGGATTCCTGTAAAACATAATTCAGATCGCTTAGTTTACCGATAAAATCGACATTTTCATCGGTATTACCGCTGCTGTTAACAGCGAAAATTTTAACACCGAATCCTTTTAATAAATTTGCAGCTGCCTTCCCGATACTTCCAAAGCCAATAATACCGCAGATTTTTCCTTTTAAGGATCGTGTATTAGTTTTCTGATCAAACTCTCTGGCAGCCATTTTTTTATGATTTACCAAAAGTAATTTCTCCAGGGCAAGAATCATCGCAACGGTATGTTCCGCCATCGGCTCTGCATAAGCTCCTTGGTTGCAGGCAATAATACATTCATTGGAATACATATCGAAATTTAAATGATCGTAACCTGCAGAAAGAAGCTGCACAAATTTTAAGTTTTTAAAAGACACTTTTGCAACCGACTGTAATTCCCTGGGAGGATTCCATGCAAGCAAAATATCGGACTGCTGAATTAGTGAGCTGCGTTCCTTTTCTTCATAGTCTTTTAGAAAAGTTATTTTTACCCTGCTGTCCAAAATGTCATTATAAATTGAACGTTCCTTTTCTTCAACTCTATAAGATACAATTACATGATGATTATTCATTTTGTAAAACTATTTATTTACTGCGTTCATTGCTCTTTCGGGGTAGCGCATTCCCTTTGCAAAACCTTTGGGGGCTATTTCATCCAATCTTTTAAGATCATGATCAGTTAATGTAATTTTTAACGCTCCTAAATTATCTTCAAGATATTTTATTCTCTTTGTTCCGGCAATGGGAACAATATAATCTCCTTTAGCTAATAACCATGCTAATGCCAATTGCGGCGGCGTACATTTTTTTTCAGCGGCAAATTCTTCAATCTTTTTTAGAATATCAACATTATATTCAAAATTTTCTTTCTGAAATCTTGGAGAAAAACGCCGGTAATCATTTTCCGGCAAATCTTCAAACTTTTTAAAATTGCCGGTTAAAAAACCGCGGCCAAGGGGACTATAAGCAACAAATCCGATTCCTAATTCTTCACAAGTTGACAAAATTTCGTCTTCAGGATCCCTTGTCCAAAGCGAATATTCGGTTTGTAGCGCTGAAATCGGATGTATTTTATTTGCTCTTCTTATTGTTTGAGGCGCTGCTTCAGATAATCCTAAATATTTTACTTTTCCTTCTCTTACCAGATCAGCCATGGTTCCGACTGTGTCTTCAATCGGTGTATTCGGATCAACTCTATGCTGATAATATAAATCAATTACATCCACATCTAATCTTTTTAGGCTTGCCTCGCATGCTTTCCTAACATATTCCGGTTTTCCATTAACTCCCAGAAAGCTGCCGTCACTACCTCTTACATTTCCAAACTTTGTAGCTAAAACTACTTTATCTCTTCTATCTTTAATCGCCTTACCTACCAGTTCTTCATTATGGCCGACACCGTACATATCGGCAGTGTCTAAAAAGTCCATACCTAATTCAATTGCTTTGTGAATTGTTGCAATTGATTCTTTATCATTTCTTTCGCCATAAAATTCAGACATTCCCATACAACCTAATCCTAAAGCAGAAACAGTTAATCCATTAATTCCTAATTTTCTTTTTTGCATTTATAATCCTCCAATCTTAATATTATTCTTTCCGGTAATGATGAGCTAATATTAATTTCTCTTTAAATATCTATTTAAAAAAGATTTAGTTAATGCCCAAGCTTGTTTAGAAGCATCGGGATTGTAGCTTGAACGGGCATCGCAGAAAAATCCATGATCTGCATTTGAAAAAACTACATTAACAAAATTAATATTTTTTTCTTTAAGAGTATCCGTAATTGTTGAAACTTGATCCTGCCCGATATGTTTATCGAGTCCGCCCCAAAACATTAATTGCGGAGCTTCCATTTTATCAGCCCGGTCGAGTATGCCGGTAATATTGCCGCCGTAAAATGAAACAGCTGCTTTTAATTTTAATGAAGTATTAGCTAAAAAAGATACTCTGCCTCCCATGCAGAATCCGACGGAAGCAATTTGGTCCGGTAAAATTCTTGCATGGTCTTTCAGCCAATTATAAGATGCTTTTATATCGGCGGCCAAATTATCGACTGTTAGCGCTTGAGTATGCTTTCTAACTGATTCAAAATTATCATAACTTCCTTCAAAGCCCGGCCCTGTTCTATGAAATAATTCCGGCGCTATTGCAATATAACCTTCATTTGCAAATCGCTGCGTTACATCTTTTATGTATGCATTTACGCCGAAAGCTTCCTGGAAAACCATTATTCCCGGATAATTTGCTGTTTCCTTTGGCCTTGATACAAAAGCTTTCATAGAAGTTCCGTCGGAAACATTTAGTGTAATTTCTTCAATTATTACACCGCTCATTATTATGCCACCCAATAATTAATTAATAAGAATTAGTATTTGCTTAAATCTATTATTGATTTAACCAAACCTTTAAATTTTTATGAATATAAAATAATTGTTTAATTAAAGACGTGAGCCCCGTTCCATTTATGTTCATCAATAATACCGGTAACATTTTAAATTAAATTGTAATTTTCAGCTGTTTATTTGCAAACTGATTTGCGTATTTTGATAAAGGACTGCCGGCCGGACCCTTAGTAACCTGCCCGCTTGTACTAAATCTTGAACCATGACACGGACAGACAAACTGCTGGCTGGAAGAATCATAATCAGTAATAACACATCCTTGGTGCGTACAAATTGCGGATAATGCATTAAATGTGTTTTGAGCTGGATGATCGACCAATAAATAACTATTCTGATATTTCAAAAGGGCCGCACTACCGGTTGAAGCCAAAGGTGAAGTAGAATCTATATTTAGTGTTATTACATTGTTGCTCGGTGTTACATTAATAGTTTGTAAACCGGAAGAAGAACCTGCACTAGCCGGATTTGCTTGATTGCAGCTTTCCAATACAGAACCTAAAATTGCAGGTACTGCTAATAAAGCCGCACCCTGAGCAGTTTTTGTAAAAAACTCTCTACGGGATATTTTCATTCTTTTAACTCCACTTGTTAAATGATGATGTAAGTTAGGTCAGGACAATCATGTTTTGACAAATATTTTTGCCCATTTTAATTTATGAAAAAGCCACTGCATATTATTTGATTATGAAAACAACTTTAAAATCTATCCTAAATAAAGTGTACCTTAATATGAGTGGCTTCTTCAAAATTTGAACTAAAAAATATTTTAACTAAGAAGTAGTATCAAGGTTGTTTTAATTCCATAATGACCGTTAACACAATGCTCAAAGTATAAATATTAAAGAAATCGAATAAGAATTAATAAAGAATGGAAAAGAAAGGGCGGATTAAAATATACGCCACAAAAACATATTATTTATTCTCGAAACCCAATTCTTTTTGTTTGTCTTCCTTTTTAAAAATTCTCTTAAAGAATGCGGGCAGGGACACTCGCCATGTTTCAACCTTCATATAAATAACAGGTACCAAAATTAAAGTTAGAAACATCGAACTTATTAAACCGCCGATAATAGCCCACGCAAGTCCCGATTTCCACTCCGAACCAGCATCAAGCGAAGTAGCTATCGGAAGCATACCGAAAACCATTGCCGCAGTGGTCATCATTATAGGCCTTATTCTGTTTCGTCCGGCATCAATCAATGCATCAAAAGTAGATGCTCCTTCCTTCTTCTGCTGATTGGCTCTATCAACCAGTAGTATCGCATTCTTACCGACTAATCCTATCAACATAATGATTCCGAGGATTGAAAATATATTTAAGGATTTCATAGTTAAAGCCAATGCTAATAGGGCGCCAATAATCGCCATCGGGATTGAAAACAATATTACGAATGGATCTGAATAAGAATCGTATAAAGCAACCATAACCATATAAACAAATAATATGGCGGCTAATAATGCCAGGGCCAAACTGCTGAAAGAATCCGACTGGTTTTTAAGATCTCCCATATAGGCAATTTCAATACCTTTAGGTAATTTTGTTTTTGAAAGTGCCTTTTGAATATCGCTTCCAATGCTGCCGGTAGGTCTTCCAACTGCTTGTGAATATATAGTAACAGACGGTATTCTATTCATCCTTTGAAGCGTTGTCGGTCCGGTCGTCTGATAAACATTAGCAAACTGCATTAGTTGAATTGCCTGGCCGTATTTATTGACAAAGGTAAGATTTTTAATATCTGAAATTTTTGATCTGTCAAATTTATCCAGCGAAATCTTTATATCGTAATCATCATCGCCGTCTCTAAATTTAGAATCATCATTTCCTTGAAATGCAACATTTAAAGCTGCACCTACATCAGCTATTGATAAGCTATAATCTGCAAGCTTTTGTCTGTCAATATCAACTCGTGTTTCCGGATTACCATCCTCGGACGATAAGCGAACATCGGCAGTACCGGGTATCTTCCTAACAACATTTTCTATAATGTCTGTTGCTTTTGTAACATCTTCTCTGTTAGAACCGCTCACAATTAATTGTATGGGTGTTTGATTGGCGGTTCCGAAAATTCCTATCGGATTGACACGCGCTTTTACACCGGGTATACTTTCCGCCATAGCTTTTATTTCCTGGCCGATTTCATCTGTTGATTTATTTCGATCATCCTTCGGAATCAGCGATACATCGAGTTCCGCAACATTATTGGAATACTGGCCGATCAAACCTTCGTTTGACGCGCCTACATTAACAAATAATTTCTTTACATCGGGCATTTTGCGAATGTAATTTTCAACTTTCTGGGCAACAAAATTGGTATGATCAAGCGAATAGCCCAACGGCATTTCAAGAATTACCGCGAATTCTCCTCTATCGGTTTGAGTCATAAATTCCGCTCCGATAAATCCTGCTTTGACAAGTCCTAACGATGCCAAGAACAAGACAAAAGCAATAAGAATAACTTTCCATTTATTTACCAGGGCCCATTTCAAGATTCTAATATAAGTTTCAGTTAAATTCCTGAAACCTTTCTCGAACCATATTGCAAATTTACCTATCAGTGTTCTTCCGGCTAATTTTTCAAGCTTGCCGATTCTTGAAGCCAGCAGCGGGGTTACCGTAAATGAAACAAACAAACTAAGCAGAGTTGAAATAACTACTACTACTGCAAATTCTCTTAAAATATTGCCGATCAATCCGCCTGTTAAAGCAAGCGGAACGTAAATGACTACATCAACCATTGTAATTGCCAGTGCTGCAAATCCTATCTCATTTCTGCCTTTTATGGCGGCATCTTTTTTACTTTCTCCCTTTTCTATATGATGATAAATGTTTTCAATTACCACAATGGAATCATCAACGAGAAAGCCGACAACAAGAGAAAGTCCTAACAAAGTCATTAAGTTTAAAGTAAAACCGAATATGTACATTACAGTAAATGTTGAAATAAGCGAGCACGGAATAGCCATCATTACAATAAATGAATTTCTTATGCTGTGTAAAAATAAGAGCATAACTATTGCAACTAATAGCACTGCTAAAGCAAGATCAAACTTAACTCCGTTTGCAGCATCAATAGTAAAAGTAGATTCATCCTGCGCAATATTAAATTTGACATTGTAAGCTTTATAATCATTTTCAATTTTTTTCAATTCGTTTTTTACAAGCCTGCTTACATCAACAGTATTTGCATCGGTCTGTTTCTGTACAAGAATTCCAATCGACGATACCCCGTCGATTCTGCTGATGCTTTTCGGATCTTTAACACCATCTTCAACTTCCGCTACATCCGACAAATGAATATTACTTCCATTCGGCAAATGAGCTATCACCAAATTTTTCAAAGTACTTAACGATGTAATTTTACCTGCCAGCCTAACAATATATTGATTTGAATTGTTTTCTATTTTCCCGGCGGGAAAGTCAGAGTTTGAAGACTGAATTACCTGAACTACTTGAAGTACCGATAATCCATAAGCACGAATTTTATCTTCATTTAAATTTACTTTAATCTCCCGCTGCTCGCCGCCTATAAGAGTAATCTGTCCGACACCGGCTAATTTGGAAAGCCTCGGCTGAATCCGATCTACAACAAATTGATAAAATGCCTTAGGCGGCATACTGCTTGTTGCACCCATTCTCAATACCGGAATTTCATCTAATGCAAATTTGGATACAACAGGTGCCTTTGCCTCTGTAGGTAGAGTATTTATAATCTGGTTAATTTTTCTTTGAGCCGTTTCCATTTCAACATCAACATTTGCATCCTGCAGAAATTGAATTACAACGAAAGAGACACCTTCTCCCGAAGTGGAAGTAATGTTATCAATTTGATCGAGTGTGGAAACCGCATCTTCCACCGGCTTTGTAATTGAAGTTTCAACCTCGTTCGGAGAACCTCCCGGATACAATGTTGTAATTGTTATTACCGGAGGTGTAATTTTGGGCAGCAGCTCATAATTCATCTGAGTATAGCTGAAAATTCCCAAAATAATCAGTGCTGAAAAAATCACCACAATCAACGTCGGCCGTTTGATTGAGAGTTCTGTAATTGTCATCTTAAAATCTCCTAATTAAACTTTGCTATTTCTATTCATTAACTCGGGAACAGATTAATTTACTATCTTAATTTTATAATTATCTTTAAGATTGTTTTGACCATTCACCACTACCACGTCTCCCGATTTTAATCCCGACAGCACCTCCAAATTATTATTTGAAGCATTTCCAAGAACTAAATTCTGAAGCTTTGCAATACCATTATCAACTAGAAATACTTGAGCATTCTTAACACTGCCCAATAATGCATCTCTGGGTATTACTAAAGATTTGTTTTTAGAAACGGAATTAAAAATAACATGAGCGAACATTCCCGCTTTTAAAGGATGTTCTTTACTGTTGTGAAGATAAACCTCTACGGGATATGTATGTGCCGGATCTCCTTTATCGGAAATAGTTTTAACTCTTCCTTCGAATGCAATTCCCGGGTATACATCCGTGGTAACCTGAACTTTATCCCCCACTTTTAAATTAAAAACGTCCTGTTCGGAAACGTTTAACATTACTTTTAAGGTAGCTATATCTACCACTTCGGCTACTACAGATTTATTGTTGACATAATCTCCAAGATTTACGGATCTTGAAGTAACAATGCCTGAAATCGGAGTAGTTATTTTTGTATCATCATAATTTTTCTTGGCAACTATGTATTGAGCTTCTGCAGATTGAAATGCCAGTTTAGCATTTTCCAATTGTGCATCCGTGGCGGATTTCTCATTGTACAATGATTGATACCGCTGCAGGTCTTTTTGTGCTTTTTGATAATTTACCTGTGCCGTTTTAAATGCAGCTAATTCCAATTCATCTTCCAATTGAATTAATGTTGAACCGGCGGTTTTGTAATCGCCGACTTCTGCGAATACTTTAACTACTTTTCCCTGAGATTCGGAAACAATCGGAACATCATTATTTGCATAAATTGTTCCAACTAAATTAAGATGAGTAGATAAATATCGGTAAGTTACCGTATCTACATTAACCGGATAATCGGTTAATTTAACTACATTCTCAGCAGCTTTAATTTTTGCCCTGTTATGCAGCAAGACAATAAATATTAATGCAACAGTACCAAGTATTATAAGCGTATATTTTATTTTATTATTCATTATCATCCTCTATTTATTAAAATTTTATTTTCCGCCCGTAGCTTTTTCAATCTGAGCTTTTGCAAGTTCATAATCTACTAAAGCTTGAGTGTAATTAGTACGCGCCTGCTTTAATGCAGTCTCGGCATCAAGCAGTTCAGAGTTCAGAGCCATTCCTTGTTTAAATTTATCGTCGGTTACTCTATAGTTCTCTTCCGCTTGTTTTACTGTTTCCTGAGAAACCGTTACTTTTTCACTTGCTTTAATCAGGTTGTAATAATCCTGAGTCACTTCCAGAGTAACCGCATCTTTAAGAGTTTTTAAACCATCGTTAGCCTGTTCGTACTGGGCTTCCGCCTGATCCGTTTTATCAATTGTAGCACCCCAATTCCAAAGACTTAAAGAAAGACCCAGGCTTACATCCCATGTACCGTAAAATTCATTTTTTGTAGGCAAAAGCCGCTGATTCGGTTTAGCATAATTATAATCGCCGGCTAAAAATATTTGCGGGTACCAGTCCGATTTTGCAAAGGTAATTCCTTTTTCACTGGCTTTTACTTTATATAACATAGCTTTTAGTTCCGGGCGATTATCCTGGGCTTTGCTAATTAATTCATCAATATCATTCATACTATCGGTATTTGTTACCGTAATAGAATCCTGTACCTCAACTTCGGTTGACAACGGCAATCCTAAAACATTATCGAAATTTACAATTGCCAACTTTACTGCATTCTTAGCATCAATTTGATTTAATTGAGCTTCGGATAATTGAACTTCGACTTTTAATACTTCATTTCTGGTTGCTAAACCTTGCTTGAAAAAATTTTGAATGTCGGTAAGATGCGCCTTTACCTGCTGAACATTTTCATCAATCACTTCTTTAATCTTTTTTGCTTTAAAAAGATTCCAGTAAGCATTTTTAATATTTAGAATTAAATTCTGCTCATCCTGTGTATAAGTCTGCTTTGCAGCCAATGAATTATACTTAGCCATATCATAGCTGCTCGATAACTTAAATCCGGTAAATAACGGCTGCTTTAATGAAAGCGCCAACGAATAATTATCAAAAATAGAAGGCGATATATCTAACGAACCTAAACCTTGTATTGCTATTGTAAAAGGGGGTACCTTACTAAGTCTTGTGTATGTTGCATTGAAAGATAGTGATGGAAGTCTGGTCGTATTGACTTCTCTCATTTGAGCTTCTGCAGCCACTACATTCATCCGTGATGAATGAATTGTTTTACTGTTTTCTAATCCGATTTTTATACTTTGTTCAAGATTTAATTTTCGTACTTCTTGAGCTTTTATTTCTGCAGAAATAAAAAATCCTATTAGTAATATCAAAATTAATTTACCTATATTATTTTGCATCGAAATATTACTCCTTATTACTTTGTATATCTGACTTATATGAAATATACTTTGCTCTTCCTTCTTCGGTAAAAATTCCTTCAAAAATTATTGTAAATATTTTTTCTACAGCCTGGCTGGCCGAAAAAGGTAATTGAGCAAGAGCTTCCGGATTTATAATAGTCTGAATAGCGCTTGTATAAATTAGTATTACCATGTCGCGGTTTATGTCTTTTCGAAAGACGCCGTCTTCAACTCCCTTATTAAAAAGTTCTGTTGCTTTTTGAAGCCCTTTGATTTTCTTAAAGTCATGAAGCTCATTCCAAATTTCAGGCATATTTTTTCTTAAATCATCAAACAGGGGGCCTCTAATTTTAGATGTCTGTTCACCTAAAAAATCCATCATCATTTTAAGCTTTCCCACAAAATCCAGTTTCTGATTTGCCCAAATCTGATTAACCTGCTCTTCTGTTTCGCATTGTCTTTCATAAATTAATTCTTTAAGAAGATTCTCTTTACCGGAGAAAAATTTATACAATGTTTTTTTGCTCATTCCAAGGCTGGAGGCAATTTCATCCATTGTAACTTTGGCAAATCCATGTTGAAAAAACATTTGTTCCGCTGCGTTAAAAATTCTTTCTTTTATTTCTTTTTCTTCCGACATCTTAATAACCTTTCTACCAAGTAAACTGATTTAGTATTTTTAGTTTCCATGTTTGGCTAAAAAAACATTTCAAAATAGCTCATTTTCGAAATGTTTATACTACAGAAACCACATTCGTATTTTTAGTTTCCAAACTTAGTGTATTAAAAATGTTTTGTCAAGTACAAAACGATAAAAATATTTTAATGGTAAATGCACTGTGTCAAACGGCAAATCTTCCAGACAATATCCTTGAATAATCTTATGAATAAACATTTTTAGTTATAATGACGAACGGGAAGAGGAAATATTTTAAAGAAATTCTGATTTGTTTAGTAATTGTTTAAAGAGATGTAATTGATTTAGAAAACTATTTATTCCGTTTTTATATTTTTTTCGTAAAGATCTCTAAATTTTATAATCGCCTTGACAATTGCTTCGGCAATTTTAGCTTGTCCCCTTTTACTATTCAAATAGTGAGCATCTTTTCTATTTGACAGGAATCCGGTTTCAATTAAAACACTGGGCATTGAAGCGCCAACAAGAACATAAAAGCCTGCCTGCTTAACACCAAGCGGTTTTATTGAAATATCTTTACTGAATTCTTTATCCAGCATATCGGCAAACTTTTCCGAATATCTCATATATGCTGATTGCGCCATGCTTACCAAAATAAAATTTTCATCAGTTAGTTTTTTATAGCGGGCAGGATTATCTTCATACTTTATTACACTATTTTCTTTTTCAGCTATTGATATAGCTTCTTTTGTTCTTCCTGGCCTCAATAAATAAACTTCAAACCCGTTAACGCTGCTTGGTTTTTTAGGAGTTGAGTTGCAATGAATTGATATAAATAAATTACCACCGGCCTCGTTAGCAATTTGTCCCCGTCTGTATAATTCTACAAACTTGTCAGTTTTTCTTGTATAAACTACTTTTACACCTTTCATTTGTTCTTCTATATCTTTCCCAAGTTTTAGTCCAATTGCAAGAGTAATATTTTTTTCTTCTATACCATCTATTCCTATTGTACCGCTGTCTTTTCCGCCATGACCGGGATCAATAACAATCACATTAAATTTCCATTTAGCTTTTTCTTTCTTTTTTCTTTCACGGTTGGCGAAGATTCTATTATATAACGCAATTAAAATATCATTACTATCATTAACATTCAGAACCTCGTTTGTAGTATAATCTTTTCCAAGCTTCAGTCTTAATTCAGTATCCGATTTAATGTTCCTGGCTTTTATCCATTGGATAAGGCCCTGTCCGTGCAAGTTATCAATATTGCTTACATCTGCATGAACGTTTCTTAATATGATTGTTAATATCCCCTCTTTAAAAGAACTGTTATAAGAATAAATTCTCTTATTTGATGAAACTCTTAATAAAGTACCGTTGGCTTTTTCCTGAATCGAAATTCCGCTAATGTTGTAAGAAGTATTTGAGACATTCTCCTCAAAATTATTTTTATCATTATTACTATTCTTGACAGGATTGGATTTTACTATTAATGTATTTGGTGCGTGAAAACTAAGATTCATTCCCGAAGCTAATTGAAGAGTATTAAAACAATATTTTAGAGGAATGAAAACTTGATGATTAAGTAAATAAGTTGAAGTCGGAATTTGCATTATCCTTGTCAGGTCGCTTCGTTTTTTCTTTAGAATTAAAAAAGGATTTTGGGCCGTAATATTTAGAGTATAATCCGAGAAAGATAACTCTAATTTCTCCGTTCGGGGATTATAAAAATAGCCGGCGGAAATTGCATCGGCAAACGGCTTAACGGAAATATATATTGTCCCTTCTCTATCGTAAACCGGAATATATTTGGTTCCTCTGCCGGTAACAACAGCAAGGTTTTTTATGGGTTGTGCAAAAATTGAAACTGTAAATAAGAATAAAAGTATATTAAGTTGTTTTAATTTCATCGGAAAAATATTTTTAATAATCTCTTTAACCTATAAATGGTATCATGAACCCGCTTTTCTTTTTATAATCCGAATAAGCACTTTTAAAGTTTTTTTCAAGAAGCTTTTCTTCAAGAGAAGCTCTTAAAATAAGAAGCGGGATTTCTATTAATGCTAAAGGAATTATTATATAACTTAAAACAGCAACGCCTGCTCCCAGATCCATAAGGATTTGAGATATATACTGCGGATGACGAATAAATCTGAACGGGCCTTTAGTAATTACTTGATGATTCCTTAAAATCAATACGTCCTGCGAATAATTTTCCCCCATAGTCTTGAAAGCCCAAATCTGCATCCAGGAAAAAATTAAGTAAGCAGCTAATCCTAATAATCTAATTGTCCTTAGTGAAGGCGTATAACCTAAAGTTCCTACTTGAAAGACAGAAACAATTAATAGCAACAAAGTGATTGTAGAAATTGCAACCGGTAATTTTTGAAGATATGTTTTAGGCTTTTCTTTAAAAGATGTAATTTTTGATTTGAACCCTTTTTTTGCACCGCCGACGTTTGCCCCGAAAGTTGCAATTATATTAAAGCCGATAATAATATTAATAGGATCCATAAATTTTTAATCGACCTTTCTTCCATGTTTTTCCATAATGGATTTCCATTCTTCCATACTCAATTGTTCCGATTCTTCAATCAACATGATCGGGATATCATCTTCAATTCTATAGCGTCGGCGCGTATTTTTATCGACAGAAACAAGCGTATTACCGTCAAGCACCAAATCAGCTTTAGTTTCCGGGCAGCAAAGTATATCCAATAGCTCTTTGCTTATCATTTTTCCTCCCAAAAATTTAAGACTCAAATTAAAATTTAATTAAGACTATGACAAGGGCACAAATCATCTTAATTCCTTATATCTAAAGCAATCTCTTGTATGGTCATTTACCATTCCGGTTGCCTGCATAAAAGCATAACAAATTGTCGAGCCGACAAAATTGAATCCGCGTTTTTTTAAATCTTTACTCATCAAATCAGATATTTTAGATGTAGCGGGAATTTTTTTAATATTATCCCATGAATTTTGAATCGTCTTTCCGTCGGTAAACTGCCAGATATATTTATCAAAGCTTCCGAATTCATCTCTAACTTTTAGAAATGCCTTTGCGTTTTGAACTGCAGATTTTATTTTAATTTTATTCCTGATTATTCCTTCGTTATTTAATAATGAATTTATTTTCCTTTGATTATATTTTGCAACCTTGGAAGGATCGAAATTATCAAATGCTTTTCTATAATTCTCACGCTTCTTTAATACCATAAGCCAGTTTAATCCTGCCTGAGCACCTTCTAGGATGAGGAACTCAAACAATTTCCGGTCATTATGTAAAGGTGTTCCCCATTCCTTATCGTGATATTTAATATATAAAGGATCACGGGTTGACCATGTACATCGTGTAATCATACAGCTTTTTTGAAACTTCTTGGTAAAAAATTAAGTTAAAAGATTTAATTAGGTATGCTAAAATAACAAAAAATTTATCTAATTTAAGAAGCAGTAAATTTTCACAATCATAAAACAGATTTATCTAACTAATTCTTTAGCAATTCAATATGGATAAAAAAATTATAAAATGACATTAAACAAAAACACAAAATTAAAAGTTGTCAAAATAGAAAATATCATTCCCAAAACAATGAACGATAAATATCTGTTATATCTCCCGGCAGATTACACGATCAACGAAGACTGGCCTTTTATATTTTTTCTTCACGGCGCAGGTGAAAGAGGAAGCGATATTGAAATTGTAAAAAAACACGGTCCGCCGAGAATCGTTTTGCAGAATAAAAATTTTCCATTCATCATGGCCGCACCGCAGTGTAAAGAAGAAAAGAAATGGGATACGGAAGAATTATTTAAATTGTTAGATGAGATAATTTCTAAATACAAAATCGACACCAAAAGAATTTATTTAACCGGATTAAGTATGGGAGGATTCGGAACCTGGGAAATGGCAATTAAATTTCCGGATAAATTTGCAGCAATTATTCCAGTCTGCGGAGGCGGTGATCCTTCCAAAGCATGTTCAATTAAAGATTTACCTATCTGGGCTTTCCATGGTGCGAAAGATCAGGTTGTACCAATAAGTAAATCAAAAGAAATGATTGATGCTATAAAAAAATGCGGAGGGAATCCAAAATTTACTGTTTATCCGGATGCGGAACATAATTCTTGGACGGAAACGTATAATAATCCTAAAATTTATGAATGGCTTTTACAATTTCATAAATAACAAACAATGTAATGTAATAATACCTTAAATCCTTTTATATTTTTTAATAAATTACATGTACAAAATATTATATGATTATTTCTAAATTTTAATAAGGCACGAGAAATGGGCATCGATAAATTTTTGGTTAAACCGAATTCAAAAATTAATCTTGCAAATATAAGTACCGGTGAAACAGATAACTACAATTCAAAAAAAGAAGCAAGTAAAAATCTTAAGAACAACATAAAGGAAATGATAAAACTGCAGGATAAGCTGTATGCCGATGACAGGTACTCTATGCTTCTTATTTTTCAAGCGATGGATGCAGCAGGAAAGGACGGCACAATTAAGCATGTTATGAGCGGACTTAACCCGCAAGGGACTCAAGTTTTTAGTTTTAAACAACCTTCGGCTGAAGAATTAAATCACAACTATCTCTGGCGAATAAACAAAGCACTGCCGGAAAGAGGAAGGATAGGAATATTCAACCGCTCATATTACGAAGAAGTTTTAGTTGTAAGAGTGCATAATCTATTAGAAAATGAAAAAATCCCGAAAGAATTATTAAGTGAAAATGTTTGGCAGCAGCGGTATAAAGAAATAAATGATTTTGAAAAATACTTGTATGATAACGGAACCGTAATTTTAAAATTCTTTCTGCATGTTTCAAAGGAAGAACAGAAAAAAAGATTCCTGGAACGAATTGACAACAAAGCAAAGAATTGGAAGTTTTCCGAAGCCGATATAAAAGAGAGAAGTTATTGGGATGAATATCAAAAATGTTACCAGGAAGCAATCTCAGCTACAAGTAAAAAACATGCGCCCTGGTTTGTAATTCCTGCCGACCACAAATGGTTTATGCGCCTTGCTGTTTCCGAAGTAATAGTTGAAACTATGAGCAAGCTGCCTATAGATTACCCGAAATTAAAAAAAGATCAGCTGGCAAATTTAAAAACATGTAAAGACAAACTGGAACGGGAAGGTTAAAGTTTTATTCAAATAATTCTTTTATTTTTTCCGGCGGCCTTGCCAGTATTGCTTTGTTTCCTTTTTCAATTATCGGCCTTTGAATAAGATCGCTGTTCAGAAGCATTAGATCCAATATTTGCCCTTCATCATAGTTTTCAATATCCATTTGCTTGTAAGCTTTTTCATTCTTCCTTAAGAGTTCACTGGGTTTCATTTTCATTTTTTTCAAAAGAGATTCCAGCTTTTCTTTTGTAAACGGTTCTATATAATAATTAATCCTTTCGAATTCTACGCCTTGTTCTGCAAGCAGTTTTACAACTTTTCTGCAAGTTGTACAAGTAGGCTTTTCATAAACGGTTATTTTACTCATTGCCGTACCGGTATTTTAATTTTGAAGATAAAATTTTTGTTTATTTATAATGGTAATTATATAATTTTCAAATAGAATATACAATCAGATGATTTTAAAATATAAAATTTAAAATAATTTTGATGCTGCTCCGTCTACACAATTAAGAAAAACAAAAGATAATATGGTAAGTGAACGAAATACTAAAATTGAAGCAACTATAAAGAAGGAACGAAAACGGTTATTCAATTTTATAAGAAAAAATGTTTCGATAGAAGAAGATGCGGAAGATATTCTTCAAGATGTTCTTTACCAATTTACATCGGGATTTGATGAGATAGAATATTTTGAAAAAGTCTCATCCTGGTTATTTCAAACTGCAAGGAATAAGATAATTGATTTATACAGGAAGAAAAAACCGGTTTCAATTAATTATAATTTACTAAATGATGATTCTGATGAAGAAACATTATCGCTGGCAGATATTCTTCCGGATTTAAGCAGCAGCCCTGATAAAGTTTATCTGCAGGACCTAATCTGGGAAGAATTACAGGATGCGCTTGAAGAACTTCCGGAGGAACAAAAAGTTGTATTTGAAATGAATGAATTCGAACAAATGAGTTTTAAAGAAATATCCGAATTAACAGGCGTACCGGTAAACACTCTGCTTTCGAGAAAACGTTATGCGGTTATGTATTTAAGAAAAAGATTAAAAAATATTTATAAGGAGATTCAGCAATGAATGACATGATAAAAAGACATAAAAGATATCCAAGATTTATTTTATTTGGAATTGCTGCGGTTGCATTTTTCAGTTTAATAGTTATGCTCTTATGGAATTGGCTGGTGCCTGTTTTGTTTCATGGTCCCGTAATAAGCTATTTGCAGGCAGCAGGATTATTAATATTGTCAAAAATAATTTTCTCTTCACCGGTCAGAGGCTCTCGAAGTTTTAATCATGACAGAAGAGAACATTTCAGAAAGATTTTCGAACAAAAAGCAGAATCACATAATGCCGAGTAATTTAAATTGGAATGACTGTGAAAATGGAGAGGAAAAGATAGAAGAGGTTGTCTCAAAACTGTCATTCCGGGTTTTGCCGCAGGCATTCCTTCGGAAGACCCGGAATCTAAATACTTGAATGACTACTAAAAGAAATGCTGAATCAAGTTCAGTATGGCAAATACCCTCTTTTGAGACAGCCTCTTTTATTAACAATAATCAAATATATTTATTAAAGAATTCACCTTTAATAATCTTCACTTTTCTGCATTGTTCACATGTTAGTAGAATAAGTAACAGCCGACTGCAGTAATTAAAAATATTATTTATTTGAAAGCATTTACAAAATCTCACTTCACTAGCATCATCTTCTTAACCGATTTAAAGTTGCCTGCAGTTAATCTATAGATGTACATTCCGCTTGCGTATTTCCCGGCATTAAATAATACTTCATAATTCCCGGCTTTCTGATCTTTATTTACTAACGTTTCCACTTCTCTGCCTAGTATATCGTATATTTTTAAGTTTACCGGTACACTGCCCGCTTCAGGGATTGCATATCTTATCGTTGTTGCCGGGTTGAACGGATTCGGATAATTCTGGTATAATGCAAATTCTTTCGGCGCTGAGTATTTAAGTATAAACGACTTCGTCATATTTATTCCGTCGCCGGTTATCTGAAACTCAACTGTATCTTTTACATTTGCCGGGGCAGTAACTTTTATGTCGAAGTCAAACTCAGCATTTGCTCCCTTGTTTTGGATTATTTGTTTTATTAGTTGTTCATCCTCTTTAAACTTTAACTGCTTTGAAGACTTTATCAGCTTAACGGTTACATTTTGTGCTTGTGTAGTTTTTGAAGTATTTGACAGCTCGATAATTATTTTGTTGCCTTTTGTACCGGGATCTACATTATACACAGTTGATGTTTCCGGCTGAACTGACTGAGCTTGCAATGAACATAAACTAAATATTATTACCACAACCGCCGATATCGGAATATATTGTAAAACTTTACTCTTCATTTTTTTTACCCTTTTTATCTTTTACAAAATATCATATATGCATTTATTTAATTAATATCTCTTAGTGTTATTTCGTGCTCTCAGTGCCTAAGTGGTATAAATCCCCTTACCACCAAGACACCAAGAACACATAGTTTCACTAAGAAAGCTGTTCTATTCTCCGGTATTAAATTCTACCGTATCATTTGCCGATATATCCTGACTCTTATCCTGCCGGACGGAATTATGACTCATTCTGAATGTTAAAGTCTTTGGTAATAATTCCTTTGTAATTTGTCCGTTGACTGTTTGTCCTATTTCTCTCCATCCGCCGGAATAATATTTTATATCCGCACCGTCAACCGGCTGATTTTGTGAATTCTTGACATCGATTATGCATAGAACAGTTGAGAAAGTTATAGTGCCGTTTGTTCCTATATTCTGCTGCTTATCGTTAGAGACAAATTCATATGTTATTCTGAACGAATAATTATTCGGCAAAAGTTCTTTTGTTGCAGCTCCATTTGTGGTTGAACCAAAGTCTCTCCAGCCCCCGGCATAATATTGAACTGTACCTTGATCGATAAGAGTACCTTGACTATTCATCAACTGTACATTTGCATTTACTGTTTGAAATATTACAGTAGGATTAACACCAATGTTCTGCTGTTTATCATTACTTCCGTAAGCGTAACTCATTCTGAATGAATAATTATTTGGCAGAAGTTCTTTTGTCGCAGCTCCGTTTGTGGTTGAACCAAAATCTCTCCAGCCGCCGGCATAATATTTAACTGTTCCTTCATCAATAAGATTTCCAAGACTATTCTTTAACTGCACATTCGCACTTACCGTTTGAAATACAATTGTAGGATTATCACCTATGTTTTGGTGTTTATCATTGCTGCCGTGGGCGTAACTCATTCTGAATGAATAATTGTTTGGCAAAAGTTCTTTCGCCGCAACTCCGTTTGTTGTTGTACCAAAATCCCTCCATCCTCCGGCGTAATATTTAACTGTGCCCTGATCTATCAAGTTTCCAAGGCTATTCTTTAATTGTACATTTGCAATTACTGTTTCAAACACAACAGTTGGATTATCGCCAATGTTCTGCTGTTTGTCGTTGCTGCCGTAGGCGTAACTCATTCTGAATGAATAATTGTTTGGAAGAAGTTCTTTTGACACAACTCCGTTTATTGTAGTACCGAAATCTCTCCAACCCCCAGCGTAATATTTAACCGTTCCTTCATCAATGAGGTTACCCTGGCTGTCTTTTAGCTGAACCGATACATTTGTCGTATGGAATGTGTAAGTATTGTTTTGAGCGGGAATATTTGAGACAGTCTGTGAGCCAAATGCATAATTCATTCTCAGACTTAATGTAGTCTTATCCGTATTTATGCCGAAAGTACCGTTGCCGTTGTTTACTGCATCTTTCCATCCGCCGTCATAATACTGGAGGCTTCCGCCGGCAATTAAGCTGTTCGAACTGTTCTTGAGGTTAACTGCTAATGACACCGGATTGGCAGTTGGCAAATACTCTAACAAATACTCCGTGTTATATTTTATAAGCGCGTAGGCTTCGCTTGTTAGGTTTGATGTGCTGTCAATATCCACGTCCTGCAAAACCTGGTTAAGCGTACTTTTAACTCCGGCAATATTATTTTGCTGGAGTTGGGTTTTAGCGGAGGTGAAGAAACTATTGTACTTATTTGCAGTTAAACTATCTTTAACCCAACCTAAGCTGTATGAACGAGAATTATAATTTAGTAAGGTATCTAAAAATTTTATAGGAACAAATGGACTATCGGGATATTTGCCACAAAGTGTTTTTCCATTAAAAGAATTTTCAAATAAAGTCTTATTATCAAGAGAAACTTTTCCGTTTTGACCTTGAATATAAAAGTTAGCAATATATGGAACAATAGAATCGTTGGTAAAAGCTATATCATCAATTGCATCTCCAGGTTTTAAAAAATTATAAGGGTAATATATTTGGTTGGTCATAATTCCCCACTCCAAAATATCCCCTTCATCAGAATAGTATCCCTGCCATTTCTGGGGGGCACCAAAATCAAAAACCCAATGAAACATTTTTTCAACAGCAAATCTCCAAATCGACTGTTTACTTGTAGAATAGTTTTTTATAGAATATTGAAAAAGAAAACCATCTTGAGTTCGTTTGACTTTACATGTAACTTTAGCTTTCAATATATTCATTGGAACATACTTAGGCATCTGAACACTATAGTCACCATACTTGCTTCCATTCCAGCTGTATATTTTGGTCAATCTTGTATCTTCATCTTGGCCTTTAATCTCTAAAATGCCATCTCCGTTAATATCTAATATATCAGTAAACCAACTAAAAGAAAAAATTACAGACTTCTCTAAATCACCGTATTGTTTAGTATCATTTAATAAACTGCCTGTTTGACCATTCCAACTAAATATCCAGATGCTTTGTGAAGAATTACGCAAACCATAATAAAAACTTGCCATTATATCTACATTTCCATCATTATTCAAATCTTGTGTACCTAATATATCTTGATTTACACCTGGTTCTATAATTGGTCCTGAATCCCATAGTATTTTATCATCTTTATAAACACCTATTAATCCGCCAGCAGGCACATATGCTGGAAAGATGTAACAATCCTTGAGCGTATTATAAGGATCAGTAATCGGAAATTTAAAATCTCGATATTTACTAATATCTTCATTTACATTTTCAATGACCCCAATACTATAAACGCTGCCATATTTAGATGCTAAATCAACTTTAATTTTATCTTCAATATATGATTTAGAAGTTTGTGCTGAAATTTCGGAGAAAAGAAGTAAACAAAATAATATTGATAATACCTTAATATTTTTTTTCATTTTCTTCCTTAAATTATTTCTGTGGTAAAAATTTATTTGCATTATACATTACTGAAATTGGGTATTCTTTATCTTTATTCCAGTTTTTAAAAATGTATTTCTCAAAAGCTCCTTCAAATCCAATATCCCAATTATTCTTCGATTTATCTTTTAGTCCGTTTTCTAAATACTCTTTTTCCATCCTTGTAGCCATAGGAAATATGACACTATTTTTGTTTAGATTTTCAGGAAGATTGTCAGCATCTTCAGGATATTTCCATTTATCATTTTTGTTAATAGCAGTAGTATATAATGGTTGAAAATAACCATAAGAACTTGCTATTCTTGTTTGAGCAATCATGTTCTTCATCCCCTTTGTACCAATTTCATCAGTGAATTCATCCCTTAAATAAACTATCATCTTTTTATTTGTGGAGTCTGCTCTCTCAGCAAAGGTCAGTTCTCTAGTTTTTTTAACACTTTCATCAAAAATTGTTGCACTTTTTGTTTCCACAAAAAACTCATGATATTTATTTTGTATACTTGTATATGAAGGTTTGTAGTTCATTGTATCGGAATGAGTTCTAACACCGTACAATCTTGTTTCATCTGTAGAACCATCTCGTAAAAGTTGTGAATGTTCAGCCACAATTTGCCATACAGTAGTTGTATCGCCAGAAAAATAGGGTATTACCTTTATATGTTGGTGATTAGGCGGATTTACATTAGTTGTTGCTGTTATATAAAAGGGATTTGTTTTCATACCATCCAGAACATCTTTCCAAGTTTGCGCAGTATATGGTTCATATCTATATGAAGGAGCAAAACACTGTTCTGTTTTTCCATCAGAAAAAGTATAATTATCTTTAGCTGATTCTTGATAAATATGACCCTTAACATATTGAGGCGGGACCCCATTAATACCTCCATAATATATACACAGTGAATCAATATTTAACACTGAATCCTGAACATCTCTTGTTCTCGCAAAAGATGGACTTTGACCATTTGATAACAATTTGCTTGGCCTGATTAGTTTTATTTTAATCGAAGCAGATTCTCCATTTTTGCTTTTTGTTTTAAGTGTAATAACATATGTTGAATCCTTTGTCCAATATCTGCCAATCAATCTTATCATTCCTATTGGAAGGACACCGACATTTTGTTCAGTAAAATGATCTTGCCCGTTTTGCTTATAATAATTATATTTCCAAACGGGTTTGTTGATCTCCCAATAAACCCCCATCCTTTTGCTATAATTCTTACCGGTATCAATACTCACTGGGTTGTTCCCCCAAATTGTGCTATCTTTTATCCAACTCCATCCGGTTCCGGCATTTGGGAATAACGGTTTTTCACCTATATTAGCTTTTATTTCTTCTATCTTTAAGGAGTTGTTTTTATCATTCTTTTTTACACCATAATATTTCATCTCGCCCAGCATTATATCATTGCTTTTCTCAATCTTTGCTTTCCCTATTCCAATTATATCTTCAATTCCGTTCGGACTGGTAGATGTAACCTTAGGGTTTGCTGAATATCCTTTGCTTTCCGTTATATTATTTTCATTCCCTTTATTTATTTCCTTTTGAATCTTAACCGGCGCTGCTATCTTTTTCAAAGAAATATTTTTCTGCGCGTTAATACCTTTGCTGCCTTTAACTTGTCCTTTGTCACCCTTTTTTGTTGACATTATAATAAATCCGGTATTCACCATTGCATGAACTCTGATACTTACTTTTACCTCGGATGTATCTATATTTTTTGATGCAATAAACTTAAAGCCCTGCTTTATGTTGTTAAATTCATCCGCCGTATCATTTGCAATGGGGTTTAATATCGTACCGTATTTGCTTCCTGCATCAATTTTAACATCAAATAATTGATCGTTCGAAAACGGCTCGTAGGTTATAGGGTAACCCGGCATCATTTGCTCTAATTTTATTTTTGCCGTATCTCCGGGTGAAAGACTATCAGGTTGTAAGGTTACTTTTATAGGGTAGGTATCTGTGGGTATCACATAAACATAGGAATCGGCACCAGGAATACTCACATCTGTTGTACTTATATGTATTTTAACTTTTACTGTATCTGTGGGCTCTAATCCTGTTGCTTGGTATTTCAATCTTTCATAATAATAATAATCCAGATTATTAAAATATTTTCCTTCTATTTTATTATCATTTTCATCAAAATAAAAAAGATCTCCGTATTCTTGACCTTCAGGGATACTTATATTGAATTTTACATTATTAGGGAAACCGCCTTCTTGTGAATAAATCCAAAACCCTTTGCATTGATAATCTTTATACCAGCTTGATGAATCTAATGATGTACAAAATACACCTTCAGCTTCGGTTGAGATTTCCGCATCTTCAGCAAATGTCAGATACGTTTCCTTATCAAAAAAGGCAAATGGCTGTTTAACAATTAATGTATGAAGATATATTGTTTTACCAGACGAAATACTATGTATGCTGTACACTACAGTTGCTTCATCCATGCCAATATCAAGATAATGATAACCTATTTTATATATCTGGTCATCATGAGAAGGCACACAATCAAAATTCATATAATCACCGCTTCCTAATAAATCACTGCTGCTTATTCCATCTAATTCTGTTGTCGCAGTATCCTTCATAGTTATATATGGATAACCGTCTTCATATATAATTACCCGCTTTGCGAAACTGCAGTAGTTTGCACCATCAATTATACGAATATTGTAAGGACCAATATTGTCACTTATATTAACATTACCTTGTTGCTCGAAAAGCTGCTGTTTAGGGTCAAGTGAACCGTGATATCCTGCCCAGACTACTTGCCAGTAATGGCCTGGCTCGGTATTTTGCATATAAGGTCCGCATGGTGTGTAGCCTCTGGTTAATTGATTACCGGTTGTTTTACTTGACTGCAGCTTCAACTCCACCTTCTCCTTTATCACTACTTGAGAAAATGTAAAACTAAACGTACCTATCAGCAATAGGAAAATAATAGAAATAGTTCTCCTCATTTCGCCCCTCGTTTTATATTATAAGAATGTCTTAAACTTAATTTTGGGATATAATTATTCTGGGATCTCCACCTGTCTCCGCCTGTTCATACTTTTTCTCAGTCTCCCCTTTGCAGCTAATTTTTAATCCTAGATTTGTTTTGCCGAAAGGTCTGAAAATTTGAAACCAAGTTTTTAATAATTTTTTTTAAAGTCAAGCAAATGAAAATTTTTTTATAAAAAATTTTTATTAACATTTTATAATCAGCATCAAAATATATTTGGCATCACTTAATCCGTTGGTTTTATTACAAGCTAAATCTTATCTTATTACTGCGATAAATTCTATTTATTAATTTTTCTTATCAAAATTTTTTTTAACAAGAAACTAGGATACCTAAATGAATGAAGCGGAGCATTTAGCAGATCAATTAAAAAAAGCATTTGAAGGCGAGGCATGGCACGGACCATCTGTTAAGGAAGTCTTAATGAGCGTTACATCGGATATGGCTGCAGCAAGACCTATTAAGCATGCACATAATATTTGGGAATTGGTTTTACACATTACAGCATGGCATGATGCTGTTCGCAAAAGATTAACCGGCTTATCTGTAAATCTTAGCGATGAGGAGGATTGGCCCGCTGTGAAAAATGCAAGCGAATTCGCATGGACTACAGCAATTGAAACTCTAGGGAAAAGCACTGATAATTTACTTAAAACACTTTCTAAGTTTGATTCAAGCAAACTGCACGATAATATTTCAGGATTAAACTATACATACTACTTTTTAATAAGCGGTCTCATACAGCATGATGTGTATCATGCCGGTCAAATAGCCTTATTGAAAAAGGCAATCGGCTGAAAAATTATTATCAAATATTCTTTAAAATAAAGAAAAGGTAAAATATAATTTGCGAAAAAAGAGCTTCGTAATAATTATAGGTTTTTCCGTATTTGAATTACTGCTGCATTTATTTTCAAATGCCTTTGCCCATTACGGAATTTTCCGCGACGAGTTGTATTATATTGCTTGCAGTAAACATCTCGCTGCGGGTTACGTCGATCAGCCTCCGCTCTCAAGTTTCATTCTTTTTGCAGTTCGACATTTGATAGGCGATTCTATATTTGCAATTAGATTGCTTCCGGCAATTGCGTCCGCAATAACCGTCTTTATGACGGGTCTAATTGTACGAAAGCTTAAGGGAAAATTATATGCAATTACAATTGCATGTCTGAGTGTTGCTTTAGCCCCGCAATTTCTCGGAACGTGTACAATATTCTCTATGAATTCGTTCGACTGGCTGTTCTGGGCATTAGCTTCGTATATTGTAATTTTAATTGTTACTTCTAATAATAATAAACTCTGGATTTTACTCGGACTAACTCTCGGTTTCGGACTGCTGAACAAAATTGATATTTTATGGTTCGGTGCAAGTTTATTTATCGGATTGCTTTTAACTCCTCAGAGGAAACATCTTAAAACAAATTGGCCTTACATTTCAGGCATAATAGCTCTTCTATTGTTTAGTCCGTATATTTATTGGAATATTACACATGACTTTGCAACACTTCAATTTATTCATAATGCTTCCACTTTAAAATATGCTTCGCAAAACCCCGGTACATTATTATCCGGGATATTATTAAGCATGAATCCGTTTTCAGTCTTCGTTTGGCTCGCCGGTATCTATTATTTCTTCTTTGATAAGGACGGAAAAACATTTCGTATAGCCGGATACATATTCTTAATAACATTATTAATTTTAATTATAAACTGGCATACTAAAGCGGAATATTTAGCACCTGTTTTTCCGCTTCTTTATGCCGGCGGCGGAATAATATTTGAAAAATTAATTGAATATCCAAAGCTTGCAAAAATTAAAATTGCATTGCCGGTTATAATTTCATTTACAGGGTTGCTGATGATTCCTTTAGCACTTCCTATACTGCCTGTTCAAACTTTCATAGGTTACACACATATAATTGGGTTTTCCCCCAAGTCTAATGAAGAGCATAAACTGGAAGGACTTCCTCAGTTTTATGCTGATATGTTCGGCTGGGAAAATATGGCTGCTACCGTTGCTAAAGTATACAACTCGTTTCCTCCTGAAGAGCAAATAAACACAATTGTCTATGCACAAAATTACGGAGAAGCCGGCGCTATTGATTACTATAGAGATAAATTTAATTTACCGCGAGTCTTATCCGGACATAATAATTACTGGTACTGGGGTGCAGCGGATACTAACTTTACAACAGTTATTGTAATCGGCAGCAGCAAGGATGATCTTCTTAAAATTTGCAATTCTGTTACACAGGCAGCAGTTATTAAAAGCAAATATGCAATTCCTTACGAAAACAATTTACCGGTTTTTATTTGCAGTAATTTTAAAATACCTTTTAATGTTTTATATCAAAAAATTAGATTTTTTATTTAACAGATTTTTATTCCTAAGGTTATTTTCTTTTTAACATCAATACAAAATTTAATAATTTTAAAAGTCCTTCCCTTTGGCATTACCGTTATGCGGGAAAGGCTGGATTAGGCTAAATGGTAAAAGCAATATTTTGGGATAACGACGGCGTACTTGTCGATACGGAAACGCTTTATTTTCAAGCATGCAAAGAAACCTTCGCATCAATCGGAATTGATTTGAGTGAAGATTTATACATAGAATATTTTTTAAAAAAGGGCAGCGGTACCTGGCATCTTGCCGAACAAACAGGTATGAATGAAAATGAAATAATTAAACTGAGAAATGAACGCAATAAAACATACAGTAATCTTTTACGGGATAATGCAAGAGTAATTGACGGCGCTGAAGAAACCTTAAAAAAGCTGCATGGTAAATTTTCAATGGGAGTTGTTACAAGCTCAAGAAAAGATCATTTTGATATTATCCATAAAAAGTCCGGCTTGTTAAAATATATCGATTTTGTTTTAACTTCGGATGATTATGCCGAGACTAAGCCTTCGCCTGCCCCGTATTTAAAAGCTGTTTCTAAAACAGGATTAAAAAAAGAGGAATGCATTGTAATTGAGGATTCGGAAAGAGGGTTAAGAGCTGCAGTAAGTGCAGGTCTGAGATGCTATGTCATTCCGACTTCTTTAACAAAATATTCAGATTTTTCAGGGGCTGAAAAAATATTAGATAATATTTCGGATGTACCAAAACTGTTACTTTGAACTTTCTTAAAACTTCAGAATTAAATTAATTCATCCTACCATTTTTAAAATTAGTGATAATTAAAACTGTTTAAACGGTTATTACTAATTATCTTTTATTATTAACATCGGGATTAATCCCGATGTTAATTAGAAACAAAAAGTTAATATTTAACTGTTTTAACAGTTTTTAAACTATAAGTCTCAGCATATCCAAGTAAATTTTAAAATAAGAAAATATAGAGTAAAAATTTGTTTGGTTAGAAGGTTAAAATAAAAATTCAAGAAATGTGTTAAAAAATCCGACGGTTAATTTCTAACCGCCGGATTAAACTAAACTTAATCTTTAAACTTACTTAATATATCTTCCACCGCCGATTTATTTACCATAAAATCCATCATCTTTAGTTTAACATAATCTTCACGGTAGAAATAGTATCCCGGAAACCTGCCGTTATGCCCGCTCGATCCGGAATCCTTAATTAAGTACCAGTCTGTACCGTTGATATTTTTGTATCCGACTAGATGAATACCGTGATCGTCTGTAGTTGTCTTATTGCTGAAACGAAATTGTCTTGCATATTCATCAATATATTTATCTGGGATATCGAATGTCGGAATTATAGCAACATCCGAATCCGGCATTATTCCGGGTTCCGAAACATCGCCGCCTATTGCCATAGTATACCCGTTTCGGATAGCTTTTTTAATAATGCTCATAAAGACATTTAAAGGTACATTATAATAATCTTTACTGTGCCACCAGTTATCCGGAACCGGGTATTCTACCTTTTCCCAATACGGGAACTGCATTAAAGATATAAAATCAACATAGTCGTCAAGATTTAAATCAACTACCTTTGCTAAGTATTCTTTCGGAGTATATTCTTTTCCGTCTACATTTACTTTTGTAGGAGGAACACCCATATAATGATTCAGAATATCTTTAATTGTATTAGTCACATCTTGTTCATTCCAGGAGTTTGAAGCTTTTACACTGTTAAGATAGTCATGCATTTCCTCATACATTTTTCTATGGTCATAAAATTTTTGACCGGGCTGTAATCCGGTGTAATCTTTTTCAGGAACAATTCCGTATTTTTTCCAGATTCTAATAACTGCATTAGATTCGGAGCCTTCTCCGAAAGCCGAGTTGCCTCGTTCTTCAACAAAACGTTTTGCTTTTTCCACATACTCCCAGTAATCGGTGTACATTACAGAAAGTTTTAATTTCTTTTTATGAATCCTGTAAACTTCCGACTCGAAGAAAGAAGTAGTTGAAAAATCCCAGCATGTTCCCGTCCAGCCTTGAGAAACCGGAGGATTGAACCAGTACTTTGTGAATTCATTTATAGATTTTGGAATTTCAACACCGGAAAGATTTACTTTAAATACTTTCTTTTCGATTTTGGGTTTTGCTATAAACTCATCGGCACTTTTTTGAATCTCTTTAAAAAATTCATTCTTTGGGGTAACAAATTCACCTTTGTCACGGCGTTCTTCCTGTGCAAAAAGAATACTGCTAGGAAGAAGGATAGATAAAACCAGTAATGTAGTCAGGTACGATTTCATCAACAATCCTTTTTAGATTAATTTAACAATATTAAGCATCAATGCTATTCATCAAACTTAAATATATTTTTTTAGAAAGTTAAGCAATTACAAAAAATATATTTTTATTAAAAGCAGACTTTCCGAATATTGTAATGTTGAGGTTTCCTCTGGCAGATTTTTCATTTTATTTGTTGACATTTAAATAATTTTATAGTAAATAGATATATGTAAACTTGTACATATATCTATATGAAACAATTCACTGAATTTTTTAAGGCTTTATCTGATCCTACGAGAAGGGAAATTCTTCAAAGTTTAAAAACAAAATCAAAGACGCCGAGCGAACTGCTTGAAGAGATTAAAGTATCTCAACCGACTCTGTCTCATCATCTGGATATCTTAAAAAGAGCTGACATAATTTCAGGAGAACGGGAAGGTCAGTTTATCCGGTATTCATTGAATATGACCGTATTTGATATGGCAGTAGAATATTTAATTGAAATTACAAAAAGCAGGTAACATTATGAAATGGAATTTTAAGCGGGAAATTTTCGCATTAGGAATTTTAGTTATATGGATAATCTTCGCTTTTTACTATTATTCAATTTTGCCTCAAACCGTTGCAACTTATTTTAATGCCGAAGGAAATCCCAACGGGTACTCTTCTAAATTTACATTATTATTGATTGGCTGCGGTATTCCTATTGTAATATATTTTCTCCTTACATTTATTCCATATATCGATCCCTTCAAAAAAAAGATTGAAAATAATTACAATATATTTTTACTTTTCAGAGATCTTGTAATTGCATTTATGGTATTTATGATGTTCTTAACTTTTGTTTCGGCGAAAGAAAATACTTTTAGGAGCGATCTTTTCGGAATAGGTTTGGGGCTTTTATTCATACTGCTAGGCAATTACCTGCCCAGACTTCCAAGAAATTTTTTCTTCGGGATACGTTCACCATGGACGCTTGCATCGGAAGTTGTATGGTATAGAACTCATAGAATTTCCGGAGTTTTATTTGCCGTGTGCGGGCTATTAATAATTATATTAACTCTTTTTAAGGTTGTGCTTTTAATTTCAATTTTCGCCGTAGTTGTACCTCTATCCGTTTATACTGCATTCATTTACCCATACTTCCTTTTCAAGAAATTACAAAAGGAAGGCGAATTAGATAAACCTGATTTATAGTGTACATATTTTTTTAATGGAGAACCAGCAATGAAAAACTTCTTTAAAAATTTCATTTTATTTATAATCGTAATTTCATTACAGTCATTTGCACAAAATAATAAAGGACAAAGCAATAAAATTACCGGAACGTGGCTCGGTAAACTTAAGATACCAGGTCAGGAATTAAGAATAGTATTCAATATAAAAGAGAATGAAAAAGAAAACTTGACGGCTACAATGGAAAGCCCGGATCAAACGACACAAAAAATTCCGGTTGACACAGTAATTTTTAACAACTGGAATATTAAACTTGAAGTAAAAATAGTAGACGGATACTTTGATGGTAATTTTAACTCCGACGGCTTAACTCTTACAGGCCGATGGCATCAGCAGGGAAAATCTCTCCCGCTTTTATTAAAAAAAGTTGATAAAATAAAGGAAGTAAAAAAAGCTCAGGAAGCAAAACAATCTATTTATACAAAAGATGTTTCTATTGAAGTTAACGGTTATAAACTTAACGGAACTCTCCTAGTTCCCCCGTCAAATAAACCGATTGATGCTGTATTGATAATAGCCGGTTCCGGTCCAACTGATAGAAACGGTAATTCTACTTTGCTATCCGGTAAAAATAATTCATTAAAAATGCTTGCAGATACATTGTATAACAACGGCATTGCTTCTTTAAGATATGATAAAAGGGGAATAGGTGAAAATGCAATGGTAAATGAATCGAAATTAAAATTTGATACGTATGTTAATGACGCTGCTGAATGGATTAAATTTTTAAAAAAAGATAGCCGTTTTTCAAAAATAATAATTGCAGGTCATAGCGAAGGTTCCTTAATCGGGATGATAGCTGCCAGACAGGCAAAGGCGGATAAGTTTATCTCATTATGCGGAGCAGGCCGTCCGGCTTATTCATTGATTGATGAACAATTAAAAAATAACAAATTATCTAAAGAATTATTATATAAAAGCTATGTTATAATCGACAGTCTTAAAAAAGGTATTACCGTAAAACACGTTGATCCTTCATTGGCAATGCTTTTTAGATCAAGTGTTCAGCCATATTTAATATCATGGTTCAAGTATGATCCGGTTAAAGAAATCTCAAAACTCTCAATCCCTGTTTTGATTGTGGAAGGAACGACAGACATTCAAGTTGATGTTAAAGACGCAGAACTGCTGTCTAATGCAGACAAGAATGCCAAATTAGATATTATTAAAAATATGAATCATATATTAAAGGAGGTACCAACTGGAAACCGGGTGGAAAATATCCAAAGTTACGACAATCCTGATTTGCCGCTTTCAAAAGCGCTTTGTAAAAGTATTGTTGAGTTTATAAAACAATAAACAAGCTGCTGTTTCTTTGCGGTTCTCTGTGTAATAAAAAAGGTAATGTGCTTAAGAAAGTATAAATTATGTTAAATAAAGAATTCAAATTTTCGACCAAATGGAAAATTTCTCAAATAATTGAAAAAATAGAAAGTGTTTCCACAGCTAATTCTTTAAATTGGAAAAAGAAAATTAGCCAGCCTTATTACTTCGATGGATATGATAATTCTGGTTTTACATTAATAAGAGGTGGCTATCGTTTAGGTGTTAACCTTATTAGTTCTAAATTTATTGATCAAGACACAAAAACAGATATAATAGTTTCAACTAAACCAAGTTTCGGAACCTTTGCTGCATTTATAATTATTATTGGGTTAATGTTTATAGTTTTATTTGAATCAAATATTAATTTTAACTTAATAAAATTAGTAACCTTGGTAATATTATTCCTAATTCCGATATTGACAGTGTATATGGCATTTTTATCCGATGTAAAGAAAGCAAAATTATTTTTAGCAGAATTTTTCGAAATTGATGATCTTTCGTTATTTAGAGATAATAAAAAATAGTCCAATCTAAGCTGAATTGAACTTAATCTGACATGATGTTAATTCGAATTTCAAGCTTGAACTCCTTAAACTTACACTTGAACTTGAACTTACAATCTAGCTATTCAAGATTAAGTGTAAGTTCAAGTTTAAGGGTAAATCATATCAAATTTCCTTTCATACAAAAAGAAATATTAGTAGAGGAAAGTATTGCACGTGGTAATATATCACACATCACTTAAGTTTATGTATTTGGTGCAGTTAACATTTTGTTTATTACATACTAATTACCTTTAATTTGTTAAAAAAATAACCAACTAGAGCCTCCTGCACACGGAGCTGGAAAGAGAAAAATTAGTATGAAAATTGCGCATCTCTCCGATATTCATTTTACAACCTTTTTTAAGAATTCCAATCTTCACGAATTTGAAAAATTATTACAATATTGTAACACAAAGAAAATAGATCATCTTATAATAACCGGCGACCTCGTTGAGAATCCCGATCCCTATGATTTTGAGCTATTAAGAAAAGTACTTAAACAAACAGGCTTCCTTACATCAGACAGGCTGTCACTTGTTATTGGCAACCATGATATATTCGGAGGAGTATTAACCGTTCAGGATCTTTTTAACTTTACCAATCGTTGTGAAGCAATCGATTATAGACATAGAGTTAAAGAATTTTATGAATATTTTTCCGAGTCATTTAGGGGCTGCAGCTATATATCTCCCGGAAATATTTTCCCTTATGCAAAAGTAATTGACGATGTCTTAATTACAGGTTTAAATTCGGTGGCTGAATATTCAAAAGCAAAAAATTTATTTGCATCAAACGGCGAGATAAGCTCCTCACAGCTTAATGAATTAACTTATATCTTTAACATGTTTGAAAGCTGTAAGACCAAGTTAGTACTAATTCACCACCACTTCCAGGAAACAAAGCCGCTCCAGGAAAGCCGGTTCGGCAGTGTATGGCAAATAATTGAAAGACAGACTATGAAGCTCAGGACTAAAAGAAAGCTTATAGATTTATTTAATAACTTTAAAGTAGATCTGGTGCTCCACGGCCACTATCATAAAACTTCCGAATATTACAGGAAAGGAATAAGATTTTTAAATGCCGGAGGCAGTTTTAAGAATGAACTTAAAAATGAGAATCAGATAAATTTACTGGACACGGATTTCTCAGCAGTAAAAATTGAGATCCATAAAATACCTCAGTTGTTCTATCCGAAGGTATTTACACTAGAACAAGCGAATTCCGTAATTTCCCAAATGACATCTGCGTTTTCATTCTTAAAAATTAGATGATAATTCATATTACCCACAAACTTTCGAGGTCACTTCTTTAGACCTCGAAGCTTACCTAACTGTGCAACCTTGAAGGCTTTTAAAAGTAACCTTCAAGTTTTTGCGTATGATAAGTAATAAATTAATTTGACGGATAAATTTAATAAAGGACTAATTCTTAGCGGCTCGGAAGGCAACAAAAAATATTTTATTTTTCATTTTGATTACCGTACAAAACTCTTTCAATGCGTCTGTCCGGTATAAGCCACATAAGTGCTACAAGTACATATAAGATTCCGGCAATCCAGGGACTCACAAACGCAGAAGGGATTGCAGCAGCATAAATTAAAGGAGAAATCTTACCTTTTAGGTCTTTACCTATTGCAGCGGAAAGCAGAGAGTTTTTACCCTGCTTTTTCAAAATTGTTTTCTGTAAAATCCAGTATGCGAAAGCAGCCATCAAAAGTACGGCGCCATATACGGCAGTCGGTACAGCAGCAAAATGATTTTCACCTAACCAGCCTGTTACAAAAGGAACAAGAGAAAGCCAAAAAAGCAAATGCAGGTTAGCCCATAACATAGGGCCGCTTATTTCTTTTACAGTATGAAGCATATGATGATGGTTGTTCCAATAAATTCCAAGGTAAACAAAACTTAATATGTAACTCAAAAATATTGGTAATAAAGGAGCCAATGCATTTAAATTCTTTTCGTTGGGAATCTTTAGTTCAAGCACCATAATGGTAATAATTATTGCAAGCACCCCGTCGCTGAATGCTTCTAAACGATTTTTTCCCATAGTCCTTTATTTTTATTAATGTCTTTGTCGATTTATAAAAGTATAGGTGTTAAATTGTAATAAAGATTTTAATGCTAATTCTTTATTGAGGTAAGTTAAATAATTTATTGATAATGTGCATTGTGCAATATTAAATAATATAACAAATAAAAAATGACACTTTTTAATATTATTAAAACCAACAAATATCTTAGTTACCAAAAATAGGTAAGCAAAATTTTTCAAACTTTTTCTCGAACTATTTTATTTGTCTTGAAAGTTTAAAAAGAAGTAATGGAAAACTTAACAATTTTCGGCAAAAAAGTAATTGATGAAAAGTCGATTGCACAAATTAAAAGATGCTATTCCGAGGAAGATATTGCCGTGCTTACTGCGGATGCGCATTACGGTTACGGTCATCCTATCGGCGGTGCAGTAGCTTACAAAAATAAGATTTCGTTATCCGGTGTCGGTTTTGATATTGCTTGCGGCAATAAAGCCGTTAGAACAAATATTAAAGCAGAAGATATAAAAGTGCCGAAAATTATGGATGAAATTTTCAGAAGAATATCTTTCGGACTCGGCCGGCCGAACAACGAACCGGCAGATCATCCTGTGATTGAAAAAATAGATAAAGCAGATTTTAAGCCGCAAAGATTATTAATTCAGACAGCTAAATCCCAATTAGGTACTGTGGGTTCCGGCAATCATTTTGTCGATTTGTTAAGTGATGATGACGGGTGGTTATGGATAGGTGTACACTTCGGTTCAAGAGGATTCGGATTTAAAACCGCTATGGGATTTATTGCTTTGTCTCAGGGACTTACTTTTAAAGATAAGGCAAAAGAAGGTTCAATGGATTCGCCTCCGATATTATTTGATTTAAATTCCGAACTCGGTCAGGATTATCTTTCTGCTATGCACTTGGCAGGCGAGTATGCTTATGCCGGCAGGGATATGGTAGTGAATAAAGTTCTTGAAATATTAGGTGCTGAGACAAATTATGAAGTGCATAACCATCATAATTTTGCGTGGCTTGAAGAACATTTTGGAGAAAAATACTGGGTAGTTAGAAAAGGCTGCACTCCCGCCTTCCCCGGACAAAAAGGATTTGTCGGGGCAACTATGGGAGACACTTCCGTAATTATAGAAGGAATGGAAAGTGAATTATCAAAGAAAGGATTATATTCTACCGTTCACGGCGCGGGCAGAATTATGTCGAGAAGAGCAGCAGCAGGGAAGCAGAAATGGCTTAGGAATAAGCATGGGATTAAAATGCCGACAATTATTGCAAAAGGATTAGTCGATTTTGACGAAGTAAAAGAAACCATGAAAAAGAAAAACATCGAGCTGAGAGGGGGCGGTGCAGATGAAGCTCCGGAATGCTATAAAAAATTAAGTGATGTTTTAAATTACCAGGGTGAAACGATTAGAGTGTTATATAATCTTCATCCAATTGGTGTAGCTATGGCAGATTCCGAAGTGTATGATCCATATAAGGATTGAGTAGAAATTTCAATCTAAATTAGAATTATTAATTTGGACTTTACTTAGCAAGTTTTACGATATCTGAAACCTCCATAACATTTTTCACATAACCTTTGTTAACAGAGTTTATCATCGCCAGACCTATTTCCTTTAAAGAGCAGATGTGTTTGGGGAAGAATAATTTAATCACCGGCAGTAAAAAGGATAAATATTTATAAAAGCTTAATGTGTTTTTTAGTCCTTTGGTTGGAGATATAATTGCCGGACGGAAAGCAAAAGCCTGCTTAAACCCGAGATTCAAAATATAATTTTCGGTTCTGCCTTTTACTCTTGCCCACATAATTTTTCCCTTTTCAGTGCTATCGGTTCCGGCGCCGGAAATGTAGCAGAAAGTCATATCATGATTAAGTTTTACAAGTATGTCTGCCAGAGCTTTTGTAATATCGAAAGTTATTTTTGTGTATACATCTTCCTTTTTCCCGACGGAAGTTGTACCGAGACAAAAGTAGCAGGCATTGTATCCTTTTAGCCGGTTCTCAAGCGGTGTGAAATCAAAAAAATTATTATGAATGATTTCCTCTAATTTAGGATGCTTGACATTTCCGCTTCTTCGGTTTATAACAAGAACCTTTTCAACATCCGGATGGTTTAGGCATTCGTGCATTACACCTTCCCCTACCATGCCTGTTGTACCGGTTATAATTGCTTTTATTTTCATGGTTATAAATTAAACCGGAAAAAATTTTAATCCAATTATTATTTTATTATTTCACCACTTCGTGGTTTGGATTAACATGTTTGATAATTTAATCTATTATAATATCACGCCTTCGGCGTTCAAATATGTTTATTTCTCAACATATAGATAAAATCATTTATTAATTTCAAAGCCCGAAGGGCTGAAATTATTATAATTAAAGACCTAATTAAAAAAGGTAACTAAACCTCGAAGAGGTGACATAATATTATTAAATAACTTATTTGAAAATTAATATAAACTTAAAAAAAACCACTATCTTTTTATTATTTCACCACTTCGTGGTTTGGATATATACTGGATAATAAAATCTATAATACTGTCATGCCTTCGGCGTTTAATTCATTTCATGCAAAAAAAAGAAATAGTGACATAAAATCATTCAATCCATTTAAACAAGAACTTCTCATCGTAGGCAACTTCAAACTTCTTTAATAGTTTAACATACTCTTCACGAAACGTTGCCTTATTATGATGTAGTTCTTGATTTTTTATATAATTAAAAACAGCATTTATATGTGAGTGTGAATATGAAAAGGCTCCGTATCCTTCCTGCCAAGAAAACTTACCTACAATATATTTGTTGTCGTTTATAAAATTAGATGAATTGTTTTTAATATCCCTTACCAAATCCGAAATTGCCATAACAGGTTTCAAGCCTATAAAAGCATGTATATGATCGGACACTCCGTTTACAATAATCGGTTTTTGTCCTTTCCCTTTTATTATTCCGGCAATGTATTTATTCAATTCGTCCTTCCATTTTTTCCCAATTAAATTTTCCCTTCCTTTTACGGCAAATACAACCTGAATATAGATTTGTGAAAATGTTCCCGCCATGAAATGCCCCTTTTTTATTTAAATATAAATTAGTTTTTATTGAAGAATTATATTTAAAAATTAATAGAAAATGAAATTAATTCAATTATTATTTTATTATTTCACCACTTCGTGGTTTGGATATATACTGGATAATAAAATCTAGAACACTGTCACGCCTTCGGCGTTTAATTTATTTCATACAAAAAAGAGAAATAGTTCTCAAAACCCGAAGGGTTGATATTATTATAATAAAGACCTAATTAAAAAAGGTAACTAAACCTCGAAGAGGTGACATATTATTATTAAATAACTTATTTGAAAATTAATATAAACTTAAAAAAATCCACTATCTTTTTATTATTTCACCACTTCGTGGTTTGGATTTGCACGCTTGATAATTTAATCTATTATAATATCACGCTCGTAGAGTCCGACAGACTCTACGGAGTCTGGCAACCTTCGGCGTTCAAATATGTTCATTTCTCAACATATAGATAAAATCATTTATTAATTTTAAAGCCCGAAGGGCTGAAATTATTATAATAAAGACCTAATTAAAAAGGTAACTAAACCTCGAAGAGGTGACATAATATTACATAAAATAGATAAAAATTTATAAAAAAAAGCTGCGCAGAAAGTAATTAATAATTGGGAGGTCGATAATTAAAATACTAACTGTCTTTCCACGCAGCTGAAATAAACCTACACTTTATTTACGGAGAATTCAATTTATTTAATTATACCCCTTATCTCTCCGTTAGGATATGCTTTTGTATGAACCAATACGTATGCATCTCCGCTTTCTATCCATTTTCTAAGATTGGTTAGGTTTACATCCTTATTTGTGATCTTTCCCTTGGATAAGACACCGTTTACTTTTCCCGTGACTTTTCCTTTATAAAGCCAGACAGCTATCGGACCGTCCTTGCCTGCTGCTGCATGATGAATATGCGCCATAATTACTTTATCGATATTGTGCACAACCAATTTATACCACAAAGTTTTACCATCCTTACTAAACTTAAATGTAGCTTCTCCGTAAGCCTTTGTTTTTACAGGCGGCACTACTTGTTTACCCGACAGTTTTGCTGAAAATTCATTCTTATTTGCCTTCATCATTTTTGCAGAGTGACTCTTAGAATGGCTTTGATAATCCAATTTGTTCCCCGGCTGCATACTGAAATTCGTGAATAATGCAGTAATTGCAAATGAAATTATCAAGATAAAGATATGCTTCATTGATCGCCTCCTATGTTTTGTTTTATTATTTATTTAATGTGTAATTTTGAAAGTACTAATCAAGAGCCTTTCTTTTTGTGATAGGGAAGATAAGTAACCGGGTAAAAATTAATATCCGCAAATAATATTGTTATTTTAAAAGAATAAGCACAGATGCTCGGATAAGTATTTTCAGATTAAATAAAATAGAGGAATTAATTGGGCATTAAAGAACTTGAATTTGAGCTTGACAAAAACTCAGATAAAAAACAAGCAGACATTTTACAAAGATTTTTTAAAACCGGTCCCGGTGAATACGGTGAAGGAGATATTTTCATCGGAATAAAAGTGCCGGTGCTTAGAAGCATTGCCAAGAAAAATCAAGATATCTCTTATAAAGAAGTTAAGCAGTTATTAAAATCAAAAATTCATGAAAAGAGACTGATTTCTTTGATGATATTAATTTTTAAGTATCAAAAAGCCGGCGAAGAGGAGAAATCGAAAATATTTAAAATCTATCTGGACCATACGAACAACATTAATAATTGGGATCTAGTTGATTTAACCGCACCTCAAATTGTCGGCGATTATCTAATGGACAAAGACAGGTCTCTTTTAATAAAATTTGCAAATTCCAAAAATCTTTGGGAAAGAAGAATCGCCATACTTTCAACATTTCAATTTATAAAAAATAATAAGTTCGATTTTAGCTTAAAAATTTCCAAACTCTTATTGAATGATGAACACGACTTAATTCATAAAGCGGTTGGCTGGATGTTAAGAGAAATAGGGAAAAGAAATCTTAATGTAGAAGAAAAGTTTTTAAAGACTCACTGCAAAATAATGCCGAGAACGATGCTAAGGTATGCAATTGAAAAATTTCCTGAGAAAAAACGAAAAGGATATCTAAAAAAATAAATCAGACCTTAATACTGAAATGTTTAATTCGCTTTCGACTTTATTGTCGTTTAATTAAACTCATATTCAAGTGCAATCATTATTTCCCTTCATAAAAGTCCAAATTACATAAAATTACTTACATATTTACCTGGCATTTTGTTTGAATGTCTATCCTTAATAAAAGGGTGTGAAATGAAACTAATTAAAATAATTGCTTTTACTATTATGATAAGCTTCGTTGCGTCTGCTTATTCCGAAGAAGATACAACAAAAGTAAAACCGGAAAAAAAAGCAGAAAAAACATTTATTCAAGAAACAGATTCTTCTTTTAAAAAGCAGAAGCGAAAGAGAGATGTCTTTATTGACAAAGATGGCGACGGTATTTGCGATAATAGAGCAAACGGAATGAGCTTTGAAAAGTTACGCAAAAGACATAAAATGCGCGGTAAAGGTAATGCGGGTAATCAAGGCGGAAAGCGATGATCAAATATTATACTCCATTACTCATCATTTTTATTTCTATCTTCAGCGGAAATATTTATCCGCAACTTTCTTTGTCAACCAAAATCGATAATTATTACGATGACAATATTTATAACAATTCGTATAAAATGTCCGACTATATTAATAGTTTTTCTTTATCTACTTCTTATGATTTTGAGAGTGAGATAAATAATCTCCAGCTTTATTACATAAATAATTTAAGTTACTTTCAAAAAAATATTTTTAAATCTTCAAACTCCCACAAGTTCGGAATAGTCAATACTCTTTTTATTTCAGATGATGAGAATCCTTTAAACATAGGTGTTAATTACAGTTTTAGAAAAAACCGGGATGAATATAAGTTATTCGATTTTAATCAATTATCCGGATATGCAAATTATCGTCATTTTTTTAACGATAGAGATTTTCTTCTATTCGGATATTTATTTAATAAAAATAGCTATACAAATCTATCCATGTTTTCATTCTATGAGAACAAAGAATTTATAAAATATTCCAGTACTTTTGATACTAAAACAACTTTAATGATAGGCACTGAAGCTTATTTTAAGAATTATGTTGAAAAAATTAATGAATTGGATAATGCAAATAACTCATCTCAAATAAGCGCCTATCTAAATTTAGCTCAATCACTTTCCGATAATACCGGAATTGCGGGTTATATTTTTTACAGGAATAATATGGAAAACGGAACCCGATATTTATACTCGGATAGTTTGATCTATTATGAAGAAGAAATTTTTAATGACATTTATTCTCATGAAGGCTATGAAGCAGGAATTTCTTTAACCCAAATTGTTGTACCATCAATATTAGCCAGACTGGAAATATCTTATGATGAGAAAAATTTTAGTAATCTGCCTGCCGCAACAATAGATGGTTATGAATTATCGGTAAATAGAAAAGACAAACAATTTTCTTTCGGATTTGAACTGCAATTCAACCTTCATAATTTAATTAATGGGCTAACTTTAACCGGTACTTATAATTATATAAGTAATAACTCTAATGATGAATTTTACAATTACAACAATCAAATATTCATGGTTACTTTTGGATGGGGATTATAAAATTTCGACCAAATTTACGAATGTTTTCGACCGAATCGTCGAATTTAAGGTAAGGGCATTTAATTTTCGAACAAATTACGCTTCTTACATTTGGTATACGAGTTGCAACCTTAAAGCAGCTATTTTAACGGGCGACACTGGAATACCGCTTCGATGGAAGGGCGGTAATGGGTTGGGGAAACAAGGCAGAAAAAAAGGAGAGAGAGATCGGTATTTCGGTTTCTTAAACATTTGCCTCAGAGCTTTGACATTGAAAATCAAAGCTCTTTTTTTATTAATATTAAGCAGTTGTGTGAAATAAAAAATCATTTAAAAATTAGTGAAATAATAGACAC
>Ga0307441_1000026_pt1 | contig 73536 bp, 79 predicted proteins | sample SalMarWE160420MG_FD_202149 | JGI IMG/M metagenome (GOLD analysis project Ga0307441, IMG submission 202149) | Salt marsh sediment microbial communities from the Plum Island Ecosystem LTER, Massachusetts, United States - WE1604-20 | ecosystem: Environmental > Aquatic > Marine > Intertidal zone >... | reverse complement strand
GTGGTGCGCCGCCTGCTTGGCGACAAGAGCACCGTCGGCGAGGATGCCTCGGGCGATGCCTCCCGACCGGCGGAACCTGACTGACAGCGTGTCCGCCGGCAGAAGCGCGGCAAGTATCGATAGACGGCACGGGCGTTCAGCCGCACACCGTCACCTGTTTCCCCGAGGGCACTGTGGTAATCCCCCAGGGGAGGCAATCCCCCCGGAACTTGAGGTGTTGCGACCGTCACCAAGTCGCTGTTTGGGTCTGTGCATGGGATGGTTCACCGTCGGCCGCGGCCCGTTGGTGAAGAACTTTTGACAATGAAGGCGGTCGACATGTAATGCGACACTTCTCCAGCTCACGGTTCCGCGAACCGAGGAGGTCTGTCTCATGGACGATTCCCGCGACAACAAGATCACCCGCCGTTCACTGCTCAAGAGCGCCGCCCTGCTGGCCGGCGTTTCCGCGGTGCCCGGCGTGCTCCTGAGTACCGAAGCGCAGGCCGCGAAGGCTTCGAAGGCCGCCATGCAGTACAGGACCCACCCCAACGGCAAGCATGAGTGCAGCAACTGCATGCACTTCATCCCCGGCAGCAGCCCCAGCGCCAACGGCAAATGCTCGGTGGTGGCCGGTTCCATCAGCCCCCACGGCTGGTGCATCGCCTACGCTGCCAAACAGAGCTGATCGGACACACGTCGTTCCGTCCAAGCACCGGGTTCCCGCCCATTGCGTGACGCCGGTTTCGGCAGCCCCACTAATTTGGCACGGGCTGACCCGCTTGGCGTGGAGCGACGTTACCGTCAAGCGTCGCGCTACTCGGGCACGGCGGAAGTGGCAGTCGGCGACGGCAACCCCGGTCATTTGAAACCGCGGGTCCGAATCCTGGCACGGGCAGCGGACAATGACGCAACAACAGCCACAAAGACTCGCTAGGGAATTTGGCGGAGAGGGTGGGATTCGAACCCACGGAAGGTTGCCCTTCAACGGTTTTCAAGACCGCCGCTTTCGACCACTCAGCCACCTCTCCGGAGGAATCGGCGTGGCGGGAAAGTGTACCATGGCGCCGGACCCCCGCCCCACGGGGCGCGACGTACAAGCGCCGCCCCATTCCAGGATTCCCTACACGGTTCCGACCGCTTGCCAACCGCCGGAGGTTTCCGAAGCCGATCGCCCGGCGCCTGCGCCTGTTGCCCGAACCGCCGGCCCGCGGCGCGGTCTCAATGGAGTGGGATCGGCAGGCAGCAGGCGGCCGGTCCGGGCCCAGCGTCCCTGCCCAAAGCCGCGGCAGAGCGGAAAAGTCGGCTTTTGCGGCCAACGCGGGTACACTGGGGTTGCGGGTTCCGGGCGGAATCGTGGTACACCACTGCCCCACGGCGTGGAGCATGATATCCTTGGAACTTAACGCAACACTAACGGTCTTATACAGGCGTACCAGAATTTCCCATCCAGCAGGAGGCTATGCTGCATGAACTCTTTCGATCGCGCCGTCGCCCAGCCGCAAGGCCGGGTACTGGCTACCAACACGCTGATCCGCAACACCTATACCCTGCTGGCCCTGACCCTGCTGTTCAGTGCCATGACGGCCGGCCTGTCCATGGCCCTCAACCTCCCCTACCCGGGGGTGATCATCACCCTGGTGGGCTACTTCGGTTTGATGTTCCTGACCACCAAGTTCCGCAACAGCGCGCTGGGGCTGGTGTTCATCTTCGCCCTGACCGGCTTCATGGGCATGACCCTGGGGCCGATCATCGAAATGTACCTGCGCATGTTCACCAACGGCGGCCAACTCGTCATGATGGCCATGGGCGGGACCGGAGTGATCTTCCTGGGGCTTTCGGGCTATGCGCTGACCACCCGCAAGGACTTCAGCTTCATGGGCGGCTTCCTGATGGTGGGCATTCTGGTGGCCTTCCTGGCCGGCCTGGGGGCGATCTTCTTCCACATGCCCGGCCTGTCTCTGGCGGTGTCCGCCATGTTCGTGCTGCTGATGTCCGGCCTGATCCTTTATCAGACCAGCCAGATGGTCAACGGCGGCGAAACCAACTACATCATGGCCACGGTCACCCTGTATGTGACCATCTTCAATCTGTTCCTGAGCTTGCTGCAGCTGCTGGCAGCCTTCAGCGGCAATCGGCGCTGACGACCGGCTTCATCGCCGTCATTCGGATGTGCACAGGGGGCCATTGGCCCCCTGTTTTTTGTTGCTCCCCAGGCTGTCCTTGTGCCCGTCACCGCGCCCATGACGCGTCCCGGGCGGGACGCGCCGACTTCACTCCAGCATTTCCTGTAGTTCACCCACCATGTCCAGCTCGACCAGATCGTCGTAACCCCCGACATGGGTATCGCCAATGAATATCTGGGGTACGGTTTCCCGGCCGGTACGCGCCTGCATGGTGGCAAACGCATCCGCTGTGATGTCGATATCGATCTTCTCCACGGTCGCCCCGCGCTTGGCGAGCAATTGGTCCGCCAATGCGCAATACGGGCAGCTCTGCGTACAGTACATCACCACTGTTGCCATCAATGTCTCCCTCGTCTGAACGGGCATCCGCCGAATCTCGGCGAACGCCTTCCTGCCCGGCCCGAAAACAGTGAGTTCAGGCCTGTATCAAATGGATCGGGCGCCGGTGACCTCCACCGACGTGAATGCGCTGCTCAACCACCGAAACACCAGTTGCGTGGACAGGCGTTCCAGTCCTTCACGGGGGTCTCCCTTCTGCAACAGGCTCAGCAGCAGTTCCACCTTCACGGTGTCGGGCGTGAAATGGTCCGCCAGGCGCTGCAGGGCGTTGAGCTCCCGCGGGCGTACCGTGGGCATGGTGAACGCCGTGCACAGGATGGACTGAAACGTCAGAGTCGCCACCACCGGCCGCAAGCGCACCCGCACCTCTTCGCGGACCAATTGGGTCGACATCCAGCCGGCCTGCTCGGCTGCATCGTACAGATCCTTGTCGATGATGCCCTGGTCCCGCAGGTAATCCAGCGCCGGGAAATAGCCCGTACCGTTCTCCAGCGCGTAGGCGTTTGCCTGAGCCGCCAGCTCCTCGCCCACGAACCGGGGCGGGAACGGCAGGTACCGTTCCAGGGCTTCGCTGGGGACCTGTGCCCGTACCGCCAGAGCCACTTTCGCGAAACGTAACCCGGGCATGGTCATTGCCTGCCGCGCAGGCACGCCACCTGCGCGACGATGGGCTTGGTTACCGGTTCGATCTGACGGCGCATGACCGAGCCGACCGCATCGGAACGCGCGAAGATGGGCCGCACCAGCGGCTCGCCCACCATGGAGAGGACCAGCGTCGCCTGCAGCTCCGTCGCCAGTTCGGGCGCGGCCGCCAGCACCTCGCCATGGGCGCCCTCCTGCAGGCCGCAGACCTGCTCGGCCCATTGCAGCACCGTCTCCATATCGGCTGCTTGAGCGGCGTCGTCCGCCGAGCGCATGGCACGAAAGTAGTGCTCGACCGCCTGCAGCAACGCCACTACCACGTCCTGGTCGGCGGGCCGGCGCAGCGCCGCTTCCACGGTCGCGAGAAAGGTCTGGCCGCCCGAGGCCAGAATGCGACAAAGCTGCTCGGCGCAGGGGTTGCCCTTGGCCAACAGGGGTGCGAGGCGCTCGCACGCCATCTCCCAGTCCGGGTGGGCCGGCAAGGGGTCCGGCAGCGTGTTCGGAATGGCCTGCAGAAAACCGACGTAATAAGCGGTCTTCTGCCGTCCCCGGCTCCACAGGCTCGCTCTGGTCTGCTCGCTGATCAGGCCCGGCTGGAGCACCAGCCGCACCGACTCGGCCATGGACAGGGGATCGGTCTCGAACGGCAGGTATTCCACCAGGTACTCGGCCAGCACAGGGCCCATGGCGCTGGCTGCGACCCCTTCCCGGGTGAGCATCTGACGGGCGGTGTCGGCAGTGGGCAGCGCCCACCATGCGCGCCGGGCCAGTTCCTCGGTGAGCCCCGCCGCATGCACCACGGCCACCACCGCCTCCGGCTCGCCCAGCAACAGCAGGCGGTCCAGGATGCCGTCCCGCGTCTGGCCCATGCGGGTCCAGCGTCTGATGTAAACCGGATAGCCGCCCGGCGAGCCCAGCACGTGACTGGAAAGCAGTTCCCGCACGGCCTTCAGGTACTGCTCGTCCCGGCAGGTGGGATTCAGGGGCACGGCACGTTCGCCGGCCTCGGTGAGCGCCCGCACGGTCATGGACGACTCGTCGATGCGCACGGCATGGAGGTCGTTGGCCAGCAGGACCTGGAGGCGCAGTGCGTCTTCGCTGGATAGCTCTATGGCCACTTGATTGAGAGCCCCCAGGTGAGGTGGTGGGCGCAAGTACGCCGCTATGAATCTGTCCGGATCATCGACCTACGCCGGAGCAGTGAGGGGACGCAGGGCCGAAAATCCACCCCTGCGCTTTCGCGGCCGGAGCCACCGGACGGGACACTGTCGCGTGCCCGGTCGGTACCTCCGCCACGCGGCCGGCCCGTGATGATCCGACTATGTTCTCAGAAGCCCGCCTTACTGTACCACTTGCGGGCTTCCTCCGGGTCCTTCTCCACGCCGTTGCCTTCCTCGTACATCATGGCCAGGGTGGTCTGGGAACCGGCCAGCCCCTGCTCGGCCGCCAACCGGAACCACTTGGCCGCTTCGGCGCCGTCCTTTTCCACACATTCGCCTTCCAGATACATGAAACCCAATCCGTGCTGAGCCAGCGCATGTCCCTGTTCGGCGGCGGCCCGCATCCATCGAACCGCCTGGGCGTCATTGCGCACGCCGGCCAGGCCGTTCTGGTGCATGATGGCCACCCGGTGCTGGGCGTCGGCGTCACCCTGCTCGGCCAGCGGCGTCAACAGCTGCATGGCGCGGGAGAAATGCTTGGCCTCGAAAGCGGCCATGCCGCTGGAGATATCGATTTCCGATGACTCGGACATGGGATGACTCCCGTTTGCGTGCCGGGCGGCGCACCGCCTGTGGTTACGGAGGCACAGAATTGGGGGAGCAAGTTTATCGAGCGCGGGATCATGGGCGAATATCCCTATTGGGGGACGCTGTCGGTGCCGTCGGCCGCCTCGCCACGCCCCCCTCCATCGGGATATGTTGACCGCCGGGGCAGTTCGCTATACTGCCCCGCGATCCGATACCGTTTCACACACGATAAATCGTAGAGAAACAATATGTTGGCGGAGGAATTGGAAGGCGCCAAGGAGCCTGTGACGATGCGCTCGTGCATCCAGAAGGTGGCTACCGGCCCGGAGTACAGCAAGAACCTCTCCTACCAGGAGGCCTATGCCGCCATGGAGCAGATCCTTGCCGGCAAGGCCGAGCCCGTGCAGGCAGCGGTGCTGCTGATCGCCTTGCGCATGAAGCGCGAGACGGACGACGAGAACAAGGGCATCCTGCAGGCCATCATCGACCGGGCCGACACCGTCACGGCGCCGGTGGACGAGCTGGTGGACGTGGCCGATCCCTACGACGGCTATACCAAGTGCCTGCCCGCGTCCCCGTTTCTGGCGCCGCTGCTGGCCGCCTGCGGCATGCCGGCCGTCTCCCACGGCCTGGACTCGGTGGGTCCCAAGTACGGCGCCACCCACCGCAAGGTGCTGGCCGCGGCCGGCCTGAACGTGGACCTGTCGCCGGCAGCCGCGGCGGAACAGATCGGACGCGCCGACGTCGGCTGGGCCTATGTGGACCAGCGCGCCTTCTGTCCCGGGCTGCACGATCTGGTGCCCCTGCGCCGCAGCATCGTCAAACGGCCGGTGCTCACCACCGTCGAGGTGCTGGTGGGACCCGTCCGGGGCCGCTCCCGCACCCATCTGCTGACCGGCTACGTGCACAAGGCCTATCCGCGGGTCTACGCCATGCTTGCCCGTCAGGCCGGCTTCGATTCGGCCGTCATCGTACGAGGCGTGGAGGGCGGCATCACACCGTCCCTGCAGCAGCCGGCCAATGTCTTCCACTACCGCGATGGCGGTGAAGAGCAACTGGACCCGGCCGATCCGACCAGTCTCGGTATCGATCAGAACACCCGCGCGGTGCCCCTGCCCAAGGATTTGCCGGCGGCCCCGGTACGGGACGACAAGATCGCCACCGAAGTCGATTCCGATGCAGTCGCTGCCGCTGCCGCCGAGGCGGGGATGGCGACGCTCAACGGCGCTGCCGGAGCCACGCGCGACAGCCTGGTTTACGCGGCAGCCCTTTGCCTGCATCACATAGGGCGCCACGATTCACTCCAGTCCGCAGCCGACGCGGCGCGCAAGGCGCTGGACTCGGGTGCGGCACTGGCTCACTTGAAAGCGGCGATGTAACCCATCGACCGGCTTTATTTACCTGAAACGGGAGAGAGCACGATGAACCAGACCTACTACGAAGCCGTCGACAAGATGGAAAAGGCGGGCGTGGATCCCGAATACGTTCTCGGTTGGCAGGGCGGCTATCTGCACAGCCCCAAGCGCGAGGAGCAGCGCGTCAATGACGCCTACAACGCCGGCTATGACGACGGCGTGAAGCGCGACGCCGACAACTTCAAGAACTGGGTCAAGAACTGATCCGACGGCCTGCAACGGCCGGCTGGGGGCCCCCTCAGCCGGCCGTTGCCGCCTCCGGCAGCAGGTTTCGCAACCCCTTGCGCAAGGTTTCCAGCGCCTCGGGGACTTCGATATCCATCACCTGCTGAGTGATCCACTTGTTGTGTTTGGGACCCATGGCTTCGGCCACTCTGTCCCCCAGGTAGCGACGCATTCCGAAGCCCGGCTCCCCGTCGGCGAACGGCAGCTCCGCATAAGCATCCATACGCTCATTCACCAGGTCGATGAACGCACTGCGGTACTCGCCCGGCCCCTCGGCGTCGACGCGATTGTCCTGCATGATGTCGGCCAGGCGCAGCCCAAGGGTGCCGATGTAGCGCGGGCGATCGGTCTCGTCAATCTTGCCATAGGCCAGGCGATCGACCAGATGCACCAGAAACGCCAGCACTTCGGCAATGATGTCCAGCCGCTGGGCCTGGGTGTCGGTCTGGTAGTCTTCGTTCTCCAGATTCAGTACCGTGTTTCCGGCAATGCGCCAGGCGATAAAGGCCAGGGCGCCGGCCACTTCTTCCGGCGCACGTTCCTTACCCTTAACGTTCCAACGGCTCTTGACGCGCACGATGATTTCCTCCCGTATGCTGGGGCACATGGAGCCGCCGCCCGGCGCGCGGTGGCGCGCCTGCGCGGGCGCTAGCGGATCGCCCGACCCCGTGCTAGCATGCAATAGTAGAGTAATTTACTAAGGAATTTCCACCCATCAGGCGGAGTGGCTCTATGCACGATGAATTGCGGACATTGTGCGCCAAGGTCCAGAAGAACTGCCATATCTCCGATGCAAGATATGCAGGCGACTACACCCTCTGCATCTACCTTCTGAAGATGCGCGAGTATTACCGGTGGGAAAAGGGTTACTCCCTGGATGCGTCCCTGAGCAAGGATGCGGTAGGCGATTGGCTGAGGCAGCGAGAGCAGCTGTGGGACACACTGGCCGACGAAGGCTTCGAAGCCCTTCCGGTCAATACCGACAGCCTGGACCCCTTCGATACGGACGCCATCAATACCTCCCTGATCCCGGAAGGTCTGGTCTACAGCGGCGGACTGGGCCGCAATGCGAAGCCGCACTTTCTGCTCGGTCGTCTTGAGCGCCACGAACAGTACGAGGGGTTCACGGTGTTCGTATCCGCTGAGGAGTACGCCCGGGACCTGTCCGCACCGCCCGCCATGACCCTGGGCAACAATGTATTCATTCGGCGCGATGCGCTGCGGCGGCTGCTGTGGGAGAAGAGCGAGGAGTGGCGCTGGGCCAAACACGACAACGCCATGGGAAGAGCATTGCAATGCTACGGTTTCGATGCCGATCCCCTGGACGCTCTGGAGCGCATGACCGACCGGGAGATCGAAGCGGTCCTGTTGCACGAGATCGGCGAGGTACTCGCCGGCCAGCTGTTGGGCGATGAATGGAACAAAATGCTCGCTGCACTGCCCCGCTCCCGCGCCGAAATTGCCGCCCGCGCCGTCCGCGATCATCTGGCCGATGCCCTGTCCACGCTGCCCGCCTTGCTGGACGAGGGTGAAGAGGCTTCCCTGCACTTCTATTTCGGCAACCTCAGCAGCATGCGCAAACTGATCTTCCCACGCCTGACCGCCGCCTACGAGGCTTGGCGCGAGAACGGGGATCCCGGTGCCCTGCGGGAACTGATTCCCGAGTCCCGGGAGCACTGGCTGGCCCTGGCGCGTCGCTTGATGGACGCCTACTACGCCCAGGGAAAAGACTGTCTACCCCATGTGGACAGCTTGATCGACGCCGGACATCTGTAACAAAATCGTATTCTTGAATTTCCTTGCGCGCGAGTGAGCGTCATGCAGGCTGCCCTGCCCAGAACACCCCTGAGCACCATCCGGGAAGTATCGCCCAACAGCTTCATCTTCGAGAAGCACGGCGCATTGCCTCCCCAGCTGTGCCGCGAAATGATCAACCGGTTCGAGGCCCACACCGACGAACAATACGAAGGGCGCATCGGACAGACTGCCTACAAGGACCAGAGCATCAAGCGCTCCACGGACCTGGTGGTCAGCGGCAAACCCCACTGGAAAGACTTCGACCGCGCCCTGTTCCAGTCCATTGCTCTGGCCCTTCGCGAGTTCCGCGAAGCGTTCCCCTACTTCAAGGGACCGTTCAAAGACATGGGCTACGCCATCCAGCGCACACGACCCGGCGAGCACTATCACTGGCATATCGACGGCGGCAGCCACGAGTTCAGCCAGCGCCAGTTGGTTGCGGTCTGGTACCTGAACGACGTACCCGGGCCCGGCGGCGAAACCGAATTCCTGTTCCAGGACGTGCGCATTCGCCCGGAAGAAGGCAAGCTGCTGCTGTTTCCCCCTTTCTGGACCCACGAACATCGCGGTGTCACCCTGCAGGCGGGCGTCAAGTACATCGCAACCACCTGGGTCGTGTTTGCCTGAAACCGGCGGCTGCGCGTCCCACGCTGCGGGAAGAATGCATGTCCACAGGAGCGGGACCAGCGGCGACCGGCCTGCGCATGATCGAACCCTCGGATCCGGTCCAGCTGGAACGGTACTACGAGTTGCGATGGCGGCTGCTGCGCGCTCCGTGGGGTCAGCCGAGAGGCTCAGAGCGAGATGAGCTGGAGGAGCGCGCCGTGCACCTGATGGCGTGCAACCCGGAAGGCGAAGCGGTCGCTGTGGGGCGCCTGCATTTCAACACCGTCACGCAGGCGCAAGTGCGGTACATGGCGGTTGAGCCTAGCTGGCGCGGTCGTGGCGTCGGGCGCCTGCTCCTCCGGGCACTGGAGGAAAATGCCCGACACCGGGGAGCCGATCAGATGGTACTGGATGCAAGGGAAGCCGCGGTTGGCTTCTACGAACACTGCGGTTACCGTGCCATCCGCCCCGCCCACACGCTGTTCGGAACGATCCGGCACTGGCAAATGGAAAAGGCGCTGCAATCCTGCGCCCCCACCGATTCAGTCAGGAGCTGAACATCGATGTCCGAATCCCAGACACTGCTGTCGATCGTCGACCTGGGCGGCTATCCGGACTTCACCCCTCTCTACCGGGGTGCAGGCTTTCGGGTGGAGCGGGTGACATCCATGCGCAAGGCGCTGTCGGTGTTGCCCTCGCTGCGTCCGGACGTAGTGGTTTCGGAATTCGTCTACAGCCCCATGTACAGCATGCGGGTCAGCAACCTGGAATCGCTGTTCGCCGGACTGCAGCGCAATGCTCCCGAAGCGCGGCTTATCGTGTTCTTCGACCGGGAAAACGTGCAGCATCTGGACGGCCTGCGCTCCCAGTTCCCCATCTTCGAGACGCTACCGTTCCCGATATCCGAGAACGACTTGCGGCAGGCGCTGGGCCGCGCCGGCGGTTGAGACGGGATTTCAGGAGGAAGAGGTGATCAGCTCGTGCTCCATCATGTCACCGTCGGTGGCCAGACGCACTTCGGTCACGCCGGCCATGCGGGTCAGAATATAGCCTGCGGCAAGGGCCAGCATCTGCTGGTTTTCGGTGTGCAGGGCCGTCAGCAGCTTGTCCGCAACAATCTGGCAGCGCTGCTCCACGTCAGGCTTTTCCACCCAGGTGCGGCTCATCTGCCAGCCCCGGTCCATGTCCTGGTCCAGCACGCTGAAGAACTCCTCGCCCTCGTCCAGCACCACCTGCGGCACCTGGACCGGATAGGTCTGTCCTTCCAGAATCACGTTGAGTATCATCACGATCGTTCGCTCCCTCAGCTGCTGTGGCCAATGCCGACGGCTGCCCTTCGACGCGCTCAAGCCCCAGGAGACTCTGCGCCATGCTAGTGCACGTGCCCGCGGTGTTGGATCAATCCCAGTTGGCGATGGTCTGGGAACTGCTGTCCGGCGCCCGTTACGACGACGGCAAGGCGTCCGCCGGTCTGGCCGCAAAACGCGTAAAGAACAACCAGGAACTGTCCGTCAGCGATGAGCGCATGACTGCCCTCAACCGCATCGTCATGGGACGTCTGGTTTCCCATCCCGTCTACCTCAATGCAGCGCTGCCCCATCGGGTCGCAGCGCCCTTCTACGCGCGCTACGCCCCCGGCATGTCCTATGGCGACCATGTGGACGACCCCGTGATGGGAAGCGGCGAGCGCTACCGGTCCGACGTCTCGATCACGGTGTTCCTCAGTCCCTTGGAGACTTACGATGGCGGCGAACTGGTGATCCAGACCGCTTTTGGCGAGCGCCGTGTGAAGCTGCCGGCCGGAGACGCGATATTGTATCCGTCATCGAGCGTTCATCGCGTGGCAGAGGTGACGAGGGGCGAGCGACTGGTGGCGGTGACCTGGGTGCAGAGCCTGGTGCGCGACCCGGCCCGCCGGGAATTGCTTTACGACCTCAGCTTGGCCCGGGACAAGCTGCTCGAGAATGCCCCGGAAGCCGACGAGACCCGCCGGGTCCATTCGGCATACGTAAACCTGGTCCGCATGTGGGCGGAAGTCTGAGCCTCCGGCCCACCTGCGGCATCAGGTCGGGACGGGAGATTCAGGCGTGCGAGCCCTTCTCCTCGTGGGCCAGCTCGACGACCTTCATGGCCAGGTCCCGGTACTTCTGGCGAAAGCCATTCAGGGTGTGGTCGGCCGAAGGCGCGTAATAATCGGCCGGATCCAGGCCGTTCGCATGCTCGTACTCGACGAACTGCTTCTGCATCTCCAGCATCTGCTTGATCAGTTCCTGCTTTTCGCTCATCGTCTCGCCTCCTGATACTGACTCTTCAAACGGTGGCTTCTAGCCGTTAGGGTAAAAAGCGCTGTGCGCACTTTAGCCCGCAATCCCGACCTGCGGCCATATCCCCATTGGGCAGTACGAGCTGCCGCTCAGTAACCGCCCTTGCGCATGCTTTCGGGCAGGCCCGCAATACGGCCGGCCTGCTTGCTGGGGTTGCCCGGGAAAAGGTCGAACAGGGTCTTGGAGTTGACCTTCTCGTCCGGCCAGGCTTCCTGCATGTCCTTGACCATGGTCCGGTTGTTGGGCTGATTCGCATTGTTGTTGAAGTACTCGTCCCGCAGGTAGTTGATCAGGTCCCAATGCTTGTCGGTGAGCTCAAGCCCTTCGGCCTGCGCCAGCGCCCGGGCGACCTCTTCACTCCAGTCGTCCTGGTTCACCAGAAAACCCGTTTCCGTGGTCTCGAGGGTCTTGCCTCCTACTTCAAGTGCCATATCTATTTCCCCATTTATTTAATTGATAATTAGAGAAAAATACCGACCTCTTCAGGGGGCCGGCGCCCCGAATTCAGTCCGAGTCATCCAGTGCCTGGATAGGCGCAATGCCCTTGTGGGGCAGGAACAGCCCGCAACCCACCTTGCGACCGCCGCCCAGCCCCTGCTGTTGCAGGAGCACCGCACGTTCCGGCTCCAGCTCAGCCACCATCACGCTGCGGGTTTGCACCCCCTGCACGCCGATGGCCAGGGTGTGCTCCTTGCCGCACAACACCTTGCGGACCGTAATTCCCAGCGCTTTGAGCTCTTCCGCCGTGCGACGGAGAAAGGCCATCTCGTCCTCGCCGTCCTCGACGATCACATAACGGGCGAACAGCGTCGGCAGGTCGCTCAATTTGCGGACCGTCGAGCGCCCGACGGTGAGCGCGTAACCGCCGATGTCGATTTCCCGACCCACCAGTTGCTCCGCATCGCCCACGCGCTCCTTGGGAAGACGCAGCGTCATACGGGTGCGGCGAGACAGGTGGAGCAGCTCGCTGGTGGGGTCCTCGGGGCGGTACCAGCCGTTGCCGGACTCGGCTCCGTGGATAAGGTGCACGCCGGCGAGTTCTTCATCGCCCAACCACGGCAGTGCCGAATGCAGCGCATCCGACAGCGCCTGGGCGTGATCCAGAGGCAGGCAGCGGCAATTCACTGCGAACGCCACGTCCACGATATCGTCGGGCACCACGTAGCGCTCGGTGTTCGCCTCGTCCTCGTCCCAGAAAAGGTTCACTTCCCCATGTCCTCCGATCTAGCGGCCGGCGCTGGAGAACGCCGCCTCCAGGCGGTCCTCCCAATCCGGCGGGGTGTCGGCAAAGGGCGGTTTGACGTCCATTCGGAAATACAGCGCACCGTTGCGGGCTTCCTCGCGCACTGCGCCAAGCAATGCCTCGAAGGAGTTCAACTCGTGGTGCTGCAGCAGAATCTCACTTAGCCATAGCATGATCTATTCACCGGTAGCGGTATTCCGCCACCCGGTATCGGCAACGCGGTCGAAATAGCGGGCACGGAACAACAGTCTGCGGTGCTCCGCGGCATCACCATCGGCGAAGCCGGTACGGTTGTGGAGCACGTTGTTTGAAATTACCCCTTGCCCCGGGCGCAGCCGGTGGCAAATCCGATATGGGGTGTCGGCACCGAGCAGTTCGCCGATCAGCGCAACCGCCGCGCGGGTGTGCCGATCGTCCTTCCAGACGACGTTCCGGCTGCGGGCGGTGTAACGCATCTGCAAGGCACCCGTCGCCGCATCCACCGAAAACACCGGTCCCGCCTGCGCCGGACGGATCTGCACCCCATGCTCGACATTGGCAGGAATGGTCATGGCGTCGGCTTCCATCAGCGCCGCGATGTAGTCCGGATTCCTGTCGCGCAGCAGAATATACATGATTTCATGATCGAAGAATGCATTCTCACCGCCGCGCTGGGAGTCGCGCACGCAGTGCATGAGGATCGCCCGCACGGTCTGCTCCGGGCTGTTGTAGTACCCGTCCGTGTGCCAGTTCAACGGTTTGTTCGAATAGGGGATGTAGCCGGCATGACGGCCGGCGTCCATGGTCTGCAGGGCGGTGATACCGTCGCCGTCGGCGCACAGGTTTGAATCCAGCCGGTGCAGCCCCAGCCCTGCCCCGAGGGCGCGGATCGCCTCCTTGTCCACGGGCGCCGACCCCAGATCGTAGAATGCCAGGTTCGTCCGACGGCACTGGTCTGCGATAGCAGCCAGGGACTCCGGCGACCATGCGCCACCCGCATCCGCGCTCACGGACACCGTGAGGCGCTCGCTGTCGGTCGGATAATGGGCGAGTTTCCACTCCCGCCAGCGCCTGTAGGTCTTGTCGTCGGCCAGGTCGAACGGACCCGCGCCGGTGGCGGGGTCCCTTGCTGTACCGACTTGTACCGCTGATACCATATATATTGTTCTCGCTGAATCGGTCGGGTACCCTGCTGGCCCACCCTCTCGGCCGCGGCCCAGAGCTGTCAAAGAACCGGCACATTCGGGCCCGATAGGGCGGCGGGCCGCGGCGGACCGGTGCCCCGCCAAGCGTGGCGCCAATTATCGACTGTAAGCACCCAATGGTCGGATATCCCTTTTGGGGTAGCCCCTACCCCCCAAAACACCCCATAGGTAGGGTATGCCCTCACCAGCCCGCCCCTTAGACTTCTACGCACTCTGGCGGGGCGCCCAAGACCGTTTTGAGGCGCGAGGCAAGACACGATTTTCCGTTTCACCGTTGCAACGATAACAAGTCAGGGTCCTCGACCCGGCCCCTGAACTAACGATTTGAAACCCGGCGGCTGGCTGGCGGTACCAACCGCACTCACCGGCACCTCGAAAAGGAAAGGAGACAGCCATGGCAAAGAAGATCCATGAGACTCCAATGCTCGACGTCCTCGAAGACGGCCCCTGGCCCAGCTTCATCTCGGGCATCAAGCGGTTGCGTGACCAGCACCCTGACGATCGTATCCAGGGCATGGCCAACGACCTGCTCGGGCAGCTCGAACATTCCTATGAGACCCGCAAGGGCTACTGGAAGGGCGGCACGGTCAGCGTATTCGGTTATGGTGGCGGCATCATTCCGCGCTTCTCGGAAGTGGGCAAGGCCTTCCAGGAATCCAAGGAATTCCACACCCTGCGCGTCCAGCCGCCTGCCGGCAACTTCTACACCACCGACATGCTGCGCCAGCTGGCCGATAGCTGGGAGAAGTGGGGTTCGGGCCTGGTGACCTTCCACGGTCAGACCGGCAACATCATGTTCATCGGTACCACCACCGAGAACACCCAGCACTTCTTCGATGAGATCAACGACTACGGTTGGGATCTCGGCGGCGCCGGCCCCTGTGTCCGCACCGGCATGTCCTGCGTAGGTGCCGCCCGCTGCGAGCAGTCCTGCTGCAGCGAGCATTCGATTCACCGCACCCTGCTGAACCGCTTCACCGACGACGTACACCGCCCCGCCCTTCCTTATAAGTTCAAGTTCAAAGTCTCCGGTTGCCCCAACGATTGTCAGAACGCCATCGAGCGCTCCGACTTCGCCATCATCGGCACCTGGCGCGACGACATGAAGGTGGACCAGGAAGAGGTCAAGGCCTACGTCGAGTTGAAGGGTCGCGAGTTCGTCATGGACAACGTCATCAGCCGCTGCCCCACCAACGCGCTGGCGCTGAACGATGACAACACCCTGAACGTCAACAACCGCAACTGCGTGCGCTGCATGCACTGCCTGAACGTCATGTCCAAGGCCCTTTCTCCGGGCGACGACAAGGGCGTGACCATCCTGATCGGCGGCAAGCGCACCCTGAAGATCGGCGACCTGATGGGTACGGTGGTCGTTCCCTTCATGAAGATGGAGACCGAAGAGGATTACCAGCGCATCACCGAGCTCGGCGAAAACATCATCGACTTCTGGGCCGAAAACGGTCTGGAGCACGAGCGTTGCGGTGAGATGATCGAGCGTATCGGTCTGGTGAACTTCCTCGAAGGCATCGGCGTGGACGTGGATCCGCACATGATCTCCCATCCCCGTCAAAGCTCCTACATCCGCACCGACGGGTGGGATGCCGAAGCCGAAAAGTGGTTCCAGCGCAAGCTGGAAGAGAAGCAGGCGGCCGGGGGCTGAGCCCCCGCCGCAGTACCACTGACGAGATAACGGTTCTCAAATAATTTCAGGAGAAAGTCATGGCACAGGCGCAGATGCGGCAGCCTATCGAATCCGGATGCCCGGACGGATTCCAGTACATGCATCCGGTGATGCGTAAGAACTACGGACTGTGGAAGTACCACGAGCATCCCCGTCCCGGCGTGCTTCTGCACGTAGCCCACAGCGGCGACGAGATCTGGACCGTCAAGGCCGGCACCCAGCGTATCCTTGATGTCTTCACCCTGCGCAAGCTCTGCGAGATCGGCGACCAGTACGCTGACGGCTACGTCCGTTTCACCATCCGCAGCAACATCGAGTACATGGTCACCGACCGCACCAAGGTCGAGCCTCTGATCAATGCGCTGGAAGATGCCGGTTTCGTGGTCGGCGGCACCAAGAACTCCGTCACCATGATCTCTCACACCCAGGGCTGGCTGCACTGTGACATCCCGGGCACCGATGCCTCCGGCGTCGTGAAGTCCATGATGGACGAGTTGATCGACGAATTCCGTAACTGCGACATGCCCAACCGTGTGCATATCACCACTTCCTGCTGCCAGATCAACTGCGGCGGCCAGGGCGATATCGCCATCAACGTGCAGCACACCAAGCCGCCGAAGATCAACCACGATCTGGTCGCCAACGTGTGCGAGCGCCCGTCGGTTGTGGCCCGCTGCCCGGTGGCTGCCATTCGCCCGGCACTGGTGAACGGCAAACCCTCCCTGGAAGTGGACGAGAAGAAATGCATCTGCTGCGGTGCGTGCTATCCGCCCTGCCCGCCCATGCAGATCAACGATGCCGAGCACACCAAGCTCGCCATCTGGGTCGGCGGCAACCACTCCAATGCCCGTGGCAAGCCCACCTTCCAGAAGCTGGTCGCTGCAGGCATCCCCAACAACCCGCCCCGCTGGCCCGAGGCGACTGCGATCGTCAAGCGCATCCTCAAGGCCTACAAGGAAGACGGCAAGGATTGGGAGCGTATCAATGAGTGGGTGGAGCGCATCGGCTGGCCGCGTTTCTTCGAGCTCACCGATCTGCCGTTCACCAAGTACCACGTGGACAACTGGCGCGGTGCGCGCAACAGCCTGAATGCGTCTACGCATATCCGGTTCTGATAAGACAATAATTAGGCAGGAGAGAGCACCGATATGAAGTTCGGAATATTGGTGAACGAAGGGCCGTACCAGCATCAAGCCGCCGATTCCGCGCTGCAGTTCACCAAGGCAGCGCTGGCGAAAGGACACGAGATATTCCGCGTGTTCTTCTACCACGACGGCGTGAACAACGGCACCCGCTTCGGGGTTCCGCCCCAGGACGATCGCAACATCACGCAACAGTGGTCGGACCTGGCGGCTGAGCACCAACTCGATCTCGTGGTCTGCATTGCCGCGGCCCAGCGCCGCGGCATCCTGGATGAAAACGAGGCGAAGCGCCACGGCAAAGACGGTAACAACCTGGCGCCCGGCTTCCGTATATCCGGTCTCGGACAGCTCATCGAGGCCGGCATCCAGGCGGATCGCATGATCGTCTTTGGTGATTGAGGAGGAACCCAGCGATGGCAGAACCGTGGGAAGACGAAGAACAGGGCCCTGTGCGAAAGTTCATGTACGTGAACCGTCGCGCGCCCTATGGAACGATCTACGCGCTTGAGTCGCTGGAAGTGGTGTTGATTGCCGCCGCCTTCGAGCAGGACGTAAGTCTGGTTTTTCTGGATGACGGCGTCTTTCAGCTAAAGAAGGGTCAGGACACCGCAGCGATCGGCGTGAAGAACTTCTCCCCCACCTACCGCGCACTCGAAGGTTACGACGTGGAAAAGCTCTACGTCGAGCAGGAGTCCTTGGAGGCACGCGGTCTCACCGCCGATGATCTGGTGGTGCCTGTGCAGGTGGTGAACCAAAAGGAACTCGGCGACCTGATGGCCGAGCAGGACGTGTTGCTGAGTTTCTGAGGGAAACACGAGAATGACTATGCTTCATACGGTAAACAAATCACCCTTTGAGCGACGCACGCTGGATTCGTGTCTGCGCCATGCCCAACCCGACAGCGCCGTGCTGCTGATCGAGGACGGCGTGTATGGCGCCTTTGATGGCACCGCCATCACCGGCAAAGTGAAAGACGCGATCGGCAATTTCAAGATGTATGTTCTCGGCCCCGACGTACGGGCCCGCGGTATGGACGAAAGCCATGTGCTCGACGGCATCACCGTCGTCGACTACGAGGGCTTCGTGGATCTGGTGGCGGAGCACGACAAGGTGCAGGCCTGGCTCTGACACAGAGCGTCTGAGACAGGAAAACACAGAGGAGAAGGTATCATGAGTATTGAAGTGAACGGCAAGAGCTACGAAACGGACGAAGAAGGCTACCTGGCCAATCTGGGTGAGTGGACCCCGGAAGTCGGCGAAGAGATGGCCAAGGCCGATGATTGCGAGCTGAGCGAAAACCACTGGGAAGTGATCAACTTCCTCCGCGAGTACTACGAGGAATACCAGATTGCCCCGGCCGTTCGCGTGCTGACCAAGGCCATCGGCAAGAAGCTCGGTCCCGACAAGGGCAACAGCAAGTACCTGTACGAGCTGTTTCCGTACGGCCCGGCGAAGCAGGCCTGCAAGTACGCGGGTCTTCCGAAGCCGACCGGCTGCGTCTGACCTGCGGTCCCAGGGGGGCTCTGCCCCCCTCATTTTAGTATTCACGTGGAGGTCCCGGTGTCCGTTATCACAATCGTGTATACCGTGCTGATGTACACGGCCACGCTCATTCTGGTGGGCGGACTGGCGTATCGGATAAACAAATACGCACGTACACCGGCTCCACTGAAGATTCCCACGACACCCGCGCCGACCACCACCAGCGGTGTGGTGATGCGCATGGGTCGCGAAGTGGTGTTCTTCCAGAGCCTCTTCAAGTCCAGCAAATGGACTTGGCTGTTCGGTTGGATCTTCCACTTTTCGCTGCTGCTGGAACTGTTGCGTCATCTCCGTTATGTGCTCAACCCCCTGCCGACCTGGGTCGTGTTGATCCAGCCGTTCGGAAAGTACGCAGCATTTGGCATGATCTTCGGTTTGGCGGGACTTTGGGCGCGTCGTGTGTTCGTCGACCGCGTGCGCTATATCTCTGCTCCGTCCGACCATCTCATGCTGGCCCTGCTGATTGCCATCGCGCTCAGCGGCCTGACCATGACCTACGTGGTTCATACAGACATTATTTCGCTGAAGGAATTCATTCTCGGGCTGATTTACTTTGACTGGCAGCCGCTGCCCCCGGACCCTGCTCTGCTCATACATCTGGGGCTGGTTGCCGCGCTTATGATCGTGTTTCCGATCAGCAAGCTGCTGCATGCGCCCGGCGTGTTCTTCAGCCCCACCCGCAACCAGGTGGACAATCCGCGCGAGCGGCGCCACCTGGCACCCTGGGCGGCACAACTGGAAACCAACGAGCGCTCCTGATACCCCTGCGCTGAGGTAGCTCAAGTGGCAAAAGCAAACTTCGAGACACCACAAATAAAAGAATATCCGGTTATCCCGCTGATCCACGAAGGCGTGATGGCCCACAGCAAGCCATTTACCGCCAAGGCGGAGTTTCAGGCTGACTTGGGCTTTCCGGGGGAACTGCCGGACAATTGGCAGGAAATCGCCATCAATAAGATGGGCGAACTGCTTGGCAAGTACCGCTCCCTGCAGGTGTATCTGGATTCCTGCGTCAAATGCGGGGCCTGCACGGACAAATGCCACTATTTTCTCGGCACCACCGACCCGAAGAACATGCCGGTGGCACGCCAGGACCTGCTGCGCAAGGTCTACCGACGCTACTTCACCTTCGCCGGCAAGTACTTCCCCAAGCTGGTGGGCGCGGTCGACCTCACCAAGGACGTGCTGGACGACTGGTACAGCTACTACCATCAGTGCTCCCAATGCCGCCGCTGCTCCGTCTACTGCCCGTACGGCATCGATACCGCCGAGATTTCCATGGCCGCCCGGGAAATCATGGACGCCGTCAGTATCGGCCAGAAGTACTGCAACGAAATCATCGGTAAGGTCTTCAAGATCGGCAACAACCTCGGGCTGCCCAAGCCGGCTCTGGCGGACACGCTGGAGGGTCTGGAGGAAGACGTCAAAGAAGACACCGGGGTGGACGTGCGCTATCCGCTCGACGAAAAAGGGGCGGAAATACTGTTGATCACGCCATCCGCCGATTTCTTCGCCGAGCCCCACGTGGACGGCCTGATCGGCTACGGCAAGGTGTTCCACCAGGCGGGCGTGAGCTGGACCCTGAGTTCCTATGCCTCGGAAGCGGCCAACTTCGGCATGTTCATCGGCAGCTACGAGAACATGCGCAAAGTCGCCCTGCGCATCCGTGAAGCGGCCCTCGATCTTGGCGTCAAACGCATCATCTTCGGCGAATGCGGCCACGCCTGGCGCGTCGCGTACAGCTTCCTGAACACCCTTGCGGGTCCGTTCGATTTTCTGGATCCCCGTTATCCGGTGCCCCAGCATATCTGTGAGTTCACCTACGACCTGATCCAGCGCGGCGCACTGACGCTGGACAAGTCCGGCAACGACCATCGGCGCCTGACCTATCACGATTCGTGCAACGTGGCGCGTGCTTCGCGCATGGGCGACAAGCCCGGCGGGCAGTTCGAAATTCCCCGCGCGATCATCCGGGCCTGCTGCAACCATTTCTATGACATGCCGCAGGACACCGTCCGCGAGGCCACCTTCTGCTGCGGCGGCGGCGGCGGTCTGCTGACCGACGACCTGATGGAGGTACGCGTCAAAGGCGCTCTCCCGCGTATGGAAGCGTTGAAGTCGGTGGTCGAGGAGCACGGCGTGACGCACATGGCGGCCATTTGCGCCATCTGCAAGAGCCAGTTCTCCAAGGTAATGCCCTACTACGGCTTTTCAATGGATCAGATTGTCAGCGTCCATCAGTTGGTCAGCGACGCAATCGTTCTTGGCGACAAACAATGACACAAGGTGCGAAGGCCTGATTCGGGCCCTCCGGACTTAGCGCACAGGAGAAAAGGCATGGCGACTTCCCGCGACGAGATGCAGGAACAGAAGCTGACGTTCCGGCGGTTCAAGGACGGTGACAATGAGCGCCGTAACTGGCAGGAGGCGATTTTCGAGGGGGATCACTCCCACAAGTGCCCCACCTACGTGCATCGCACACCGCCGTGCCAGGGCAGCTGCCCGGCGGGCGAGGACATTCGCGGCTGGCTGGATATCGTGCGCGGCATCGAAAAGCCCGCCGGCGATATGACCATGCAGGAATACGCATTCCGTCGTTCCACGGATGCCAACCCCTTCCCGTCCATCATGGGCCGGGTCTGCCCCGCACCCTGCGAAGCCGGCTGCAACCGCAATCAGGTCGAGGACCATGTGGGCATCAATGCGGTGGAGCAGTACATCGGTGATACCGCGCTGGCACAGAAGTTCACCTTCGACGCCCCGCCCGCCGACACCGGCAAGAAGGTCGCCGTCATCGGCGGCGGCCCCGCCGGCCTGGCCGCCGCTTATCAGCTGCGCCGCCGCGGCCATGCCTGCACGCTGTTCGACGAACGCGAGGAGCTGGGCGGCATGATGCGCTACGGCATCCCCGGCTACCGTACGCCGCGCGACGTCCTGGACGGCGAAATCAAGCGCATCCTGGACATGGGCGTGGAAGTGCGCACCAACACCCGCGTGGGCCGCGATGTTCCAATGGAGCAGATGGACAAGGACTTTGACGCCGTGTTGTGGGCGGTGGGCACCCACGTGGGCCGCCCCCTGCCGGTATCGGGCGCCGATGCGCCGAACTGCCTCACCGGTGTGGACTTCCTGCGCGCCTTCAACGAAGGTCGCTTGAAGCTGGTCTCCGAGAAGATCATCGTGGTGGGCGGCGGCGACACCTCCATCGACGTGGCTTCCGTCGCCCGTCGTCTGGGTCACATCACCGCCATTCGCGAACAGGATCGTCCGGAGAGCATCGTGCTGGGTCACACCGCCCAGGACGTGGCCTCCTCCGCCGTACGCGAGGGCGCGACCGTCACCCTCACCTCTCTGTTCCCGGTGGAGAACATGACCGCCGCCGAGCACGAAGTGAACGACGCCAAGCGCGAGGGCGTGGACATCCGCGGCAGCGTGATGCCCCTGGAAATCCTGCTGGACGATTCCGGCCGGGCCCGCGGAATGCGCCTGTGCGAGTGCAAGATGGTCAACAACCAGCCGGAGGCCATCGAAGGCACCGAATTCGAGCTGGAAGCCGATCTGATCGTCGCCGCCATCGGCCAGTCCGGCGATCTGACCGGCCTGGAGGCCCTGGACAACGGCCGCGGCTTCATCAATGCCGACCAGAACTTCCAGGTCACCGGCCGCGAAGGCCATTTCGTGGCGGGCGACGTGGTGCGCCCCCACCTGCTGACCACGGCCATCGGTCAGGCCTCCGTGGCCGCCGAGAGCATCGACCACTTCCTGATGGGCGCCCCCCTCGGCAAGCGTCCCAAGGTGGACAAGCATCACTTCAACCTGCTGCAGAAGCTGCGCGAAACCGGCCTGGAGCCCAAGGAATACAGCCACGAACAGACCCGTGGCACGTCCGACGCGGACTTCGCCATCCACAACTACGAAGACCGCTCCAAGCAGGAGATCATCCCGTCCACCAAGATGTTCCTGGGGCATTTCGAATACGAAGACCGCTACAAGCGCGACGAAGTGCATATTTCCGACAGCGAGGTGCTGGGCAATTTTCAGGAGCGCATCATCGGCCTGGACGAGGAAAAGGCGGTTGCCGAAGCCAAGCGCTGCATGAGCTGCGGTATGTGCTTCGAGTGCGACAACTGCGTGATCTACTGCCCGCAGGATGCGGTGTTCCGGGTCAAGAAGGACAAGCGCACCACCGGCCGCTACGTCGATACCGACTACGCAAAGTGCATTGGTTGTCACATCTGCTCCGATGTGTGCCCCACCGGCTACATCGACATGGCTCTCGGGGAGTAAACAGGTCTCACCATGACTGCGAGCTGGAAATCTCTATACCGGACCCTGCTCATTCTGGCAGGGCTTGCGCTGACGGCACTCTCCGGTGCCGCCAGCGCCGGTGCGCCGCTGGGTCCGGTCATACCGCCGGCCCAGCGCGACTACTCCAAGACCCAGCGCTGCGTGCGGCCGGTCGAGGACATGCGGAAGAATCACTTTAAGTACCTTCTGCATCACCGCGACCAGGTCGTCCATGAGGGCATACGCACACCGCAGTTCAATCTCCAGGACTGCATCAACTGTCATGCGACGCGCAAGCCCGACGGCCAGGCCATTCGCATCGACAGCCCCGGCCAGTTCTGCTTCAACTGCCACAAGTACGCCGGCGTGCAGATCGACTGTTTCGAATGTCACTCCGACCTGCCGTCCACCCCGGACAGCCATTTCCATAAGCTGGGCGGTGACTACGGTCCTCATCACATCCGCTACAGCCGGAACGACCTCGTCTCTCCCACGACCCTGGAAGCCCTGGCGAGCAAAGGAGCCAAGAAATGAGCGGTAGCACAACGGATCAGGACACTGATACCTCGCGCCGCCGTTTCCTGGGGACGGTGGCTGGCGGTGTCGCCGCCCTGACGGTGGCGCCCGGCGTCCTGCTGGTGCGCACTGCCGAGGCCAAACCCAACTCCCAGCCTGTGTCCAGTGCCGTGCGCTGGGGGCTGCTGGTCGACACCGACAAGTGCTCCAAGGGCTGCGATGCGTGCGTCAGCGCCTGCGACAAGGAACATGGTCTGTACAAGACAGGCCCTGCCGAAGACCAGGCCCAGTGGATACGCAAGGTGGAGGTAAAGAATCCGAACACCGGGTATGCGTTCTCGTTGCCCGTGATGTGCCAGCATTGCGAGCATCCTCCGTGCGTGGACGTTTGTCCTACGGGCGCCTCCTTCCGCCGTGCCGACGGCATCGTGCTCGTTGACCGGCATATCTGCATCGGTTGCCGTTACTGCATGATGGCCTGCCCGTACAAAGCACGCTCGTTCGTGGCCGAGAACCTGCATAATCAGGTCCCGGACAGCCCGCGAGGCAAGGGCACGGTGGGCGGCTGCAACATGTGCGTACATCGTGTGGACGAGAACGAGAATCCCGCCTGTGTCGACGCCTGCGATGCCGATGGTCACAAGGCGCTGATTTTCGGCGACCTCAAGGATCCCAACAGCGAGATATCCCAGCAACTCGCCAAGTACAAGACCACGCAGATTCGCGAAGACCTGGACCTTGATCCGGGTGTGTACTACCGCGGCATCTAGGCTGCTCGTAGCTGCCGACCAAAACCGACTGGAAGACCATGAAACCGAAGATTCACTACCGGGAAATCGAAGGACATTCAGCGGCGTACTGGATCATGGTGGCCGTATTCGGCGCATTGGTGGTCGCCGGAATGCTCTCCAGCTACTACATGGAACACAACGGTCACTGGGTGACCGGCATGACCAACCAGATCGTCTGGGGCATGCCCCACGTGTTCGCGGTGTTCCTTATCGTGGCAGCGTCCGGCGCGCTGAATGTGGCGTCCATCGGCTCGGTGTTCGGCAAGACGGCCTACAAGCCGCTCGCCCCCCTGTCCGGTCTTCTCGCCATTGCTCTGCTGCTGGGCGGTCTCACTGTGCTGGTCCTGGACCTGGGGCGCCCCGATCGCCTCATCATTGCCATGACCCACTACAACTTCAAATCCATCTTTGCCTGGAACATCTTCCTGTACACAGGCTTCATGGGCGTGGTCGCGGTCTACCTGTGGATGCTCATGGAACGGCGCATGAACCGGTTCAGCAGGCCCGCAGGCATGGTCGCCTTCGTCTGGCGCATCATCCTCACCACCGGCACCGGCTCCATCTTCGGCTTTCTCATTGCCCGGGAAGCCTATGACTTCGCGCTGCTGGCGCCCATGTTCGTAATCATGTCGTTCTCCTTCGGGCTGGCCATCTTTCTGCTGGTGTTGATGGCTGCCTATCGCTGGACCGGGCGTCCGCTGGGCGACGGCGTCGTGATGCGTTTGAAGAATCTGCTCGGCGTGTTCATCGCGGCCGTCCTTTACTTCGTCCTGGTGTATCACATCACCAAGCTCTACATGACTGCCCACCACGGCATCGAACGCTTCATCCTGCTGGATGGTGGCATCTACACCGCACTGTTCTGGGGCGTGCAGATCGTACTCGGCAGCCTGGTTCCCCTGGCACTGCTGTACCATCCCCGCCTAGGCAAATCCCGCACCGTGGTGGGAACCGCGGCCGTGCTGGTGATCATCGGCGGATTGGCCCAAGTGTACGTGCTGATCATCGGTGGCCAGGCCTATCCGCTGCAACTGTTCCCGGGCATGGAGGTCTCCAGCTCGTTCTACGACGGTATCGTCAACAGCTATACCCCCAGCTTCCCCGAGATCGTACTGGGTATCAGCGGGATGGCGCTCGCCATGGCAATCGTTTCCATCGGCATCAAGGTACTGCGCTTTCTCCCCGAGTCCCTTGAGGACAGCCTGGTGGATCCCCATCATCCTCTGGAAGTCCTGGCATCCGACGATGCCGCACCCGAGCCTGTCGAAAGCTGAAACCGGGGCGGACGGTCGCGCCGCCAGGCGCGATCTGCCCCGGGTTTGCACCGGCCCGGCCATCCGCCATGAACCGCCTGCTGCTGTCCGCCGCTCATAAATCGTCCGGGAAGACGACCGTCACCCTGGGGTTGTGTGCCGCTTGGGCGGCCGGCGGCCTGAAAGTCCAGGCATTCAAGAAGGGACCCGACTACATCGACCCGATGTGGCTCTCCCGGGCCGCCCGACGACCCTGCCACAACCTGGATTTCTACACCATGGGCCGGTCCGAGATCCTTGCAACGGTCGGCCGTTTCGGCGCGGACTCCGACATCGCCCTGGTGGAAGGCAACAAGGGCCTCTACGACGGCCTGGACCTGGACGGCAGCAACAGCAACGCCGCTCTCGCCAAACTGCTGCAGGCACCCGTGGTGCTGGTACTCGACGCCCGCGGCATGACCCGGGGCATCGCTCCCCTCATTCTCGGTTATCAGGCATTCGACCCGGACGTCCGGATAGCCGGCGTCATCCTCAATCAACTCGGCGGGCGCCGGCACGAAAGCAAACTGCGTGCGGTCATCGAGCACTATACCGATGTCCCCGTGGTCGGGGCCGTCCATCGCGACCCGGAATTGCAGATTGTCGAACGCCACCTCGGGCTGATCCCGGAAAACGAAGCCGAAGCCGCGCTGGCCATGGTCGACCGCATCGGGCGCCGCATCGCGTCCCAGGTGGACCTTGAGCGGCTGCTGGAGCTGGCCCGCAGCGCGCCTCCGCTAGAGGAGCACGCGCCCCTGCCGATCGAGTCGGCTCCGGACCAGCCGCCTGTGCGTATCGGCGTAGCCCGGGACGCCGCCTTCGGGTTCTATTACCCGGGCGATCTGATGGCCCTGGAGCGCGCCGGTGCGCAGATCGTGCCCATCGACATGCTGGCAGCCGACGCTCTGCCGGATATCGACGGACTTTTCATCGGCGGCGGGTTTCCCGAGACCAAGATGGCGGAACTGGAAGCGAACGCCGCCTTGCGCGCTCAGATCAAATCCGCCATCGACAACGGCCTGCCCGTCTACGCCGAATGCGGCGGCCTGATGTACCTGTGCCGGACTCTGTCCTGGGGCGATCGGCAATGCCGGATGGTGGGTGCGATTGCCGCCGATGCGGTCATGTGCGAGCGCCCTCAGGGCCGCGGCTATGTGCAGCTCGAGGAGACCGGAGAGAGCCCGTGGGCCGCTGCCGAACAGGAGCGCATCGCTGCCCACGAGTTCCACTATTCACGCCTGGAAAATCTGCCTCCGGATACCCGCTTCGCGTATCGCGTCGTGCGCGGAACCGGCGTGGACGGCAGCCACGACGGTATCGTGTACAGAAACCTGCTCGCCTGTTACGCTCATATGAGAGACGTACAGAACAACCATTGGGCCGCGCGATTCGTACAATTCGTGCGCCGCTGCGTGCAGAACGCCAGTGACGCGCCGGCGGATATCGAACCGCCGCCGGACCCCTCTTCCAACCAACGCCAGTACGGAGTCGTCAACCCATCATGATTACTGTTACCGCCGCAGCCGCCGCCCAGATCCGCACCGCAGCCAAACAGGGCCACGCGGAAGGACTGGCCCTGCGTATCGCCGCCAAGCGTGCCGCGGACGGGCGCATCGAATACGGCATGGGCTTCGACGACACCGGCCGTGAAGATGACCTGCAATTCGATTCCGAAGGCGTTCAACTGGTCGTCGCCCCCATGAGCCTGGAACTGCTTTCGGGCACCGTGATCGACTATGTGGAGCTGAACCCCGGCGAATTCCAGTTCATTTTCATGAACCCGAACGATCCCGATTATGTTCCGCCCCAGGGGGACTCTACCCCTCACTGACCGATGCCATGAGCCCGCAGCGTAAATCCGAGCATTTCGACCTGGTGGTGGTCGGAAGCGGCCCCGGGGGTTACAAGGCCGCAATCAGCGCTGCGCACATGGGCAGGCGCGTGGCGCTGGTGGAAAAAGGGCTCGAAGGCGGCACCTGCCTGAATCACGGCTGTATCCCCAAAAAGACATTGCTCTATATGGCCGGGCTCATCGAGGACGTCAACGCCCTCAACGGCCGCGGCATTCTGGGCTCTATCAAAGGGGACTTCTACGCCGCCCTGGCTCACAAGGAACAGGTGATCGCCAATATCCGGGACAACTTCCCCGTCTGGCTCAAACGACTCGGGGTGCGGGTCTACAAGGGAAGGGCCCGGCTGGCCGGGCCTCGCGCACTGACCGTCAACACCTCCTGCGGCAAGCGACTTTCCCTGCAAGCCGACCGGATCATCCTCGCCACCGGCTCCGAGGCCGCCCCTTTCGCCGGCTGCCCGACCGACGGCGAGCGTGTCATCAATTCCAGGGATTTCATGCTGAACCTGCGTGCCATTCCGCGCTCGGTCTTGTGTGTGGGCGGCGGCGCGATCGGCGTCGAGCTGGCCTTCCTCATGCACCAGTTCGGAGCCCGCGTCACCATTGTCGAACGGGGCGCCCGCCTGCTGGACAAGCCCTGTATCCCCGAGCGGGCCAGCAATACGCTGGAGCGCAAGTTCCGCCGCATCGGGGTCGAGGTGCGCAAGAACATCACGGTCAGGTCGCGGGAAGTCCATGGCGGCAGCGTGCTGGTGCACTTCACGGACGGCTCCTCCGAAACCTTCGAACAGGTGTTGGTCGCGGTGGGCAGACGTCCGCGTATACGGGATCTGGGACTGGAGCAGGCCGGTATCGAGGTCGATGCTCGGGGCTTCATCGTCACCAACGAGTATCTCCAGACGACGGCGCCGGAAATCTATGCGGTCGGCGACGTCAAGTTCGGGCCCATGACCGCCAACGCCGCCCTGCACGACGCGAAGATTGCCGCCACCAACGCCGTTTCCGGCAACCAGCTGCGGGCCAACTACAACCGGGTTCCGATCGTCATCGACTCGGCTCTGGAGATCGCCGCTGTCGGATTGACCGAGCTGCGGGCCGAAGACGCCGGCTTCGAACCCGATACCGCCCGTGCCAATTTCAGCGGCTCCCCCAAGTCCCGCGGACGTCACGACACCGAAGGGTTCATCGAGGTGGTCCACGACGAGGAAACCGGCCAGATGCTCGGCGGCTGCATTGTCGGCCCGGAGGCAGGCGAGCAGATCCACATGTTGACGGCGGCCTGTCAGTCACCCAAAGGTCTTTGGTTCCTAAAGGAAATCAGCTACAGCCACCCGTCCTGGTGCGAGGAGCTGGAGAACGCCATCGATCCCTACATGGCTTCATTCATTCAGTCCGAAAAATCCATATTCCGGCCTGGTATTTACGCCATGCCCTGAGGCCGGCGGACCAAAAAGCTCGCACCTCATACTCTCAGTCCATATAATACTAACGGTTACAGTTATATTAAGATTCAAGATCAGGCGCAGCGTGTGGTCTGATTTGCCCAAGGGGGTCCGCCCATTGGCCACCAAAGCACGGTCGCAAGCCGGTACGAGGGGTCGGGGCCTCAGTATGTGGATGGTCCCTCCAGCGTCCGGCTGGCGTCGCAAAGCCCGTAGCGGTACCAACCGACTGATACTTGCCCTGCTGGGCGGCGTCGCCCTGTTCTTCCTGCTGTCCATCGCCGCCGCCTGGCTGGCCGATCCCTTCGCCGAGTCCGCATGGCCGCTGATCCTGCAAGGGATATTGCTGGTGGGCGCCTGCGCCCTGCTCGTCACCGCGGCTCGTCTGATCAACCGGGATCTGCTGCTGCCCCTGACCCATCTGCGAAACTGGGCCCTGCGCATGCGCGGCGGAAATCTCACCGCCCGTATCCCTCTGCCTGTGCGCGGCGAGTTCGTGGAGTTGGTGCAGGACATCAACGACCTGGGGGATTCGGTTTACTCCCTGTCCCACGACATGCAAGCCATGGTCCGCAAGGAAATGAACCGGGCCGAACAGAAGAACCGCTCCTTGCAGATCCTCTACGATGTCGCTGCCAGCATGAACGTGTCCCGCGACCTGGACGATCTTCTGACCCGCTTTCTGCACAGTCTCAAGGACGTGGTGAACGCCCGCGGGGCCGCCGTGCGGCTGCTGAACGACGACGGCCAGATGCATCTGCTGATGAGCATCGGACTGACCAGCGAAGCCGCCGAGCGCGAGCAGGTTCTGCCCAGCCAGCAATGCATGTGCGGACGGGCGGCTCAGGACGGTACGGTCCACTTCAAGGAAAATCTGCAGGAATGCGAGAAGCTGGCCGGCGCCCGTTTTTTCGACGAGGGCGATGTCGGCTTGATCGCGGTGCCGCTGCAGTATCGCGGACGCACCCTGGGGATCTACAACCTGTTCGTCGACCGGGAACAGATGCCCCAGGACGAGGACATGATCGACCTGCTCACCAGCGTCGGCCGACACCTGGGCATGGCCATTGAGAAGGCGCGCATGGACGAGGAAGCCCAGCGCATCACGGTGATGGAGGAACGGACCCGACTGGCCCACGAGCTGCACGATTCCCTGGCCCAGTCCCTGGCCAGCCTGCGCTTCCAGGTGCGCGTCCTGGACGAGACCCTGCATCGCAACGAGGAAGCGGCCCTGTGGCAGGAACTGGAGCAGATTGAAAACAGCCTGGATGAAGCCAACAAGGAGCTGCGCACCCTGATCGAGCATTTCCGGGCGCCTGCCGGCCCCCATGGCCTGGTGCCGGCGGTCGAGCAGCTGGTGGAACGGTTCCGCAGCGACAGTTCCATACAGATATTCCTGCAAAAGGATTGGCGCAACGAGCAGCTGCCCGAAGGGATGCAGATGGAGATGATCCGCATCATCCAGGAAGCGCTGTGCAACGTGCGCAAACACAGCAAGGCCCACACGGTACGGGTGATGATGCGCAACGACGCCCAAGGCCGCTGTTCGGTACTGATCGAGGACGATGGCACCGGCATCGTCAAAAGGCCCCGCAAGAGCGCCGCCGGCGAGCATATCGGTCTGTCGATCATGGAGGAGCGGGCCAAACGAATGGGAGGCGAGCTTCGTATCGAAAGCGAACCGGGAGAGGGAACCCGTGTCATGCTGACCTTCCAAATCCCCCCTGCACCCGCGAACAATGGAGTGAGCGCGCTACAGCGAATGACCTCCAACGGATGACGTTATGAGCCTCCGTGTTCTGTTGATCGATGATCACACACTGTTCCGGGTCGGTCTTCTGGGCCTGCTGGAACACCGCGGTATCCAGGTTGTGGCGGCCGTCGGCGACGGCGCCGAAGGCTTGCGCCTCGCTCAGGAACTGAAGCCCGACGTAATTCTGCTCGACATGCGCCTGCCCGGCATGAACGGCATCGACGTGCTGCGCCAACTGCGCAGCACCGGCCTGACCATGCCTGTGGTCATGCTCACCACCAGCAGCAACGAGCAGGATCTGGTGGAATCCCTGCGCAGCGGCGCCCAAGGCTATCTGATCAAGGACACGGAGCCGGACGAACTGGTCGTGGCCCTGCGGGACATCATGGCCGGAAAGACGGTTGTCGCCCGCAATCTCGCCCCGGTACTGGTCAAGATCGTCCAGCGCGACGGTGCCGTTGCGGCGGAAAGCTCCGATCCCTTTTCGGACCTCACGCCCCGGGAAAGCGAGATCCTCGGTCTGTTGGCCGAGGGTCAGAGCAACAAGATGATCGCCCGCAATCTGGGTATTTCCGACGGCACCGTCAAACTGCACGTTAAATCGATCCTGCGCAAACTCGGCGTGCATTCGCGGGTGGAAGCCGCGGTTATCGCCGTGGAACAGGGCCTGCATTCCAATCGCGCTTCAGCCCTTCGGAGCGCAGATTGAGCGAACTGGAGCGCGCCAAACGCTACACGGATCTGATCGCCGACTGTCAGGCCCAGGTCCGTGAACTGATGCCCTGGGAGGTCGAGGAGTTTCTCGCCGGCAGTCCGGACGCCCTGCTGGTGGACGTCCGCGAGCCCTACGAATACCAGGCCATGCATATCGAGGGGGCCCTGAGCGTGCCCCGTGGCATTCTCGAGTCGGCCTGTGACTACGGCTATGAGGAGACCGTCCCGGCACTGGCGGCCGGCCGCGAGCGTGACATCGTCGTCATCTGCCGCTCGGGCTACCGCAGTGTGCTGGCCGCCTACACCATGCACCTGATGGGATTCCGCTCCACCTGCTCCCTGAAAACAGGGCTGCGGGGCTGGAACGACTACGAATTGCCGCTGGTGGACAGCGCGGGCCGGCCGGTGGACATGGAAGCCGCCGACGAGTACTTCACTTCACGGGTCCGCCCCGACCAACTTCCGCCTAAGGCCGGCTAGACCTCCGACTGCCAAGCATGGCCAACCGCTGTATGCTCACCGGTAGCCCCCACCCGTCGGCAGGGCTGTTCAGACGTAGGACTTGTGGTCCCGGCGGCGTCGTCCGGCCTGTTGAACCACTACACCATGAATATCTTCCATCCCATTGATTTCATAGGATTCATGGCCGGGGTTCAGCGGTCTGAGGAAGTACCGGTCGGCCTCAATGGCCAACTGCCGGAAGACATATTCGTCGTTGTGCTTCGCAACCACATAGCAGCCGTGCTCGATCACCCCCGCGGGGTCGACCACGATGATGCAGCCATCGGCAAATTCCGGCACCATGCTGTCGCCGAGCACCTGCAAGGCGAACAGTTCGCTGCCGCCGCAACTGCTTTCCATAATCGTCCTCCACGCCCGCTGTCCGGGCGACTCAATTTGCCCCGGAGAAGAGTTCCCGTCTAGTGCGGGACGGCAGCGTCGCCGGTTACGTCGGCGCCACCGAGTTCCGCCGGCGCTTCTTCGCCGGACCCGCCGGCAATGGCCGCCGGGTCTATGTCTCGCTCCGGCCGGAACCACTTGAGGCGCTCGTGCAACCGGACCACCTCCCCCACGATCGTCAGCGTGGGTGCGTGCACCTTCGAATCGGTGACGATCTGGGGAAGGGTTTCGAGCGTTCCAATCAACACCCGCTGCTCCCGGCTGGTGCCGCGTTCCACCAGCGCCGCCGGCGTACCGGCGGGCATGCCATGGGCGATCAGTTGGCGGCAGATGACGGCAATGCCGGTCAGGCCCATGTAGAACACGGCGGTCTGCCCCGGCTGTACCAGCTGAGTCCAGTTCAGGTCCAGACTGCCATCCTTCAGGTGGCCGGTGGCAAACACACAGGACTGGGCGTAGTCCCGATGGGTCAGCGGTATGCCCGCATAGGAGGCGCAGCCGGAAGCGGCGGTGATACCCGGCACCACCTGGAACGGAATGCCTTCCTCGGCCAGGATCTCGATTTCCTCGCCGCCGCGGCCGAAGATGAACGGGTCGCCCCCCTTGAGGCGCAAGACCCGCTTGCCCTGTTTGGCCAGATCCACCAGCAGGCGATTGATCTGGCCCTGGGGCACGACGTGGTTGTTGCGTTCCTTTCCGACGTAGATCCGCTCAGCGTCCCGGCGGGTGAGATCAACGATTGCCGGGGCCACCAGCCGATCGTAGACCACCACCTCCGCCTGCTGCATCAGCCGCAGGGCACGGAACGTGAGCAGATCGGGGTCGCCGGGGCCGGCCCCCACCAGATACACCTCGCCGGCCGGCGCCCCGTCGCCCTGAGCGCTCGCCAGAGCCTGTTCCAGATGGGCACGTGCTTCACCGTCCCTGCCGGCAAAGACCATTTCGGCCAGTGGCCCATTGAGCATGTCTTCCCAGAATCGCCGCCTGGCTTCGCCGTCCGGAATACGTTCCTTGACTGCGGGCCGGTAGGACTCGGCAAGGGCGGCGAGTCGTCCGTAGGCGGACGGAATCAGCGTTTCCAGCCGCGCGCGCAGCAGGCGGCCCAGCACCGGCGCCTTGCCGCCGGTGGAAACGGCCACCATCACCGGGGAGCGGTCCAGAATGGATGGCATGATGCAGGTGCACAGATCGGGACTGTCCACCACATTGACCGGCAGGCGCTGTGCGCGGGCCAGTTCCGAGACCTGGCGGTTGACGGCCGGTTGGTCCGTGGCGGCGATGACCAGCACCGCCTCACCGAGGTCAGCGGGCTCGAATTCCCGTGGAAGATGACGGATGCGCCCGTCGGCCGCTTCCTGTTCCAGCACCGTACAGAGCGCCGGGGCGACCACCGTCACGGCGGCGCCGGCCTGCTGCAGGAGGCGCACCTTGCGGGCAGCCACCACGCCTCCGCCGACGACCAGACAGGGCTCGCCACGAAGGTTATGAAAAAGAGGCAGATAATCCATAAGCGATCTCTCGCTCAATAAACCACATGAGCACAGCAGAATAGCGGGAGTCGATGCCTTGCGGCTGTTCCAGGTTGTTGCAGTTGCACTATCGGCAGATCAACATATCCTGCCACATTTGCAAAGCTTCTTTTATATCTCCACTGGCATAGTCCTATCGAATTCCGCTCCGTTACAATGCGGCCATGGAATTTTTCGCCCACGCCCGCAGGCCGAGTGACGAGCAGGCTCTGCAGCGCCACCTGACCGTTGCCAGCCTGCCCCGCTGGTGCCGGCTGATAGACAATGTCTGGGACGCAGATGCGGACCGGGGCGTCATGTATTGCGTCTGGGGCGAATTCCAGGTCCGTCGGGAGCCGATCCGTGGCGGCGTCAGGTTCACCCTGCCCGGCTGCCCCAACGGCGTGGCGTGGACCGTGACGGCCGGGTTGCCGCCGGCACCGGAAACGGTGGTGACCCACTGCACCATCAATCGCCCCGACCAGGCACCGGAGTTCGTCGAGAGCCTGCAGGCGTTCGTCGCTGCATGGGCGGAAGGGCTGGAGCGCCATTGCCTGGAGGGGTTTGACGACGCCTGAATTTAATATACTGCATTATATATTAATAATAATTAATTGTTAAATAATATAATAACTGGATACACGTATCCCATAGAAACAGCGGGATAACGTCCCGCAAGTGCCGCCGGTGTGGTAGTATCACGCGCCTTTCACTCTCCGAGACAGGGCCATGCTGGAGACTCTTACCACCGCAAAGATGGTGTATGCAGTCGCCGTGGTGAGCGTGGCCTACCTGGTGAGGGGCGTTGCCGGCTTCGGATCGGGGTTGATCGCCATCCCGCTACTGGCTCAGGTGTTGCCCGTCCCCGTGGTGGTGCCGGCGGTGGGGCTGCTGGATTACGCTGCCTCCATAAGCCACGGCACCCGCTATCGGCGGCAGGTGGCGTGGCGGGATCTGTTGCCGCTGTTGCCGGCTGCGATGCTCGGGGTGGCTGCGGCGATGCTGGTGTTCCGCACCTTCGACGCCCATCTTCTGCGCAAGGCCATGGGGGGCTTCATCCTGCTCTACGCCGTCTACACCTTGCTCAATGTACAGCCCCACCGTCAGGCCTCGCGCTGGTGGGCGATGCCGGCCGGGGGACTGGGTGGATTGATCGGCGCTCTTTTCGGCACGGGCGGGCCTTTCTACGTAATCTATCTCGGCCTGCGGAAGCTGGACAAGACCCGCTTTCGTGCCACCGTGGCTATGGTATTCGTCTTCGACGGCGCCAGTCGCATCATCGGGTACCTGGCCGCCGGGATGTACAGCAAGACCACCGTGGCGCTGGTGGGTGCCGGCCTGCCCCTGTTGGTGGCGGGAATGTGGATCGGGGGGCGCATCCACACCAACATCAGCGCCCGCAGCTTTTCCCGTGCAATCGCCGTCTTGCTGCTGGCCAGCGGACTGGCACTGCTGTTGCGCTGACCGGCGAGTACCCAATTATCCCGCGATGCAGTATGGTTGCGCTGCAAGCCCGCATTCCGGACACCGATGACAGCACCAATCCAGCGCCTGCTCGAAAAGCTACCCTCCCCCACGGACCGCCTGTTTGTATGGCTGGTCCCCGCCGTATTGGCGCTGGCAGCCCTGGCGTTCGCGGTCCCCTGGCTACGGCGAGTGGCAACCGAATGGCGCCTGCGCCGCAACTTGCAGCGACTGGGCACGCAGACGCTGCGCAATGTCCTGTTTCCGGACGGCATGGACGGCACCGTGTGGATCGAGCAACTGTCGTTGACGGCGGGCGGGATCCTGCTGCTGAGTCTGAAGCGTTATCCGGGCCTGATCTATGGCGCGGCGGCAATCGACACCTGGACCCAGGTCATCAACGGCCGCAGTTACCCGTTTCCCAATCCGCTTCCGTCCCTGCACGGGGACGTGGTGGCGGTACAAGCGCTGGTACCGGGCACCCCGGTAACCGGGTGCGTGGTGTTCACCCGGGAAAGCGAATTCCCCAAAGGCAAACCCGAGGGCGTCTGGCTGCTGGAGGAACTGGTTGAAGACCAGCGGGCGGATCCACGGGAACCCTCCGCAGCCCTGCGCGACAAATGGACCAGGCTGAGGGAAGCGGCACAGACGCCGGCGGCCGCCCACAGGGATCAGGCCCCGTTCGGCGAGCCCGACAAACGACCCGCCGGTGCCCTTTCGGCCTCGATACTGCTGCTGGCTGCCGTTCTCTGGCTGGTCTGGTGGCTGCTCGTCTACCCGGGCTGACCGCGGGCGTCCGGGCCGGTTTCCGTCAGGCCGCCGACCCGCAGGTACAGCGTACACCCGTCGCGGGTGAACGGCCGATGTTCGCTCCCGTGCGGCATGCGCACCCAGGTGCCCTTTGAATAGCGGCCGTACTCGTCCTCGAAGGCTCCGTCCAGGACCAGCACCTCTTCCCCTCCCAGATGCGCGTGCCGGCGCAGTTCGGTTCCCGGCTCCCATTTAGCCAGCGCCATGTTCTCCGGGTAGCCGTGTTGCCGGTACAGGGGCTTGATCCAGGTTCCGGGGATCAAGTCCTGCTGCCAGGCCATTGCGGAGGTGTCGAGGGCCACCTGCGGGCGGTCTGACCCCGCATACTGCCGCAGTCGCACCAGCAGCACGCAGCCCGCCGGCGACGCCGGCGCATGGCGGCTGCCGTCAGGATTGAGAAGGTAGCTGCCGGCAGGATATTCACCGTGGTCGTCGGCGAACACGCCGTCAAGCACCAGGATCTCCTCGCCTTCTGGATGGCTGTGGGTGCGGAAGGCACCCCCGGCGTCGTAGCGTACGATACTGGTGACCGGGCCGTACTCGCCGCCTTGTCGGAACAAGGGCTTGCGCCACACCGTTCCGCTGGGACTCGACTCCCAGTCCATGTCGGCGCTGACCACCACCGTACGGCGGCCGAGATCGGCGTTGATATCAGGAAGTTCCACGTCAGGCCTCCCCATTGCGAAACATGGTCTGCATCGTTGCTGTCGCGACCTATTCTAACAGCGCACGGCGAACCGATACCCTCTGCGGGCTCGGGGATGTGCTCATCCGGGGCACAATGCATAATGAAAGAGGATATTAACGAGCGGGAGGCGGTCGTGAGCGTCCGAAAGGTTCTTCGCATGGGACATCCCTGTCTTCAGCAGCCGGCGGCGCCGGTGACGGCGTTCGACACGCCCGAGCTGCGGACCCTGGTCGCCGATCTGTTCGACACCATGGCCGCGGAAAACGGCGCCGGCCTGGCGGCTCCTCAAATCGGCGTCAGTCTGGCGGTCGTCGCCTTCGGCTTCGACGTCAATCCGCGTTATCCCGATGCCGAGCCGGTGCCGCGCACCGTTCTGGTCAACCCGGAGATCGAGCCGCTGTCGGATACCCGGGATAGCGCCTGGGAGGGCTGCCTCAGCCTGCCCGGCATGCGCGGGCTGGTACCGCGCTGGACCCGCATACGCTATCGGGGATTCGATCCCTCGGGCGCGCCCATCGAGCGGGAGGCCGCCGGCTTTCACGCCCGGGTTGTGCAACACGAATGCGACCATCTGATCGGCATCCTGTATCCCCAACGCATGACCGACATGTCCCAGTTCGGCTTCGTGGACGAGCTCACCGCAGCCGCGCGCATGGAGTCGGCAAGCCTGCCCTGCGAGGACGACCGGCGCGCGGCCGCCAGCGATGAGGCCCCCTGAGGCGCCCGCCCCTCACTACCGTGTCGCTTTGCTGGCCAGCGACACCAGTCTGGCGCGCCAGACTCTGGAAGGGCTCGTCGCCGGCGGCATGGCTCCGGTCGCAGTGGTCGCCGAACAGCGCTCCCCCACGGCCGGGCAGCGGCTCATGCCCGTGCGGCTCGCCGACAGCCCCGAGGGGCTGGAAGAGATGGCCGCCCGCCATCGCTTGCCCGTCATTCACGCGCCCGCCCCGGGGCAGGCCGCGTTGACGGATACCTTGCGACAGCTGGAGCCGGACATCCTGCTGGTCGCCTGTTACCCCCGCAAACTGGCGACGTCCGCCCGGCAAACGGCCGCTGTCGCCACCCTCAATCTGCACCCCTCGATGCTGCCGGCCTATCGCGGGCCTCAGCCCCTGTTCTGGCAGCGCCGCGCCGGGCTTGTCCGGGTGGGTATGACATTACATGCCGTGGATGAGGGACTGGACAGCGGTGCGATCTGGCGGCAGGCAGCCTGTCCGCTGCCCGACGGCATCGACTTTCCAACCGCCAACAGGCGCCTGGGCGGCCTGGGAGCGGAACTGCTGGGCGCGGCGCTTGCCGAGCATCGCGCCGGTCGGTTGATTCCTCAGCCCCAGGACTCCGGCCGCGCCAGCTACCAGGGGACGCCTCAGATGGAACACTTCCGGCTGCCCACCGAGTGGCCGGCCCGGCGCGCATTCAATTTCGTGCGCATGGCGGACTGTTGGGGGCTTCCCTTTCCTGTCATCGCCGGGGGCCGCACACTGCTGCTTACCGAAGCGCTCGGCTTCCGACCCGATGCCGATCTGGCGCGTCCGTTTCGGATCGACGGCGAAGAGGCTGCGGTGCAGTTCTCCCCCGGCGTGCTGCATGCCCGTATCCGACCCACCTGAACGGGCCGCCATTCGACCGCGCCCACGCCCCGACGCCGCCAGTCAAAGATAGGGCGAGAACAGCCACGCCAGCGCATCCCTCACCCGACGGGCCAACGGTCGCCGGCTCAACGCCGCCGTGGACAACCGCGTTGACTCCGCCCTCACCCGTTCGAAATGCTCCGCGAGTTGCGCCGCGAACGGTTCGTCATAGATCTCCGTCACCAGCTCAAAATTCAACCGCAGGCTGCGCGCGTCCAGATTCGCCGATCCGATCTGCGCATAATGATCATCCACCAGGAACAGCTTGGTGTGAACGAAGGGCGGGGGCTGATAGTACACATGTACCCCTGTATTGATGAGTTCGCCCAGCATGTTGCACGTCGCCCAGTGCACGAAGCGCAGATTGTTGCGTGCCGGTAGAACGATATTCACTTCCACACCGCGCAATGCCGCCGCCTGCAATGCGGCAATCAACTCCCGTGGCGGCAGAAAGTACGGTGTCATGATCCATACCCGTTCGCGGGCGGCGGACACGGCACCCACCAGTATCATGGGCAACTTGTCCATGTCCTCGTCAGGGCCTTCAACGATGGTGCGACAGATGGCGGGCGTATTGTGTGCCGCAGGCAGTGGGGATGCGGGCAATTGCTCGCCGGTGACAAACCGCCAATCCTCCGCGAATACCTGTTCGATCTGTGCAACCACAGGGCCGGCAAATCGAAAGTGCACATCCACCACCCGTGCGGCGTTGCCGCTATTGCCCGCCAGGTGCCGGTCCCCAATGTTCATGCCACCGGTAAAGGCCGTGGTTCCGTCGCTCACCAGTATCTTGCGATGGTTGCGAAGATTGAAGTGCACCGCCGGCGGAATGAGCCTGGGGGGAAGGAATCTGGCCACCCGCACGCCCCGGCGCCTCAACACGCCGCTGGCCCGCGGCCACCAGTACAGATCGCCTACGCCGTCCAGCAGCACTCTCACCTGAACTCCCCGTGCAACCGCCGCCGCCAGGGCGTCCACGAACCGACGTCCGCTGCCATTGACCTCGAAGATATAGCTGGACAGATAGACGTAGTGCCGGGCCGATTCGATGGATTGCAGCATGGCGGGGTACGCCTGCTCCCCATTGTGCAGAATATCGATCCGGTTGCCGCCCACCAGCGGGCGATGGGTCACTGCATAGGAGATGCGTGCGTGGGCCTTGAACTCCGGCGGGATATGCAGGTCCAGCAACGCCGGGTCCTCTGGAACGATATCGTTCTCGGAGGCTGCGACCGCGCGTACCCAGGGACGAAGCTTGCGGGCCCGGGTATGGACCCGATTGATGCCGAACAGAAAGTAGAGGGTCGGCCCGACAAACGGAAACATCAGGCACACCGACATCCAGCCCAAGGCCGCGCTGGGCTCGCGTTTGTGCAACAGCGCATGGCCGCCGCTCAACGCGGCCGTCACCAGGTGCGCGAGCACCAGAACCCAGTTCAGCACCGTCACCGCCGATCCCCGGCCCGCGCGGTACCCGCCGCGCCCCCAGCGAACCTGCCGTCCGTCCCCATGACAGTGCTCCCAACCCGGATGAACGTCAGATCCCAGCCCCGAACGCGCCCTGGGCCGACAGCGCCGCGCACCTGCCGAATCAGCTTCAGGCCAGGGATTTGGAGACGATCTCGTAGACGTCCTTGGACACGTGCGCTGCCGCCAGAATGCGTTCCAGTTGTGCGCGAATCAAGCCCTGGCGATTCTCGTCCAACCGCCGCCAGGGCCCGAAGGCACCGGCCAGCCGGGCGGCGATCTGGGGATTGAGCGGATCCAGCTGCAGTATCTGATCACCGAGGAAGCGGTAGCCCTCCCCATCCGGGGCGTGAAAGCGAGCGGGGTTGCGCTGACAGAAAGCTCCGATCAGCGCGCGCACCCGATTCGGGTTCCGGATGCTGAAGGCGGGATGCTCGGTCAGACGTCGGACCACTGCAAGGGTATCCGGCAGTCGCGAGGTAGCCTGCAGGGCCAGCCATTTGTCGATGACCAGCGGTTCGCTCCGCCACCGATCGTAGAACTCTCCCAGGGCCTGCTCCCGCTCCGGTGCCGGGTCGTTGGCGAGACACGACAACGCGGCCATGGTATCGGTCATGTTGCCGCTGCCGCGGAACTGCTCCACGCACCGCTGCCGGATCTGCGGGTCCTCCAACTCCATCAGGTACCCCAGACACACGTTGCGCAGGCTCCGCGCCGCCACCGCTGCCGAGTCCAGCACATACGGTCCCACCGGCTCCAATTCTTCGTACCGCGCCAGCAGATCGGGGCCCAGGGCCCTGGCCAGTGAAAGCCGTACGGAGCGTCGCGCCTCGTGGATGGCCACGGGATCCATGACTTCCATGCATTCGGCCAGGTAGATCTCCGAAGGCAGGGTAAAAGCCTGGGCGACAAACGCGCCGTCGAGACCGGGGTCGTGCAGCACCGCTCCGAACGCATCGCAGAATCCGGGATCGAGGGTCGGTTCATCGCCGTTCTCGATTGTGCTCACCAAACCCAGGATATGCTTGACTGCAAGCTGCTGTCCGGCTTCCCAGCGGTTGAACGGGTCGGTGTCGTTGGCCATCAGGAAGCCGCGCTCGTCGTCGCCGAGCTCCATGTCCAGCTTGACCGGCGCCGAGAACCCGCGCAGCACAGACGGTACCGGCGCCGCCTCCACGTCCTGGAACACGAAAGTCTCGCGACGTTCCCGTAATTGCAGCACCCGGGTGCCGGTGACGGCCCGGCCCTCACCTGCCAACCGCAAAGGGAGATCTCTACCGTCCGAGCCGACCAGACCCATGGCCAGAGGAATGTGGAAGGGCTGCTTGTCACTCTGCCCCGGGGTCCCCGGACAGTGCTGAGTCACAGTCAGGGTATAGGTCTTTTCCTTGGCATCGTACTCAGGGCTCACCTGCAAGACCGGCGTCCCGGCCTGGCTGTACCACAGACGGAACTGCCCGAAGTCCACGCCGTTCGCGTCTTCAAGCGCGCTGACGAAATCGTCGGTCGTTACCGCCTGCCCGTCGTGGCGCTCGAAATAAAGATCCGTGCCCCGGCGGAATCTGTCGCTTCCCAGCAGGCGGTGGAGCATGCGCACCACTTCTGCCCCCTTGATGTATACCGTGGGCGTATAGAAGTTGCTGATCTCCACGTAGGACTCCGGACGCACCGGATGGGCCATGGGACCGGCGTCTTCACGGAACTGGGCATTGCGCAGCATGTTCACGTCGTGAATGCGTTTGACGTCTCGCGACCACATGTCGGCGCTGAACTGCTGGTCCCGGAATACCGTAAAACCCTCCTTCAGGCTGAGCTGGAACCAGTCCCTGCAGGTCACCCGATTGCCCGACCAGTTATGGAAATACTCGTGGCCCACGATGCCTTCGATGGACTGGAAATCCGCGTCGGTGGCGCTTTCCGCTTTCGCCAGCACACAACTGGAATTGAAGATGTTGAGCCCCTTGTTTTCCATGGCACCCATGTTGAAGTCGTCGACGGCGACGATCATGAACAGGTCCAGATCGTATTCGCGCCCGAACGTCTCTTCATCCCACTCCATGGCCTTCTTCAGGGCGTTCATGGCGTGATCGCACTGGTCGATGTTGTGATGCTGCACGTACATGTGCAGGTCCACTTTGCGCCCCGACATGGTAACGAACTGATCTTCGATGCGCGCCAGATCCCCGGCCACCAGGGCGAACAGGTACGAAGGCTTGGGGAACGGGTCCTGCCATACCGCGAAATGCCGCCCTTCCTCCAGTTCTCCGCTTTCGATCAGGTTGCCGTTGGACAGTAGTACGGGATAGCGCACTCTGTCCGCCACGATGGTGGTCGTGTAGCGTGCCATCACGTCGGGTCGGTCCGGAAAATAGGTGATTCTCCGGAATCCCTCCGCTTCGCACTGGGTGCAGAAGTTGCTACTGGACAGGTACAACCCTTCCAAAGACGTGTTGGCCGCGGGGTTGATCTCGGTTTCCACTTCCAGTGTGAAGGCCCCCGGGACCTGCCGGATTACCAGGCGCTCGGCGTCCAACTCGTAATCCGCGGCATTCAGGAGTTGTCCGTCCAGCGCCACCGAAAGCAGTTGCAGCTGCTCGCCGTTGAGTACCAGCGGAACCTGGTCGGCGCCTTCCTCCCGATTCGCCACGACTGTCATCCGGGAAACGACACGAGTCTTTTCCTCGTCCAACTCGAATCTAAGGTGAACGGTCTCCACGCGGTAGTCCGGCGGACGGTAGTCCCTGCGATAGACAACGCCGGGGGCGGTCGGATTGGGGTTGGCTGGCATGGCGTTCGCTCACGGTCCCTATTCACACATGGTCTGTTACCGATCATGTTAACAGCACCGGCAGCGTGCCGCCGAACAGCCCGTGCGATCGTAAACAGCCCGGTGGATCTATCGCATCCGGACAGCTGTGAGCGTCACGGGCAAGCTGACGAAGGGAGCTGATTCCTTTGCGGTTACAGACCCTGACCCCGCTCTACCACAGGGAACGTGCGGCTATCGCGGGAACTCGGGGGCTGGTAAAGTGCACGGCCATGAACGCTCCCGGAGTCACTCTACAGGTCGATACCCCCACGGCACTCGCGGAGCTTTGCGAGCGCCTGGCCGGCTGCGAATGGCTGGCCCTGGACACGGAGTTCCATCGCGAGAAGACCTATTACCCGCAATTCTGCCTGCTGCAACTGGCGACGCCCGAGCTGGTGGCCTGGGTGGATCCGCTCACGGTAACCGACCTGAAGCCCCTACTGGAACTGCTTGACCGGGAAGAGATCGTCAAGGTATTCCACGCCGCCCGTCAGGATCTCGAGATCTTCTATCATCTGACCGGCCACGTGCCCGCCCCGGTGTTCGACACCCAGGTAGCGGCGCCGCTGCTGGGCTATCCCGACCAGGTGGGATACGGCGCCCTGGTCAGTGCGGCGCTCGGGGTGAATCTCAGCAAGGGACACGCCCGCGCCGACTGGACCCGGCGCCCCCTGCCTTCCAAACAGCTCGAATATGCGCTGGACGATGTTCGGTACCTGGCGCGGCTGTATCCTCACCTGCGCGATGAGCTGGAACAGCGGGGACGTCTGCAATGGCTTGCAGAGGACTTCGCGGCACTGGTGGATACCGCGCAATACGAAAACCCGCCCGCCTCGGCCTGGCGCCGGATACGGGGCACGGACCGATTGCGGTCACCACAACTGGCCGTACTGCAGAGACTGGCCGCCTGGCGCGAACAGTCCGCACAGCAGGAAAATCGCCCGCGCAATTGGCTGGTCCGCGACGATGCCTTGCTGGATATTGCCCGCCAGATCCCGGCCAACCGCAAGGACCTGGAGCATATACGGGGGCTGAACGAACGGGTGGTACGCCGCTATGGGGACACCCTGCTGGCCCTCATCGCCGAAGCCCGGACCGCCAAGCCCGACCCGCTACCCGCGAGCGGTACCCCAATACGGCTGGATCATGGCCAGGAGGCCCTGGTGGACGCCCTGACCGCAGTGGTCCGCCTGCGGGCTGCGGAGCAACAGCTCAATCCCTCGGTGCTTGCCTCGCGCAAGGATCTTGAGCGCCTGACCGCGGGCCAGCGTGACGTGGCGCTGCTGCGGGGTTGGAAGAAGGCACTCATTGGCGAAGATCTGTGTGCCATGATTGAAGGCAACATCAGCCTCGAGGCAAGCAACGGCCGCCTCGCCATCAAACGATCCCCGAACTGAGCCGACCGCGCCCGGCGTGTCAGGACAAACCGACACCCATCAGCCGACCGATGAGGTAGGTGACCATCCCGGCACCGCCGCCGATCACCACCATGCGCAATCCGCCCCACAGCGCGCTGCGACCGGTGAACAGACTCAACGTTGCCCCCACCACAAAGAGACATACTCCTGCCAGGCCGGCTGCCGTTGTGACCGCATCCGCGCCCATCCCCGCTAGAAGGGGAACCAACGGGACCAACGCTCCAAGCGAGAATGCCACGAACGAGAACAGGGCGGCTCCCCAGGGGGAACCGAGGTTCTCGGGGTTCAGGCCCAGTTCCTCCCGGGCAAGCGTATCGAGCGCATGCTCGGGGTCCTGCAGCATTTCCCGCGCGAACTGACGCGCCTGATCCATGTCCATGCCGCGGGCATTGTAGATCAGCGCCAGTTCCTCGGCCTCCTCGTCGGGGTACTCGGCCAGTTCCTCCCGTTCCAGGGCGATCTGGGATTCGTACATTTCGCGCTGGGAACGCATGGAAACGTATTCCCCGGCCGCCATGGACAAAGCGCCGGCGAGCAGTCCCGCAATGCCGGTGGTCAGGATAAGCCTGACGTCGGCGCTGGCGCCGGCCACGCCCATGATCAGACTGGTGTTCGAGACCAGTCCGTCATTGACCCCGAATACCGCCGCCCGCAGGTTGCCACCGCCGGCGACGCCCTTGTGTCGATGGCCGACGTCCTCCACCCGTCTGGGCATGGGATGATGCCGCGGCGCCACCGGCGCTTCGTAGGCCGACAGCCCTCGCACCTTCATGGCAGCCAGCACCGGACGCATGGCCTTCGGACCCAGGAGGCGCGCCAGCGTGCCCACCAGCCGACCACGCCACTGAGGTCGGAAGACCGGCACCGCCGTGCCCTCGCCAAGAATCCGCTGCTCCCAGATCAGCGCCTGTTTGTCCGCCGCCTCCGCCAGGGCAGCAAAAAGCGCCCGTTGCGTTGCATCCGCTTCGGCGTCCGCCAGCCGCCGGTATAACCAGGCCGACTGGCGTTCTTCGTGCCATCCGTCGAGCGCAGACATGACAGCCCCCGCAATCCCCACACTTCCGAAGCATTGTGCGGGCTCGGCGCCGGCAAGGCAACGCTGTCGGGCCCACGGCCCCTTGATGCAAATGCCCGTTGATTGCGAGCGCTCTGGCCGGGCGACGATGGAATCTCTTCTGCACCGCGACTCGGCCGCCGCCGGCATGAGCTGTTACAATGCTCCGCTAATGCCTACGCCACAAAGGGGGTTCTCGTGAGTGAACTTCAACTTTCCAACGAACTGGTCCGTTCCGTCCAGACAGCTCTGGAAGCCCATGACGAACGGGCCCGGGATCCGGGCATCATGGTGCAGTACCTGGCGGCGCTGACCGGATTCGTGCTGGGGCAGCAGAACATGGACACCGCCTCCAAGCACGGGCTGCTGGGCCAGCTCAGCGCCTTCTCCAAAAGCGTACTCGATGACGTATCGCAACCGGACACGCCACCGCCGGCGCAGGAAGCATTCGGCATCTGGCGTGCGCCCAGGAAGGACTCCGACTGACGGCATTGCGGGGGCGCCCGCAGCCCCCATCAAACCCAGTAGGACAGTTCCTTGTTGAGGAACTCCCGGGCCTGCATGTAGTGGGACCCGTCGCAGGAGAAAGTCAGCCCCACGACACCGTTCATGATGTTGATCGATGCCGAACGCAGATAGATATTTTCATCGGCCTCGCGCAACACCTTGAAGTACTCGAGCGCCAGGTGCAGCTGGTCCGGACTGACCTTGGCCTGCGCCGGGTAGCGGCGGCTGGGATAGGCGAGCCACAGCTCCGGATCCAGCAATTCGTCCACGCCGTGCAGCCGATAGTTGTACGGGTCGTCGTACAGCCAGAGCACGATACGTGAACTGGAAAAATGCAGAATGGTGTGGAAGGCACCGTGCTCGCGAAACAACGCCTCCACCACCCCCATCACCTGGTCGATATTGCCGTCCATGGCGCTCTTCATGCGCGATTGCATGAACACCGTACTGCGAATCGCGGGGTCGCCCTTGTACTGTGTGGAATCCTGATCCACCGCCGGGGTGGCATCGATTTCCGGCAGCTCGTCGAGGTTGAAATCCGCACCGATGAATCCCAGCAGCGTGCCCTGATCCGATACCGCCTGCACCGCCGTGATACACCGTTTCTGGCTCACTTCGCTGAGGTAGGCCGGCGAGATCATGAGTCCGCGGTAGGGAAGATTCGCGCTGTGGTAGGGCCGTCCCGAAACGTCCTGGCCACGGCGCGAGATGTCGATTCCGGTCGGTGACACATTGGAACTGATCTGGATGCCGTCGGTGTTCAGGGCATACAGCAGATGACAGTGGGGTATGGAATCGATACCGGCTTGCAGGATGCCGTCGAGGGCATCGGGTTCCGGCCACACCGGCACGCAGCCCGCCGCGAGCTGGTCCATGGGCGCGCCCAGACTCTCCTGCAGGGCCGCCTTTTTGTAGGCAATCGCCTTCTTAAACCACATCGCCGAACCCGAGAATCATCAATCAGACTCTTGCGGACAACTTCCCGAATTTACCGAGCAGGAATCATACCAGAATGGCACGCCCGGCCGGGCGGACGCCCGACACGGTACGGTCCGATCGGCGATGTGCAGGCTAAGGGACGCAAGTGACAGTGCGATGACGCCGATGGCGTGCGCTCAGTCGTCGCCGCCTCGACGCAGGACGATCCCGAGAACCAGGCCCAGTACCATCGCGAACAGGGTAAAGGCGATTCCGAACAGCCACGAATGTCCGTAAGCGGTGTCGGAGACCCACCGCTCGGCATGAACCTCCCGGACGTCGAATTTGCGCGTCTGTTCAGCCACTACCTTGCCGGCACGCACCAGGTAGATTTCCAGGTGATAACTGCCAAGGGGAAGCTTGGCGGGCAGAGCCATACTGGCGGAGAACAGGCGGTCGCCCAGCAGTTTCACGGCATGGCCGTCCTGCAGGTAATAGTGGCCCTTCTTCTTCAGTGCAATGAAGGCGGACCGCCAGTCGCCCATGTCGGTGCCGGCATCCTTGGGCTGCACGCCCTGCAGAGCGTCGGTGAGGTCCAGGCCATAGCGCGCCTGCTCGGCCTTGCCGAGGATATCGGCCACGGGTCGGGTCGACAGCACATACAGCAGCCCGGGGGTTCCGGGCACCGTGAATTTTCCGCTGGTCAGCCAGAAAGGACCATACTGGGCCTTGCGGGATATATCCACGGTCTGCTCGGGCGAAGTGACCTTGATGATCACGTCCCCGGCGTGGGATACCGCACCGAAGATGAGCACGTCCTGGCCCGTGAAGCGGGCGGTGATCTCCACATGGTGCGTGCCCAACTGGGTCACCAGTTCGTCGCCGGTGGCGGCCACCGCGCGGCTCGCGAACAGCACCCATCCCAGCGCAACGAGAAACCGAATCAGCGGCCTCATCCCACCACCACCGCCATGTTGTACAGCTCCTCCGGACGGATCAGGATGCCGACCAGCATCTTTATAGTGACGGCCATCACTACCAGCGCCAGCACCAGGCGCAGCTTTTCCCCCGGAAGCTTCACGCTGAGGCGGGTTCCCCATTGGGTCCCGAAGGCAGAACCAAGAATGAGAATCAAGGCAAGAAACGGATCGACCGCGTGGTTCACACCGGCCTGCATGGACGCCACCACCGCGGTGGTGAACAACAACTGGAACAGCGAAGTCCCGACCACCACTTTGGTGGGCATCTTCAGCATGTAGATCATCACCGGCACCATGATGAATCCGCCGCCCACGCCCATGAGCGAGGTCAGCACACCGACGGAAACACCCAGAATCAGCGGAATCAGCAACGAAATGCGCAACCGGGACACCGGAAACTCCATCTGCCCCGGCAGACGTTCTCCCGCCGCACTCAACCAGCCCCCGTCCTGCTTCCGACGCTTGCCGCCCCCGCTCCTGGCGCCGGCGCGACCTCGAATGGTCTTCACCGATTCGAACAGCATCGATGTACCGACAATGCCCAACAAGACCACGTACAGAAAGGTGACGATGTTGCCGAAATGTCCGCCTTGCTGGAGCATCTTTGCCAGAAAGACGCCGGCGCTGCCGCCCGTCCAGCTACCGACCAGCAGTACGATGCCCATCTTGAAGTCGATGTTGCCCAGCCGCCAGTGTGCATAGCTGCCGGCCGCGGAGGTGCCGACGATCTGCGCGGCGCCAGTGGCCACGGCCACCAGCGGCGGGACGCCGATGAAGATCAGCAGGGGCGTGATGAGAAAGCCGCCGCCGACCCCCACCAACCCGGACAGCAGACCCACGACACCGCCGAACAGCACGATCGTGAGCAGGTTGACGTCCATATGGGCAATAGGAAGAAATATTTCCATTCGGAATGCTTTGTTCTGATCCTGTTGGGAATGAATCCAGGACTCAGGGCCTGTTGACGGGCCCTAGTCGGAGGCGTCGTCGTAGCTCGCCCTGTATTCGGCCATGGCGCTGCAGATATGACTTTCCGGTATATCCGGAGGCACCACCAGAATGGGAACCGGCAGCACCTCCGACAGACGCGTACCCAGGTGGTTGCCGGTGCGTCGCAGACGCAGATGCGACTTCTTCTCGGTGGCAACTCCGTGGCTGCCCGTCACCAGCATCATGATCTGAGAGTCGGCTTTAACCGTCCGAAGAATCTCCACTTCCGGAGTGCCTTCCACGATATAGAACTCGGGCACCACGTCGCAGATCTCACGGATGCGGTCGGTCATTTCCCCCAGCGTGACCTCGGCCTGGTTGCGTCGTTCCTCTTTCATGCGCGTTTCCACGCCGCTCCAGAAACTCACCACCGGCTCGTCCAACACGTGGATCAGCCCCAGGTGAGCATCGAGAAGCCTGGCCATGCGGGCACCCACGCCCGCCGCTACCAGCGAATTGCGCGATCCGTCGATCGCGACCAGGATGGTTCCCTTGTTCGGCACTGACATACTGAAAACCTGCGGTGAGGGTCGTTATCCCACCGACAAGAGCCACCATCCTGATATAGTGACCGTGTCTGACGGGACGGCATATCATACCGGATGCGCGGTCCGGTATGAAAGGCGTGTGAATTCCGCGCCACCGTATGGCGGGACCGGCGCACAATGCCCCGACGCGGTTGTACCGGCATTATCCACAGGCCCTAGGCGCGCTTAACCGGCAGACAGGATCCGGGAACACCGCCGGCCGGACCGATGACCCATGAGACCCATGAGTGCAGCATCCACCATTCGTCTGATCCGGCTCGCCGCTCTGCTGCTGCCGAGCCTATGGAGCGTCGCAGCCATCGCTGCCGTCCCGGAACAGCCGGGCCCCCGCCAGCTGATCCAGGATACGGCCGAGCAAATGGTGCGGGAACTGCGGTCCCAGCAAGCCCAAATAGACGCCGACCCGCAACTGGCGTACCAACTCGCCGACCGAACCGTTGTACCTCACATCGACTTCCCTCTTATTGCCCGGTGGGTGGCCGGGCGCTACTGGCGCACGGCGAGTCCCGACCAACGGACCCGGTTCACAAAGGAATTCCGGCAATTTCTGATCAACAGCTATGTAACCGCCATGGTCAACTATGCCCATGAGATCCTCGCCAACGCCGATAACGTATCGTATCCGCCCGTAGCGCCTGACAAGGACCCCGACCAGGCGACAGTACGTATGGACATCCACCTCACCTCCGCCCGAACCGTGGTCGTGGACTACCGCCTGCACCGAACCGAAAAGGGGTGGGAGATTTACGATGTCGTGGTGGAAGGAATCAGCCTGGTCGTCACTTACCGCGAAACCTTTTCCAACCAAATCGCGACGCTGGGATTCGCCGGCGTCATCGATCAGTTGGCTGCCCGCAACGCGGCCATGCGGGAACGGCTCAAGGCCAGGATTCCCGAAGCCCCCGATAGGTAAGGCCCCTCTCGCCGCCGCCCCGTTCCGCCGGCTTGCCGCCCCTGGCCGCTGTCGCCAATACCACCGCAATTTCAATAAGTTGAGATAGCCCCGCAACTGTGGTATGTTTCCTTGCCGGGCTTTCTTCATAAGATGACGCGTCGGTGGGCCGATCACGACGTGATAAATAGCCCTGCCCCGCTCCGGAGTGTCGGGGGAAGCCTGGAGTCAGGACACAATCAATGAAAACACCGCACAGACGCGCCACGGATCGACGCAGGGGGGCTGCCGACAGACGCTCTTGGTCCGGGCGACGCAGCTACGAACACCGAGCCGAGCCGCCCAACCACCCCAGCTGGAACGAACAGGTCGTACAATTCGTGACCCGTTACCTGTTCTTCGGCCTCGGACTGGTATTTTTCAACTTCACCATCCACTTCACGCCGCTGTGGATGCCTCTTCACCAGATCAACATCGTCTACGGGGTCTACTTCGTCTGCAATACGACGCTGTTCCTGCATGCCCGGCGCCACCCCTACTCCCCCTCACGCTACCGGCTGGCCATGTGGCTCGATATCGCCATGGTATCGATCTCACTGCTGAACGACCCCTACGACATTCCACCTTCGGCCCTCGTGTACATCATGGTCGTACTTGGCAACGGCATGCGTTACGGGATGCGGTTGTTTGCCGAAGCGCTTGCGGGATGCTTCGGATCCGCGATGGTCATATTGAGCCTGCGTTACCTCGGTGCTATCCATCAGTTCAGTGCGGGGGTCGTCTTCCTCAATCTATTCGGCGCGATCATTCTGGTCTATGCGTATATATTGATGAGCCGCATCGAAGTCTCCCGCCGCAAACTGGAACAGAGCAGCAACATCGACACCCTGACCGGACTGTTCAATCGGCGGGCCCTGTTCGAGCGGGCCGAACATCTGTTCCGCCGTACGGAACGCAGTGGCCGGCCCCTGGTCGTGATGTTCGCGGACATGGACAAGTTCAAAGATGTCAACGACACCCACGGCCACGCCATGGGAGACCGTGTCCTGCAGCGCTTTGCCGAGGTGCTGCGCAACAGCATTCGCGCGGGCGACCTGGCGGCGCGCCACGGCGGCGACGAATTCGTCATGCTTCTTGTCGACACCGATTTGTCGCAGGCAGAACACGTCGCCAGACGCATCCAGAACGAGATTGCCGACGAGGCTCAGCGTCTGGGCGTCGACTGCAGTATCACCATAGGGATGGGCGAGGCACCGCTGCACGGCACAACGCTCTCCGAGCTGCTCGAACGGGTTGACGCGGCGCTCTATCACTCCAAGGGCAAACACGGACGCGCCGGCATCATGGCCGTCACGCCGGGACTGGCAGGAGCTGCCGATTCCGCTGCGTGATCCACTATTGCCGTGATTCCTTCAGTGGGAACCCGCCAGGACGGACAGCATTATGCTGACCGTGTCCTGTAGGAAATGCATGGCGATGGCCGCAACCAGGCTGCCCCGCCACAGGTATACGACGGAAAACACCACGCCCATCAGTCCGACAGTGGCCACGCCCGCCGAGCCCTCATACCCATGACCGATGGCGAACACGAAAGATGAGAGAACGACCGCCGCCGTGCGACTGCCGGTAACGGCCCAGAAGCGCCTTATCAGGTAGCCCCTGAAGATGGTCTCCTCGGACACCGCCACAATCACCAGAAACGCGAAGGCCGCGGCTATTTGATACGGACCGTGGGGCATCAGAAACTGCGGCGGGCCTGGCGGGGCCGACAGTCCGGCAGCTTCGAACAGGCGCGCGACATAGCCCACGCCGATGAAAAACGGAAGGAAAAGCACACCCCCGACCGCCAGTTCACGACCGAAGTTGCGCCTGGTCCAACCGAGCGCCCCGAGCCCCTCTCTGTTGCACCACACGAAATAGAGCACCAAAGCCGTCATGGCAAGGTCGCTCAGGGAACTGGAAAGCGCTACCAAAGGGAAATCCAGCCGGTCCGGACTCAAGGCGGCCAACGAAAGGAACATGGCAGGAACGATCAGCAGCAGAAACACGCACACTTCGATCGACTGCTGGCGGCGCGATGGCTGCATGAAAATCAAATCCTAGCGGGCCGATTGCCCAGTGTCCGGAGTCGTTTCGGGTGACAGTGTACCGGGGCCGGGGCCGCACGTCCCGCCATACCCTGCCGGCCCGCCGTCGCCCGGCCCCCGCTACCTGGATCGGCCGCTCAGCCAGTGGCGGCCCTGTCCGCAACCGCAACGAATTGCCGAGCCGCATCGGGAGCCCCGACGACGTTGCCGGCAAGTATCTGCTGATCGCTCGCGCCCCCATAGAAGGCCGCGTTGTCCCCGTCGTCCATGCTGATTGCCGAGCCTTCAAGAGACACGCCTGCGAAGAACCCCCGACTGCGCGAGTACGAATAGATGGACGCGTTCAGCCGACCGTTGGTATCGGCCGATCCCTGCCGTCCGACAGGCCCGGCGGCCACGGCTCCATCCACGCCGAGGGTGAAAGTACCGTTCAGGATATGCTGGATGCCGCGCCGGTTCTTGAATACCAGGACCACATCCGTCGAGGACACGCCCAGTTGCCAACCCACGCTGCCGCCGGTAAGGGATACGAACAACGGATCGCTCCACTGCCCGTTGGACTTGCGCACCACCAGCACACCGGTGCCGTGACGACCCCCGAAGATGAATCCCGCCTTGATGACACCCGGGATCACGGCGATCCCTTGGGCGTGCATCAGCAACGCCGGGGGTATGCTCTGCTCCGGAATGGACTGGATCTGTTCGAGCACGTTGGTCGCCGTCTGTACCTTGCGGGCAAGGCTGCTGTCAGCCTTCACGGTACTCCAACCCAGCAACGCACCGACAACGAAAAGCAACTGCACTGCGATGAATGGTCTTTTCAAAGTCCTGCCGATTGTCCGCCCCACGATCTCTTTTTCCTCTGCCGATCCGACCACCGCACCGGGAGCGTCACTGCCACCCCGGACCCGAATAGATTGCCATGCAGCATTAAGACAGCGAGCGTCACCGACGGTTCTGCGGCACCGGCCCTCCAACTTCACCTATTCTTTACATTGGTTGAGTCAGACCGAAATTTTGGTGCTCTAGGTCACTAAAGAAACCCAAGACAACGACGCTAGTAACCACAACGGACATGGGCCTTTCTGCAGGGACCGACGTAAGCGGACAGACCGCGCACCATCGTTTGCCCGCACCACCCTGGCCATATAAACCAACCGGCTTTCCAACCGGGCCACGACGCCCTGACGGCAAGTACCGATTGGCACCATAACAACGTCCTGAAGAGGTAGAGCCCAATAATGAAGATCAACCTGCCGGTCACCGGTACTGAACGCACTTTTCCCGAACACGAGCATCTGCTGTCCCTCACCGACCTGAAAGGAATCATCCGCTACGCAAACCGCAACTTCATCGAGGTCAGCGGCTTCTCCGCCGAGGAGTTGGAAGGCCGGAATCACAATATCGTCCGCCATCCGGACATGCCGCCCGCGGCCTTCGACGATCTTTGGAAGACCTTGAAGACCGGCAAGCCCTGGTTGGGGATCGTCAAGAACCGCTGCAAGAACGGCGATCATTATTGGGTGGATGCCTACGTGGCGCCGGTCTTCGAAGACGGCCGGATCACAGGCTACCAATCCGTGCGAACGGTCCCCGCCGGCAAACACGTACAACGGGCCGCGAGCGTTTACAGGCGTTTGAAGGACGGCAAGGGACCCCGCGTCGTCCCCTACGAACCCGGAGTCAGGACCAAGACCTTCGCGGGCATGCTCCTCGTCCTGTCGGGCGCCCTGGCGACGGGCATGCTCGGCGGCAATGTTCCATGGCCCGTCGCGGGCACGTCGCTGCTGACCGGCGCCGCCGTGTCGTGGATGCTTGCAGGCCTGCTCACGCGCCGTACCCGCGCGCTTGCCCGTCAGGTACGGACCCTCTTCGACAATCCCCTCATGCGACAGATATACGCCGGTTCATCCGACGAAGTGGCTCAGATACAACTGGGACTGCACGCGCTGCAGGCCAAGCTGCGAACGGTGGTGGGTCGCATCGACGAGTCGGTGGTCGAACTGACGAATCTCGCCCGCACCACCGTGTCCAACGTGGAACAGACCAGCGAGGGTGTGCGGCAGCAGCAATCGGACACCGAACAGGTCGCCACCGCCATGCATGAGATGACCGCCACCGTCCAGGAAGTCGCCAGGAACACGAGTGAAGCCGCCCAGGCGGCACAACATGCGGACCAGGAGGTAGCAGCCGGCAACCGGATCGTCGAGCAGACCATGGCATCCATCGACGAGTTGGCCAAAGACATCCAGCATGCGGCGCAGGTCATCGAACAACTGCACGGCGAAACCGACGGCATAGGCACTGTGCTCGACGTCATACGGTCCATCGCGGAACAGACCAATCTGCTCGCTCTGAACGCGGCCATCGAGGCGGCTCGGGCCGGTGACCACGGCCGCGGTTTCGCCGTTGTGGCTGACGAGGTTCGTACGTTGGCACAACGCACGCAGGATTCCACCGCAGAAATCCACGCCATGATCGAACGGCTGCAGTCGGGTTCAACCCAGGCCGTGGACGTGATGAACACGAGCCGCGACCGCGCCAGCGGCAGCGTGACTCAGGCAAACCAGGCGCGCCAGTCGTTGCACAGCATCCACGACGCCGTTGCCCGCATCCATGACATGACCGCACAGATTGCCAGCGCAGCGGAAGAACAGAGCGCCGTGGCCGAAGAAATCAACCGCAGCATCGCCAACATCAGCGGGGTCGCCGAACGCACCGCAGAGGCCGCCCGGGAAACGGAAAGCGCCAGCGGGACGTTGGCAGGTATGGCCCGGCATTTCGAGTCGCTGGTCCAGCAGAGCAGTCTGTAGACAGCGGATTCCGGTCGCTTCCGACGGTGTCCCGGCCGACCGGCCGGGCACCGCCGTTCGGTATACGTTCAGACCGTGATCTCGGTCTGCCCGCCCAGATAAGGTTGCAGCGCACTGGGTATGCGCACCGACCCGTCGGCCTGTTGGTAGTTCTCCAGGATCGCCACCAGGGTGCGCCCCACCGCCAGGCCCGAGCCATTGAGGGTGTGAACCAACTCCGGCTTGCCGGTATCCGGATTGCGCCAGCGTGTCTGCATGCGGCGGGCCTGGAAGTCCTCGAAGTTGCTGCACGATGATATCTCCCGGTATTTCTGCTGGCCGGGCAACCAGACTTCCAGGTCATAGGTCTTGGCGGACGAAAAGCCGATATCGCCGGTACACAGCGCGACCACCCGGTAGGGCAACCCCAGCTTCTGCAGGATCGCCTCGGCGTGCCCGGTGAGCTGCTCCAACGCGTCGTAGGAGGCCTCCGGACGCACCACTTGCACCAACTCGACCTTTTCGAACTGGTGCTGGCGGATCATGCCCCGCGTATCCTTGCCGTAGGAGCCCGCCTCAGAACGAAAGCACGGAGTATGTGCCACCAACCGCAACGGCATCCGGCCGGCGTCGATGATTTCGCCGCGCACCGTATTGGTCACAGGCACTTCGGCCGTCGGGATGAGGTAGTACTTGGGGTCGTTGGTGGTGGCGAACAGATCTTCTTCGAACTTCGGCAACTGGCCGGTACCGTACAGGCTGTCCGCGTTGACCAGATAGGGAACATAGACTTCCTGATAATCGTGCTGCAGGGTATGGGTATCCAGCATGAACTGGATGAGAGCCCGATGCATGCGGGCCACAGGCCCTCGCAGCACCGTGAAGCGCGCGCCGGAGATTTTGGCGGCCGTCTCGAAGTCCAGCAGCCCCAATCCCTCCCCGATGTCCACGTGGTCCTTCGGCTGGAAATCGAAGGTCGTCGGTTCGCCCCAACGCCTGACTTCGACATTTTCGTCTTCCCCGCGGCCATCCGGCACACTGGCATGAGGCACGTTGGGCATGTCCAGCAGCAGGCGATTCATCTCCTCCTGGACGGTCACCAGGTCCTGTTCGGCTTCCTTGAGCTGGTCTCCCAGCCCGGCGACCTGATCGAGAAGCGGTTGGATGTCTTCGCCGGCCGCCTTTGCCTTGCCTATCGCCTTGGAGCGGCTGTTCCGATCGGCCTGCAGGGCCTGGGCCTGCACTTGAAGATTGCGCCGGCGCTCCTCCAGGGCAAGGAAATAGTCCCTGTCCAGGCGGTAGCCGCGCCGGCCAAGGGCCTCGGCCACGACGTTCAGCTCACTACGCAGTCGCTTTAGATCCAACATGCAAACAGTCCCTGGTTCGACAATAACGCACGGATGCGGGGTCAGTCGGCGCAAGTCCGACGGCTGGGCGCCTAGACGCTCACGCGCGCCGGCCAGCAGACCGTATGGCCCGGCTCGAGTTCATTGCTCAGGTGATCGAGTATCTGATCGACGCGCTCAGGCTCGTCGAAGAACTCGATCACCAGCGGCAGGTCGAGGGAAATATCGAGTAACGAAGACGAATGCATACGGCCCGACCGGCCGAACCCGCTGATACCCCGGAACACAGTAACCCCGCGCACCTTCTCCCGGTCGTGCAGGTGCTCCAGCAGGCTTTCCAGCTGGCCTTTGCCTTCGGTGAGGTAGATATGTACAAACGTGACGTCGATGGTATTCATAGATTGCGCGCCGCGAGCACACCCAGACCGGCTGCAGCCACACAGATGATGACACTCAGCACCGCGTTCAGAATCGCTTTACCCAAGTGTCCGGCTTCAAGCAGGTTGAGAGTCTCGATGGAGAAAGTGGAAAACGTCGTGAAGGCGCCGAGCCCGCCGATCAGCAGGAAAGCGCGCAGGCCGGGGCCGACCGCCATCCGTTCGAGCAGCAGTACCGACAGCACGCCCATCAGCAGGCTGCCCAGCACGTTGACCGCCAGCGTACCGTACGGAAACGCCCGCCCGAACAGGGTATAGACATGACCCGATACCCAAAAGCGAAGCAAGGCGCCCACCGCGCCGCCGGCGGCAATGGAAGCAAGCTGGTTCACTCTTATTCTGTCCTTTTGCAGCTCTGACGAACAAATCCGCCGCTTATGTTACACCAGATCGCCCGGCGGTTTCCCGCCCCCACCATCGATCCGCAGGTGCGGGCCCAAGAAGCAGAAACCCGGCCGTAGCCGGGTTTCCTGCCGCCGAATCAGGCGTTCGGGGCGCTACTCCACTTTGATGCTATGGCGCTTGGACGTCTCCCGCTTTGGCAAGAGCAGCTCCAGGACTCCATCCTTGAACGTCGCCTTGGCCCGCCCTCCATCGACCTCTGCCGGCAGCGCAACCGTGCGAGAGAAGCTGCCGCGGGAAATCTCGCAGCGATAGTAGTCGCCTTCCTCCTTCTTGCTTTCCCGCTTGACCGAACCCTTGATGGTGACCGTGCCGTGGTTCATGGACACCTCCAGGTCGTCCTTGCTCACGCCCGGGATCTCGGCCCGCACCAGGATTTCCGCATCGCGGTCGATGACGTCGACACGGGGCAGGCGGTTCTCGAACGCCATGGGTGCTTCGGGCCATGACGGCCATGCCCAGCGCGACGGACTCATCATACCCCGCGGGAAAAACGACTCGAACATGCGGTCCATTTCCTCGAACGGGCTCATTGGGCGCGCCGTCGGGGCCGTTACCATGCCTGGCTTGCCTTCGGACTCTTTTGCCTTGGCCATGACTCTTCCTCCATAAAGAATACGCGTCTCAAATCCGGCGGAGACGGTACGATGCCGCCTCCGTCAATATGATATTAGGAGCAGTCCGGGCGAATTCAATGATCCAAATCAACCGCCGGATCGGCACCAAAGGGGGCCGTGGCGGCCGGCTCACCGGGCCTTCTTGTCGAGCTCCCGCAGGTGCGCAAGCTTCTCCGCGATCTTCTGCTCGAGCCCGCGCGCCACGGGCTGGTAGTAGCGCACCGGGCCCATTTCGTCGGGAAAATAGTTCTCGCCCGCGGCGTACCCTTCCGGTTCGTCATGGGCGTACCGGTAACGCTTTCCGTAGCCCAACTCCTTCAACAAACGCGTGGGCGCGTTGCGCAGATGCAACGGCACATCCAGAGACCCGTAACGCCGGGCATCCTCGGTAGCCGCGTTGTAGGCGACGTAGACGGCGTTGCTCTTGGCGGCACAGGCGAGGTATACCACCGCCTGGGCGATGGCCAGCTCGCCCTCCGGACTGCCGAGCCGTTCCTGGACGTCCCAGGCGTTGAGCGCCAGCGTCAGCGCACGGGGGTCGGCATTGCCCACGTCCTCGGATGCCATGCGCACCACCCGCCTGGCGATGTACACCGGATCGCAGCCGCCATCCAGCATGCGCGCCAGCCAATAGAGAGCAGCATCCGGAGATGAACCGCGAACCGACTTGTGCAAGGCTGATATCTGGTCGTAGAAGGCCTCGCCACCCTTGTCGAAACGTCTGAGCCCCCCGGCCACGACTTCATTGATCACCGCTTCCGCAATGACGTCTCCGGCTTCCCCCGGCTCGGCAAGATCGGCGGCGATCTCCAGCAGATTCAATGCCCGACGCGCGTCTCCGTCGGCCGCTTCCGCGAGCCGGTCGCGCAACGGCGGTGCCAGCTGCACGCGGCGGGCGCCCAGCCCCCGCTCGGTATCGGCGAGAGCCTGGTCGATGATGCGTCTCAGACTGGCGGTATCCAGCCTTTTCAAAACATAGGTGCGGGCCCGGGACAGCAGCGCGTTGTTGAGCTCGAAGGACGGATTCTCGGTGGTGGCACCGATGAAGATCACCGTGCCGTCCTCCACGTAGGGCAGGAACGCATCCTGCTGGGCCTTGTTGAAACGGTGCACCTCGTCCACGAAGAGCACCGTCAATCGGCCTTCGACCGCGCGCAGTTCACGGGCTTTGTCCACCGCCAAGCGGATATCCTTTACGCCGGCCAGCACTGCGGACAACGTCAAAAACTGGGCATCGGCCTGACGGGCGATAAACCGCGCCAGGGTGGTCTTCCCGGTCCCCGGCGGGCCCCAGAAGATCATGGAATGCAGACGCCCCGCCTGCACGGCCTGACGCAGGGGCTTGCCCGCTCCGAGCAAATGTTCCTGCCCGAGAAACTCGTCCACCGAACGCGGCCGCATGCGGTCCGCCAGGGGACGGTAGGCTTCGGAGGGTGCGTCGCTCGCAGTGTTCATGGAAACGAACCGATCGAATGACGGCTATTCGGGCGTCCCGATCAAATCGGCGCCGGCCGGCGGCGTGAAATGAAACCGACTTGCCCTGACCGGCACGTTGCGTTGCACGTTGGTGAACCGAAACACGGTGGTCTGCCCGAACGCGTCCACCATCTCCATCCGGTCCAGCGTGTGCGTGTTGAATCCCAGGCGAATGCTCTGGTAGTGGCTGTCCCGGACGCGCGGCACCAGTTCGACCCACTGATCGCCGTCCCGACGGCCGGCATCGCTGACCTTGAACAGTTTCTGGGGCGGGGCTTCACCGCTCAGCAGAGTCGCGGGGGTGCCAACCAGGGCCTCGCTGAGGGGCTTTACCGTCGCCTGCTGCAAGTCATCGTCATAGGTCCACAGATTGGTGCCGTCCGCCACGATCACTTGCCGGTAGGGTTTGTCATAGTCCCAGCGGAACCGGTCGGGCCGGCTGATCCACAACTGCCCGCTGGCCTGCTTGACCACGTTTCCGTGCTGCCCAAGCACCTGTTGGGTAAAGTCCGCCCGCAACGTCCTGAGGCCGTCGAAGAAGCGATCGAGCCGCTCGACACCCGTGGCCGCACTGGCCACGGTGGGCCCCAGCAGAAAAAGACCGGCGATCAACCACCGACCGACACGACGTCGCCGGCCGCGAACCTGGAGCCATCCTGTCATGGTTTCATCCGATTGGGGCGCCGACCCGCAGGTCAGGCGTCCGGCGGGGGCCCCGCGAGCACCTCGCGGCTGCCGTTGGATTGGAGCGGGCCCACGATGCCGGCATTTTCCATCTGCTCGATCATGCGGGCCGCACGGTTGTAGCCGATCTTCAGGCGGCGCTGAACGCCGGAAATGGACGCGCGCCGGGTTTCGGTGACGATCTGCACCGCCTGGTCGTAGAGCGGATCGCTCTCGGCATCGGACCCGTCCGACTCCCCGGGGAGCACGCTGCCCACACCCTCTCCCTGCAGGATCTCCTCCAGGTAGTCCGGCTCGGCGCGACCTTTGAGGTGATCCACCACCTTGTGCACTTCCTGGTCCGACACGAACGCGCCGTGCACACGCACCGGCACTCCGGTGCCCGGCGCCAGATAGAGCATGTCGCCGTGCCCCAGCAACTGCTCCGCGCCCATCTGGTCCAGAATGGTGCGCGAATCGATCTTGGACGACACCTGGAAGGCGATCCGGGTCGGTATATTCGCCTTGATCAGGCCGGTGATCACATCCACGGACGGGCGCTGGGTGGCGAGAATCAGGTGAATGCCCGAAGCGCGGGCCTTCTGGGCCAAACGCGCGATGAGCTCCTCGACCTTCTTGCCCACCACCATCATCATGTCCGCCAGCTCATCCACGATCACCACGATGAACGGCAGCGGTTCCAGGGTCGGCGGTGGGGCCTCGGGGTCGAAAGCCTCCTCGGCCTTGTAGAGCGGATCCTGAATCGGGGTGCCGGCGTCCAGCGCATCCTTGACCTTGCGGTTGTAGCTGGCGATGTTGCGCACGCCCAGGGCCGCCATCAGCTTGTAGCGGCGCTCCATTTCCCCAACACACCAGCGCAGGGCGTTGGCCGCTTCCTTCATATCCGTCACCACCGGCGTCAGCAGATGGGGAATACCCTCGTAAACCGACAGCTCCAGCATCTTGGGGTCGATCATGATCAGCCGCACGTCGGTGGGCAGCGTCTTGTAGAGCAGACTCAGCACCATCGCATTGACGGCCACCGACTTGCCGGAGCCGGTGGTGCCGGCCACCAGCAAATGGGGCATGCGCGCCAGATCCACCACCACCGGCAACCCGCCGATATCCTTGCCCAGAGCCAGAGTCAGGGGCGAACCGGCCTTGTCGTACTCCTGGGAACGGATGATTTCGCTCAGGGCAACCACTTCCCGCTGCTCATTGGGTATCTCCAACCCCAGTACCGATTTACCCGGAATGACTTCCACCACGCGCACGCTGATGGCCGCCAGGGCGCGGGCCAGGTCCTTGGCCAGGTTGCTGATCTGACTGACCTTGACGCCGGCGCCCGGCTGCAGCTCGAAGCGGGTGATGACGGGGCCGGGGTGCACGGCCACCACCTCGGCCTCCACACCGAAATCCAGCAGCTTGCGTTCCACCAGGCGGGACATGGCTTCCAGGGCTTCAGCCGAATAGCCTTCCTGCCCCGGACGCGGCGGATCGAGGAGCGACAGGGGCGGCAACGAGCTGTTGGGCGGGGGATCGAACAGCGGTACCTGACGCTCCTTCTCCTCCCGGTCGCTGACCGCCACCTTCTTGATCACCGGCTCGATACGCACCGGTTTGCGGCTCTCGGCCTTCTTCTGCTCGACTTTGACCGTTTCCTCGCGCAGACGACGGGCGCGGCGCCCTTCGATGTATTCCCGCAGGCGGCCGGCCCAATAGCGGGTGCGGGCCATCGCCAGCAGGGTGATGCGCCCCAACCGATCCATCAGGCCCAGCCAGGACAGGCCCGTGAACAGGGTGACTCCTCCCAGGAACAGCGCCAGCAGAAAGAGGGTGGCGCCCAGAGAACCGAAGGTTCTGGCTAGCCCCTCGCCTACCAGGTTGCCTAAGATGCCTCCGGCGTTCAGCGGCACCTCACCCGGAGTAGCGGTGAAATGCAGCCTGGCCAGTCCGCAGCCGGCGCCCACGGTGAGCAGAAAGCCCAGCCAACGCAGACCCAGCACCCGCAGGTCCCATTCCCCGTCCGGGCGGCGCCCCTTGTAGACCAGCCAACCGCTGTAACCCACCATCACCGGGAACAGATAGGCCATGAACCCGAGCAGGTACAGGAACACATCGGCGAACCAGGCCCCGGCCACACCGCCCGCGTTGGCCACGTGACCGGTCGGGCCGGCGTGGGACCAGCCGGGATCGGAAGCGTGATAGCTCGCCAGGGAAATGAGCAGATAGATGGCGACGGCGCCCAGCAGAAACAGGGCACCCTCCTGCAACCCGCGGCCCACGTGATGGGTCAGGGCAGCACCGGCGGACTTCTTGGGTCGGGCCTGCGCCAAGACTAGATTCTTCCTAAGAATTACGCTGTAACAGTATATTGTAAAAAGAACTTTTACGCCACACCCTGTACGTTTCAGGCGCTCCGACGAAGCGCCTTGGAAACGGACCGTGCAAGCAGCTGATTCTCCGAGCGAGCTGTCTGTTCCTCAGCCAAGGGAGGCGGCCACTCCGGGATGTACGATGCGCCCATCCTGAATGTTGAGTCCCCGGCGAAGCGCTTCGTGCCGTGTCCAGCTTTCCCCCTCGGCCATTTGCACCACGTAAGGCAGCAGCGCCGCCGACAGCGCCTGCACCGCAGTCCGTGGTACCGCACCGGGCATGTTGGTGACTGTGAAGTGCACCACATCCTCCCACACATACGTCGGCGCGTCGTAAGTCGTGGGCCGGGTGGTCTCGATGCAGCCGCCCTGGTCCACCGAGATGTCCACCACCACACTGCCGGCTGCCATCGAGCGTACAAGGTCCGCGCTCACCACATGAGGTGCCCGCTGTCCGACCACCAGGACGGCGCCCACCACCATGTCCGCCTGACGCACCGCTTTGTCGATGGCGTGGGCATAGGGATACAGCGCGGTCACATTCGGTCCCAGCGCCTGCATCGCCGCCAGCTTCTCCCGCTTGCGGTCGAAGACGGTAACCTGAGCGCCCAGCGCCGCCGCGACAGCGGCGGCGTTGCCGCCAGCCACACCGGCACCGATAATCACCACGTGCCCGCGCTCGGCCGCCGGCATGCCGCCTAGCAGTATGCCGCGCCCGCCCTCGGGCTGGTGCAGCAGGTGAGTGCCCACCTGAACGGAAAGTCGCCCAGCAATATCGCTCATGGGCGCCAGCAGCGGAAGGCGCCCATCGCTCTCTTCGACGGTTTCGAAGGCCACCGCCGTGAGCCCGATTTCCCGGAGCTGGCGGGTCAGCTCCGCATTGGCGGCCAGGTGGAGGTAGCAGAACAGCGTGTGGTCCTTGCGCAGCAACGCCAGATCGCCCTCCACCGGCTCCTTGACCTTGAGGAGTAGCTGCGCCTCTCCGTACAGGGTTGCGGCATCGTCCACCACCTTGACCCCTGCCCGCCGGTACTGGTCGTCCGGGTAGCCCGCGCGCGTCCCGGCATCGCGCTCCAGCAGAACCTCATGACCGGCCTCGACCAGGTCCGCGCAGGCGTCGGGGATGAGGGCGACGCGTCCTTCCAAGGTCTTGATCTCGCGGGGTATGCCAATGCGCATTGAGCCTCCTTTACCCGTTGCGGCAAGTCACGTACCATCTACGGTCGGTCGCGGCCGGCGGGAACGCGCGCCGCTGATCTTCCCCGTCCACGGTAGGTCAGCCAACCTCCGCCCTTGACGCCCGGCACAGCCCCATTCCAACGACGCGCCCGATCGGCAATCTCATCCTCAGCGGAGCCATTATACATGAGCGAAACGAAGCACTGCCGCCTTCTGATCCTGGGTTCCGGACCCGCTGGCTACACCGCCGCCATCTATGCGGCGCGGGCCAATCTCGATCCCGTGGTGATTACCGGGTTGGAGCAAGGGGGGCAGCTCATGACCACCACCGAGGTGGAAAACTGGCCCGGCGGTCGCGCCGAACTGCAGGGGCCGGCGCTCATGGACGAGATGCGCGACCACGCCGAACGGTTCCACGCCGACATAATCTTCGACCACATTCATACGACCGATCTGAGCCGCCGCCCGTTCCGTCTGGAAGGCGATTCCGGCGTCTACACCTGTGACGCGTTGATCATTGCCACCGGCGCGTCGGCCAAGTACCTGGGGCTGCCTTCCGAGGAGGCCTTCAAGGGCCGGGGGGTATCCGCCTGCGCCACCTGCGACGGATTCTTCTACCGCGACCAGCCGGTGGCCGTGATCGGCGGCGGCAATACCGCCGTGGAAGAAGCCCTTTACCTGTCCAACATCGCTTCCCACGTCACCCTGGTACACCGCCGCGATCAGCTGCGCTCGGAGAAGATCCTCCAGGACCGGCTGTTCAAGAAGGCCGAGGAAGGCAAGGTCACCCTGGAGTGGAATCATGTACTGGATGAAGTGCTGGGCGACAACCAGGGCGTCAACGGCATGCGCCTGAAGCATGTCAAGGACGGCACCGCCAAGGACATTCCCCTGCAAGGGGTCTTCATCGCGATCGGCCATCAGCCCAACACCGGGATCTTCGAGAGCCAGCTGGAAATGGCCGGCGGCTATATCAAGATCAACAGCGGCACGGACGGCAACGCCACCGCCACCAGCGTGCCGGGCGTGTTCGCCGCCGGCGACGTGGCCGACTATGTCTACCGTCAGGCGATCACCTCCGCGGGCGCCGGTTGCATGGCCGCCCTGGATGCCGAACGGTACCTGGACGGCCTGGCGGTGGAACAGGGCTGACCGGCCAGAGGCATCAACTGATGCCTCTGGCGATCTGCTCGTAGACGAAGCCGTGTAGGGCCAGGGTGTCCTGGGGCTCGACAATCTGGAATTCGAGCCCGTAATGGTAGTTGTCCGTCGTCTCCTCGGCCCCTTGTTCGCCCTGGACGCTGCGGATCACGGCAGGCACGCGCAGGGACTGGACCATCTCCCCCACCGGAAACTGAAACTTCACCGTCAACAGGTCGCCCACCGCGCCCAACGGGCGTGAAGAGCGCGCCCTGGCGCCGGACGTACTCAAGTCCGATAGCACCGCCGGTCGTGGGCTCTCGAACCCCCGTCCGGGGTCGTCGTTCTCCACCGAGGCCACCAGCCTGACCCGAACCCGCTCCGCCTTGCGCACCACGGTCTGCTCCACTTCACTCGGATAGTTAAGGTGCAGGTACGGATAGGGCCGGTTACAGGTGCGCAGCACGGACGTCGAAAACGCCACCACCCGATTGCCGGACAACAGGCGCACGATGAACGGCTGTCCCTCACGCACCAACAGCACCCGTCCTTCGGAACGGGGGGTGGTGACCAGCAGGCTCTGGCCACCTAGGTATCCGATGACCTTTACGTAGTAGCGGTTACGGGCCTCACTGGCAGCGAACTGCAGCTGCAGCGTATCACCGACGTGAAATTTCAACTCCGACTGGTCCACTGGGCCCTGCCCCTCTACCGGAACACGTTCGGGCAATATACCGGAATCCGCCGGGGTATTGGCCCCTCCCATGCCGGTCTTCCCCAGCTTCGTTTACAATGGCGCCATGAAACTCCGCCAGTTGGAATGCATCGACGACATACCCGCCGAGCAGTGGAATCGGCTCGCCGGCGACGCGAATCCATTCCTTCGGCACGAGTTCCTGGCCGCGCTGGAACACAACGGCTGCGTGGGGGAAACCTATGGCTGGCTGCCCCGCCATTTGCTCGTTCTGGATGACAATTCCAGCCCGGTGGGAGCGATGCCCCTCTACGCCAAGGACAATTCCTACGGCGAGTTCGTGTTCGACTGGGCCTGGGCGGACGCCTACGAACGGGCGGGTATGCCCTACTACCCCAAGCTGGTGTGCGCCGTACCCTATACGCCGGCTACCGGGACACGCCTGCTGGTGGCCCCGGAAGACCCTCACGCGGACGAGATACGAAATCTGCTGGGCGCCCATGCCCGGGAGTACGCCCTGCGGTCCGGCATGTCTTCCCTGCACTGGCTGTTCCCCGATGCCGCCGATACCGGAACCCTTGCCGAGCAGGGGTTGCTGCTAAGGATGGGGTGCCAGTTTCACTGGGAAAACGCCGGCTACCGCGACTTCGACGACTTTCTCGAACGCTTCAGCGCCCAGAAGCGCAAGAAGGTGCGGCGCGAACGCAAGCGGGTGACGGAAGCCGGCGTGGAGCTCGAGGTGGTCCACGGGCATGAGGCGAGCGACGAACAATGGCGGACCGCCCATCACTACTACCATTCCACCTTCGAGAAAAAATGGGGTTATCCCACGCTCAATCTGGGCTTCTTCCGTGAAATCGGCCGCACCATGGGCGATCGCGTCGTGCTGGTATTCGCCTACCATGACGGTCGTCCGGTAGCAGGCGCAATCAACCTGCGCGGCCGCGACACCCTGTACGGGCGCCACTGGGGATGTGACGCCCGGTTTCACAGTCTGCACTTCGAGGCCTGCTACTATCAGGGAATCGATTATTGTATCCGCACCGGATTGCAGCGCTTTGAACCCGGCGCCCAGGGGGAGCACAAGATCAGCCGAGGGTTCCTGCCCACCGCCACCTGGTCGGCCCATTGGATCGCCGATGCCCGCTTCCGGCAGGCCATCGGTGATTTTCTGAGGCGTGAGACCGTGGCCATGGAGCAGTACATGGAAGAATTGGCCGACCATGCTCCCTACAAGGCTGCACCGGCCCGAGAATGATGGAGGCAAGCGTTGAACTCTCTCGGCCCGTTCTGGATCGACCCGTTCGACACCGAAAGTCCTTTTCCCGACGTGGAACTGGCACTGCGCGACCCGGACGGCCTGCTGGCCGTCGGTGGCAACCTGTCGCCGGAACGGTTGCTGGAGGCCTATCGCAACGCCATATTTCCCTGGTACACGGAAGGCCAGCCCATCCTCTGGTGGGCTCCCGATCCCCGCACCGTGCTGTTTCCCGACCAGTTGAAGGTGTCCCGAAGTCTGCGTAAGACTGTGCGCAAAGGGCTGTTCCAGGTCACGCTGGACCGGGCCTTCGATGCCGTGATCGCAGGGTGTGCCGCACCACGACGCGATGCCGACGGCACTTGGATCACTGCGGACATGGAGCGTGCCTACGGCCGCCTGCACAGGTTGGGCCACGCCCACTCCGTGGAAGCGTGGAGCGGGACCGAGTTGGTCGGCGGCTTGTACGGCGTCGCCATGGGGCGGGTGTTCTTCGGCGAATCCATGTTCAGCCGCGTTGACGACGCCTCCAAGGTCGCGTTTGTGCATCTCGTGCGCCAACTCCGCGCCTGGGACTTCGTGGTCATCGACTGCCAGATGCACACGCCCCACCTGGCCCGTTTCGGTTCGGTGGAGATAGCCCGCGGACGCTTTCTGCAGATATTGAAAGACAGCTGCGACGCGCCGGAGCGAGCCAGTCCGTGGCAGTTCGATCCCGACCTGCCGGGGCAATTGCTGGACGACGGCGGCGTCTGCCGCAGGACCGATACGCAGTGAATATGAGCCACCGTCCGACCCATCTACGGCAGCTCGCCTTTTTCGCGAGCCGGCCCCATCCGTGCCCCTACCTGCCGGAACGGGAGGCTATCACGCTGTTCGCAGACCCCGACGCACAACTCGACAACCGGATCTACGGCCGGCTTTCCGAATTCGGTTTCCGCCGCAGCGGACAACTGGTGTACCGACCTGCCTGCCCCGACTGCAATGCCTGCGTGCCGGTACGCATCCCCGTAGGCGGGTTCGTCGGGCGACGAATCGACCGCCGTACATGGCGCCGAAATGAGGATCTGACTGTCACCGCGGCGGGGCCTGGATACCGCGAGGAGCACTTTGCGCTCTATCGCAAATACCTGCAAAGCCGCCATCCGGGCGGCAGCATGGACACGGACGATCCCGGCCAGTACCTGGAGTTTCTGACCTGCTCCTGGTCGGACACCGTGTTCTACGAATTCCGTGCCGGGCGCCGGCTGCTGGCGGTGGCGGTCACCGATCAGCTGCCGGGCGCCCTGTCGGCCGTGTATACCTTTTTCGAGCCGGACGAGGCTGCTCGGAGCCTGGGCAGTTACGGTATTCTCTGGCAGGTGGCCGAGGCCCGACGCCGGGGCCTGGAGTGGTTATATCTGGGCTACTGGATCGAGGAATGCAGAAAAATGAGTTACAAAGGCCGGATCCGGCCGCTGCAGATATTCCGGCACGGTCAATGGATCGACCTCTGAGCGCCGGGACCGTACGCTGTCGGGACCGATCGCTACGGCGCCCGACCCGCCCATGCCATGGCAATTTGAATAACGGACAGGATCTACATATCCTTTACGCCGCCGGGCACACCCCGGCAGGCCCGGCGCCAGTCGGCTGCTCCTGCCCGAACACAACGCCACATAGGCCGTATTTCGCAAGCATTGGTGCACCCGCTTCAGGTATAATCGGGAATTCGCTGGCAATCGACGACACAGGGATTCTATGGCACGAGAAGATCATATCGAGATGGAGGGTACGGTAATCGAGACTCTCCCCAACACCATGTTCCGGGTACAACTCGAGAACGGCCACGTGGTGACTGCCCATATTTCGGGGAAGATGCGTAAGCACTACATCCGCATTCTTACCGGGGACAAGGTCACCGTGCAGCTCACCCCTTACGACCTCACCAAAGGCCGGATCACCTACCGGGCGCGGTAGTCCCACCGGCGCGGCGCCAGCCGGCCGCGCGCCCACCCGCAGCCAGCTCACCAGATTCCAGCCTGCAGGGAGCCCGCCCTTCCCATCCGGTCCGTGCCCCAGCCGGGGTCCGGTTTGCCGAGGCGATCCGCCGAGGCTCGACTTCGCCCCGAACCGTGCCGGCTCTTGTAAGGACAGCCAGAGGCTCCCCGGCGCCGCTCGACAAGGCGCCCGTGCGCGACGGCGCATAAAAAAAGCGCCCGGCCAATGGCGGGCGCTCTCTGCGGACCGGCGATCGGTCCGTCGTACCGCTACACTCGTTCGACTTCCTCGATGTCCAGAGTAAGCTCTCCGTCCTCGGCACGGATCAGCACATGACCGCCCCCGACCAGCCGGCCGAACAGTAGGTCCTCAGCCAGCGGCCTCTTGATGTGTTCCTGGATCACCCGGGCCATGGGCCGGGCGCCCATCTTGGGATCGTAACCGTGCTCTGCCAGCCATAGCCGGGCGGAGTCGTCCACATCCAGGGTGACGTGCTTCTCCTGCAACTGGGCCTCCAGTTCGAACAGGAACTTGTCCACCACCTGAGCGATCACGGTGGCATCCAGCCCCTTGAACTGGATGATGCCGTCCAGACGATTCCGGAACTCCGGCGTAAACAGCCGCTTGATGGCCTCCATGGCGTCGGTGGAGTGATCCTGGTTGGTGAACCCTATGGACGGCCGGCTCATTTCCTGGGCACCGGCGTTGGTGGTCATGACGATCACCACGTTGCGGAAGTCCGCCTTGCGTCCGTTGTTGTCGGTCAGCGTGCCATGGTCCATGACCTGCAGCAGCAGGTTGAAGACGTCCGGATGGGCCTTTTCGACCTCGTCCAGTAGCAGGACCGCGTGGGGGTGCTTGGTGATGGCCTCTGTGAGCAAGCCGCCCTGATCGAATCCCACGTAACCGGGCGGCGCACCGATCAGGCGCGAGACGGTATGGCGTTCCATGTACTCGGACATGTCGAACCGCACCAGCTCGATCCCCAGGACCATGGCCAGTTGCCGCGTCACCTCGGTCTTGCCCACGCCGGTGGGCCCGGCGAACAGGAACGAACCGATGGGCTTGTCCTCGTTGCCCAATCCCGAGCGAGCCATCTTGATGGCCGACGACAGCGCCTCGATGGCCTGATCCTGGCCGAACACGGTCATCTTCAGGTCGCGTTCCAACGTGCGCAGCCGGTCCTTGTCGGAGGACGACACGCTCTTGGGGGGAATCCGCGCCATCTTGGCGACCACATTCTCGATATCCGATACGCCTATGGTCTTCTTGCGCTTCGATGGCGGCTGCAGCCTCAGATTGGCGCCCGCTTCGTCGATTACGTCGATGGCCTTGTCGGGCAGGTGCCGATCGTTGATGTAGCGATCGGCCAGCTCAGCCGCGGTACGCAGAGCCCGCGGTGAATACTTCACATGGTGATGTTCCTCGAAACGGGACTTCAGCCCCTGAAGGATCTTGACGGTCTCATCGACCGAGGGCTCGGTCACGTCGATCTTCTGGAACCGGCGGGCCAACGCCCGGTCCTTCTCGAAAATGCCGCGGTATTCCTGGTAGGTCGTGGAGCCAATGCACTTGAGCTCCCCCGAGGCGAGCATGGGCTTGATCAGGTTCGACGCATCCATGACGCCGCCGGAAGCGGCTCCTGCGCCGATGATGGTATGAATTTCATCGATGAACAGAATGGCGCCCTTCTCCTTGCGCAGTTGCGCCAGCACCGATTTCAGGCGTTTTTCGAAATCGCCCCGGTACTTGGTGCCGGCCACCAGCGCGCCCAGGTCCAGGGAGTGGATGGTGCTGTGCTGCAGCACCTCGGGCACTTCCCCGTCAACGATCATCTTGGCGAGGCCTTCCGCGATGGCGGTCTTGCCGACACCCGCCTCGCCGACGAACAGCGGATTGTTCTTGCGCCGCCGGCACAGGATCTGGATGGTGCGTTCCACTTCGTGACGCCTGCCGATCAGGGGATCGATTTTACCCTGCCGGGCCATCTCGTTGAGATTGGTGGCGAAACTGTCCAGAGGCTTCTTCGCCGACACGTCGGGGCTGGCTTCCTCCTCGGCGGAAGTGGACAACCCCTCGTTCTGCTCGCCCGCGACCTTGGAGATGCCGTGGGACATGTAATTGACCACATCCAGCCGGGTAATGTTCTGCTTGTTGAGAAAGTAAACGGCCTGGGATTCCTGCTCGCTGAAGATGGCCACCAGCACATTGGCACCGGTGACCTCTTTCTTGCCGGAGGACTGAACGTGGAACACGGCGCGCTGCAGGACCCGCTGGAACCCCAGCGTGGGCTGGGTTTCGCGACTGTCGTTGGGGGGCAGCAACGGCGTGGTTTCGTCAAGGAACTTTGTCAACTCGCTCTTCAGCTGCTCGATATCCGCGCCGCAGGCCCGGAGGACCTCGCTTGCAGTGGGATTGTCCAGCAGTGCGAGCAACAGATGCTCCACGGTCATGAACTCATGCCGCTTGTCCCGCGCTTCCTTGAAGGCGAGATTCAATGTGAACTCAAGTTCCTTGCTCAGCATGCCTGCGTTACCTCATAAACTGACCTACGCCTCCTCCATGGTGCATAGCAGCGGGTGCTGATGCCGGCGTGAGTATTCATTGACCTGTGCCACTTTTGTCTCGGCAATTTCCCTGGTAAAGACACCGCATACGCCCTTTCCCCGCGTGTGCACGTGCAACATGATCTGCGTCGCCTTTTCGCGCCCCATGCTGAAGAACGTCTCCAGAACCTGAACCACGAACTCCATAGGCGTGTAATCGTCGTTCAATAGAATGACCTTGTACAGGGGCGGCCGCTTGATTTTCGGTCGCGCCTCCTCGACCACGAGGTCATCTTCGTTGCCAACTTTCCGCTCACTGCCCATAGCAAATTATCTGTCGCGAAGTCCGTCTGCTTGTCATTCGCGCGGAACGTTGCCGACCCCATGATCGCGCTACGCATGAGTTACTCGTACCATAGAAAACCAAGGCGCGCAACGAGTTCAAAAGGAGACGGCGGATTGGAAGGAAAAGGTGGTCCGAGTGCCCTGAAAGCCCCCCAAGACCGGGTAATACTTGACTATTTTACTCAACTGTAGATAGAGTGTGCAAGTGAAGTGTGCAGTTCGCTTGGTGCGGCTCAGGCCGCGACACCATGAGCTATGCTTCACGAGGATGAGCATAAACAAGACGGACGCTCGAACGTCCGCCGGTAATACGAGGTGAAGTGAGGATGGCAACCGGTACCGTTAAGTGGTTCAGCAACGCGAAGGGCTATGGGTTCATCGCGCCTGACGAGGGGGGCGAAGATGTATTTGCCCATTTCTCGGCGATTGAGATGGAAGGATACAAGACCCTGAAGGAGGGTCAGAAAGTATCCTTCGATGTCATGCAGGGCCCCAAAGGCCTGCAGGCGGCCAAGATCCGCAGCGACAGCGTCTGACCGATACGGGTGGTGCCACCCGGCGCCACCCGTGTTCGACGCCGAACGTCTTTCACTCCTGCGCCTGCCCGGCGAGGCTTAGCGTGCGGCTACATGTAGCCCACCACCGCCTTCCCGAACCCGGAACAGCTCACCTTCGTAGCGCCGTCCATCAACCGCGCCAGATCGTAGGTAACGGTCTTGGCGGCGATCGCACCACTGATGCCCTTCACCATCAGATCCGCCGCTTCCTGCCAACCCAGATGCCGAAGCATCATTTCCGCCGACAGTACAAGGGAACTGGGATTCACCTGATCCTTACCTGCATACTTCGGCGCCGTGCCGTGGGTCGCCTCGAACAACGCGACCGTGTCGGACAGGTTGGCCCCCGGCGCCATGCCGATGCCGCCGACCTGAGCCGCCAGCGCATCGGAAATGTAGTCGCCATTGAGGTTCAGAGTCGCGATAACGCTGTATTCCGACGGACGTAGCAATATCTGCTGCAAAAAGGCATCGGCGATCACGTCCTTGACGATGATGTCACGTCCGGTGGCCGGATTCTTGAAGGTACACCAGGGGCCACCGTCCAGGTCCACCGCACCGAACTCCTCCTTGGCGAGTTCGTAGCCCCAGTTCTTGAAGGCCCCTTCGGTGAACTTCATGATGTTGCCCTTGTGTACCAGCGTCACCGAGTCACGATCCTGATCGATGGCATACTGAATCGCCTTGCGCACCAGCCGTCGCGTCCCGTCCCGTGACACCGGTTTGATGCCGATGCCCGAGCTTTCCGGAAACCGGATCTTGGTGACCCCCATTTGCGCCTGGAGAAAATCGATCACCTTGCGAGCTTCGGCGGTGCCGGCTTCCCATTCGATGCCGGCATAGATGTCTTCCGAATTTTCCCGGAAAATAACCATGTCGGTCTTCTCCGGTTCCTTCAACGGACTGGGCGTACCGGTGTAGTAGCGCACCGGACGCAGGCAGACATACAGATCGAGTTCCTGCCGCAGCGCCACGTTCAACGAGCGGATACCGCCGCCCACCGGCGTGGTCAGGGGGCCTTTGATGGCCACCGAATAGTCCCGGATGGCATCCAGGGTCTCGCCCGGCAACCAGGTGTTCTCGCCATAGACGCGATTGGCCTTCTCGCCGGCGTAGATTTCCATCCAGGAAATCCGCCGCTTGTCCCCATAGGCCTTCTGCACGGCCGCATCCACCACCGTTTGCATGACCGGCGTGATGTCCACGCCTATACCGTCTCCCTCGATGCAGGGAACAATGGGGTGGTCCGGAACTGCAAGGGACTGATCGGAATTGACGGTAATGCGCTCGCCCTGTTCAGGAACGACGATATGCTGATAGCCCATTGATACGATTACCCATGACAATGCAGAAAAGCGGGGAGCGAATTGTACCATCTGGCAGCACGCGCGGCTAACGGCAAAAAAAAGCCCCCGCCTCAGGCGGGGGCTGTAAGGCCGTGGTGCCGAACCGTCTTTTGCTAGATCTTTCCACCTGCCGCTTCGGTCAGCGACTTCTCGATGGCGCCGGGGGCACACATGATGTTGACGAAGCTGTGGTGACCCATCATGGCGAGATCGGGGAAGTTGATCGCGATCCGGAACCGCGCATACAGCGCATAGACGTTCTTGCCGTTCACCAGCACCTCATAAGGCAGATGCGGGGTGGAGCGGATGGGCTTGAAGTCGATGTTGTGCATGATGTACTTGTCACCGCTGCAGCCCTTGGTGAGCGCGACTCCGAAGACCGTCTGATCCTTGCCCGGGATGTCGATGCGGTACACCTTGTGGGCGCCGCCCTTACCCTCGGCCAGACCCTTCTCGACGGCCGCCACCGCGTCCTTGTAGTTGTCGTATTCGGCGAGATGGCTGGGGTCGGTAAAGTACTCCATACCGAACATGTAGTGATACTTGCGCAGCTTGCTGGCGGTGAGCCCGTTCTTGGGCCCATAGGCCTCCTTGTCGCCCAGAGCCGCTTTCAGCTCCTTGAGCACCGGCGCATAGTTGGCGTTCATGCGATAGGCGTCTTCCATGTACACCGGGTTGGTGTAGGAAACCTGGATCTGCCCGTTGACTTCGGTGAGCGTCACGCGCTGAGCGGCGCCGTAACCGCCGAATTTCGACTTCGCGGCACCTTCTTTCAGTTGCTGGTTGGTGACTGCGATGACCATTGCGCCTTTGTAGGGCTCGTAGGAACCGGCGACGTCAAAGCCCGCGGACTTGAGCTTGTCCTTGACCTGGTCGGCCACCTTGGTCATGTTGCCGGTGGTCTCGTAACCGAGAATGAACGGCTTGAGTTCCTTGCTTGCAGCCTGGGCGCCGGTAGTGGCCACCAGCGTCAGACCGGACACAATGGCGGCGCGTATGAGGGATTTCACCA
>Ga0307441_1000025_pt1 | contig 74962 bp, 56 predicted proteins | sample SalMarWE160420MG_FD_202149 | JGI IMG/M metagenome (GOLD analysis project Ga0307441, IMG submission 202149) | Salt marsh sediment microbial communities from the Plum Island Ecosystem LTER, Massachusetts, United States - WE1604-20 | ecosystem: Environmental > Aquatic > Marine > Intertidal zone >... | reverse complement strand
TTTTTCCCGTTCACACTTAAAACAACATTATAATGCCCTGGCATCACTAATGGTCCCTCCGGTTTAACGGGAGTGCCGTCAGTCCAGACCGCTGCAATAGAATAATGATATTGGAGTGCAGAAGGTCGCGGATATCGCATGTTCCATATAAATCTATGCATGCCTGCCGTATAATTCAATTGCTCGGATTTGCCGACCCATTCTTTCTGAAAATATCGGTGTGCAGGTAATTTTTTCTCTTTTTCATCGCTGGAAAATTGATTTATTAGATTTCCTTTCGAGTCATAAATTGATAAAGAAACCGGAGTTGTTGATCCGTCTTTTAAATAATAATCTATTATTGCACCCGGCGGAGGATTTTGTCCAAGCGGAGTTGAAGGCGGCCACGGAGTGTCCTGGTTTTCATCATTTCGAATTCTCCAGGCTTGAGCGGGTTTAAATAGATGTGCAGATTCTTTGGAAATCTTTGCCGTCATTTCCCGCAACGGTTCAACATCATCAAGAATCCAGATACCTCGACCTTGAGTCCCGGCGATTAAATCACCGTTGTGAACAACCAGGTCTCTAACGCAAGTAGTTGGAAAGTTTAATGTGAGCGGCTGCCATTCTGAACCATCATTGAACGATACATAAACGCTTCGGTTAGTACTTGCATATAAAAGTCCTTTTTTTACAGGGTCGACTCTGACTACATTTAAATATTCATTTGAAGGAAGTCCATTGATAATTGTTTGCCATGTTTTTCCGCCGTTGACTGTTTTAATAATTAAAGGTGTATTTTTACCAAGACGGTGTGTATCAATAGAAACATAGGCAGTATTTACTGCGAAAGGGGAAGGTGCTATTGCATCAATTCTTCCCCATAGCGGAACAGTTGAAGGTGTAACGTTTCTCCAATTATTTCCGCCGTCAGTAGTTAACTGAATAAGTCCGTCATCTGTACCTACCCAAATTACTTTTTTATTAATCGGAGATGGTGCTATAGAATATATTACACCGTATCCTATTTTTCTTGCTTGAATAGGACTGGGGTCCTTCACTTTTTCCGTTCTCGGTACTATTCCGCTTAAATCCGGACTAATAATTTTCCAGTTGTCACCGTTATCAAATGACCGAAAAAGATATTGAGCTCCGAAATATAATGGATATGGTTTTATGTGTGAAAATACTAATGGTGTAATCCATGTATAACGATATCGAACATTGGTCGGAAGATCTGCATATGTTGAGATGGGCCAGGGAGATACATGCGCGACTTGCCGGGTTATTTCATTAAATCTAGTAACCGGGCCGCCTAAGCCGCTTCCGAAAACTAGATCAGGATTTTCAGGTTTTGGAACTTCGTAGTCTCTTTCTTCTCCGCCTACCGGATGCCAGTCTCTTTCTTCTATCACTCCATATGGTCCGCGGCTTAAAATTCCGACCGTGCCGTTATCTTGTTGTCCGCTGTATATTCTATATGGGAATTGGTCATCTACGGCAATGTGATAAAATTGTCCGGTCGGTTGATTATACCAGCTTGACCATGTTTTCCCATCGTTTACAGTTACAACAGCACCTTGATCCGAAGCTGTTATCATGTGAGTCGGATCTTTAGGATTAATCCATAAGAAGTGATAATCATCTCCTCCAGGAGCTCCTTTAAAAATAGTAAAGTGTTTACCTCCGTCAACGGAACGGTGAATTGAGCGGTCCATAACATAAACAATATTAGGATTTTTAGGATCGACTGTTATGCGGCTGAAATATGAATTTGCCAATGAAGCTTGACTATTAACATATTGCCAATTTCTTCCTCCGTCATCCGATCGATAAATACCGCTTGTTTTTTTAGAAGCTTGAATAGAAGCATAAATAATTAATCCCTTGCTCCCGCGTGCTGCCCCCAGACCAATTCTTCCGTAATTTCCCGGTGGTAAGCCATGGCCGGAAAGTTTTTCCCAATGTTCACCGTTGTCGGTACTTTTATAAATACCTGAGCCCGGTCCGCTTTGTGGTAAATAATAATCCAGCCAGGGATGCATCCGCATCTGCCAGAGAGCGGCGTATATTATTGAAGGACTTTCAGGATCAGAAGCTAAATCTACAGCACCGGTATTGTTATCAACATACAACACATGTTTCCACGTTTTTCCGCCGTTATTAGATAGAAAAATACCGCGTTCTGAATTTGGAGCAAAAACGTTGCCCAATGCTGCAACTAATACATGATCAGGATTGGTAGGATCAATTAAAATTCGACCAATGTGTCTGGAATCTTTTAAACCAATGTTAGTCCATGTTTTTCCGCCGTCAACAGATTTATATACTCCGTCTCCGGCTAATATGTCATATCTTACCGCTACTTGACCGGTACCTGCATAAATAATTCTGCTGTCGGAAGGAGCTAAAGCTAAAGCACCGATAGAAGAAGATTGTTGATGCTGCATTAAGGGCTGCCAGGTTCTTCCGGCGTCATCGGATTTCCAAATGCCACCGCCGGCTCCGCCAAAATAAAAGGTGTTCGGCTTATCGGGAATACCCTCGGCCATTGTAGCCCAGCCGGCACGATAAGGTCCTACCAAACGCCACTGCATACCTGAATATGTATTTACAGGAATTGTTTGCGAAAATATTTTCTTATTTGATAAGGTTAATGTTAATATAGACAGTAAGAGGGTAAAAATTAAATTTTGCTTTACTATCAGTTTAATAATTGAACTTGAAAACTTTTTAATTAACGCTTGGGATTTTTGTTCCATGATATATATCCGATTTGTTTAATTTGTTTGAAAGCATTTTAAGTTTTTAATTTGAGTAGTATCCTAATTTGCTTGCATAAGTCAAGATTCGACTCAATTCATCATGACATAGTTATTTTAATTATCATTCTGAGCGGAATCTTTTAGTTATGATAAAACTTACATTTAAAAATCAAAGTAATTAAAAAATTTTAAGATATAGTGAGATATGTATCAATTATTAAAATAAAGAAGTTTTAGGAATTGAAGATTAAATTGGATTAATTTTATAATAAAAGTATCTTTTCTCCGGAGAAAATTTCGAAAAGGGATCAAGAATTAATTTTTTATTTATTTTATCGCCGAACCATCAAACTAAGAATTCATTATTTTGATGTTACAAGCACGTCATCCTTAAATGGTATATTACTTAATTCTATAAGAGGGTATTTTTCTATAAAGTAATTTAACGACCATTCACTCGTTAATAATATAACCGGTCTTTCTAAAGAGTCTAAAGCGATTGATGCGCCGGCCGGTAAAATAATTTTTTCAAGTTCTTCATCATCTACTTCGGGGGAAATCCACCTTAACACTTTCCAATTTGTTTGTTCCAGCTTTGATTCGGCGCCGTATTCGCTTTCAAGTCGATATTGAACAACTTCAAACTGAAGAGGCCCTACGGCTCCAAGCAGGGGAATTTTTTGAACGGAATTTTTTATATAAAAAACCTGAATAACACCTTCCTGTAAAAGTTGATTTAGACCATCCCTAAACTTTTTATAATTTGAAGGATTAGGATTATGCATAAATACAAAATGCTCCGGTGCAAATTTTGGGATTTCATTATATACAATCGACTGATCTGCAGTAATGGTGTCTCCGATTCCGAAATTAGAATTGCCGATAAATCCTACTATGTCGCCGGCATAAGCTTCGTCAACTGTTTCTCTTTCTTGCCCGAACAATTTTTGAGAATTCGATAGCCGGATTTTTTTCCCGCTGGCAGTATGAATTGCCTGCATGTCTCGTATAAATTTTCCCGAACATATTCTTAGAAATGCAATTCTGTCCCTATGTTTCGGATCCATATTAGCCTGGATTTTAAAAATGAAACCTGAAAATATTTCATCATCAGGTTTTACTAAACCAATTGAACTTTCTCTAGGAGCAGGAGGGACAGCAAATTTAAGAAAACCATCCAGAAGAAGCTGAACTCCGAAGTTATTCATTGCACTGCCGAAAAATACCGGAGTGAGCTTGCCGTTTAAAACCGCTCCGTTATCAAACTGTTCACCGGCAGTATCAAGCATTTCAAGCTCTTCAATAAGTTTAACATAATTGTCTTCGTTTAATTTTTCTCTTACGATCGGGTCAGAAATATCTAAAACCGATACCGGTGCCTTATAAATTCCTCCCGTCGTTCTTTCAAAAAGATGAATTTGCTTTTCAAGTCTATCGTAAAGGCCTTTAAAATCGATTCCTGTACCTAGCGGGTAGTTCATAGGAAATGCACCAATGCCCAGTACTTTTTCAATTTCATCAATTAATGAAAGCGGTTCGAGAGTCGGCCGATCCAGTTTGTTTATGAAAGTAAATATCGGGATTGAGCGTTTGCTGCATACTTCAAAAAGTTTCCTAGTCTGAGCCTCAATTCCTTTTGCTGCGTCGATAACCATTACAACAGCATCCACGGCAGTTAAAACTCGGTAAGTGTCTTCCGAAAAATCTTCATGTCCGGGAGTATCGAGCAGATTTATTTTGTAATCATTATATTCGAATTGTAATACTGTGGAACTGATTGATATCCCTCTTTTCTTTTCCAATTCCATCCAATCCGAAGTAGAAGAACGCTGATTCTTTCTTGCCGTAACCGAACCGGCAAGATGTAATGCTCCGCCGTATAATAAAAATTTTTCCGTTAAAGTTGTTTTACCTGCATCTGGATGTGAAATGATTGCAAATGTTCTTCTTTTGTTGATCTCTTTTATATTACTCATTATTATGGTTTATTTTAATTCTTGAAAATTGGAATTATATTGTTTGAAAAATTTAGAGCGGCTCAGTCTTTGCTAATAAAAGAATTCTGAGATTAAAGTAGGAAGTCTTTTAGACTTATCGAAAATTTGTATTTGAAATTGTTTAATCAAAGTATTGTATTAAATTTAATTATTTTTGTTATGCAAATTTAAGCAAAATGTACCCAAATGAACAAACAGGAAATTTATTTTTATTTTCGGATTAATTTTCATTAAAAAAATAATTTATTAAATGGAAATAAATCAGATGAATGAACCAAACCTAAATTCCGGTTATTCGGAAGCAATTAAATTTGCTGAAAATCATTATGAAAATTTTCCTGTTGTTTCATTTTTGGTTCCTGCGGAATTAAGAAGACACATTGCAATTATTTATTGGTTTGCCCGAATTGCCGATGATTATGCGGATGAAGGTAAATATTCTGCGGCTGAGAGATTATCAAATCTGAATGATTTCGAATTAAGATTAACGGAATTATTAAAAGGTAATTACCGGAATTCGTTGGAATATGCTCTCAATGCAACAATTAGTTCCAAAAATCTTACTCATAGAGAATTTTACAAACTTTTATATGCCTTCAAGCAGGATGTAACAAAGAGCAGATACTCTTCATTTGATGAATTGTTAAATTACTGCAAAAATTCTGCTAATCCGGTAGGAAGGTTAATTCTTGAATTGAACAACATAAGAGATGATGAGGCATTTCATTTTTCGGATAAAATATGTACGGCTTTACAATTAACTAATTTCTGGCAGGATTCAAAAATCGATTTTTTGAAAGGCCGAATATATTATCCAACCGAGGAGATGAAAAAATATAATGTAACGGAAAAAATGTTTGAGTTAAATGAAAATAATCTTAATTTAAAGGAGTTGGTAAGGTATAATGTTGAAAGAACCCGCGAATTATTTGAAGAAGGCAGAAAACTAATTCCGTTTTTAAAAGGAAGATTGAAATACGAAATTAAATGGACTATTGAAGGCGGCGAATCTATACTTAAAAAAATTGCAGAAAATAATTTCAACGTTTTACAAATACGTCCTAAATTAAATAAAGTAGATTTCATTATTTTATTATTTAAGGCATTTATATAGATGTCTGATTCTGCAAAACAAATAGCAAAAAACAGCAAAAGCAGTTTTTATTATGCTTTTAATCTTCTCCCCAATGAGAAACGGGATGCGATGAATACGGTTTATGCTTTCTGCCGTCAGACCGATGACATAGTAGATAAAGAAAATGAACCTGATGATTTGAAGTATGAAAAGCTGCACAAATGGCGGGTGGAATTGGAAAAGGCGTTTAACGGTTATTCCGAATATATCTTATTAAACAAGCTCGGAAAAACAATTCGTCAATTCAATATTCCCATCGATCCGTTTTTTGAACTGCTTAAAGGAATGGAAATGGACCTGCAGAAGAAGAGGTATCTGACATTCGACGATTTGAAATTATATTGCTACCGTGTTGCTTCTACTGTGGGATTAATGTGTATTGAGATTTTCGGGTATAAGCATAAATCGGCAAAGGATTTTGCCGTAGATCTTGGAATTGCTCTTCAGCTTACAAATATTTTAAGAGATATAAAAAAAGATTCGTTGAACGGGAGAATTTATTTGCCGCAGGATGATCTCCGGAAATTTAATTACAGCGATCTCGATGTTATTACCGAGAATTATAACGGCGATTTCAAAAAATTAATGGCCTATGAAGCTGTGAGAGCGGAAAATTATTTTATCAAAGCTACTAGAGATTTAAATCTGGACGATAAGTATTCGATGTTTGCCGCCCGCGCAATGCAGCATATTTATCATAAATTATTGGAAAAGATAATTGATGCCGACTTTGATGTTTATCATAATAACATAAAAGTAAATAAAGTTGAAAAAGTGGGGATTGCACTCGGCGTATGGGCAAAATATAGTCTAGTCTATTAATGAAAAAATGTATAGTAATCGGCGGCGGTTTTGCCGGTCTTACCTCAGCAGCATATCTATCAAAAGCAGGTATTGAAGTTGAACTATTGGAAGCTTCCCCAAAATTAGGAGGCAGGGCTTATTCTTTATTGGATAAGGATTCCGGCAGTGTTATTGATAACGGTCAGCACATTATGTTGGGCTGTTATAAGGATACATTAAGATTTTTAAAGATGATAAAAGCGGAAAGTAATCTTATCTATCAAAATAAATTGAAGGTTAATTTCTTAAAAGAGAATTTCAAGCTTATGCCTCTTGAAGCCGTTACATCACTCTACCCCTTAAATTTAATATTAGCTGTCTTAAATTATAAAGCTATTTCAATTGTTGACAGGCTCCGGATTCTAAGATTTTTTTCAAAACTTCCTTTTACTTCATCAAAAAACCTGAAAAACTTATCAGTATATGAATGGCTTGAAAAGGGGAACCAAAATGATAGAATAAATGAAGCATTTTGGAAAATCCTTGCTGTAGGCGCTTTGAATACAAATATACACAAAGCATCGGCGGAAATATTTAGTTACATATTAAAAGAAATTTTTTTAAATGGTAATAAATCGGCTTCAATTATTTTACCCAAATATGGATTAAGTGAAACATATTGTGAAGCTGCAAGAATATTTTTGGAAAAAAACGGAGGAAGGATAATTTTATCGGAAAGAGTATTGGAACTGAAGTTTAAAGATTTTAAAGTAATAGAAATTATTACTGATAAAAGAAATATTTTTGAGTTTGATTATTTAATATCCGCAATACCGTTATTTGCATTAAAGAATATTAAGTCTGAAATTGATTTTGCTACGGATCTGGAATTATCTTATTCATCAATCTTATCCATCCATATATGGTTAAAAGAAAATAATTTTGACGAACTCTTTTACGGTTTAATCAATTCTAAACTTCACTGGATATTTAATCATAACGATCATGTGACATTAGTAATAAGCGATGCCGATAAATATATTGAAAAATCAAAAGAGGAGATTTTTAAAATATTTTCGGAGGAATTTGAACAATATACCGGGATAAAGAAAGAAGGTATTGTTTCTTATAAAGTGATTAAAGAAAAACGGTCCACTTTTGTTCCGGCAAATGACATGTTGGAAAAACGTCCCGATACGAAAACACTTATTAAAAATTTGTTTCTTGCCGGAGACTGGATAAGCACCGGTTTGCCTTCCACAATAGAAAGTGCAGTAAAAAGCGGCCGGGTTGTCGCCGACAAAATTATAGAGGAACTAAATAGCGAATGAAATTTTTAATTCTTGAAACCAATGTTTAGAGAATATTAAGTGTCAGCACTTTATTTAGTTCATTTGCTTATTTGGTTTTATATCAGTAATAATAAACTAATATTAATACACTTTAATAATTTTTTATGTCATCCCTTCGTGATTTTTTATCTGTCCGTTTATTGCCTCTTATAAAAATTTAAAGTTCATAGAGTCCGATAGACTCAGCAAAGTCTGGCGGCCTTTGGGGTTTGATGCCTGCGGGCAGTGTTATTCTTCAGCATTTCGGTAACATAGTAGTTATATTTTATATTACGGCTAGGTGTTACTATTAACAATTCAACAATAAATGTTATGACAGCAATTTTTAGTTTAAAGAAAATATTGTTTGTAAAAGATTTTCATTGATTGTTAACGACGAAGTAATTAAATTTTATACACGAATGTTTGAAAAATTTTAAAAGGTGGGAAATTTCGAAAAACATCCGCATTAATTTAATTACAATAATTTAATAACTACGATTAATTAAAGAGTAAAAGTAGCTCTCTCTAATACAAGTCTGAAATGATGCTATTAACTAATTCCCAATTAAAATTTAAGGTTAAAGGAGGTTAATTATGACTACCCTTAAAGAAAAGTTATTTGAAAAAATTCAGGAATGGCGTCCAAGAACCGAAAAACTGGTAAAAGAACATGGTGATTTTAAAATTGGTGAAGTTACTATTGCACAAGCTATTGGGGGAATGCGTGGTGTTAAGTGCTTAACCACCGATATTTCATATCTTGATCCTAATGAAGGTATTCGATTCCGCGGACACACAATACCTGATGTTCTTGCAAAATTACCTAAAGTTAAAAACGGTGATATGCCGGCTGTTGAAGGATTTTTCTATCTTCTTTTAACAGGTGACTTTCCTACTCAAGAAGAAATAAAAGAAGTTTCGGATGAATTCAATAAGCGTCAGCATGTACCCATGTATGTCTTCGACGTTCTGCGTGCTATGCCTCGAGATACTCATCCGATGACAATGTTCTCGGCTGCGGTTTTAGCAATGCAGAGAGAATCTGTGTTTATTAAAAAATACCATGGCGGCATGAGTAAAATGGATTATTGGGATCCTACTTATGAGGATGCACTGAATTTACTAGCTAAGCTGCCCCAGATAGCGGCATATATCTACCGCATGAAATATCGTGCAGATACTATTATCCCGCCGGATACAAGTCTTGATATGGGCGGTAATTTTGCTCATATGATGGGTATACCGAAACCATATGATGATGTTGCAAGATTATATTTTATTCTTCATAGTGATCATGAAAGCGGTAATGTAAGTGCACATACAGGACATTTAATTGCAAGCGCACTTTCTGATATTTATTATTCAATATCCGGTTTGTTGGATGGCTTGGCAGGTCCGCTTCATGGATTGGCAAACGAGGAAGTCTTACGCTGGATTCAAGGTGTAATGGATCATATGGGAGGAAAAATTCCAACCGAAGAGGAAATGAAAAAGTTCGTTTGGGATACACTTAAATCCGGTCAGGTTGTACCTGGTTATGGACATGCGGTATTACGCAAAACCGATCCGCGTTACATGGCGCAGCGTGAATTCTGCTTAAAACATTTACCGGATGATCCAATATTCAAATATGTTGATATGCTGTACAAAGTTGTTCCTCCGATTTTGGAAGAGCAGGGTAAAGCTAAAAATCCTTGGCCTAACGTTGATGCGCAGTCCGGTGTTATTCAATGGTATTACGGATTAAGAGAATATGAATTTTATACGGTACTATTTGGTATCGGACGTGCCTTAGGTGTATGTGCAAATATTATTTGGGATCGCGCACTAGGTTATCCGATTGAGAGACCAAAATCGCTCACAACAGCTATGCTGGAAGATCTTGTAAAACAAAAAAAATAGCATATTATTAAATTAAATTTATTTAATTAGTTATATTATTAAAGGCTGCTCATGAAAATACATGGGCAGCTTTTTTTTGGATTTTTTCTTTGCCAAAGCAAATTAATATTATATTATACCGAATTTTTAAAGACAATTAATATTCTTAACTTTAAAAAGTTATTTTTAATAATTTTTGTATTAAAATGAAAGACAAAGCCGGGCTTTATATTTCAAAACTTCAATTATCTCCCCATCCCGAAGGAGGGTATTATAAAGAGATTTACCGCTCCGGCGAGATTATTAAAGCGGAATATCTTCCGGATAGATATAAAGCTTCCAGAGCATTTTCAACTTCAATTTATTTTTTACTGAAAAATAATCAGGTTTCTTTGTTTCATAAATTAAAATCGGATGAAATATGGCATTTTTATGATGGATGCGGGGTCAAAATTTATATCATTGAAAAAAACGGCGCAATAAAGGAAATTTTGCTTGGTAACAAACTTAAAGAAGGGGAGTTACCGCAAATTGTTATTAGAAAAAATTATTGGTTTGGAGCTGAACTTCTGGATAAATCTTCTTTCTGTTTAATGGGATGTACTGTTTCACCCGGATTTGATTTTAAAGATCTTCGATTAGGAGAAAGAGAAAAATTATTGAATCTTTTCCCTCAGCATGAAAAAATAATTAAAAAGTTAACTAAATTTAACCTTTAAATTTTGTTGTTCTTTTCTCACTCATCTTGATGGTCAAAATTTATTAGTGAAGAAAAATTTACCTTAAAACAATGTATCGGATAATATAAATTAAATATAGGTTTTTTACTAAAAAATTTACAATTATTGATATTAACTGTTAAAATACATAATTTTTTCGATCGAAAATTAATGAGGAGAACTATAGAATATTTTTACCTTAAAATTTGTTTGTAACATATCCAATTAGGGATCCTTATTAGCCGGAAAATATTAAAACTGATTTCGACGATTGCCCGCACTTTAACGGTTAGTTTAATTCTTTTTTATGCGGCAATTAATCTTGGCTTCTTATCAAATTATGAATCTCAGATTAATCGGGCTTTGTGGATTGATGTGTTTTACAAGAATTATCAACATATCAATATTGCAGAAGCTGATTCATTTCAAAGACAAGGGAACCTTTCTGAAATTTCTGCCGGTACATATGCAGGAGCGCTCAAAATCCCAATCACAACCGGTGTAGATTCTACACAGGATAAAATTAAAACTAGAGAAAATATAAAAGGGATCGATACAACCGCATTACGTAAAGATACAATAGCTGTTAAAGCAGATACCGTTAAATTAGATTCAATGGCAATCGACTCTACCGCAAGGTTAAAGTATTTCAATTATAAACGCCATGATGTCCCTTATGTTCAACTTAATTTGAATAATGAACCAAGCTTTTATGCACAGCCTTCAGCCGGACTGATTACAAGAACAGTAACAATTGATTCCACGGGTAAATATGTAATTGTTAGAGACAAAATTGCCGGGCAGGAAACAAAAATACTGCTTCGAATTCCGATAGATGAATATCTCAAGTTGCAGCTTGCATTAAATGAAAAGAGCGATTGGGATCAAATTGCAGGCGGATATGAATTGAAAAGCTCAAAAAAAGAATTGGGGGAACTAATAAAGAATATTACAAATTTGGAAATTCCCTTACCGAGTGTCGGCGTTTTAAGTATTTTTGGTAAACCCAAAATAAGCCTAAGAATCGGAGGCGCGGTTGATATTCATGGCGCCTGGGTTAACACAACTACACAGGGTGTAACAGCCTCGGCATTAGGTAATACCCGCAATGAACCCGATTTTAAACAACAAGTGCAAATTAATGTTAACGGTACTATAGGTGATAAATTAAATATCAGTGCGGACTGGAATACCGAACGAACTTTTGAATATCAAAATCAATTGCACATAAAATACACCGGGTATGAAGATGAGATTGTTCAAAGTGTAGAAGCCGGTAATGTTTCAATGCAGACAACTCCTCTTGTCGGAGGAAGTGAAGCCTTATTTGGTGTTAAGGCGCAATTTAAATTAGGTCCTTTATCCTTAACTACATTAGCCAGTCAGAAAAAAGGTGAAATAAAAACAGTTTCGGTTTCTAATGGATCTACTTCGCAGCCATTCGATATAAGGGCTTATAATTATGAAACCAATAATTATTTTGTCGATTCTATATATGCAGATACTAGTAAAGATTTAAACATTTTTAATAAATATTACAACAGCAATGGCTCTACTGTATTATCTCAATATTATATTGTTAAAATAGAAGTTTGGAAATCCACACAAACTTATACGCCTGACAAAGCAAAAGAAAGACAGGTTAATGCATATATAGATTTACCGGCTATTAGTGGTTCTCAAGAATATCCGGCTCAATATAGACAAGATATATCTAATCCTATCCCAGGACAAGAGGAAACAGGTCGATTTGTATTGCTGACTCCGGATGTAGATTATACATTGCATCCGAATACCGGATATATAACATTTCATACCAATATACAGGATCAAGATGCCATAGCTGTAGCCTATGAAGTTCAAAATAGCGATCCCGGTCCAAGTGATGATAGATACTACGGAGAATTTTTAAATTCAAAGATTGTGCAATCGTTACCGGATACTTCAAGATTAATACTTAAATTAATAAAACCTGCATATTTAAAACCGCAGTATAAAAAAGCCTGGCAATTATTATTGAAAAATATATATTATCTAGGCGGTTCTAATATTAAGCAGGATGGTTTCGATCTGCAAGTAGAATATGATAATCCGGGCGGGAATGCTGTAACTTCATTGAATACTGCTAAAGGTACGGTTCAATTGCTTCATGCTTTCGGTTTGGACAATTTGGATGCCAGTGGTAATCCAAGTCCGAATGGTGATGGTAAATTTGATTGGGTCCCGACAATTACAATTCTCCCTGCAACTGGAGAACTAATCTTTCCTACTCTTCAGCCTTTCGGGGGGAATTATCCCGCCAGCTTGCCGGATTCTTTGCAGTACCAAGCTATTTATGATACTAGTCAAATAGGAGCGCAAAATAATATTCATAATAATTGGGAAATAACTGGTAAATATTCCGGCGAAGCCAGCTCAACTTATCAGCTCGGGTTTAATATTGTTGAAAATTCCGTGCAGGTTACTCTAAACGGACGCGAACTTACTCCAAATGTTGATTATACGGTTGATTATAACATTGGGCAGCTGACTATTTTAAATAGAGATGCTTTGGTCCCGGGAGCCAACCTAAAAATTACTTATGAGCAGAATGATTTATTCCAGTTAGCATCTAAAACTTTGATTGGTGCAAGAGGAGTACTTAACATTTCAGATAAAACCAAGCTTGGTTTTTCAATAATGAATTTAAACCAGCAGACATTAAGTCAAAGAGTTAGAATTGGAGAGGAGCCTTTAAGCAATACAATTATGGGAGTTGATTTTAATACAAGCGCTGATTTACCTTTTGTTACTAAGGGACTTGATAAATTATTCTCAACAAAAGAAATGTCAAGTTTTTCTATATCGGGCGAATATGCACGAATTAATCCAAATCCAAATACAATGAAAAGCACAATCCCTGCTGATAAAGGAGAGAGCATTGCATACATTGATGATTTTGAAGGTTCAAAAAAGCTTCTTCCTATAGGCGTAAATTATACCGGATGGAAAGACCTGAGTCCGCCGGGAGGATTAAGTGCTTTTAAAGATACAAGTCTGCAGCATATGATGTTTTATAAAGCTAAAAGCTTTTGGTATACAATAACACCTTCTGATGTGCAAGTTCCGCAAATTTGGGGAAGCAAAAAGAAAGTGGCTACTCAAAATAACCAGGTTCCTGTATTGGATTACGTATTTATGCCGGATAGTTCCGGGACATATAATTGGAATCCACGGCTTCAAAATCCGAAAATTAATTGGGGAGGAATGATGAAATCTTTATCTTCCGTATCCAATGATTTGCAAGCACAAAATATTGAATATATAGAATTTTGGTTGAAAGTCGATTCAGCACCTCCAAATTCTTATGTATATATAGATCTTGGCAGAATCAGTGAGGATGTAATTCCAAACAATATCCTTAATACTGAAGATCAAAATCATAATGGTGTTGTTGATCAAGGTGAGGATACTGGTCTTGATGAAATGTTTGATCAGCAGGAGAGGGATTCGGTAAAAAAATTAGGCTATTCGGCATGGACAAAAAATGATCCAAGCGGTGATGATTTTCAACCTAATCGCAATGGTATGTCCGGTGAGATGGCATATTACTATATAAATGGCACCCAAGGCAATTCAATTTTAACAGATATCGGGAGAATTCCCGATACGGAAGACCTAAATCATAATGGTAATCTCGATAAGGTGAACAGTTATTTTAGATATGCTGTACCTTTAGATACAAATGAAGCAAAGAAACTTAAGTATATAACAAGTCCGGCTAATACCAAATTCGGATGGCATCTATACAGGATTCCATTGCAGGATACTTCAATGAATGTTGGAAATCCGACCTTATCGGATGTTGAATATATTAGGCTGTTTACTACCGGTGTAACAAGTGAGGTGCACGTAAGATTTGCGGAATTTAATCTTGTTGGTAATGAATGGGAACAAACAAGGCCATATGATACTGTTATGGCTGTTTCCGTCATAAATTATGAAGATAATCCTAATTATAGCTTTCCTCCGGGTGTAACACAAGTAAGGGATTTAACACAGCCAAATCAGAACGTTTATAGTAATGAACAATCAATGGACCTTATTGTAAAGGGTCTGCAGCCTGATAGCTCTAGAGAAGCAATTAAATATCTTTATAAGCCGCTCGATGTATTCAATTATAAAGAGATGAAATTTTTTGTGCATGGTGATGAAACGCCTGGAACTGATATTGCCGATACATCCGGGGGCGGTTATTCCGCTCAATTATATTTTAGGTTTGGATCGGATACAAATAATTTTTATGAATACCGGCTGCCGATAACAAAGGGATGGAATGATGTGGATATTCCGTTCAGCAGTTTGACTACAATTAAGCAGAAATTAGATTCTATAAATTATAAAAATGTTTTTGATACACCTATACCGGGACAACCGGGACGGTATTACGGCATTAAAGGTAACCCGTCATTAACTTCAGTGAGATTCCTTTCATTTGGTATTATAAACATTACTAAAAATACCAAGCTGCCTCATTCAATTAGCGGGGAAGTTTGGATTGATGAATTAAGGGTGTTAGGAGCTGATAATCATCCCGGCTGGGCATATAAAGTTGCCACAACACTTAAACTTGCAGATTTAATGACGGTTAATTTTAATATGAGTGAGACGGATCCCTATTTCCATAGCCTTTCTACACAGTTCGGTTCACGGATAAATTCAAAAAGCTGGAATCTTTCAGCCAACCTAAATGTTCTTAAGTTTCTGCCGTTTAATATGCCCGGCAGCAGCTTGAATATAAGTTATTCCCATTCGGAATCAATAGGCAAGCCGCTTTATATTCCCGGTACAGATATAAAAGTAGACTCTGCCGCTGCAATTGCAGATGAAAGAATTAAGAATCAAACCGACTCAACAAGATATACCGGCATGACCGGGCAGCAAATAATTACCAACTCTCAATCCATTAATGTTTCAGACAGTTGGGCGGCTTCAAATATTGCTTTTAGAATTCCAAGTTCTTCCTGGATAGTTAACAGTACCTTTAATGCTCTTAGTTTCGGTTTTAATTATAACAAAACATTCAGCAGAAGTCCCACTGTTTTAGTTAACAGAAGTTGGCAGTGGAATGCTAATATGAATTATGCTGTTACGCTCAGCCCCGATAATTATATTTATGCAGTAAATATCCCGATAATAGGAAGTATTTTTAGTTTACTAAAGGATTATAAAAAGCTAAAAATATATTATTCTCCGCAGAATATCAGCTTTAGTTTGGCTGTACAGAGGAATAGAACTTTTAATGAAAATACTTCTGTAAATAATAGCCCTATCCAGGGAATTTATTCACATAATTTTACTACTAACCGTAATTTTAATACAAGCTGGAAATTAACTGATGGGGGTTTGTTTAATGTTACCACAAACTATTCAATGGCATTAAATTCATCTCTTGCTTATCTTGAATTCAATTCAGACAATACACCTAAACCGGAGAACGAAGTTTGGCATAAAATACTTTCCGGGAATTTTTTCGGAAATGATTATGCTTTTTCACAAAATCTTAGTATTCAAACTAGTCCAAAACTACCTACTTTATGGGATATTGATAAGTATTTTAATTTAAGTGCCAGTTATTCAGTTAGTTATAGGTGGAATAATAACTTTGCACAGAAAGAAGCAGGAAGAAGTGCAGGTTTTGCAAATCAATCAAGTATAGGTTTAAATCTGGCATTAAAAGCCTTAACAGAACCGTTATTTGCAAGTAGCAAAAGCAATAAGCAAAATGAAAATAATTTGGTTAATCAAAGGATGGAAGGTAGAGAACGCAATTTTGGGCAGGGAAATTCCAATATGGAACAGGGTAAGAAGATTCCGGAAGAGGCAAAGCCAAATGTAAATGATACGGCGTCGGTAAGAGATACTGCAAGAATTAAGGAAAAGAAAAATCCCCTTAAAAATGCCTGGCTTTTTGTAAGAAATTTATCCAGAATTTTATTTTTCGATTATGAATCTATTAATATAAACTTTTCCAATAGTAATAATGTTACAAAATCTGCATTGCCGGGAAACGGGACGGGTTTGTATAATTTCTTTGGATTAACCTATAACCGGGACTATGGTCCTCCGAGATTATTTATGCTTGGATTAAATTCAGACGTAGGCAATATTCGAGCGCCCGGGCTGAGTATTACCGACGTGTATTCAGAGCAGAATAATTTAACTTTCCAGACTTCAAAACCTCTATGGGAAGGAGCAAGAATTAATTTAAATTGGAAAGTGGGCTGGTCTTTGAATAAAAGCGTAATTCTAAATTCGGATACACTAACCGGATTTACTACACCCCAATATGTTAACGAAACCGGAACTATAAGCCGTTCATTTTTTTCACTGCCGCCTGTCTCTCTTTTAAGTATTTTCAAAAGCGGAATAAGCCGTGTGCATGATCTTTATAATCCGGATGCAGCAGATCCTGCAGCCAATCTTTCAAATGCATTTACGGAAGGATTCGAATCTTTGCCTCTTTTATCAAGAATTAGTTTCCTTAAAGATTTTGCTAACTATATCCCCCGGCCGAACTGGTCGATAACCTGGGACGGCTTGGAGAAATACTGGCCTTTTAAAATGTTTACGGAAAGAGCTTCTCTAAATCATGCTTATACTTCTCAGTATAGCCAGGGGTGGAGTTTGGACCCTAACGGGAACACGGTTGTTCAGACTCAGACTATAACTTACGGCTTTGCACCTTTAATTGGATTAAATATGACTTTTGCAAAACTATGGAATGGTAATTTGAGCGGAAGTATAAAATACTCAACCAATTCCAGCTACAGTTTGGGTGTCTCAACTCAAAACATTACAGAAAGTTTTCAGAAAGATATAGGAATATCTGCTACTTATTCTAAAACCGGATTTGAATTGCCGCTTTTCGGCGTTTCACTTAAGAATGATATTGAATTTACTTTTTCATATACAAATTCTCAAAGTACTTCTATTTTATATGATATGAATAAATATGTAGATGGAGGAATTCCTCAGAACGGAACGGACAGAGTAACAATAGAACCAAGAGTAAAATATACAATCAGTTCAAAAGTAACTATAGCTATATTTTATCAGAAATCTACAACAGAACCGGTAGGAGCTTCGCAGGTTCCTCCGATGACTACAAATACGGCCGGATTGGATGTTCATATCTCTATTCAATAATTAATTAGTTTTAATCACATAATTTTGTGTTGATATGAAAGTTGCTCGAGAACAGCTTATATTTAATTAATTTTATGTTACTTTAATTACTTAGAATCAGGTAATTATTTAAAAGGAAAGGAACAAATGAAAGAAAATAAAATACTATGGGTGGACGACGAAATTGACTTATTCCGTTCACATATAATATTTTTATCGGAAAAAGGATATCTAGTTGATACTGTAACGAATGGTGAGGATGCTATTTCCGCCGTTAAAGAGAAAGACTATGATTTAATTTTTCTGGATGAAATGATGGCAGGAATGGGAGGATTGCAAACTCTTAGTGAAATTAAAGACATAAATCCGGGTTTGCCCGTTGTAATGATTACAAAAAGTGAAGAAGAAAGTTTAATGGATGAAGCTATAGGAGTAAAGATTAGAGATTATCTAACCAAGCCGATTAATCCGAGCCAGGTGCTATTAGTATGTAAAAAAATTCTTGAAGGAAAAAGAATTTCGGGACAGTACGCTGCGAAAGATTATCTCCAGGACTTTAACGAAATTTCAAGAGCATTTATGAATAATATGGATTTTGCGGAATGGATAGAAATATATTTAAAATTAGTTAACTGGGATGTTGAATTAGACTCTCACCCTGGAATAGATTTACGTCAAAGTTTGAATGATCAAAAGAAGGAGGGCAACAAAGAGTTTTCAAAATTTGTAGAAAAAAATTATAGTAACTGGATTACTTCCCTCGGGGATAATTATACCCCCACATTATCGCCGGAAATTGTATCTAAATATGTTGTTCCGCATCTTACAGATTCTAACTCTTCTATATTTTTCTTTGTGCTTGATTGTCTGCGGTTGGATCAATGGCTGATAATGGAACAGCATCTCCGCGATCTTTTTAAAATAGAGAAAGATTATTATTATTCAATACTTCCGACAGCAACACCGTATGCCCGGAATGCCTTATTCAGCGGTCTATTCCCGTCGGAAATTGAAAAGCATTATCCTACTCTTTGGAGCAGCGGTGACGATGATGAAAAAAGTATGAATAAATATGAAAAAGAATTACTGCAGTTGTTACTTGATAGGAAAAAAATTAAACTTCGAAATGAATTAAAATATTTGAAAATAATAGATCCGGAAGTAGGAAGAAATTTTGAGCAGAACATACTTTCATATCAAAACACTCATTTCACTGCAATTGTAGTTAACTTTCTGGATATGATAGCTCATGGAAGATCCGATTCGGATTTATTAAAAGAAATCGCTCCTGATGAACCGGCTTACCGTTCTTTAACCAATACCTGGTTTACACATTCATCGCTTTTTGCATCATTCAAAGCTCTTGCAAATGTTAAGAATGCTAAAATTATTATTACTACCGATCATGGCAGCATTCGTTCCTTACGCGGGGCTAAAGTTCTGGGCGACAGGGAAGCTTCGGTAAATCTAAGGTTTAAATTCGGCAGAAATCTAAAGGTAGATGATAAGCATGCAATCTATATTAAAAATCCCGAAGAATATAAATTACCGAAAAGAGGAGTTACGATAAATTACATTATTGCTAAGGAAGATTTCTATTTTGTTTATCCGACCGATTATCATAAATATTTAACATATTATAAGGATACTTTTCAGCACGGCGGTATTTCTATGGAAGAAATAATCTTACCTGTCATAACTATGGAACCGAAATAAGTGGAATTCCCTTTTAAGAAAATTGTTTACTCCAAAGAAGAAACAGTTGAGCTAGCAGGCAATTTTGCTCTAAGTATTCATCCCGGTGAAGTAATTATACTAAACGGAAACCTCGGAGCGGGGAAAACTTTTTTTATAAAAAATGCAGTAAATGCTTTGGGCGGAAATAATGTTAATAGCCCGACCTTTGCAATTATAAATGAATACGAATGTAAATATAAAATATATCATTTCGATTTCTACAGAATAAACGAAATGGCGGAATTATATGATATCGGGTTTAATGATTATTTAAATAATCCGGATGCAATAATTTTTATTGAGTGGGGAGATTTATTCCCTCAGGTTTTACCGAAAAAAAGAATAATTATAGAAATCAAATTAAACGAAGATTTTACAAGAGAATTTAATTTTAAAAAATATGAATGAAGATAAACCAATATTATCTATCGAAACCTCAAATAGTATTTGCGGAGCTTGTGTCTATTTTAGTGATACTAAATTTTTTGAGTCACAAATCTATTTGAAAAATTCTCATGCGGAAAAACTTTTTGAGACTATTGACTACGTAATTCGTGCAGCAGGTATTGAAACAGGTGATTTAGGAGGAATAGCTGTCTCATCCGGTCCCGGATCATTTACAGGATTAAGGATAGGATTATCGGCAGCTAAGGGAATTGCTTTCGGTTCTTCATTGCCGATAATACCTGTACCGACATATGAAGCAATGGCTTTGCAGTTATCATCTATTTTACCTGCCGGATCTGAATTTATAATTGCAAACAAAGTGAATATGGAAGAGATTTATTATGCTAAGTTTAAAATTAATTTGAATAATTATATATTTGTGGAGAATTTACGAATTATAAACCATGACGATTTTCGTAATTTAGCCGAAAATGCATTAATTTTCGGTAATGTTAACTTAAACAGCAGCAGCAAAAGAATTGAAGGCAATAATATTTTTATTGCCCCGTCACCATTATATGTTGCAGCTTGGAGTAAAATTTTCAGTTCCGAGTTAATTACTTATGATTATGAATATCTGGAACCCAATTATTTGAAAAAATTCATTATAAAGGAAAGAAAAAATGGTTAAAAAATTATTAACCGTGTTGGTTTTCTTTTGTACTATATTATTTGCGCAGGCAATAGGGCCTAGAGTGACTGTTCCCCAGGTGGATTATAACTTTTCAAATATTGCATACGGAACAACAGTTTTTCATACTTTCATTTTATATAATGGAGGAGGCGCGGCACTTAAACTTTCCGATGTCAGAACTTCATGTAAATGTATAAAAGCTACTCTGGATAAAACTCTAATCCAGCCTGCTGATTCCGGAAAACTTTTTGTTGAATATACCAACATTGGTAATTCAAGTAGATTAAATAATTATGTATCTATAAATACAAATGATCCTACTAATCCTGATTTAAAAGTATTTGTAACTAAAGCAGTTCCAAAGACAGGTCCAACCTTAACCTTTATGCCGAAGGATTCGTTGAGCGATTCGACAAAAGGTCCGAGAATTTCATTCGAAGAAACAGAATATAACTTTGGCGCAATTGGGCAGGATACAATAGTAAGCCACGTTTTTAAATTTATAAACAAAGGTAATGCAGTTCTTCATATAAAGCATATAAGTACGTCATGCGGCTGCACTGCTGCTGTTCCCAAAAATAGGGATATTGCGCCGGGCAAGGAAGGTGAAATATTAGTTAAGTTTGATTCAAGCGGAAAATTCGGTAAGTTAGTTCGGACTGTTTCGGTTATGTCAAATGATCCGGAAGAACCCGCAAAGACTTTGTTTATTCATGTTAATGTAACAAGAAATTAAAAATTATGGCCTGGTTTAAAAGATCAAAAGAAAATATTTCTCCGGATTCGCAAAAAAAAGATCTGCCCGACGGTTTATGGGAAAAATGCCCCGGCTGCGGCGAGATTATTCATAAGAAGCAGCTGGAATCAAATCTCTGGACATGCCTGAAGTGCGGGTATCATTTTAGAATCGGCAGCAAGGAATATATTGATATTATTCTTGATAAAGGCAGTTATAAAGAAACTGATAAAAAAATGCGTTCGGCCGATCCTTTAGAATTTGAAGATACTAAAAAATATAAGGATAGGATTCAGGAAACAATAAAAAAGCTGGGACTAAATGACGCTGTAAAAACCGGAACAGGTAAAATCAATTCAATGGATGTTGCATTCGGTTGTATGGATTTTAAATTTATAGGCGGAAGCATGGGTTCTGTCGTGGGTGAAAAAATTGCCAGACTTATTGACAGGGCATATAAGAATAAAATTCCTCTTATAATAGTTTCAACCAGCGGAGGTGCAAGGATGATGGAAGGGGCATTTTCTCTTATGCAAATGGCAAAAACCAGCGCCCGGTTAGCAAGGCTGGCCGAAGCAAAAATACCTTACATTTCGGTTTTGGTAGATCCTACAACCGGCGGAACTACAGCAAGCTATGCGATGCTTGGGGACGTACATATAGCCGAGCCTCAGGCTCTTATAGGATTTGCCGGACCTAGAGTTATAAAGCAAACTATAGGTAAGGATTTACCCAAAGGATTTCAGAGATCGGAGTTTTTACTTGAACAGGGTTTTGTAGATATTATTTCTCCAAGAAAAGATTTAAAAAATAATATATATACAGTGTTATCCTTAATGACTTGAGGAAACTATCAAATCTGTTTTCAATTCAAAAAAAATGCAGCAGCTTTCTGCCAAATTAAAGGCGGAAGGATTTTCTATTGGTTTAGTTCCAACTATGGGCTTTCTGCATGAGGGGCATCTTTCTCTAATTAAAAAATCCAAACAAAGGACTGACATAACAGTTGTTTCAATATTTGTAAACCCGACTCAGTTTGCCCCAAACGAAGATCTTAAAAAATATCCAAGGGACATTGAAAGAGATAAAAGAATATTAAAAAAATATAATGTTGATTATTTGTTTTTACCAGGTGAAGATGAAATCTATCCTGAAAATTATCAAACCTATGTGGAAGTAAATAACATCTCAAAAACTTTGGAGGGTGAGTTCAGACCGACTCATTTTAAAGGTGTTACAACAATTGTGTCAATTCTTTTTAATTCTGTTTATCCCGATTTTGCATTCTTTGGACAAAAAGACGTACAGCAGTCTGTAATAATAAACCGGATGGTTAACGATTTGAAGTTTCCGGTTAAAGTAGTAGTTTGTCCTATTGTCCGCGAAGCGGATGGATTAGCCATGAGTTCGAGAAATATATTTCTTTCACCGAAAGAAAGAGAAGATGCGCTGGTACTATATAAATCATTAAAATCGGCAGCGGGAATTATAAAATCCGGTGAAAGGAATTCTTCCGTGATAGTTAATAACATGCTGGAAAAAGTAAAGTCTGTGGATTCTTCTAATCCTGATTATATTAGAATTGTCGAGTCGGAGACATTTAACGAAGTTAAAAAGATTATAGATGGTAAAAGTTATTTTATTTTAATTGCTTGTAAAATAGGTAATACAAGATTAATCGATAACATTTTAATAAAAATGTAAGATCAGAATATTCTTAAAAACTTTTTATCGGATAAAGTTTTTATCATATACCGATTTGATTCCTAAAAGTACAAGCCCCTTCTCATATTCAAATTCAAACGGTAAATAACTCAGAATTTTTTCTGCGTCTCCTCCTGTTATGAAAATTTTAATTTTTATATTAGTTTTTTCAGATTTAAGAGATTGAATGACTTTCTCAATCAACCCGATAGTTGAGTTTAGCACACCGCTTGAAATTGATGATTTTGTATCTTTGCCGATAGTTGTTTTATAGTTTGAAAAATTTACATTCGGCAGTTGTGCTGTTCTTTTATTTAATCCTTCAAACATCATAGTTAGGCCGGGGGCTATAATCCCGCCGATAAATTCTCCGGGGTAACGGATAATATTAATTGTGGTTGCCGTACCAAAATCTGCAGAAACTATGTATGATCCGGAGTTGTAATTATTAATGTCAATAGATTTTTTAAATAAATAAAACGCTCCTTCAACTCCGCAAATTCTGTCGATTCCTAAGGTATCTATAGAATCATACAATATTTTTAAATTAAACTTAACCGACCTGGTAATTATGAAAGGCTCTATATTTTTATAAGATACAATATCTTTTATTAATTTGTCTCCGGTTTCCGGTACGACGGATGAAACGGCGGCATTATTGAATGATATTTTTTTTAAGTAATTTATTAAAGATTTGTAATCATGAAAAGAATTAAATTCAATTAGTTTGTCATCTTTAAAAATTCCTGTTTTTATATTTGTATTTCCAATATCGCAGGCTAAAAACATTATACTATGCTCACGTCGCCAAAATGAATTATCTCTATCCTGCCTTTATTCTTCAGCAGTAAAAATCCTTCACTGTCCAGGTCGTCAAAAATTCCGTACTTAATATCATCACCTTCGGAAATAGATATTTTTTCTCCGATAAGTCTGCATCGCAATTTCCAGTCTTTTAGAATTTCATCGGGTTCGGTATTAAGTTTTTGAAGAATTTCTTCAAAGTTATTTAATAATTCCGCCAGCAATCTTTCTCTATCGACTTGTTCTTTAAGTTCCAATTTTATGGAAGTGGGCGCAATTTTATAATTTCCCTGGAAAATAGTCTGATTTACATTTATACCAATCCCGATGACAAGCCGATCAATTTTATTTCCTTGTGATGTTGACTCAAACAAAATGCCGGATATCTTTTTGCCATTGACCAATACATCGTTCGGCCACTTAAGGTCTGTTTTTAACTGATATAGATTTTCAATTGAAACGGCAACAGCCAGCGAGGAGGCAAAATTAATTAGATTTAAATTTTTACCCAGATATTTTTTATTATTCAATAGAATAGAGAACGTTAGATTCTGATCTTTTGTACTATACCACACTCTATCCTTTCTGCCTTTTCCCTTATTTTGTTTTTCTGCCAACAGGACTGTGCCGTCATAAGATAATTTATTTGATTTATTCAAAAGATATGTATTTGTAGAATCTATTTCTTCAGTATAAACGAAGTTTCTGCCAATAAATTCTGTATTAAGCTTAATGTCAAAGCGTTCCAAGTTAAACAAGAATTACCTCTATTTTTACGGTGTTAAAATAATTAAATTTTAACAAAAGTGTCAGATAAATTGTCATTAAATTATTTTTAAATTGACATACTGGCATAACGTATGCCAATATGCTTTATGAATAATTTCCCTACTATTTATCTAACTTATTATTAAATATATAGTTAAAGTGATAATAAGATGCTGGCATAACGATTGCTATTTGTAAAGCAAAAAATTAACAAATATGAAGGAAATAGAAATGACTTTTGTAAGATTTAATCCGGTTAAAGAATTTGAAAATTTCAACGAAAAATTTCAAAATATTTTTGGAGAGTTGCCCAACTTAGGCTTCGACTATGATAATTCATTCAGACCCAAAGCAGATATTTATAGCGATGAAAAGAATTTTTATGTTAATCTGGAAGTTCCGGGAGTAAAAAAAGAAGATTTGAAAATTTCTTTAAAAGATTCTGTTCTAACTGTAAGCGGTGAAAAGAAAAATCAGGATGGTGAGAATAAGGAATTGAATTATTATAAGAATGAAATAAGTACGGGTAAATTTTCAAGGAATTTTAATTTATCAAAAGAAATAGATCAGGATAATATTCAGGCAGCTTACGAAGATGGGATATTAAAAATTGTGGTAAGTAAAAAATTAAAAGAAGAAAAAACTGAAAAAGAAATTAAAATTAATTAAATAATAACAGGCAGTAAAAATCTGCCGCTAAATTTAAGTGAAATATAAGGAGTGATTAATAATGGGAAAAATTATTGGAATTGACTTAGGTACTACAAATTCATGTGTTTCTGTAATGGAAGGAAATGACCCTGTAGTAATACCCAATTCTGAAGGTGGCAGAACAACACCGTCTGTAGTAGCTTTTACAAAAAATGGAGAAAGATTAGTAGGACAGCCTGCAAAAAGACAGGCAATTACTAATCCTAAGAATACAATATTTTCCATAAAAAGATTTATGGGACGGTTAATAAATGAAGTACAGGATGAAAAGTCAAAAGTTCCCTACGAGGTAATTTCCGGAGATAATAATTCAGCTCGTGTGAAAATAGGTGACCGCGTGTATTCTCCGCCGGAAATAAGTGCAATGATTCTTCAAAAAATGAAAAAGACTGCGGAAGAATATTTGGGTCAGGAAGTGACTGAGGCAGTTATTACTGTTCCTGCATACTTTAACGATTCACAGCGTCAGGCTACTAAAGATGCCGGAGAAATAGCCGGGTTAAAAGTAAAAAGGATTATTAATGAACCTACTGCTGCTGCCTTAGCTTATGGATTGGATAAGAAAACAAGCGATCATACTGTTGCTGTTTACGATTTGGGCGGCGGAACATTTGATATCTCGGTTCTTCAGCTCGGTGACGGTGTGTTTGAAGTGAAATCGACAAACGGTGATACACATCTTGGCGGAGACGATTTCGATCAGAGAATTATCGACTATCTTGCCGATGAATTTAAAAAACAGGAAAGCATTGATCTTAGAAAAGATCCCATGGCTCTTCAGAGATTGAAAGAAGCTGCAGAGAAAGCTAAAATTGAATTGTCTTCTTCCGCAACTACAGATGTTAATCTGCCATTTGTTACTGCAACTCAGGACGGTCCGAAACATCTGAACATTAACTTAAGCAGAGCTAAATTCGAACAATTGATTGATGACCTGGTGCAAAGGACAAAGATACCTTGTGAGCAGGCAATCAAAGATGCAGGGATTTCCGCTTCAGATATAAATGAAGTAATTCTTGTAGGCGGTTCGACAAGAATCCCAATGGTTCAAGAATTAGTTAAGAAAATTTTTGGAAGAGAGCCTCACAAAGGTGTTAATCCGGATGAAGTAGTCGCTGTCGGTGCGGCAATTCAAGGCGGAGTTCTTACCGGTGACGTTAAAGATGTTTTATTGCTTGATGTTACTCCGTTATCGCTTGGAATTGAAACTTTAGGCGGAGTAATGACAAAGTTGATTGATGCCAATACCACTATTCCTACAAAGAAGAGTGAAATTTTCTCTACTGCATCCGACAGTCAGCCTTCTGTTGAGATCAATGTTCTTCAGGGTGAAAGACCGATGGCTGCCGACAATAGAACATTAGGAAGATTTCATTTGGATGGAATTCCACCGGCACCTAGAGGTGTTCCTCAGATAGAAGTTACTTTTGATATAGATGCGAACGGTATATTACATGTCTCAGCGAAAGATAAAGCGACGAGTAAAGAGCAAAGCATTAGAATTACTTCTTCAAGCGGTTTGTCGAAAGATGAAGTTGAAAAAATGAAGAATGATGCAAAAGAACATGCTGCAGACGATAAGAAGAAAAAAGATGATGTTGAAATCAGGAATCAAGCAGACAGCTTAGTATTCCAAACAAAGAAACAAATGGAAGAATTGAAGGATAAACTGCCTGCAGATTCCAAATCCAAGCTTGAAGCCGATATTAAAAAAGTTGAAGAAGCACTTTCAACAAATAATTCGGAGCAAATTAAATCTGCTACCGATTCCTTAAGCAAAGCATGGAATGAAATAGCCTCTAAGCTTTATTCTCAGACAAATGCAGGGCAACCAGGCGCTAGCGGTCCGCAGGCTGAACCAAGTCAGGAAGAAGGGAATAAGACTAAAGGCGATGATAAAGATGTACAGGATGCATCATACGAAGTTGTTGACGATGATAAAAAAGATTAATTAAAATTTCATTCCTTTATTCGGGCTTTACCTGCCTGGTAAAGCCCGCAAATTTAATAATTTAATAAAACAAATAAATTATGAATTATGAAAATCATAGGAGAGATAAAAATGACTGAATATCAGGAAAACGGAAGTACGGAAGTGAAAGAGGAACAGAAAACATGGTTGGACATTTTGGAAAGTCAGAGAAGCGTGGCTCCTCTTGTAGACATTTACGAAACCGATAATGATTTCGTACTCGTTGCAAATTTACCCGGTGTTTCAAAGGAAAATATTCACTTGAAGCTTGAGGAAAATGCATTGTCAATTTTCGGTAAAATAAAGTATGAAGAGACAATAAATAGAAAATATTTATTAAACGAGAATATAATAGGCAACTATTTTAGGAGATTTAGACTTTCTAACAATATTGATCAATCAAAGATTGATGCTAAATACGAAAACGGACAATTATTCATAAACCTTCCCAAACATGAAAGAATTAAACCAAGAACAATTAATATAAATTAAACGGCAGTTGACCAATTCTTTCAAACCCGCCGAACAGGCGGGTTTTTTATTTTAAATTACTTTATCACTTTTCATTTAAAAAAGCTGAACCCTTTATTATTTTTTGCGTAATAATATTAAATTATATACTTAATCTTTATGCTTTAATTATTAATATTGATTGTTTATTTTTTTACCTCACTTTTTAGGGATTTTATTAAAGACTTTATGACTAAAAGTTCAAAGAAAAATAGGATCATTTTTATAGATTTAATGAGGGCCTTCGCTGTTCTTCAAATGGTTCAAGGACACACCGTAGATGTGCTTTTAGCGAATAATTACAGGAATCTTGATTTCCCTATTTTCCATTTTTGGCTTTTTATGCGCGGAATGACGGCGCCTATTTTCATGTTTACAGCAGGCACTGTATTCACATATTTATTCAGACTTGTTAATAAGCCTTTTAAAGATAATCCGCGTGTTAAAAAAGGAATAAAAAGATTTTTACTTTTACTTTTCTTAGGATATTTATTGAGGTACCCTTCACCTATGGTTTTCAATTTTTCCAAAGTTTCAGAAGCTCAATGGAATACGTTTTTTGCTGTGGATGTTTTACATCTTATTGGTTTTGGTATTTTTTTCATAATGGTATTTTTATTCTTATCTGAAAAATTAAAATTTAACGATTATTTTGTTTTTGTTTTAGGTGCTTTATTATTTTTCGGACTCTACCCTCATTTCAGTAAAATAAATTGGATAAATATTTTCCCACAATGGCTGGCGGGATATTTCTATACGGGAACCGGATCGAATTTCCCGCTCTTTCCCTGGGCCGGTTATGTAGTTGCCGGAGGCGTGCTTGGAAGTTATCTTGCAAAACATCCCTTAGTTTTTAAATCCTATAAATTTAGCATTAATCTTGCAGCTTGGGGAATAATTTTGATTGTCCTTGCATTGATCGGAAATGAAATTGAATTAGCAGTATACGGTCAAAGTAATTTTTGGACCACAAGTCCGAATCTTATTTTCTTACGGCTGGGAATAGTCTTAATTCTAAATTCCCTGGTTTCTCTTATTTCTATTAAAGTCGAATCAATTCCCAGAATATTTATATTGATAGGAAGAAATACGCTTTTAATTTATGTAGTTCATCTTACCATTTTATACGGAAGCGCATGGAATCCGGGATTAATTGCAATTCTCGATCACAACTTAGGAGTTTGGAATACGGTTGGTGTCGCTCTATTAATGATTTTAACGATGACTGCAATGGTATATATTATTCACAAGTTCAAAATTAGAAATAAAGAATTAGTTACTTAAAATTGAATTATTTTATATATCTATAATTTTATGTAATATTAAATAAAATAAATTCTATTTTTATCCGAAAAAATTTTAATAATATTAATTACTTATAAATGAGAAAAACCGAAGCTACCAGCCCTGAGATAAACGAAGAAGAAAAGAAGTATGAACAATCATTACGCCCTTTAAAGCTGACTGATTTTGTAGGCCAATCGAAAATTACCGAAAATTTAAATGTATTTATCTCCGCCGCAATGAAAAGAGATGAGGCGCTTGATCATGTATTATTAACCGGACCTCCCGGATTGGGAAAAACAACTTTAGCGCATATTATTGCTCATGAAATGGGAGTTAAACTTAAAATTACTTCCGGCCCTGTTCTTGAGAAACCGGGCGACCTTGCCGGGTTATTGACTACTCTTGAAGATAGGTCGGTTTTGTTTATCGATGAAATTCATCGTTTAAGTCCTGTTGTTGAAGAATATTTATATTCCGCAATGGAAGATTATAAACTGGATATTATGATAGACAGCGGGCCAAATGCCAGATCGGTTCAGATTAAACTACCTAAATACACCTTGATTGGTGCAACTACCAGGGCGGGTATGTTATCTTCTCCGTTAAGAGACAGGTTCGGGATAAAATTTCGCTTAGATTATTATGAAGCAAATACATTGCATAAAATAGTTGAACGTTCCGCTAGAATTTTAGAATTAAAAATTGATAAGGATGCTGCATTTGAATTAGCAAAACGTTCAAGAGGAACTCCGAGAATTGCAAACAGGCTTTTGAGAAGAACAAGAGATTTTGCCGATTTTGAAGATAAAAAAAATATAGATATCGAAATCTCAAAAAAAGCTTTGGTTGCTCTTGAAGTAGATGAGTATGGCTTAGACGAAATGGATAAAGAAATTATTCTTGCCATAATTGAAAAATACAAGGGAGGACCCGTAGGCTTAAACACTCTGGCTGTAGCAGTTAATGAAGATCCGGGAACGATAGAAGAAGTTTATGAGCCGTTCTTGATTCAGCAAGGATTTATACAGCGAACACCTCGAGGAAGAGAAGCAACAAGTTTAGCTTACAAGAGATTTGGAAAATCAAAATATAATTCTCCGGAAGAAAACAATCTCTTTGACTAATTTTTATTTAAAGCAAATATATTATAATCTTCAAGTAGAAGTTTGCAGTAAATTAACTAATTGGAATTTGGACAAGCGGCTGCCTTTGTTTTTCAATCGCTTTATTAAAAATATTATAAATCTGGTCATGAATATTTTTCGACCCGAAGTACTGCTTAGCTACTAATGGAATCACCTCCCAGAGGATGTCTTCTTTAATAGCTGAGGAGTATAAATTTATAGTGATAGTATCTCGTCTTACACATTCCCTCAATAACGTTTTAGGATCACTTTCTGCATTTATATCTAAGACGGGACGCTTATCTATAAAATTACTTTTCGGTTCATCCAAATCTCCGCCAAGTCTTTTTACTTCGCATTTCAATTTTATTAAATGTTCTTGTTTTTCCTGAGCGTATTTTTTGAATGTTTCTTTCAGGTTTTCATTTTGAATGTTTTCATATGCCGTATTAAAGAGTAAATATTCATCTTGGCAGGCTTCAATTAAATCTTTTAAGATTTTAATTGTATATTCCCTCATCTGTTCCATACTTTCACCTATAATTTTTTATCATCAATATCTTTAGTTATTCATTAAATAAAACCCGATATAGAATGGGTATTCTATTCATATTTTATGAGAGACATATCAAAGTTTCTTTTCTCCCCTTAAAGTTTTTACTTACCTCCTTCCATAATTAAAAAATATTTGGTTGCACTGGGAATATATCTTTCTAAGTTTTCATTTTTATTGATTATTCGCACAAAAACGCCCAAAACAAGGAAGAGAAATATTTTTGCATAAAAAAATTTTTCAATTAACTATAGATCGAAATTTAAAAATAATCAGAATTTGTCCTATATTTTAATAATGAATTCTTGAGTTAATCTTATGGAATTAATAACCAAAATTTAACATAAATAATTAATATGAAATTTGAATGAGAAATCAGATATTAGCATATTTACAAATTCTAATTAATCGAATTTATGAAATCCTTTAAATACCTGCTTTATTTTTCGCCGATTATAGCTTTTATTATAGCTATTTCTGTGCGTCAATTGAATGAAGGCGCACTTGGAACATATTCTAATCCCATTAAACTCTATTTTACTCCATCTGTTGATGCAAAAAGAATTTCTTTTAATGCCGTTGCACTAACCGATTTCTTACATAAAGAAACGGGTTATTATTTTGTAACTGCAGTTCCGGCAAGTTATGTAGCTGTTGTTGAAGCCTTTGGAAGCAAGAAAGTTGATATTGCCGCAATAAATACTTTTTCTTATTTAATGGCTCATGCTAAATACGGGGCTGAAGCCAAATTAAGAGTTGTAAGGGAAGGAAATCAAACTACCTACAAAGGCCAGTTTATTACACGTTTCGATTCCGGCATAAAAACTATTGCGGATATTAACGGAAGATCTATGGCGTACGTCGATCCGTCTTCTACTTCAGGGTATATTCTTCCCAAAGCAATTCTCGATTCAATGGGAGTTAAACCGAGCGAAACAGTTTTTGCAATGAGACATGATAATGTAGTTACTATGGTTTACCAGGGTCAAGCCGCTGCGGGTGCTACTTATTATGCGCCTCCCGATCCTAAAACCGGAGAAATTATGGATGCTCGAATGAGAGTGCTGCAGCAATTCCCGGATGTTGCTAAGAAAGTGAAAATTATCGGATTTACTCAGGATATTCCAAATGATCCATGGGTATTTAGAAAAGGCATGAGTGAAACAATGAAGGAGAAAATTATTAATGCTCTTTTAAAATTTGTTAAAACGCCTGCCGGGGAAAAGTCTCTTTTCGATATTTATGATATAACAGGTTTGGTTCGAACAAAAGACAGCGATTATGATGGTCTTAGAAAACTTTTGGAAAAACAACACATTTCATTTGAAGATTTAGTAAAGAAAAAATGATCCTTAAAGTTCAAAACTTACATAAAATTTATGATAACGGAACTCATGCACTTAAAGGTGTTAGCTTTGAAGTAAAAGAAGGTGAGTTTCTTGTCGTTATCGGATTAAGCGGTTCCGGTAAGTCAACTCTTTTAAGATGTATTAACCGCTTAATAGAACCTACATCAGGCTCTGTTTATTTCCTGGATAAAGATATAACTCATATTAAAGGTGAAGAATTACGTAAGGTAAAAAGACAAATTGGAATGGTTTTCCAGCAGTTCAATTTGATTAAAAGAAGATCGGTACTTTCAAATGTGATAAACGGAAGGCTGGGTTCTTTAGGTACTATGGAATCAATATTTGAAAGATATTCGGATCATGTATATGAGGAAGCTTATAAAAGTCTTGAACAGGTTGGTATAACAGACAAAGCTAAAGTCAGAGCCGATTCGTTAAGCGGGGGACAGCAGCAGCGTGTTGCAATTGCAAGAAGCTTGATGCAGAATCCAAAACTTCTTTTGGCGGATGAACCCGTTGCTTCTTTAGATCCTGCAACTTCCAACTCCGTAATGCAGTATTTCGAAAAAATAAATAAAGAGCTTGGAACAACAGTAATTTGCAACCTGCACTTTTTAAGTTTAGTTAGAAGATATGCTTCCCGGGTAATTGCATTAAAAGCCGGCGAAATAGTTTATCAGGGTTTGCCATCTGATATTGATGAAGCTTGGTTTAAAACTATTTACGGCGAAGAAGCTGAAGAGGTGGAAATAAGATGATAAACGATCCCGAATCCGAATTACATCCGCAAAAACTGATTGATGAAAACAAAAAACGAGAAGACAAATTTAATTTTGTAAAAGCAGTATTATTGGACATATTTTTCGTCTTTTATAGTATACTGGTTTTACAGCGGGCAATTTATTACAGGTTTTTCCTGGATTTGAGGGAACTGCCTTTTTCCTGGAGCGAAATATTTATTTTATTTGCAGTCAGTGTAGTAATAGGATTTGCCTGGGCATCAACTAAAACTTCGCTGTCATGTAAATTATTCGGTGTTGCTAAAAATAATAAAACTACAAAATGGACTGTCGAAATATTCGGCTGGTTCCTTTTTGATATTACTCTTATTGCCGGATGGATTGTTACTAAAATTTCAATTGTCGGGCTTTTCAGCAGCGAAGGATTGCAAGGAGCTCAAAGGATTTTCAGTGCTTTGTTCCAGCCTAACTTTGGAATTTTTGATGATGCATTGTTTGCTATGATTGAAACAATTTATATTGCATTGGTCGCCACATTAATTTCAATTCCGCCGACATTATTCATAAGTTTTTTCGCAGCGAGAAATCTTATGAAAGAAAATAAATTTACATTTTTCATTTACTACACAATAAGAATAATTCTCAATTTTGTAAGATCTATAGAGCCGTTAATTTGGGCAATTATATTTTCTGTTTGGGTCGGAATCGGGCCGTTCGCGGGTATGATTGCACTTTTGGTCCACACTATTGCCGGTAATGCCAAGCTGTATTCCGAAGCTATTGAAAGTATAGAGTTAGGTCCTGTTGAGGCTATTACTGCGACCGGAGCAAATAAAGTTCAGGTAGTTTGGCATGCGGTAGTTCCGCAAATTGTACTTCCGTTTCTATCTTTTACAATTTACAGGTGGGATATTAATGTTAGAATGGCGACAATTATCGGTTTGGTAGGCGGCGGCGGTATCGGTACTATGCTCATGCAGTATCAAGGTTTGGCAAGATGGCATGAAGTCGGACTAATTGTTTTGATGATAGCATTTGTTGTGTGGATAATGGATTATATTAGTGCGAAAATCCGCGAAGCGATATACTAATTTTTATTTTATAATCTTTCATTAAAAATACTTTTAATCTTTAATAATTTAAAGATGAGATATTTTATAATGTCCTAATTTGCTCAAATTATTAACGAGTAAATTATCCCTCGACTCCGCTCGGGATGAAATTGGAATCCATTTGTCATGGTAAGCGGAGTCGAACCATGACTTAGATAAGCGATTTAAGAACTACTTAATATTTGCATTTGTAATCAAATAGCTTAAGATTAGCAAATGAATGAAGAAAAAATAACGACAAAAAATTTAAGTTTATTTTACGGCAATAAGCAGGCGCTTAAGGATATTACTCTAAATATTCCGGCAAATAATGTAACTGCATTAATCGGACCTTCAGGCTGCGGAAAATCTACTTTTTTAAGAACCCTCAATAGGATGAATGATCTTATACGGGGCGTAAAAATACAAGGAGAAATTATTATTGACGGGGTCGATATTTACGGAAGGAATATTGATGTAGTAAGCCTACGAACAAAAATAGGAATGGTCTTTCAGAAAGCAAATTTGTTTCCTAAAAGCATTCGTGATAATATAACTTACGGACCTAAATTACTTGGAATTAGAAAAAAAAGTATTTTGAACAATATTGTTGAAAAAACCTTAAAGCAGGCTGCATTATGGGATGAAGTGAAGGATAGATTAAACGCTTCTGCCCTGGGTTTATCAGGCGGCCAGCAGCAGAGGCTTTGTATTGCACGTGTCCTTGCAATTGAACCTGAAATCGTTTTGATGGATGAGCCTGCAAGCGCGCTGGACCCGATAGCAACTGCAAAGATTGAAGAACTGATTCATGAGCTAAAGATTAATTATACTATTGTAATTGTAACTCATAATATGCAGCAGGCAGCTCGTGTAAGTGACCGGACTGCATTTTTTTATATCGGCGAATTGATTGAGTACGATACGACAAAAAAAATATTCACCAATCCTTCAAAAAAACAAACCGAGGATTACATCTCGGGAAGATTCGGATAGTAGTTCTATAACTCAAATATTATTTAATAACTGCGTAACCAATTCTCTTAAACTTAAGCCTTTACCAAAAGCAATTGCTGAATTAATTTTATTTCCGAAAAATAAACCCCAGCTTTGGAGTACTAGGTAGGATGGAGATACTTGAGAGGAATTTATATTTTTTGCAGAAAATTTTTTTAATAGTGCGTCCTTAATTAATTCTTCTTCCTTGTTTAAAAGATTTTTAAAGAAACCGATTTCTTTATCAAAATTATTTTCACTCACTATTTGAATAATTGTATCGAAAATAAGTTTATATTTTAGAGAAATTAATTCCTTAAACACAAAATATTCAAACAGGCATTCTTTAAATGTTAATTGCTCATTATTTAAAATTATTTTTATTTCTTCAAGGAAAAGGGTGCCTTCCCAATCCAAGGCGGCAAAATATAGATCTTCTTTCGAATCGAAATAATGGTAAATAGTAGCTTTGCCTATACGGAGGTCGCGGGCAATCTCATCGAGTGTAGTTTTTTTTAAGCCGTGTTTGTCAAATCTTTTAACGGCTGCCTTAATTATCTGAAGTTTCCTCTCTTTTTCCAATTCTTAATTCATAATCATTTAATGAATGATATAAACTTAAGAAAAAAAGACTAAATAATTAAAAATAAATCTTTTGGTAATGGGCTAATTTGAAATAAAAATATATAACGGTCAAAATAAAAATGAATTATTGCCTAAGATCTTGACATTTAGAATGAATCATAATTTCGCACAGCAGGAGAAGAATCAGGATATATCGACAAATAGTACAGTAGAATTCAATACGGGTGAGTAGGGCAGCAAACTTAGTGAAACTATGTGTTCTTAGTGGTAAGGTGAATTTTACCACTAAGGCACTGAGAGCACGGAGGGACACTTAGAGATATTATTAAAATAAATAGAATATGTTATTTTGTAATAAGCAAAAAAGGGCTAAAAAATTAAACTCATAAATATTTCTTTCAATTAATCCACTTGGTATTTTTCCCGGCAGAAATTAAATTTACAAATAACCTGAAAGCACCAGGCACTCCCGCGGGAAGTTCTCTAAACCAATCATATCCTGTATAAATAAAAACACCTTTTCCGTATTTTGTATACAAAAGTCCTCCGTCAAGCGGATCTTCTCCCGGATCGTGGCAGGCTATAACAGTTTTGTATCTCGGATCCCATTTATCCGGAAAATAAACTCCGCGTTCTTGAACCCAGCCGTCGAAATCTTTATCTGTTATCTTGTTGGGAAAATTTAACAAAGGGCTATCGGGATCTAAAAAAGTAACTTTTGCATCTTCATTCGTTACCCGTTTACGAGAGATATGAAAAGGATAGGGTCCGATTTTATCGGTGACTAATCCAAAATCCTTGTTGTATTGTACGACTAAAGTCCCCCCGTTCTTAACATAATTTAAAAGTTTGGGCTGTTCATATTCCATCTGCTGATCCGTATTATACAAACGAATTCCCGTAATTATTGCGTCATACTTCGATAAATTATCGTTCTCAATATCCTTGTTTGTCAGCATTGTAACATTATATCCCAGCTCTCTTAAGTTAGAAGGTATTTTATCGCCTGGACCCATAATGTACCCGATATTATTTATTACTTTTTTAATATTTAAACGGATTAACCTGGATGACGATGGCGGAAAAACCGTTTGTATGGGAATGTACGAATGGTTGATTGTAACCATACCCTGTTTGATAATTTTATTCCCTATAACCGCTTCTGCAGTTAATTTTACATCTGAACTTTTTGAAGGCGACTGAATTGTAAAAGTTAAAGGCAGTTCATCGCCTTTATTTGTTAAATGAAATTCTTTCTGCGAAGGCTCAATTTTCCAATCAGCCGGTATATCAAATTTCAAAATTCCTGAAATGTTATTTGTATTTGCAATTAACGTAAGGTTCAACATTTTACTTTTATCATCGGGAAATAGATAATCCTGGTTCTCAATATTAATTGCAACAGGCGGAACAATAATAAAATTACGGTCTACTTCTCCCTTTACCGGGTCGGTGTGTCTATAATAAACCGGGGTAGAGAACTTCAAATTAGTTTTATCTAACTCAACAAAAAATTCAGTTTGAAGAACATGATCATTTTCAGGTTTTCCAATTAATCTTTGATCCTTTACAACATAGTCTCCTAATCCATGAGGTTCCCGCAGCCAGTATGGCTGGGAATATTCAGCATTATCCGGAATTTGAATTGAGGATTTTTCGGTTACCAATTTGTTGTCGATTAAATCGGTATTAAAATCCTGTGTATTTTTTTGATAGGTAGTTTTAATTTGTTTTAAAACGAACGGCAGCTTGGATTGATTAATTATTTTAGCTGTAATATTAACTGATTCACCGGGTGCAGCAGAATAATCCGATGCATCCGATTCAATAGAAATTCCTGCACATGAACGAATAACGTTAAGCAGTTCTTTCTCTTTAATCGGTATCCAATAATTATCCTTTAAGCTTTTCATTTCATTATATGCATGTAAAAGAATAGGAATAATTTTAGAAGGATTTTCAGCATCAAATTTTTCATCTGCTTCTTTAAGAAGTCTGCCGACTTTATCACCGCCTGGAACACGGCTCCAGGTCATATCTATTCCTTCAAAAAGATTTTTTTTGGCCGGCGGCCCGTCAGTCGGTTCAAAATAATTTATGTCTTCTCCAAGTCTTGCACTTGATCCGAAACCCTGGGACTTATGCATACTTCGTGCCTTAGCCCCAATTTGAGTATAAGATTCACCTAAAAGAGGATTATAACCACCCACATCAATTTGCACCAATTTCGAAAGATCAACATCGTGTCTTTTAAGAATAGGCAGCCATGCATTCCACACTATCCGTTTTGCTTTCCAGGGTTTAACGTACTTCAATTGTTCGGGAAATTTTGTCCGGTCTCCTGAAATTTTAAATGCTTCGGCTGCAAGTATTTCCGAGGCAATATGATTTCCATGCCCGTCTTCTTTAGTTCCATGGAAACGGGTGACAATTACATCTGGCCGGAATTTCCTAATTATCCAAACCATATCCGATAATATTTTTTCTTTCCCCCAAAAACGGAATGTTTCTTTTGCTGATTTTGAATAACCGAAATCTACTGCTCTTGAAAAAAATTGCCGGGCGCCGTCTATTCTTCTTGCAGCCAATAATTCTTGAGTCCTTAGAACTCCAAGCATATCACCTTGCTCGGTACCGACGAGATTCTGTCCTCCATCGCCTCTGGTTAATGATAAATAACCAGTTCTAAGCAATTTGCCTTTGGCAAAATATGCGAGCAATGCATTATTTTCATCATCGGGATGTGCTGCCACATATAAAACACTTCCGAGAACATTTAATTTATCTAATGATAATTTTAGATCTGATGAATTCATTACCTGGCCGGATTGGCCAAAGGATAAATTTGATATAAATAAAAAAATAAAGATTTTTAACAGGTGCACTTTTCTTTTAGGAATCATTTTAAACTCACTTTAGTTGGTCAATGTCAATTGATTTCTTAAAATTATTTAAAAAATTAAAGTTACACAAAACAAGAAAAAATCAGCTATTGTCATTCCGAACTTGATTCGGAATCTGCATATTTAAGCTATTTCCAGATGTAGAATCGAGTTCAGTGTGACGGTTGCATAAGTTCATTAAGGAGTTAACTTTTTCCGCATCGAATTATACTACATAAATTCGAATTTTGAAAGGCTGCAGATTCAATTCTGTTTTGAATTATAACTAAATCACATCCAATTTAGACAATAAACTTGCACTTTTAACGAATAGTTGTCATTTTATATTTAAATTAAATAAATATATGTTTTTACTTATATTTGGCATATAAAATTCAATAAGTAAAATTTTGAATATGGTTGAAATTAACAATATCAAGATAGGAGACGGAAATCCTTTCGTTTTAATAGCCGGCCCATGCGTTGTTGAAAACGAGAAGATGATTTTAAGAACAGCTGAGGAAATTAAAAATATCGCATATGATCTGGAAATTCCTTTCATATTTAAATCGAGTTATAAAAAAGCAAATCGAACCAGCATTAATTCCTTTAAAGGTATAGGCGACGATGAAGCATTAAAGATTCTGGAAAAGACTAAAAAAGAATTTAATATTCCCATTTTAACCGATGTTCATACAAAAGAAGAAATCGATAAAGCTTCTCAGGTTGCAGATATATTACAAATTCCCGCTTTTCTTTCACGTCAAACCGAATTATTAATAAGTGCAGGTAAAACGGGAAAAGCCGTAAACATAAAAAAAGGACAATTCCTGGCTCCGGATGATATGAAACATGTTGCCGAAAAAGTCGAATCAACGGGAAATAAAAAAATATTATTAACCGAACGCGGGACAACATTCGGTTATCATAATTTGGTTGTAGATATGCGTTCATTAATTATTATGAAAGAATTCGGTTATCCGGTTGTAATGGATGCAACTCATTCTGTACAACTTCCGAGTAAAGGTAATACAAGCGGAGGAGAGCCTAGATTTATTAAACCGCTTGCGCGTGCAGCCGCCGCCGTTGGAATTGATGCATTATTCCTTGAAGTGCATCCTAATCCGAAAAAAGCTTTAAGCGATGCCGGCAGTCAGCTTCCTCTAGGTGAATTGAAGAATTTACTTATTGAAATTAAAGGAATTGATAAAATAACAAAGCGTTATTAATCACTTTAATTTAAAAACAAATAAAAATTATTTTTAATTGGATTTATTAAATAAAAATAATTCAAAAGAAGATCAAAATAATTTTCCGAGAAAACTAAATGATATTGAGAAAAAATTACTGCAGTCGGTTCTTCCGGAAAATAAACCGGGCTATAAAAAATATCGGGAGAAAATAAAAGATTTAAACGTAATTGGTTGTGGAAATTTCGGTACAGGAAACTTAATTTTAGGTAATAATGAAGAAGTTCCGGATCGTTTTGGTCCGTCTTCACCGGTTTTTGCTGCGGGGACTTTAAAATATGAAGATTTGGAAATTGATGTAATTATCCACGAAGAATTTGAAAATCAAATTGAAGCTGAAATTTATTACACTAATTCTGAAAGAGATGTAAGAAATTTAACATTTACAAATAAGTGGAATTATTCCGAATGGATACCCGGTGAAAAAGCGCCGGGAGATAATTCGTTGGTTAGAGAACAGGTTTTGGTCCCGGGGAAATACGTAATTGCTATTGCCCCGAAGCATAAAAGAATATGGGTTTATGATTATGAATCGGGTATAAATTATCTTATCCCGGTTAGTAATTTTTATAATCATCTTATGATTGTGAAAGGGATTAAAAAATCGGATGCTGTGTTGAAGCCGGCATTGTTATTTGAAGAACTGGATACCTTCAGTTCAGGTGAAATTATTTCTGCCTTCTTATTATATAATAAATATATGAAACATATAGATCTTGATTATTCATTATTCAATAATGATGAAAAAAATAAGAATACAAAGAAAAAGAAATTAAAATTGTTTAAGAAAGGTTAAACTTTGACTACTGATGAAATTATACAGAAGGGGAAAGAAGTAATCCGTATTGAAGCCGAAGCTATTGCCGGGCTTGCTGAAAGTATTGATAAAGAATTTGTTAAGGCTGTTGATGAAATTTATAAATGCAAAGGAAGAGTTGTCTTAACAGGAATGGGGAAGTCCGGATTAATTGCAAGAAAAATTGTTGCCACTTTAAATTCTACCGGAACAGCTGCAATTTATTTGCATCCGACAGATGCTCTTCACGGTGATCTCGGAATGGTTAGAAAAGAAGATGTAGTAATCCTCGTTTCGAAAAGCGGGAACACCGAGGAAATTTCCAATCTTCTGCCGTTATTAAAAAGATTGAAAGTCGTATTAATTGCAATGGCAGGCACAAAAAATTCCAAACTTGGTTATGAATGTGACATCTTTCTTAACATTGGTGTTAAAGAAGAAGCATGTCCTCACGACCTAACACCGACAGCATCAACTACAGCAACTCTGGCAATGGGAGATGCATTATCAGTTGCGCTGCTTGAAAAGCGGGGCTTTACTGCTGAAGATTTTGCTTATCTGCATCCGGGCGGAAGTCTTGGTAAAAGATTATCGCTAGAGATAAAAGAAATAATGATTAAAGGGAATAATATTCCGAAAATAAATGAAGAAGCCTCGATAAAAGATGTCATTCTTGAAATTACAAGTAAAAGACTTGGTGCAACTACTGTTGTAAATAATGAAGGAATACTTACAGGTGTTATTACGGATGGTGATTTAAGAAGGCTTTTGGAAAAAACTCTTGATATCAAAAACTTAAAGGCTAAGGATTTGATGACCAAAAATCCAAAAGTTATGAGCGAAAATTATTTAGCATCTTTTGCGTTGCAGCAAATGGAAAATTTTAAGATTACGGCAATGATAATTATTGATGATAATAGAAAACCGATCGGTATTGTACATCTTCATGATTTAATAAATCTTGGTTTACGCCAGAGATGAAATATTTAGTTTTAGGATTAATATTAATTTTTATCGAAGGCTGCGGACAGAATAACGTAAAACCGACCGTAAATTTTTCCATTCAAGCTTCCAAGCTGCCGGATCAGGAAAGCTGGGGTGATACTGTTTTTTTTAGTGATTCTTCCAAAATTAAAGCAATATTATATGCGGGACATATGAGTGTCTATGATCAGCCGCCTCAAACTTTGCTCGACAGCAACATTACAGTTTTGTTCTTTAACGAACAAGGTGAAAAAACCACAAAACTTACAGCGCATAAAGGCAGAGTTAACGATATTACCAAAGATTTGTATGCAATAGATAGTGTAGTAGCTGTAAGCGACAGCGGCGTTACATTAAAAACGCAGGAATTAGAATGGAAAAATAAGGATAGAAAAATTGTGTCGGATAAATTTGTTACAATTATATCTCCGAAAGAAAAAATACAGGGATATGGATTCGAATCGGACCAAAGTTTAAGAAATTATACAATTTATAATATTACATATATAACCAGGCTTGATACAACAAAACAAAAATCAAATAAAAAATAATATTGTAAAAAATGAGTTAATTTAAATTTTATTGTTACTCATTAATTTTTAATTATGCTGAATAAAAAAATATTAATATTAATTATACTGATTATCATCCCCTTAAATGTTTTTGGACAACAGGAAGAATATATAAAAGTTGTGGGGGACAGCCTTGTCGGTAGAATGATTAACGGCGAATCAATTCGTGAAGTTTTCGGACATGTAATCTTAACGCAGGGTAATGTTAAAATTACGTGCAATCATGCTATACAATATCTTTCCCGGAATGATGCCGAACTTATCGGAAATGTTATTGCGACTCAGGACACTTTAACGATTACTACTCCCAAAGCTTTTTATTACGGCAATGAAAGGAAAGCAAAGTCGGTTTCGGGATTAAAACTAGATGATAAAAAAGTAATTTTAACCGCTGATTCAGGTGTATATTTTTTTAATGAGCATAGAGCAGTTTTTGAAACCGAAGTAAATCTATTTGATACATCGTCAACATTAACTTCGAATAAGCTTACCTATTTTAAGGATGAAGGAAAAGCGATAGCAGTTGGAGATGTTAAAATAGTTCAAGGGAAGAATATAATTGTTGCCGATAGTTTAATCCATTATAGAGAATCGAAAATTACATATGCTTTCAATAATGTAAGGGTAAGCAGCACTGAAAATAATTCTTTTATTTACGGTGATCACCTCGAAGATTTTCCGAATAAACACTATTCAATAGTGGATAAAAATCCTCTGTTTATACAAATTGATACTTCATTTGTAGAAAAGGCCGACACATCTTCAGGTAAAAATAAAAAAGATACTATACTTGTTATGCAGCTCGATACTCTGGTTATTCAATCTCAAAAAATGGAGGCCTTCCGTGATACGATAAACATCTTTAAGGCGGAAGATTCCGTTAAAATTGTCCGGGGTTCTTTTGCTTCAAGAAATGATTTTACGGAATACTTTAGAAATAAAGGAATTATTGTTACAAAAAAAATAAATCAGCATGCTAATCAGCCTGTTATCTGGTATGAAAATTCTCAGTTGACCGGTGATTCCGTTACTATATTTTTAGTTAAAAATAAGATAACCAGGCTTGAGGTTGATAATAATGCGTTTATAATGTCGCAGAACGAAATCTACAAAAAGAGATTTGATCAAATGTCCGGAAGTAAAATTGTTATTTATTTTAATGACAACGGAATAAGATTAACCGAGGTTTACGGAGGCGTTCACAGCATCTATTATTTATATAATGATAATTCTCCAAATGGTTTAACGAAATCTTCTTCTGAGACTTCCAAAATTTATTTTGATAATAAAAAAGTCAGTACTGTTAAATTGTATGGTACACCTACAAGTGAATTTTATCCTGAAAATAAAGTTAAAGGTGATGAATTAGCATTCACTTTACCCGGATTTATTATTCATAAAAACCGGCCTTTAAAAAATGAACTGTTGTCAATTGTATCAAAGAAGAAATTCCCGGAGATCGTACCCCGCATTAAAGAGAGAACAGTCAATTTAAAATAGAAATTTGTTCCATGATTTAAGTAAATTGTTTATTAAATATTAACGTTTTTAAAAATCACAAATGAAGAATTAATGAGCGCAACGACATTAAGAAGTGAAGATCTTGTAAAAGTTTATAAAAAGAGAGCTGTTGTCAATAAAGCATCGATCCAAGTATCCAAAGGTGAAATTGTCGGACTTTTAGGCCCGAACGGTGCGGGCAAGACAACGACTTTTTATATGATAGTCGGAATGATTAAACCGGATAAAGGAAAAGTTTTTTTAGATGATGCTGAGATTACGAAAGTCCCCATGTTCAAGAGAGCAAGGATGGGAATAGGTTATCTACCCCAGGAAGCTTCGGTGTTCAGAAGATTATCTGTGGAGGATAATTTACTCGCTGTTCTTGAAATGATTAAAATTGATGCAAAGGCAAGGAAAGAGAAATGTGAAAAGCTGCTGGAAGATTTGAGCATAACAAATATTAGGAAAAGTAAGGGCTATCAATTAAGCGGCGGCGAAAGAAGAAGAACTGAAATTGCCCGAGCTTTAGCTACTGATCCGAGTTTTATTTTACTTGATGAACCTTTCGCTGGTGTCGATCCTATCGCTGTTGAAGATATTATGAATATTGTTGCTAATTTAAAGAATAGGGGAATAGGTGTTTTAATTACCGATCATAACGTGCATGAAACTTTAAGTATAGTTGATAAAGCTTATATCCTGATTAACGGAACAATTTTTAAACAAGGCAAAGCGCAAGAATTAGCGGAAGATGCCGAAGTAAGAAAATTGTACCTGGGAGAAAAATTTAAATTAGATAGATATTCTTAAAATTAATATTATCAATTAATAATTCGTTAATCCTTCCCGAACATAAATTCTAAATATCTCCAATTCCTTTTCGACCATGCCGATTCGTTGTGAACAGCTCCCTTTGCAATATAATATTTAAAATCTTTGTTTGCTTTATATCCTTTTTCACCAAAACTTTTATCATTTCGTCTAATCCGGGCTTAAGTTTTGCATCTAATTCTGCAGTCCCGACATCAAAATAAATATGTATTTTCTTTTTAATACCTTTATAATCCAAGACATTGGGTATGTAGTTAATATCTTCAATATGAAATGCCGGTGAAAGACAAGCGGCCTGAGAAAATATTTCCGGATGTTCCCATAAAAGCATAAATGAAATTAAACCTCCGGCCGATGATCCTCCAACTGCAGTATTTTTTCTATCCGTAAGAGTTCTAAAATTTTTATCGATAAACGGCTTTAATATATTGACTACAAAATCCATGTATTTGTGACCCAGCTTTGTATTATTATATTCAATGCCGCGGTCTTTTGTGTTATAAATTCCTACAATAATAATCTCTTTGATTGTATTTGCCTTTATCAGACTGTCTGCTGTTTCATCAAGCTGCCAGTCAACGCCGAAAGCAGAAGTTTTAGGATCGAAAAGATTCTGACCGTCCTGCATATAAAGGACAGGATATCTTTTCTCTTTTTTAATTTTATATGAAGGAGGCAGCCATACAATAATATCTCTTGGACTTATTCCTTTACCTTTCATATTATAAAAATATTTTACCTGTCCGGTAATTTGTCCCTTAAATTTCGATGAATTTGACCATGAAATTTCATCTTTCCACTTTTTAATATTTACATGAATGACGGTATCATTATTTACTTTTAAATAATTATTAGGAGGAACTTTATAATCTGATGATAATGCTTCTTTATTCCAGCTGCCTTTGGTAAATTTATAATAAATTTCTTCGCCATTTTTAAATGTAAATGTCCTTTGCCAGGTAGTATCATTAATTTTGTTAAAGGGAATTGCAGAAGGGTACCAGTTTCCTAATTGAGGATTATTGCCAGTTATATAAACGGTAGAATCTTTACCTAAGTTTTGTGCAGTTACGACAAATGTTATTTCGGCTTCTTTCATTTGTGAAAAAATTAGAATAGAGTGCATTAAAAATAGAATAATAGTAAAATAAAATTTAATTCGAATTATTTTCATTTGAATTTGATATTAAGATTAATGCCGATAGTTGCAAATGAAAATTTACAAAATTTGTTCCGAAAAAATAATAACTTAACTTTTAATAATTTCAAGATTTTATATTTGGTAGTATCCTAATTTATTAATCTAAGTCATGGTTCGACTCCGCTAACCATGACAAATATATTTGAATTGTCATCCCGAGCGGAGTCGAGAGATGATTTATTCGCCAATAATTTAATTAAATTAGGACACTACCTTATATCTTAATGGATAGCCAAAACTTACAATGGAAGCGAAGAAATTTTATCTAAATACAGAACTAAAGGATTTAGTCAGAATTATTAAAAGTCTTGATAAAAAAGTAATTGTAGTATTCTTTTCGGTAGCAATAATTCAGACAATTTCCTGGTACTTTACCTCCCGGTTATTTTTCAGACAGAATTTTTTTGATTCTTTAGGGGCAAATCCGAATTATAATTATTTTGAATTTGCATATTGGTTTGTCGGTGATTTTATCTCGCTGTTTGTACTTCCTTCTTTGGTTATAAAATTTATTTTTAAAGAAAAAATTAAGCATTACGGAATATCAATCGGAGATTATAATGCCGGTCTAAAATTAACAGTTTTATTTATCGCGGTAATGATACCTATAATCTGGTTTGTTTCATCCGAACCGGTCTTTACGGCAACTTATCCTTTGCTTATAAACGCTAGAGATTCATGGAGTATTTTTTCCCTTTATGAATGCGGGTTATTTTTTTATTTATTTGCATGGGAATTTCTCTGGCGCGGATTTATGCTTTTCGGTTTAAAGGAAAAGTTCGGATATTATGCGGTAATAATTCAAATGATACCTTTTGTTATTCTACACGACGGAAAGGCTCCCGTTGAAGTATTCGGCGCGATAATAGGTGGAATTGCATTAGGGATTCTGGCATATAGAACAAAATCAATTTACTATTGCGTAATTACCCATGCAGGTATTATGTTTAGTATAGATTTTATATCTACTCTTCGTTTCCGGGCAAATGAATTCGGTACCGGTTTGAATTCGCTTGTTCATATTTTAAAACAAATTATTTGAGGATAAAGATGAGATTTTCTTTAAATGTCGATCATATAGCAACATTACGAAATGCAAGAGGTGAAGATCAGCCTGACCCTGTTACTGCGGCGCTTATTGCCGAGCAAGCAGGTGTTGATGGAATCGTGGTTCACTTAAGAGAAGATAGAAGACATATTGGTGAAAGAGATGTCCGTTTGCTGAGGGAATTGATTACGACTAAACTTGATCTTGAAATGGCTGCTACCGACGAAATTATAAAAATAGCCTGCGATGTTGGTCCTGAACTTTCTACAATTGTTCCTGAAAAAAGACAGGAACTTACTACGGAAGGCGGGATAAATGTTATTGATAATATTTCAAAGCTGAAATCGGCAATTAAAGATTTACACAATTCGGAAATTTTAGTCTCTTTATTTATAGAACCTAATCTCGATCAAATAGATGCTGCTGCGGAAATCAATTCGGACTTTATTGAAATTCATACCGGGCCGTTTGCAAATGCAATTACCGAGGAAGAACAATTTGATGAACTTGAAAAGATTAGAACCGCGGTTAAACATGCAAAGAAATTAGGACTTGGTGTAAATGCAGGCCACGGTTTGAACTATCAAAATATAAAAATATTCAAAGAAGTACCTGATATTGATGAGGTAAGCATAGGCCATGCTGTAATTGCAAGAGCATTATTTGTAGGTCTTAATGAAGCGATACGGGAGATGATACGGCTTGTTAATTAACTGAAGTTACTCATAATCGGCAAAAAGTAACTTTTATCATTCCGAACTTTGCCGAAGGCATTCCTTCGGAAGATTCGGAATCTTCATTTTTTAATTATTATTAGATGCTGAATCAATTGCAGATCCCGGGTCAAGCCCGGGATGACAAGGTTCAGAACGACAGTTGCGTAACTTCTGTAATTAATTTCTTTAAGTATCTCTAAGATAAATAATCTCCGCAATATAGATTTATGTAAAAATGGCAATTCAACCGAAATAGTTGAAAATGTCAAATTCAACCAAATTGGTTGAAAAATTAAAATTCAACCAAAATGGTTGAATAAGATTATCTTATTTATTAAGTTGGCATTAAACAAATCGCAGCTTTAATTATGAAAAAGATTGCCTTAATCGGAGATATTGTAGCTTCAAGAGATATTAAAAACAGAGCAGATGTTCAGAAGAAATTATCCAAGTTATTTTTAGGTTTAAATAAGGACAATAATACACTCGACTCTCCCTATACTATAACTATAGGAGACGAGTTTCAAGCTTTATATAAGAAAGCAGATTCTATTTTTATTGATATTTGCAAAATTTTAGAATCACTGTATCCTGAATCAGTAAGGTTTTCAATCGGGATTGGGGAATTGACAACGAAAATAAATAAAAACCAGGCATTAGGAATGGACGGACCTGCATTTCATTTTGCGAGAGAAGGACTTGAGGAACTTAAAGGCACATCTGGTTTATTTAATATTAAATCCGAGAATGAAAAAGAAATTTTGCTGATTAAAAAGATACTTCCATTAATATCGCAAAATATGATTAAATGGAAACTCACTCGAATTAAAATATTCAATCTTCTAATTGAAGGCAGAACAGTAAAGGAAATATCAAAAAAACTTCATATTACGGATAAAGCGGTATATAAGCATATCGATGCAGGCGCTTTAAATATTATAATTGATATATTAAACCGGATTACATTTGAAATTAATTCGAGCTTAAAAGTAAAATGATGCTGGAATTTAGTTACTTGCTCAATATTGTAATGCTTACACGTTTGTTATACGGCTTAAAGGACCAGCCGGTAACAGCGTGGAAAACTGTAATCGTAACAAGCTTGCAGGTATTTCTGTTTTTAATTTTTAAAATATCGGTATTATTATTTGTTCTATTATTGATTGTAATTTTGCTGAATACCTGGATTTATTACGGCGAAAAAAAGACAAAAAACCTGAATTCATTTCGAACTTTATCAATAGTAGCATTTATCATAATACTAAGTGTATTTACCTCACCTTCATTAAATATAAAATTTAATGAAAACATTTTTCATGTTTTTAATAATCTAAAAAATTATTCTACTTTACTTGCCGGTATTAATAGCTCAAACATATTCGAAATTAGCCTTATAATAACCGGCCTTTTGCTTGTCCTAAACGAATCTAATTTTGTAATCAGATATTTATTTGCTTTATTCAAACTCTTCCCGGTTATCAAAGAAAAAGAGAGCGGGGAATTGGATAAAAGCGAGTACAATGCAGGCAGAATTATAGGAATGCTTGAAAGAATTTTAATATTTTTTCTAGTCTTGTCCGGCCAGTTTACGGCAATCGGTTTAGTTATAGCGGCTAAGGGTTTTACCAGATTCAAGGAATTAGATGATAGATATTTTGCTGAATATGTTCTTATCGGCACTTTTTTATCTTCTTTATTTTCAATAGCAATTGCCGTAATTATAAAAAGCAGTTTGTAATAAAATCAGAATGAATTTAAAACAAAAACTCGATTATCACTATAAAGCATTCGACAAATCTCAAATCTCTCCTGACCCATTGCAATTCCTTCATCTTTATCAAGATAAAAAAGATATCGAAATTATAGGATTTATAGCGTCAATTTTTGCTTACGGCAATGTAAAGCAAATAATAAGTACTCTTGATAAAATTTTAATAATTTCGAATAACCATCCTTACGAATTTGTGACCAATTTTAAGAATAAAAATTATTCTTATAAGCTGAATAATATGAAGCACAGGTTTTATTCCGATAAAGATTTAATTTTATTTTTCTCCTTATTGAATAAAACAGTAAATGAATTTGGTTCTCTTAAAAATCTGTTTCTTAAATCTTACAATAGTAAAGAAGTAAATATTAAGAATGCCCTGACCAAATTTTCCGAATATTTTGTTTCTTCCGCAAAAGAAATGAGTCGAAGTAAAATTAGCCGGGGAGTAAAATTTATGTTCCCGTTTCCTGATTTAGGCAGTGCATGTAAAAGGATGAATTTATTTCTCAGATGGATGGTTCGTAAAGATGAATTGGATTTTGGACTTTGGAGTGAAATTCCCAAAAATAAATTAGTTATGCCTGTAGATACTCATGTTGCAAGGATTTGCAAAAATTTAAAACTGACGACTTATAAAAATGTTAGCTGGAAAATGGCCGAAGAAATTACGAAAAATTTAAAGAAATTTGATCCGGAAGACCCTATAAAATATGATTTTGCTATTTGTCATATAGGAATGAGGAGATTAATATTTTAAAAATGAAATGTAAAATTTACTTTTACACTTAAATTTTCTAAAGGAGTGCAATATGAGAAATATTTTCGCATTAGCTTTGTCTATCATTTTATTTATTTCATTTAATTTGAATGCACAACCTAAAAGAGGTAAAATAGATTCAACAAAATTTGAAATTCCCCAGCCGGTTCAGATTGTTACTCATCATATCATAAACATTGAAGGAAAGGAAATTAAATATACTGCAATTACAGGAACTTTCTTATTAAAAAATGATAACGACACGGCAATTGCACTCATAGGTTTTACCGCTTACAAAAAAGAAGGTGTAAATGATTATAACAAACGTCCTATTACTTTTGCATATAACGGTGGACCGGGCTCTTCTTCTATTTGGCTTCATATGGGTGCACTCGGGCCGAAACGTGTAGTTCTTAATGATCCTTATGCTGTACCGCCGGCACCGTATAAAATGGAGGATAACAAATATTCTATAATTGACGTAACTGATTTGGTGATGATTGATCCGGTCGGTACCGGGTTGAGCAAGCCGGTTGGTAAATCAAAAGGAAAAGATTTTTGGGGAGTAAACGAAGATATTAAATCTGTCAGTGAATTTATTTATCAATACCTTCTTAAAAATAATAGATTGAATTCACCTAAATTTTTACTTGGAGAAAGTTACGGTACAACGCGTTCTGCCGGTGTTTCAGATTACTTGTTTGAAAATAAGGGAATTGCAATAAACGGGATTATTTTTGTTTCCACTGTTTTTGATTTCCAGACGCTTTCTTTTTCCAAAGGGAATGATTTGCCTTATATTCTTTATCTTCCGACCTATGCAGCTGTTTCGTGGTATCATAAAACACTGCCAGCACAACCGGAAAATTTAGATTCATTTTTAAAAGAAGTTGAAGTTTTTTCACAGCATGAATATTCTAATGCCTTATTTAATGGGTCGGCAAATGATAGTGTTGAAATTAGTAAAGTCGCGGATAAGCTCTATCAGTTTACAGGTATTTCAAAATCATATTGGGAAAAAGCTAATTTACGCTTAAGCGAACCGCAGTTTACGGCAGAACTTTTACGTGAAAAAGGTGTAACGGTTGGAAGGCTTGATTCCAGATATACAGGTCCCACTGATGATTTGATTAGGGAATATTCCGATTATGATCCGCAAAGTAGTTCTATAAGTCCGGCTTTTACAGCCACGTTTTTAGAATACTTACACAATGATTTAAAATTTCCAACCAATCAAACATATCATATTAGCGCTTATTCTGAAAAAGGTTTTAAATGGAATTGGAATAGGCGGGCAGGTAAAAGAATTTCTCCGTTTCAGAATGTAAGTGTTTCGCCTGACCTTGCCGATGTTATGGCAAAGGATCCTTACCTAAATGTACTTATGCTTAACGGTTATTATGACCTTGCTACCCCTTTCTTTGCAACTGAATATACTATGAATCATCTTGGCAATAATATTCCTAATCTTAAAGAAAGAGTTCATATGAAATACTTTAAAGCCGGTCACATGATGTATATAAATAATGATTCTTTACCCAAGTTTAAAGAATATATTGCTGAGTTTATTTCAAAGATGTCAGCACCTCAAAAAGCAAAAAGATGAAATATTAGAAGCTTATGTTTTTAATTCCATTTTTAATAAATATAAAGTTGTATTTCTATCAATTTATTCGAATATTTACCTTCAATTTTTCTCTATATATAATTAAGGAGTAATCCAATATGGCAGAAAACAAATCTCCCGCTGAAGATTTCAAACCTTATATTTCTGCAAAAGATTTTATACCTGAATTTACATTAAAAGCTGTAATACTTGGTGCAATCTTTGGGGTAATATTCGGTGCTTCTTCAGTATATTTAGGTCTTAAGGTAGGGATGACTGTAAGTGCATCAATACCAATTGCAGTATTGGCAATTTCGGTTTTTAAAAAAATCGGTAATGCAACAATTCTTGAAAATAATATTGTTCAAACCATTGGTTCTGCAGGAGAATCGGTTGCAGCTGGTGTTGTATTTACTATTCCAGCTTTGCTTTTCCTGCCGGGCGGAATGGCTTATTTTAAATATTTCCAGATTTTTGTTTTAGCATTAGCCGGAGGTATTTTAGGCGTTCTTTTCATGATCCCTTTAAGAAGAGCATTAATTGTAAAAGAACATGGAGTTTTACCTTATCCGGAAGGAACCGCCTGTGCCGACGTTTTGGTTGCCGGTGAAAAAGGCGGAAACCTTGCAAAGAAAGTTTATTACGGTTTGGGTATTGCCTTTTTATATAAGCTGTTCATGTCAATTTTCGGCTTGTGGAAAGATGTTCCTACTTATGTTTTTGGAAGACATTCAGCTTTACCAAACGGAACAATTAATGGTGAAATTACTCCTGAATTATTAGGCGTGGGCTACATTATCGGACCCAAAATTGCCGGCATAATGGTTTCCGGAGGTGTATTATCCTGGATTGTTTTAATTCCACTCATTACAATTTTAGGAGATAAATTAACTGCTGTTTTTCCTCCGGGTACGAAGCTTATCAGCCAGATGTCGCCGGATGAAATTTGGAATAATTATATTAGATATATAGGTGCCGGTGCTGTAACATTCGGCGGACTTATAACTTTAATAAAATCTATACCGACAATTATTAGTGCGTTCAGCGATTCTTTTAAAGATATTAAAGCAAGCAGAGCTAATAAACAAAATAATGTTACCGACAAGACAGAAAGAACCTCCAAAGATATTCCATTATCGATAGTACTTGGAGGAAGTTTGGTGCTTGTAGTTTTTATGACATTAATTCCGAGCATTCCAACGAACTTTCTTTCTGCTGTAATGATAGTAATTTTCGGTTTCTTTTTTGTAACCGTATCATCAAGAATTGTCGGTTTAATCGGATCTTCTTCCAACCCTGTTTCCGGAATGACAATTGCAACTCTAATGGCTACCTCATTAATATTTGTGGGAATAGGCTGGACTGGAAGTTTTTATGAACCGTTAGCTTTAGTAGTTGGTTCTATAGTTTGTATTGCAGTTGCAAATGCAGGTTCAACTTCTCAAGATTTAAAGACCGGTTTTCTTGTCGGTGCAACACCTGTAAAACAGCAAGTCGGATTACTAATTGGTGTTTTGGTTTCTGTCGTAGCAGTTGGCTTTACACTTTTATTGCTTGAACGTACAGTTGGAGTTGGTCAGATTACAGCGCAGCATCCTGATCCGTTGCCTGCTCCTCAGGCAATTTTAATGGCAACAGTTATTAAGGGTTTGCTAAGTCAGAACCTTCCCTGGGCACTTGTATTAATTGGAATGGGACTTTCTTTAGTTATGGAATTGTCCGGAGTTTCATCTCTGGCTTTTGCAGTTGGAGCTTACCTCCCATTATCAACAACTACTACAATTTATGCCGGCGGAATAATAAAATGGCTTGTTGATAAAAGGAAAAAATCTAAAGAATCGGATATTGGTCCCGGTGCATTATTCAGTTCCGGTTTAATTGCAGGCGGAACTATTACTGGTATTTTAGTAGCTATTTTAATCGGCTGGACTGTAGGACATAATGCTTTAGGAAATCCGGTTTCCTTTATAGAAAAAGTTCATCAAACCGTATTAAGTATTTTCTCAATCTCAGGTACAGGAACACTTGGAGATGCCATGGGAGGATGGGGAGATATTTTAGGTATGGTATTTTTCGGACTGCTTTGCTTATTACTCTATAAAGTTGCTATGAGTAAAGAAGATGCACCGAATAATTAATATTTGATTAACATTAACTAAAATTTGTACATATTGTGAAAGAAATTAATAAAGTATTTAGAGAACCATCTACCTTTTATAGGTGGATGGTTCTTTTATTTCTTAGCGTTGCCATGTACGGCAATTATTATGTGTATGATTCAATCTCGCTTGTTGCCGATCAATTAAAACACGCACTTCATTTTACCGATTCTAATATAGGGCAACTTTACTCCGCATACAGCTTGGCTGCATTACTGGCATTAATCTTTGGCGGTATACTGGTTGATAAATGGGGAACAAAAAAATCTTCCATACTTTTCGTTTCAATATGTACTGTCTCGGGATTTATAGTTGCATTTTCTTCAAATCTTTATTTAATGCTTGCCGGAAGATTTTTATTAGGAGTCGGCTCAGAACCTTTAATAGTTGCAATTACGGTCGCAATTGCTAAATGGTTCAATGGAAAAGTATTAAGTTTTGCGATGGGAATTAATTTATTCCTTGCAAGAAGCGGTACTTTTACAGTTGATAATTCACCTACGATTTTCCCCGGATTATACAGCCACGGATTTTCCGAACCATTATTTGTGGCGGCATTGTTCGGTGTATTATCCTTCTTAGGTATTCTTGTTTATTTTATGTTAGAATCTTCAGGCGAGAAGAAATTTGTTTTAGGCAAGAGCGGTCAAACTGATAAATTGAATATTAGGGATATATTTAAATTTAATAAATCATTCTGGTATATAACGCTCTTATGCGTTACATTCTATTCGGCTATTTTCCCTTTCAGAGATTTCGCCGTTAAATTCTTTATGGAAAGCCACCATGTAACACGTCAAACCGCCGGATGGATGATTTCAAATTTACCTTTAGCCGCAATGTTTGCTACTCCTCTTATCGGGCTGCTGGTTGATTATATAGGCCGGCGTGCATTGTTAATGACAATTGGTTCCATACTTTTACTCCCGGTTTATTTAATAATGGGATACAGCAGTTTAACTCTTTATGTTCCGGTTATAATGATGGGCGTTGCTTTTTCATTAATTCCGGCTGTTATGTGGCCTGCGGTTGCATATATTGTTGAGGAAAAAAGATTAGGTTCCGGGTATGCGCTTATGACTGTAATTCAACAAGTTGGTATGTTCCTTTTCCCATTAATTATCGGCTGGGCAAATGATTATTCACATGCAAGCGCTGCAAATCCGGGCGGCTACCATCTCGGGATGTGGTTCTTCTCTATTCTCGGAATTTTGGGTTTAATCTTTTCTTATCTTTTAAGGAAAGCAGAAACCGGACCTGACGGGCACGGACTTGAGCTTGGTATGAAACACAAGCAAACAGCTGCTGCAGAAGCATGAAGTTAATTTTTCAGTAGCGTCCTAATTTACTGAAAATATTATTTACTCATGAAACATCCCTCGACTCTGCCTGAGGCAGACAAGTCCGCTCGGGATGACAATTAATTACATTTGTCATGATGAGCTAAACTGTTTGTCAGTAGAGTCTATCGCAGAACTGTCATTTCGACCGGAGGGAGAAATCTTTTAGGGAAAAAAGATAAGATTTCTCAGTCGTCCGAGAGACTCCTTAAGAGATGACTCCTTCCGGCATAGCCGTTCCTATGGAAGAAATGACATAATTATGATTGTGCAACACTCTCGGAAGGCAGGATCGAACCATGAATTTGAAATGCAGGTTAGGATGAAACTTTTTTTAATTTCTCTTTTATTATAAGTTTTGTAGTGTAATATAAATCTATTTTTTATATTGAATAATTTTTATGCCTATTATTGAAACTGCAAATCTTAGAAAAGAATATGACAAACTTGTTGCACTCGACAATTTAAATTTACAGGTAAATGAAGGTGAAATTTTCGGACTTTTAGGTCCTAACGGTGCAGGGAAGACTACCACCTTAATGACCTTAACAACTCTAATAAAGCCTACTTCAGGGACAGCTAAAGTTAACGGTCATGATATTGTAAAAAACCCTTCAATGGTTAGAAAATCAATCGGTATTGTTTTTCAGGATCCAAGTTCCGATGATATTTTAACCGGCTACGAAAACTTAAAACTGCACGGAATGCTTTACGGAATGCCGGTTGATTTAAGAGAAGAAAGAATCAAAGAAGTTCTAAACCTTGTAGATCTTACCGACAGAAAAGATGAACGCGTAAAAAAATATTCCGGCGGAATGAGGAGAAGACTGGAAATTGCCAGGGGATTGATGCACCGTCCTAAAGTTTTGTTTTTAGATGAACCTACACTCGGATTAGATCCTCAATCTCGTGAAAATATTTGGCAGTATATTGAAAATCTTTCCGGTCATGGAGAGATGAGTATTATAATCACAACACATTACATGGAAGAAGCCGACCGTCTCTGCAGCAGGCTTGCAATAATAGATCGCGGAAAAGTTGTTGCCTTGGATTCTCCTTCCAACCTTAAAAAAATTATTGGCGGTGAAGTAGTTGTCTTGAAAATTAAAAATCCTGTAATTGATTCTTTCGAGAAATTAGATTTTGTTAAAAACATAGAATTAAAAAATGATTTGGTTTACTTAACAGTTTTAAACGCAGGAGCAAATCTGCAGCAGATTTTACAGGTTGCCGGAAAGGTTGATTCGGTTGAAATTCATTCACCCACACTTAACGATGTATTCCTGCATTTTACAGGAAGAGAAATTAGAGAAGATTCAACGGAAGGAGGATGGGGGCAGAGAGTTATGAATTTGAGGTCAAAGAAATGAATGAGATAAACGGCATTCTCGCAATCTGGTATCGTGAGTTTAAAGTTTTTCTAAGAGAAAAATCACGAATTGTTGCCTCCATTGTAAATCCTATTTTATGGTTATTAATTTTCGGCGGGGGTTTGGGTGCTACAATTTCTATAACAGGAATAAATTATCAGACTTTTATTTATCCCGGGATATTAATTCAAGCGGTATTATTCTCTTCCATATTTTTCGGTGTTTATATTGTTTGGGATAGGAAAATAGATTTTCTAAAAGAAGTTCTTGTTGCTCCAATTTCGAGGACTTCAATATTTGTTGGTAAAATAATAGGCGGTGCAACCGATTCATTAATTCAATCAATAATCCTTTTGTCTATAGGAATAATTTTCGGACAGCTTGGAATTATTCCGGGATTAAAGTTCGGAGCAGTTGCATTTATACTTGCACTTTTAATTTTATTGATAACAACTACATCAATGGTAAGCATTGGTTTAATCATCGGTTCAAGAATGGAAAGTCCGGAAGGATTCCAGTTGATAACGAGTTTTCTTTTATTTCCCATATTCTTTTTATCCGGCGCATTATTCCCGATAAATAAACTTCCGGCGTGGCTGTCTGCCTTAACTTTTTTAGATCCTTTAACTTATGCAGTTGATGCCTTAAGAAATGTTTTATTAGGCACTTCTCAATTTCATCTTTTGTTTGATCTGGCAATCATAATTACCTTTTCCATACTTGTAATTATTGCCGGCACTTTTGCTTTTGAAAAAATGAAAGTATGAAATAAATCCGTTTGCTTTTAAATTAGGAGTAATTTTGTCCTATAAATTTTTTTGTATTTTGATTTCTCATAAATTTTTATAAATTAAATACTATAAAATATAGGGGATTAAATTCTTTGAGCTCAAATTTCGTTCTGCATATCTCAAAATTAAATCTTCAAAAAGAAAGGGAGAGTTGTATGAAATTTATCCTTTTAATTTCACTTTTATTTTTAGCTTTCCAAATTGGAAATGAAAATTATGCACAAAGCGAAGCAGCGGTACCGGGGTTATATCTAAATCCTTCACCGAAATTTAATGCTATGGGAATGATAGGCACTTCAATTCCTAATAATGATCCTTTCGGTTTTTATTATAATCCTGCGCAACTCGGTTATAACAGTCAGAATAGTAATTTTTCATTCCAGTTTTATCCTGCTAAAACTAACTGGTTGGGTTTTAGTAATTTAAGTTATAACAATACCGCATTTAATGTTGGCTATAATTTTAAGAATTTATTAAATGGACTTTCATTAAGTGCAGGATTCGGATATATACATTCAAAAATGGACTACGGACCTTTTATTATATCTAGCCCTAATTCTCCGAATCCTATAGGTCCATTTGATAGTTATGATGAATTTAATGCTTATGGTTTTGGTCTTGGAATTGAGTACAATTATATTCGGTTTAGTGTTGGGATGACTTATAAAAAAATTAATTCGGTACTTTCTTCTCAAACTAGTGTTCATTTTTTAGGGAAAGGGGGAGCAAATATTTCAGCTATGGATTACGGGTTTTTAATTACTGCTCCCATTGTAAAATTGATTGATCCTAAATATAATTTATTCTCTTATCATAATATGGATGCAATTCCATATCTTAATGTGTCCATTGGTTATGCAAGATTAAACCAGGGCGGGGAAGTATATTATATTGATCCGACCCAAGCCGATCCGCTTCCCAGAACTGCAAGACTCGGCTACACTTTTTCTGCAGGGTTTGATATACACTTTAATAATGTTTCCATAAGAATGTTAGGATACGATTTCTCAGTTGATGCCGATGATGAATTAATTAATCAAAATTTTAATTCTACACCCTCCTATTCCTACCAAAGTGGAATTGGTGATATACAAATTGGAAGAAATTTAATTGAACTAAAAAGCAGCGATAAAGTTTGTGTACACAAAGGGAACGAATTTAATTTCTTTGATACCTTTACTTATATGATTGGAAGATATGACGGCCATGGATATTATAATCAAAAATCTTCCGGAATTGGAATAAGAGCAAAAGGCATACTACAGTTATTAAAAACAGCTGTTCATTCACCGGTTTATAATTATCTTGCTGATCATATTGATGTGCAATATTATTCTGCAAAATTATTTGAAGACACAGGATTACAAACAGAATTAAAGGGATTAGGATTGACCTTCAGAGGGTTTATTCTTTAATTAATAACGGCCGGTTTTTTCCGGCCAATTTTAATTCTTATTAAGCTCTTCATTCAATGCAGTTAAACACTTATCAATATTTTGTTTATTTGAAGTATAACCCATTAAACCGATTCTCCAGATTTTTCCTGCTAAGGCTCCTAATCCCGCACCTATTTCGATATTATGTTTTATAAGAAGATTATTTCTAACTTTTAATTCATCAACTCCATCAGGAACTGTTACTGTAATTAATTCAGGTAAACGGACTTCCTCCTTTACGAAAGTATTCAATCCTAATTTTTTCAAACCATCAATAAATATTTCGCTGTTTTCTTTATGCCGTTTCCATGAATTTTCCAATCCTTCTTCATGAAGAAGAATAAGCGCTTCATGAAGTCCGTAAAGAGCATTTATAGGTGCGGTATGATGATAAGATCTTTTCGAGCCGCTTCCCCAGTAACTAGTTATAAGATTTATATCCATAAACCAGCTTTGAACTTTTGTCTTTCTTTTTTTAATTACTTCAAGAGCTTTTTCATTAAAAGTAACCGGTGATAAACCCGGAGGGCATGAAAGGCATTTCTGACTCCCCGAATAAACAACATCTATATCCCATTCGTCAACTTTTACCGGAATTCCTCCCAGCGATGTTACCGTATCGGCAATTGCAAGACAATTATACTTGTGGGAGATTTGCGTAAGAGTTTTTATATCCGATCTTGCACCTGTTGAAGTTTCCGCATGAACAAAAGCTGTTAAATTTATATCCGGATTTGATTTTAATGCATCTTCAAATTTTTGCAGATCGACTGCTTCACCCCAAGGAATATCTACTACTACAGGTTGTCCTCCGCATCGTGAAATTATTTCTTTCATTCTTCCGCCGAATACTCCGTTTACGCAGACAGCAACTTTATCACCGGGTTCAATTAAATTAACAAGACAGGTTTCCATTCCGACCGAACCTGGTCCGGATACCGGAAATGTAACTTCATTTTTTGTTTGGAATGTATATCTTAATTCGGATTTAATATCATCCATTAAATTAATGAACATCGGATCGAGGTGGCCGATTGTAGGCTTTGCCATTGCCGCTAAAACTCTAGGGTGTATATTTGATGGGCCCGGTCCCATTAAAATTCTATCGGGTGCATTAAATGATTTTGATTCCATTATTCTTAAAACTCACTTTCCATTAATTAATAATTTCAGCTTTCTTTAAAATTTTTATAAGATCTTCTTTTTGTATTTCTGTTAGCCTGCTGAGAGGGGAGCGCGGTTCACCTCCGAAATAACCGGCTAAATCCAAAGCCGCTTTCAAACCGGCAACGCCATATTTTGCTGTTACTGCTTTGTTTGCATCTAACATTTTCATCTGAATATTTTTTGCTTCCAAATGTTTACCATCCTGAACATAATCGTAAATTTGTATGCATTTATCCGGAGCTATGTTAGCAAGTGCCAGTATTCCTCCTTTAGCTCCCATGAATAGTCCAGGATATAAAACAGAAGCGGTTCCGACTAGTGTTATAAAATCTTTTGGCGTAAAATTAATTATTTCGGAAAGTCTTGCAATATTCTCTTCGCTGTTTTTTATTCCTATGATATTAGGATGCTCTGCTAATGCGGCTACGGTTTCCGCGTCAATGCTAACGCCGGTAAATTTAGGGACGTTATAAATTAAAAGAGGAATCTTAATATTGTCGGCGACTTCAGTGAAATATTTAATGAAAGCTTCATGTTTCATCTGACTTTTATAAAACGAAGGAGTAAGAATTAAAGCCGTGTCTGCGCCGTTTTCTGCGGCTTCATTTGTAAGCGATATAGTTTCTTTAATTGAATCCGAACCTGTTCCGGCAATTAAGTGTTTATCTGACTGAATATTAAGCTTAACGGTTTCAATCAGCTTTAACTTTTCATCTTTAGTTAGAAAGGCGCTTTCCCCGTTAGAGCCGAATACAACGTATCCGCTTAATTGTGACTTATTCCAGCGTGAAAGATTTTCTTTTAATTTATTGTAAGCTACTTCATTATTTATAAACGGAGTAGCAATCGGAGGCATTATTCCTTTAATCATATTTCCTTTGGATTAAATTGATTTTATTATTTGCTAGTGTCCTAATATGCTGAAATTAATTAAGAATTAATAATCCCTCGACTCCGCTCGGGATGACAATTTTAATATATTGGTTATAGCAAGTAAATCGAACCGTAAATTAGAAAAACAAATTAGGGCACCACTTATTATTTTAGGGTACTTCTAAAAACTACAAAAATGATCTGTGAAAATCCGTTTAATCCGTGTTTATCGTGTGCTATTTAATTAAAAAGATAGTTTTTAGAAGTGCCCTTTAATTATTTTATTGAAAAATATTCCTTATTACAAAGCCAACGTTTGCAGGACGTTCAGCCAGCCGCCGCATATACCAGGGGTACCATGCTGATCCGTAACTGATTAAAACTTTCAGTTTGTAACCTTCTTTAACAAGTCTTAATTGCTCGGATGTCTTAATTCCGTAAAGCATTTGGAATTCCAGCTTATCTTTTGGTACATTTAATTTAACTGCTGCTTCCGTAATTTTATTAATTAGATTTATGTCGTGCGTTGCAAATGCAATTCTCAATTTGTTGTCCCTTATTTCATTCAGCATTATTTCCGCCAGCTTGTAATAATTTTTATCAACATCGTTTTTTTTCTCGAAAGCGATGTTATTAGATTCACTGTATGCACCTTTTACAAGCCGGATTGAAGGTTTAATTGTCAACAGATCCTTTAGATCTTTTTCAGTTCTTTTTAAATAAGCTTGAAGACAGATGCCTGAGTTTTGATAATTTTCTTTAATCCGCTTATAGAAATCTAAAGTTGTTGAAGTATAAGGACTTCCCTCCATATCAATCCAAGTAAAATTATTTAATGATTCTGCCTTTTCAGTAATCGATTTAAAATTCTCCAATGATTTTTCAAAAGAAAGATCCAAACCTATTTGTGTAAGCTTTAAGGATATTTCGCTTTCGACATTATTTTTAGAAATTTTATCAAGCACGTCAAGGTAATGATTGGTAACTTCATCGGCATCTTTCAAATCGGTAATGTTTTCACCCAGACGGGTAAAGACTGTCGGTATGCCTTTTTGCTGAAAGTCTTTTGCCGCCGTAATTGCATCATCCAAATCTTCTCCGGGCATAAATCTCTTTACGGCTTTCTTTACAAATTTATATTTCGGCACATGATTGAGCAGCCATGGATTTTTTGAGCCCCATAATAGCAGTTCTCGTGAAATACCCATATGAATATTTCTCCAAATTAATAAATATTAAGAGTAATTAAGAAGAAATTACATCCAAAATAGATTAAGCAGCGGAAAGTTAAATGCTAATCTACATTACAGGATACAAATATCAATTGTCGAAGATCAAAAAATTTTAAATATTAATTAAAATTAATTCTCTAATAATTTTTATCGAAGGGAATTTAAGTAAATTATTTTTCCAATTGCAACTTGAATATTGAAAAAACTTGAATGATATTTGAACACAGATAAAATAAATTTTTGGGTGCTTGGCTCAGCTGGTTAGAGCGCCTGCTTCACACGCAGGAGGTCAGTGGTTCGAATCCACTAGCGCCCACTCAGCCGATTGTTTTACAATTATCCGGAAAAATTAAATTAATATTGATGAAATGAGAATTACTCTTTTACATGTTTTCTTATAATTGCTTTATAGTTCCCCGCATATAAAAAGCAGCTTATTTTCTATTCCGGTAAAAACAATTCTCTATTTTAAAATAATCATTTTTTTAGAAGCAGTATAATTATCTGTTTTCATTTGATAAAAATATATTCCGCTGTTAAGACCGGCACCGTTAAAAACAAAACTGTTATTGCCTCTATTTCCGTGAATAGTCTTACTAAAAATTCTGCAGCCGAGAATATTGTATATAGTAAACCGTACATTTCCCGAATTTTTCATCTTGTAAGGTATTATCGTTTGAGGATTAAAAGGATTAGGATAATTTTGTCCCAATCTAAAATTATTCGGAATACTTCCGGTTTTGCTTTTTAAATCAGAAATATTTTTTGTCCCGCTGAAATAACCTGCTGCAAAAACCAAAGGTGCATTCCAGTTGATTGCAATTTCGTTGGAAGCATAACTCCCTTGATCATCAACATAGCAGCGTGCCGGCGGAGTAGAAGAATTATATAAAGTGTTTAATACATTATCCTGCAGATCATGATTTGGACCTCCGGCCATTAAGCCCGGAACAGGTTCTACTATTCCGTCTGATGCTGAAGGACGATGGTGCGGATGCATCGGATATTTACTTCCAACATCAGTGATGTAACTATAATCATTTATGTTTGTTCCCAATATATAATTTAATTGTTCAAGCGCCGTGTTATAAAAATTCATGTTGCCGGTCAACTTATATCCTATTATTAAAAGTACGGCATTGTTTAAAACAACGGCATTACTTCCCCAATTATAATCCGTAGTTTTTAATGTAACATTAAAACCGTCATTACCTGCCGTATTATATAGCTGATTGCAGTAATTAATTAATGAAGTTTTTATATTGTTTTTCGCTGCTGCATCTGCATCCGACTGTTGAGAGAGCAAGTATTCCATTTGGGCTAAAGATGTAACATTTCCCCAGCTCATAGCATAATAAATCATCCCTGCACTTTGATAATTACTTAAATAATAAGATTGATAAGTACTATTATCCGTAGTATTAAAAAGTTCTACGGCAGCCCATAGCCGTTCGTCGGAATCATTATTGTCGCCGTATTCACCGGTAACTGTTCCTGACGGATTATGAAAACCACCTGCAGGGACAATAGACGGATTTGCCTGCAGATACTGCCATGCGTTTTCAGCAGAGCTTAAACACTTTGATGCAAAGGCAGAATCGAAAGGAAGATAAATTCGTGCGGCCATTGCCATAACGGCTGCAAAATCACCTGTAGCAGCAGTTGATTTTTGATAAATGTATCTAGTCGAATTATCAGTGTTTGGCATTATAAAACCGGAAAAATTTTCAGGAGTAACTTTAAAAAATACACCGCCGTCCGAATCCTGCATCTTTAACATCCAATTAAGCTCGTATTTTACTTCGTCTAAAAGATCGGGAATTGAGTTTCCGCTTTCCGGGATATTCAAATCATCATTTCTAAAATTCTCCGGGAACTGTTCATAACCCATAAGCATAGTTCCTACTGTTATTCCGGAATTAACAATGTATTTTCCGTAATCCCCTGCATCATGCCAGCCGCCTGTTACATCTTTTGAACCGTTTAATCCCGTAGTCGTATGAAATAGTCCGTCATTTAAATGACAGGCCGGATGTATATATTTCCCGGCATTGGACTCAAGAAGCGGAGTTCCGCATCGCTGAAAGTAAAAACCTTTTAATGACTTATTATAAACATCATTAAAAGGATTTAAAGATATATCAAATGAGTACGATGAATCACCGGTGTTTGTTTTTATTTTGAATGTTCCTGAAGTGTTAAATGACGAGAAATCACCGAAATATATATTTGCCCCGCTTGCAGCATCGTTTAACTTTGAAACTTCAACTTTACCGCTGAAAAGAACCGCATCATTTGAGTTCCCTGTAACATAAAAACTATCTGCGGTTGAAGTAAAGTAAACTATTTTCTCCCGGTTTATTATATAACCGACTTGATTTACCATTATATTTTGAGCAAAGTTAGAAGTTAATGCATAAAATACTATTAAAATTAAATATCGATATTTCATTTAAATAACCTCATAAATTTTTTACTGCTTATGGTTTTATGAATATATTTATGATTACAATTTTTCTACGATCTGCCTTGTAAATATACCAATTGTAAGCTAACATTGTAAAAATTTCCGAACTCAATCTAAATATTACTATCAAGTGTTGTACCAATATTAATCCGGCAAAAAAGATGTTATCTTTTTATTACTCCTTTTGCGTAAAGTGAGTTATTACTATATATAAAACCGAATAAGGCAATTACTATTTAATATTGAACCTGCCCGACCTGCAGGCAGGCACCTGCGGCGTTCTTAATTTTGGAATTGTTTCAATTTATCTTTCAATAGGAAGATAGTTTTTCATAATCATATTATTTAATTCACACAACGCGTTATATTAATAACCTGTTGTTCGAAACTAAATCTAAAACCGTTGAAATAGTTTTTTGCATTTTTTGTTAAGAATTTTTACTAAAAGAAATTAAATTGTCGTGGTGAGCGGAGTCGAACCATGACAATTTCACAATTACCGTCTTCGACTTCGCTCAGATTGACAAATATCTTTTCAGTTAATTCTTTTTAAAAAATTTTTAATTAATATTTCCTAATCATTTCATCCGCTTTTTTAATCCGCCTTCGTCCGTTGGACTTCGGCGGACCTGCCTGCAGTAGCCCGCCTTCCAAAATCTTGTACAGCGGACAGGCCGAAAGGCTGCTTTTGGCAAAGGCAAGCGAGAGCATTAGGGCAAAACCCGCTTACCGGACGGGCAGGTTCCCCGCCGCTTGCGGCGTTGGATTAAATCATCAATTAAGATACCTCGCTGCTTGCGGTAAGGTAATTCATTAGTAATTACATTTCGAACAAGGGCAGTAATAATCATTTTTTTTAATCCAATTCCATTTCGGATTATTATTAAATCAATTTTAAGCAGGGAAAAAAAGTCAGCTTAATCATAAAACATTTTGATAGGCAAACCGTCATTTTATTTTTAGTTAAATTTTTTTTTGAAAAACAACAGCAATAACTTTATACTTAAACATCATTTTAATATTTTTATTGAAAAAAATAGGAAAGATATTATGAAAGTATTATTTATCGGCGGAACAGGGAACATAAGTACTTCAGTAAGCAAATTATGCATTGAAAAGGGAATTGAGCTGTACTTGTTGAATAGAGGGAAAAGAGGCGTAAATATTCCGGGAGCTAAATTAATCAATGGCGATATATCAAATCCTAATTCGATTTCGGCAGAAATATCGAAGCATAAGTGGGACGCCGTAGTTAACTGGATTGCCTTTACCGAAACGGATATTAAAAGGGATATAAATTTATTCCAGGGTAAAACCGGCCAATATATTTTTATCAGTTCGGCATCAGCTTATCAAAAGCCGCCGACATTCCCGGTAATTACGGAATCAACTCCGCTGTATAATCCATACTGGGAATATTCACGAAATAAGATTACCTGTGAAGAAAAGCTAAATGAGGCTTACCGTAATAATAACTTTCCGGCTACAATCGTCAGGCCTTCACATACTTACGATACAATGATACCAAGTTCAATTGATGACGCTAACGGATTTACAATTGTAGATAGAATGTTAAAAGGCAAGAAAATTATCGTGCACGGAGACGGCACAACATTATGGACGGTTACACATGCAGAGGATTTTGCAAAAGGCTTTGCAGGGCTGCTTGGCCATCAGCAGGCTGTCGGGCATGCATTCCATATTACTTCCGATGAGGTATTAACATGGAATCAAATTTATAAATCAATAGCCGATGCCGCAGGTGTTGAAGCAAATATTATTCATATTGCTTCCGACTTTATTTGCCGAATCGAACCATCTTTTACGGGCGGCTTACTAGGCGATAAATCCGTATGTGCGGTTTTCGACAACACTAAAATCAAAACATTTGTCCCGGATTTTAAAGCAGTGATTCCGTTTAACCAGGGTATTAAACGCACACTTAACTGGTTTGAAGAAGACCCGAAAAGAAAAACAGTTAACGATAATGCAAATAAAAAGATAGATAAAATTATTAAGGCTTATGAGGGAAAGTAAGCTGAAGGAGCTATAAAGCCGCATGTGAAATTTTCTCCAACTTATCCGAACTAATGCGATAATAATACTTTAATCCGGCGTTTCCGGCTGTGCCGGTTTTTCGGCAGACGGTATTTAACACATTTCTTTATACTTATTAACCTATCGTTTTCTTTCTATTAAGACAAAGTAACTTTTTCGCAGTTTAATTAATACTCAATTAAAGAATGTTAGTCTTTAAATGCGGCAGCTTATATTTTTGTTTAAGTAATTTATAAAAAGCAGCAACTTAATATTCGGGAATTTTCCTTCGAATAAGACAGGGGTTGAATGAGATTATCATTTAAAGGGAAAAATATTAACAAATTTTTAATTATATATCAGTTGTTTAAGCAATCCGTCATGAATCATAACATTCGTTGAACTTTTTTCACAGGCGGCTTTAATTACAAATACATGTACGGTTTTAACAATTCAATTAAATTATTTTTGAATAAAAATTCAGTAAGTTTTTTTGGAATATTTGATTAAAATTACTTAAGTTGTAAGAAGTTAAGGGAAACTTTTCCCGAAGCAGGTTCAAAATAATTATCGGGGGCGCGATTATATTGAAGCTCTTAGGAAATTATAAGGGATTCTTCTTTAAGGTTAAGGGTAATAAATCATCAGGTTGCCAATCTTCTTTTTTAAATAATAATTACGTCGGTTTTAATTTTGATTTGGTCATGAGCAGTATGATCATTTTGTGTTATTTAAATTTTATTAATTAACCAAGGGAAGGTTGTAAAGAAGTAGAAAATAAATGGCAGAATAGGGAAAGGAAAACACAGGCGGAGAGAGGAAAAGATGAAAAGAGATAGAAAAGAAAGTTATTCATTAATTGTCATTTTTAGTCATTAAGGGATTAACGGATGGATGTGGTGTATGCAGATGTTTGAATTTAGATACTTAAAGTTGAATGCCGTACAGCGAGGATCAAATTAATAATACGATTTATTATTATCCGTTCGCTGCTTTCTTTTCGCTCTTAACTATTTTCTAAGTCAGTTTTTGTGACTGAGGAGGCGAAGCTGTAAAAGGAAGGCCCCCTAAATCCCCTCTGCCTTCATCCTTCAATTATGGCAGCGGCCGGGTCTTTGAGGCTGACGGATTTCGGCGGACAAGCAAGGGGGGACTTTGAATGGAATATGGAAAAGTCAAACTGCAGGCGGGAAACAGGAGACGGGAAAATGCAGACCGGAAACAGGAGAACAGAGAAAAGAAAAAGCAGGCCCCCTAAATCCCCTCTGCCTTCATCCTTCAATTATGGCAGCGGCCAGGCCTTTGAGGCTTACGGATTTCGGCGGACAAGCAAGGGGGGACTTTAGAACATAAGATCTGAATATAAAGGCATGTTTTATTTTATAATGTAAGTAAGTTATGATTAAAAATAACCAGTTGTGTGTATTAAAAATTTATTTAAAAAATAGTAAAATGAACAAACATTTATGTCGGTCTGAGAGGAGTCCGGAAATCCGTCCCTTTGGGAGAAGACTGATATTCACCGTTCGACTCCGCTCACGGTGACAATTTAAGACGTTTTCGGAAATTGATTTATATTTAAAATTTCCTTTAGCCTATATTATTACTTAATTCATACAACGGGTTAGAAATAATATCTTATTAAAAAAATGAACAACGCTGAAGTTATAAATAATCAACAGCAAACAAAGCTGCTGGAAACCGTAAGCAGGAAACTTAAACTGCTTCACTACAGTAAACGAACGGAAGAAACTTATTTAAATTGGATAAAAAGGTTTATCAGATATAATAGCAACCGTCGTCCTGAAGAAATTGGGGAAATGGAAATTACCGAATATTTAACACATCTTGCAGTAGAAGGAAAAGTATCGTCATCAACACAAAACATAGCACTGTGCGCTATATTATTTTTATACAGGGAAGTGCTGAAGAAAAAAATTAATGAATTGGAAATTAAATGGTCTAAAAAGCCAAAGAAGCTGCCTACGGTTCTAACCAGAGAAGAAACTAAGAAGGTGCTGAATAATTTAACCGGTACTGAATGGATAATAGGAAACCTGCTTTACGGTGCGGGTTTACGTTTAATCGAATGCTTAAGGTTAAGAATAAAAGATATAGAATTCACAAATAATCAAATTATTGTACGCAGCGGGAAAGGCGGAAAAGACAGGGTAACTGTATTGCCGGTGATTGTAAAAGAAGCATTAAAGATTAAAATTGAAGAAGTAAAGAAACAGCATTGGGAGGATTTGCAAAATGGTTTCGGATCGGTATACCTGCCATATGCACTGGAAGTAAAATACCCGAACGCATCGATAGAAACGGGATGGCAATATATTTTTTCTTCCAAGAAATTATCGAAGGATCTTCGATGCGGAATTATGCGGAGACATCACCTGGATGAAAGCATTGTACAGAAAGCCGTTAGGACAGCAATAAAAAAAGCAGGGATATTAAAGACAGCAGGATGCCACACGCTGCGCCACTCTTTTGCGACTCATTTATTAGAGAACGGAACCGATATTAGAACAATACAAGATCTGCTCGGACACAGTTCATTGGAAACAACAATGATCTACACTCATGTTGTAAATAAAGGCCCGTTAGGGGTAAAGAGTCCGGCAGACAGCCTGTGAATATTTTTTATTTACAAACCTAATTTTTAATCGGAGGTTATTAAATTAATTTCTGAGGGAGGCAAGAATATAATGAGCGTCAGCGGAAACATCGGCAGAAAGCTGGCAGCCGGGAAGCCGGGGACAAAAAAGATGGTTGAAAAATACGGTGATGACCTGGTTTGTGTACGTTACAGATACGACAGCGTCAAGAGAGTAAAATATAAAACGGTAGAAATAATTGTAGAGAAGAGATTGTGGGACACTAAGGCTTTGGAGATTAAAAGGGATAGGATAGTCGGTGTTAAAGTAGGGATTGACGAAATAGAGATAAGGAAGAAAGTAAAAGATGCGGGTGGAAAATGGAACCATGAGCAAAGGGTTTGGGAACTGAATTATAACAGTGTAAAGGCATTAAAAATAACAGATCGCATTGTAAAGAATTTTCCAATATAAGAAAACAAGTGTTTCTTATATAAGAAAAAAAGAAAAAAATTTTACAATTAAAGAAAACTTTTTCTTAATTTAGAAAAAAAGATAGAAGGATATTTTCCATCTAATCAATTAGTTAGGCTGTAAAAATAAAATATATATCATAAGAAATAATATGGATTGTAAAATTAAAGCTTATTTTAAAAACACATTATCAATTATATTCCTTTTTTTTATGGTAATTTTTGTTAATGGATGTAAAAGCAAAAAAAATATTGATATAACAAGCCTTAATAAAACAGAAAGAAATAAACTTGTTGAAGAATTAACAGAGAAGATTAATAAAAGTCCAGATAGTAAATTCGATTTAGAAAAAAGAGCAGAGTTATTTACATATAATGGAAATGATTCAGCAGCAATACAAGACTATAATAAACTATTAAAGATGGATTCATTAAATTCAGAATATTATTTGAATAGAGGCTATTGCTATAGGGAAATAAATATTGATAAATCCATTACAGATATAACAAATAGCATATTGTTGAATAACAGATTGGGGAAAAATAATAGTACTAATTATGCTTTTAGGTTCTCTGAATATTTTTATGCCGGAAGGTTTAAGAAATGTTTATCGGACTTATCTGAAAAAATTAAGCTTGATCGAACAATGCCAAATGAATCTTTGAATTATTTTTATAGAAGCTTATGTTATTTCTTTCTAAAGGATTTTGATAATGCAATTAAAGACGCAGAAAAAAGTAATAGTCTGGATGTCAGTAAACCGAATATAATATGGCTAATCAAATTATATATTGCTGATTCCAAATATGATAAAGCGCTAAGTTTATTAGATTCGTATAAAGAAAGAAAAGCTGATCCGGGTAAAGCATATTATCATTACATTAGAGGAATATTGAATGAGCAGCTGGGGTATAGCAACTTGGCTGCTGTTGATTTTAGAAAATCAGTAATATTAAAAGGAAAGTATAAATATGACATTACATTTTACCCTGCAATAGAATTAGGCTTTATTTATTATAAAAACAAAAGTATAGATAGTTCATTAAAATATATAAAAGAATCAATTGGTGAAGGTTTTTGCGATTTTAATAACCCCAAAATAAAAATGATGGAACAAAATAAAAGGATAGGAACATACATTAAAAATTATAAAAAAAGCAGTAAATACCTATCTCAATTAAAAAGTGAAAAAGAAATAAAAGAAATATTAAAAAGAGGAAAGATTATGAATGAAAAAGAATTAGAAAAAATTTCTTCAATATCAACTGGTGCACTTCCTCTAAAGGAAAATTTAGATAATTGTATACGCTTAAATAAACTAGTATGGCAATATCAGATGTTGTAAATAATAAGCTTTTAAAGCATTTCAAGTAATAAGTTGAAGCAAAATAAAGGAAATTCGAAAATCGTTATTAATAAGAAAAAGAACAGCCTAACCAGCGCATCAACCCGACCGCATACTCGCACTCGGCGTTTTTGTAATTTTAATGTTAGTCGTTCCGTTTCGGTAAACTCGTTCAACGTTGTCGTACAAAATTAATAAACTTGCAAACCGTGCTTATGAGAAAAGTTAAGCACGGTTTGCGTAATCTTCGGCTTGGTCATTTCATTGCAGTCTGTTCGTTATGGGCGGCGGGTTATGCGCGGGCCGTTAGGGTGCTAAATAAATATATAATAAAGGAAATATGTTTTGAAATGGAGCAAACTTAAAAAAGAAATAGAAAATAGATTTGCAGAATCATTAAAGGGAAGAATATATTTATATTCAACACGTTATACCTCAGCAAGTTATTCGATGAGTCGAGGATGGATTACTTTTGATGGAAAGGAAGTTGTTAATTTCTCAACACCAGATTCTGTTAATGAATATGGAAGATATTATAATGAAGTTACTAAAAGCAATTGTGCTTCGCATCCAAGCGTAAAAGATTTTGAAAGAACCCCAGGTAAAGTTATAGAAAAAGGAGAGTTTTCAAGATATGATTTTCATGAAGCATGTTGGACATTTCTTAATTTAAGTATTGAAGATGCTTTAAAAAATGAAAATCCTATTATTAGTAGTTTAGCAATATTAGACCATAGATTGGGTAAAAGAAGATTAAAAGAAATTGATCAAGAAGGCTTACATCCATTAATTAAAAGAATGTTACAAATAAGATTATATACAGAAGGTATAAATAAAGTATATATATTTAAAAAAGCACCCTAACCAGCGCATCAACCCGACCGCATACTCGCATTCGGCGTTTTACAAATTTTCGGGTTAGTCGTTCCGTTTCGGTGAACTTGTATAAAGTGTTTGTACAAAATTAATAAACTTGCCTCCGGTGCGTACGAATTAAATTACGCACCTCCGGCTTAATTATCGGCTTGATCATTTCATTGCTGCCCGTTTATTATGGGCGGCGGGTTATGCGCAAGGCCGTTATAAAGCGTAATGAAAAGCAATAATAAAAATTTAATTATAGTTATTATAATTTCAGTTACTTTAGTAGCAATTGTAGTTTTTGGCTCCATATATTTTATGTCGTCAAACTTATGTACAAATAATATTATACAAGAATATCCTTCACCAAATGGGAAATATAAAATAGTATTATTTGAAAGAGATTGTGGAGCAACCACGGACTTTAGTTCACAAGTATCATTATTAAAAACAAATGATAATCTTAAAAATGAAGGTGGAAATTTATTTGTATGCGATTGTGATCATGGTAAAGCTCCAAGGGCAAAATGGGGTGGTCCGGAAATAAGAATTCATTGGATAAATCAAGATACTTTAAATATTTCTTATCATAAAAATGTAAGAATATTTCTAAAACAATTTAAACTAAAAAAAATATTTATAAAATATGATTTATTCCAGTAACGCTTTATAACAAGCGCATCAACCCGACCGCAAACTCGCACTCGGCATTTTTAAGATTTACAGGTTGATCGTTCCGTTTCGGCGAACTTGTTTAAAGTAGTAGTAAAAAAATTATAAACTTGCCTCCGGTGCGTACGAATTAAATTACGCACCTCCGGCTTAATCATCGGCTTGGCCATTTCATTACTGCCCGTTTGTTATGGGCGGCGGGTTATGCGCGGGCCGTTAGGGCACAATTGCTTTTTCATAAATCAAGGAGAATTTTATGAAAAACATTCTTCTTTTGGCTGGTCTCATTTTGAGCGCATTGTCCTTTCCGCCAACCGAGTCTTTTGGTCAATGGGAACAAACCAACGGACCATATGGTGGTAATGTCCAATGTCTTACAAGCAGCGGCACAAATCTCTTTGCTGGAGTTGGTGGAGGAGGTGTTTTCCGTTCGACCAACAGTGGAATAACCTGGACACCAGTCAATACAGGTCTTCCAAGAACTAATATCGAAGCTCTCGCTGTAAACGATTCGTGTGTTTTTGCAGGAACTAATGGCGATGGTATTTACCGTTCAACCGACAACGGAGCAAGCTGGAGTGCAGTTAATTCTGGTATCACAAATACCCTTGTTGGTGTTTTAACCGTTAACGGCAAGAGTATTTATGCTGGAACTAATAGAGGCGGTCTATACTTTTCAACTGACAACGGCAATAGTTGGAGCTCAATCAATGCTGGCTTGCCGAATGATTATATAACAGGCATTGCAGTAATTGACACGATTCTCTTTGCCGGAACGATGGGCGATGGCGTTTTCCGTTCGACCAATAATGGTATAAATTGGACAAAAGTCAATACAGGTCTGAAAGATACCCTCGTAACTTGTCTTGCCGTCAGCGACACCAATCTCTTTGCGGGGACTGGTTATGGCGGTGGAATTTTTCTTTCAACTGACAATGGCTCAAATTGGAGAGCAATCAATTCCGGTATACCGTATGATATTAAAGAAAAATATTCTCCCCCGTTTTATTGGAGTGTTGAGGATATTGTTGTTGGTATGAATGGGGAAAGCGGCGCAAAAGTGTTTGCAGTATCTGGGACGATCTTTCAATTAGCTAATGACGGCACAATGTGGGTACCGATTGATACGAGCTTGATCGTAAAAGGCGTTAGGACTTTAGCTATTAGTGATGCGAATTTGTATGCTGGAACCACGAGTGCTGGTGTCTTCCATTCGACTGACTTCGGCATAAGTTGGAATGAGGCCAGTACCGGTCTGCCGAAGGCTGATGTTCTTTGTATCCTCAACAATGGAACAAATCTCTTTGCAGGCACAGCGGGTGCCGGCGCCTTCCTCTCCACCAATAGTGGTACAACATGGAAAGGAATCAATTCAGGCTTGTTAGGTACATATGTCTATGACCTTGCCATTTATGACACAATCCTCTTTGCTGGAACCGATGGCGGCGGCGTGTTTCGTTCAACCGACAATGGGAAAAATTGGATGTCAGTTAATACCGGCGCAATAAATACTCGTGTTTTTGCCTTGTGGATAAGCGGCACACATCTCTTGGCTGGAACCATTAATGGCGTCTATTACACGCATTTGAATACAACGAGCATGACATGGTTTCATACTAATGTGACGGGGGTCGAAGTTCGTAATTTTATTGAAATTGGCACAAACTTATTTGCTGCGACCATTGGCAATGGTGTATTTCGATCAACAAATCATGGTCTAAGCTGGGATGCTGCGAATACTGGCCTTTCAGCTACAAAAGTATTTTCTCTAGCCGCAATCAATACAACCCTCTTTGCTGGGACCGATGACAACGGCATTTTTCTTTCGACCGACAATGGCACAAACTGGACGTCTGCGGATGCCGTCTTCTCGGATGCATATGTCTATGCTCTTACCGTTAGCGGCCAAAATCTCTTTGCCGGAACTAATAAAGGTGTCTTGCATTTGACTAACGACGGCGCAAACTATAGGACATCTACCACAAACTTCCCGCTTTCTAATGTTTATTCTGTTGCTACAAGCGCCACATATCTCTTTGCCGGCACTTGGGCCAGTGCTGGTGTTGGAGGGGTGTGGAAGCTTCCGCTGTCAGAGATTACTACTGTGAAAAATCAATCAAACTTTAGGCCTCAACAATTCTGTTTATATCAGAACTACCCGAATCCGTTCAATCAGACAACGATCATCAGCTATGAGTTGCCATCGAGCAATCATGTAATGTTAACATTATATGATGTGCTTGGTAGAGAAATTCTTTTACTTGTGGATGAAGAAAAAGATGCTGGGACGTACTCATTTACTTTCGATGCTAGAAAGTTGTCAAGTGGGATTTATTTCTACAGACTGGAAGCAGGAACGTACCATAGCACTAAGAAATTTTTATTACTCAAATAATTGGAAAATTGTGCCCTAACCATGCGTTTCTACCCGACCGCGATTTCGCGTTCGGTATTTTAAAAATTATTGGCAGTGTTTTTCCGTTTCGGCGAACTTGTTCAAAGTGACCGGGCCTTGTGATCACTTTTCAGATTATCGGCAGATCAATTCTAATTGGCATTCTTGTTTTGGGCGGCGGGTAAAACGCGCCGCGTTAGGTTGCCAAAAAGGGAGAATTAAATATGAATAAATCGATTTTTTTGTTTTTCCTATTGGTCATTTTTACTATGGAGCTATCAAGTAAAAATAAAAAACAAAACAATGTAATTCCCGGAGATT
>Ga0307441_1000024_pt1 | contig 76439 bp, 107 predicted proteins | sample SalMarWE160420MG_FD_202149 | JGI IMG/M metagenome (GOLD analysis project Ga0307441, IMG submission 202149) | Salt marsh sediment microbial communities from the Plum Island Ecosystem LTER, Massachusetts, United States - WE1604-20 | ecosystem: Environmental > Aquatic > Marine > Intertidal zone >... | reverse complement strand
TGCCCAAGGCCATGGGCGCCGCTGCCACACTGCAGAGCGACCACTACCTGGCCGTACTTGCCCAGGTCGGCCGCGATGCTCGGCAGCCACTGCTCCGGCGGCTGGCGGGTCGCGTCCTGGAGTTGCTTGAGCACCCGCTGCTCGATGTTCGGGAGATCCTTCCGGATGAAGCCGTAGTACTCCTCCCAGAGCAATCCATCCGGCCAACCAAAGTCGCGCGGATACACGGGCGGCACGTCACGCCACATGGGGAGATGCTGCTCGACCAAGTCATCGTTGATCTCCGCGTCCTGAGCGAGATTGATGAAGCGCGCAGTCAGCGCCGGCAGCACGCTGGCCTTCACGATCACCTCGGCGCGCACGAAGTGCTTGCGCAGCCAGTGCTCCACCTCGTGGATGAGGATGCTCCCCCCCTCCGGCAGGGTGTTCTTCTGCCGACCGTCGGGCAGCTTGCCCGGGCGGAGGCTCGGGTCGATGATCTCGTCGTCGTAGTAGACGCGCGCCCAGCGATCGATGGCAAACGTGCCCAGCTTCTCCACCCGCATGGGGGTGGCCGCAAACAGCGCGCGTGCATAGTAGGGACGCACGGCCACCGCGTGCAGTCGGATGAGACTGAAGATGTCGTCGCTCACGAGGGTATGCCTTGGCCGGGAGGAGGAATCCACAATGCAACGCAGCAGCTGTGACCATCCAGAAACCCCACGTACAAAACGCGCAGCATCCCGCCGGCGTCGCGCGTCAGCGCTGACTCGAACTCCTGACGCGTGCCACCGGGAAGATTGTCGAACACATCCCGCAAGTCTGGGTTGGATTCCAGCTGCTCAACCCGAAACATGGTCATCGTGGGCGGCAGATCATCTATGGCCAAGAACAGGGCGAAGAATTCGCCGGGCCGCTGCTGCTGCGACTCCATCACGCGCCACGCTATGGCGGCCCCGGCCTCCAGAGCTTCGGCCGCCGCGCCCAGCTGCTCCTGGACCGCTTCCGGGGGCGGCAGGCCCGCGTACAGGAACTTCATCGCCTCAGTCCTCCGCGAAGACTCGGTCGATCACGTCCTTCGGCCGCGTCGACTTTGCCCTCTCCAGGAGCCGCCCCAACTGCTGATGCCACAGGAATACGTGATCTTCAATGCTGTCACACACATCCTGCACCGTGTACTCATCGGCCCAGCGCTGGATGTGCGGGAAGATGCCGCGCATCTCGTTCTGCAGCGGCTGCGCCGTAATCATGTCCCGGTGATGCTCGGGGTAGGTGGATGGCAATACCAGAATGGTGACCTCGGGAGAAGCCAAGCGCAGCAGCCAACGGCCCGGTATGCCATTCTTGGGAGCCTCCCACGTCAGCGGGCGGCCGAAGAGCATCGGGGCTGGTCCACGGGGCTGGTCGTCGTCAGTCATGCTCAATCTCCTCGTTCGTCCTACGCCCGCCGCCCCCAGAACCTTCCCTTGCGGGGCTGTCTGTCCTCATGATACCGCCGGTGCGGCCGTATCGTCAAGTTGAGGGAAGCAACGTCGCCGCCGTGGCGTAGAACATTCAAAGGAGCAACCAATGTCCGAACGTGGAAAACGACGCGCGGCCGTACCGCACTTGGCCCAGAGCCTGGGCGAACTGGTTTCCAAGGCCGACCTGCTCGAAGCCTGCTGGGGCTTTGCCGAGCTGTGCGCCGACGACAGCCCCGATGATGGGCCGCCTGAGCATGATCCGGACAGTGCAGACCTGACCACCGCTGGCGACCTCGACCGCGACGACTACTACATGCTCGCGCGGCTGGTGCACGAGCTTCAGCTGTGGCGCACGAACCAGGGTCGTCCTGCGCTGCATGCTAGAACTCGTACCTCTCCTACGCTCGCCCGCCTGATCAGGCACTACGCCAAGCGGTGGCGCGCGTGAGTACCCTTCAGCGCTTTGAGGCAACCATCCGCGCCGTCGGCATCGCCGTGCGCACCCGCACTCCCGTGCTGCTGGAGGGTGAGCCCGGCAATGCCAAGACCAGCATCGTCGAAACCATCCTGGACAGCACCTGCGCCGCCCACGAAACCTGCATCGCCGCCCTGCACGAGCCGGCGCACTTCGGCGGCTACCCGGTGCCCTCGAAGACTGAGGGCGGCGACCGCTATGTCGCCCTGCTGCCCAATCGCTGGGTGCATGAGCTACATGCCGCGCAGAATGGGCAGTCGGTGGGTCTCTTCCTCGATGAGTTGAGCAGCGCGCCGCCGGCCACGCGTGCCGCGGCGCTGCGCGGCGTCATGGAGAGCGTCTGGGGCGAGGTGCGGATCGACAACCTCGCCACCGTCAGCGCCATGAACCCTCCCGACAGCGCCGAGGGTGGCTACCAGCTGAGCGCGGCGCTGGCCAACCGCTTCGTCCACATCGCGTGGAACCCACCCGCCGAGTGGTGGGACAAGCAGCAGATCGCCGACTTCCCGCCTCCGCCCGCGCCGGCCGCCCTGCCCCAGGATTGGCGCGCACGTTTTCTGCCTCGCACCAAGGGGTGGATCAGCGGCTACTGCCGGAGCTTCCCGGCGCACATGCAGCAGTGTCCGGACTCCGCCGACCAGCGCAGTGGCTCCTGGCCCTCCTTCCGCACCTGGCACTGGGCACGCGACCTGCTCGCGGCCTGTCTCGCCCTCGGGGAACCGCTCGAAGGGGACGTGGTGGCCATCCTGATCGGCGGCTGCGTCGGGCCGGGCCTAGCCCGCGAGTTTCTGACCTACGCCCGCGACCTCGACCTGCCGGACCCGCGCGATCTGCTCGCCGACCCGTCGCGGCTGGTGCTCCCCGAGCGGGCCGACCGCGCCTACGCCATCATGAGCAGCGTGGCAGGCGCCGTCATGACGGACCCCACGCCGGAGCGCTGGATCGCCGGGATGCGCGTGTTTGCGCGCGCGGCCCAGGTCGCCGGCAAGTCTGACGTGGCAGCAGCCGCCGTCACCGTGCTCATCGAGCAGATGCCCGAGGCAATCCGGGCGCGGCTCGGGGATCTCAAGGAGCTGGACCCATTCATTGAGCTGTTCCAGCGGGCGGGGCTGCTGCAGAATCGGTGAGGTGGGCGCGTGGCAACCAAGCTCCAACGCAAACTGGCCTGCGCGATCCTGAACGGCCACCCGCGGCCCGCCCAAGCGCTGTTCTTGGCGGGGATGCAGAGCTTCGAGGGCGCGCGGCACATGTGCCGAGTGGCCATCAGCGCCCACCAGCCCTCACGTAGGACGGGGATCGGCGTGCGGTGCCGACTGCGCCGCGGGGCGCGATGCGTCTTCTGGCTCCGGCAACCCGCCCCGAAGAGCACGGAGCGGCTCTTCTTCGACCTCGGCACGTTGTTCGAGGCGCTCCCCAAGGGCCGCCGGCCGTCGGGATGGGCGCCGCTGTCGCAACCCAGCGACGCCGCCCGCTGGCTCGCGGAGCGCTGCGGCGGCCACGAGCCCACCATCCTGCGCGTTTGCGCCGCGATCGAGCGGGCGCGCCAGAAGTGTTTCGAGATCGCCGAGGAGCATACCCGATGGCAGTAGAAAACCCGCAGGGCATCGTCGTCAAAGCGTGGAACCCCCGCCAGGCGCCTCGGAGCGGCGAGCGCGTACGTTACACGGCCAACGAGATCCAGGACGGAGAGGATTTGCCGCGCGACTACGAGGTGATCGACGTCGTCCACGTGGAGGAGCGCAAGACCGGCGCGGGCTACTGCTGGGCGACTGAGCACCGCGTCTTCCTCATTCTGCGCCCTGCATCACTGCCCTGGCACAGCGTCTACTAGGTTCTTGCGCACCGCCGCGCACCGGTGGTACCTTCGCGCCATGGAGCACCCAGCGGTCCCGGAGAGTCGCCCGCCATGCCCCGCGCCCTGATCACCGGCATCACCGGCCAGGACGGCTCCTACCTGGCCGAGCTGCTCCTCGCCAAGGGCTATGAGGTCTGGGGGCTCATCCGGCGCTCCAGCACGTTCACGACGGGCCGCATCGACCACCTGTACCAGGACCCGCACACGGATGACCCGCGGCTGCGGCTCATCTACGGGGATCTGACCGACAGCTCATCGCTGCGCTCCGCGCTGGAGCAGTCCAAGCCCGACGAGATCTACAACCTCGGCGCCCAGAGTCATGTGCGCACGAGCTTCGACGTGCCCGAGTACACCGGCGAGACCGTGGCGCTCGGCGCCGTACGGTTGCTCGAAGCCATGCGCCAGGTCGCGCCGAACGCCCGCTTCTACCAGGCATCCTCCAGCGAGATGTTCGGCAATGCGCCTGCGCCCCAGAGCGAGAGCACCGTGTTCCAGCCCTGCAGCCCCTACGCCGTTGCCAAGGTCTACGCCTACCACATCACCAAGACCTACCGGGCAGCCTACGGGATGTTCGCCGCGAATGGGATCCTGCATAATCACGAATCTGAGCGCAGATTAGAAACCTTCGTCACCCGCAAGATCACCAGGTCCGCAGCCCGTATCAAGCACGGCCTGCAAGACGCGCTCTACCTCGGCAATCTCGACGCCAAGCGGGACTGGGGACACGCCCAGGACTATGTCGAGGCCATGTGGATGATGCTCCAGACTGCCGAGCCGGACGACTTCGTCATCGCCACCGGCGAAAGCCACAGCGTGCGGGAGTTCTGCGGTCATGCCTTCGGTCACGTGGGGCTCGACTACCGCTACTACGTCCAGCACGACGCTCGCTACGAGCGCCCCGCCGAGGTCCACCACCTCTGTGGCGACGCGGCCAAGGCACGCCGGGTGCTGGGTTGGCAGCCACGCACCTCCTTCGCTCAACTGGTAAGATTGATGGTCGACCACGACCTCAAGCTCGCCCAACGAGAAGCCGCCGACGCCGCCGGGAACGCCGCGTCATGAAACTCAGCATCCTCATCTGTTCGGTCGAGCAGCGCGTCCACGCGCTCAATCCACTCGTGAAGCATTTGCAGGAGCAGATCGGTGATCTGCCGGTGGAGATCCTCACGGAGGTGGATGGCGGCAACACCTCCATCGGGCAGAAGCGGACCACCCTCCTGCACCGCGCCAAGGGCGAGTACATCGCCTTCGTGGACGACGACGACTGGGTCCCCAGCTACTACGTGGCCGACATCATGCACGAGTTGGCGGAGCATCCGGACATCGACTGCCTCGGCTACTGGGGCGTCGTGACCACCGACGGACACGGCCGCGCGCGTTTCGTTCACTCGCTCGACTACAACGACTGGTTCACCTACGAGGGCGTGCACTACCGGTGCCCCAACCACCTGAACCCGGTGGCGCGCGAGCTGGGCCTCCAGGTCGGCTTCCCCGCCCTCAACCACGGCGAGGATCACGAATACTCGTCGGGACTGCTACCCCTGCTCGAAACGCACGCCATGCTCCCCCGGTGTATGTACTGGTACCGCTACCGAAGCGACAAGCGGACGCCGATTGGAGCGCCCCCGGACAACGACGACATCTTCCTGCACCTCGCCCCGCCCCCCGCCGCTGACCACGTGCCCCCCAGGACTCCATCGGTCAAACAGAAGCCATGCCTCCCCCCTACAACGTCTGGTACGCCATCCCCTCAGCCAAACCGGACAGCGCCCAGTCGTGCTTTGCCGCCTGGCGCGGGCGAGGCTACCGGGTCGCCCTGCTATGTGAGGAAGGGCAGAGGCGGCCGGAAGAAGCTGATCTAGTCGTGCACACCTCTCCCTGGCCCGGCTACTACCGCTCGGTCTGCGCCTTGTGCCAGCAGATCGGGGAAGCGGACATCGTGGTGACCGGCGGCGACGACATGTTCCCGGATGGCCGCCTGGACGCCCAGCAAATCGCGGAGCAGTTCTTCGAGCGCTTCCCCGACGGGTTCGGCGTGATGCAGCCCACCGGCGACGACCTCTGGGGCACGGACCTGGTGGCCGGCAGCCCGTGGCTGGGCAGCGCCTGGGTGCGCGAGGCATACCGGGGGAGCGGGCCCCTCTGCCAGGACTACATGGTGTGGTTCGGGGACCAGGAGCTGAAGCTCGTGGCCGAGCGGCTCGGCGTGTTCTGGCCCCGGCCGGATCTGGTGCAGCGCCACGAACACTGGTGGCGCACCCGACAGCGCAAGGATTACCAGAAGCGCAACCAGCAGCTGTACTGGCAGCCCGACCAGAAGATCTTCGAGGCCCGCCTAGCCGCCGACTTCCCGGGACACGAACGAGCCGCACATGTCTGAGCACTACCGTATCTGGTACGCCATTCCGTCTGCTGACCCGCAGCGCGCCCGCGACTGCCTCGCCCAGTGGCGCGCGCGCGGCTACCGCACCGCCGTCCTGCTCGACCCGGGCGTGCCGGACGTCGAGGCCGACTTCTGCATGCACGTGGACACCTACCCAGGCTACTGGCGCGCCACCAACCTGCTCTGCCGCAAATTGCCCGGCAGACGCGACATTGTGGTCGCCGGCGGCGACGACATGTACCCGGACCCCAACGCGGACCCGCAGACCGTCGCCCGCGAGTTCTTCGCGCGCTGGCCGGACGGATTCGGGGTCATGCAGCCCATCGGCGATGACCTCGACGGCACCGACCGCATCTGTGGCTCGCCATGGCTCGGGCGCGGGTGGCTGCAGACGTCCTACCGGGGCCGGGGCCCCTTCTGTCCGCAGTACAACGCATTCTATGGCGACGAGGAGCTGTTCCACGTCGCTCAGCTGCTCGGCGTGTTCTGGCAACGCGCCGACCTGACCCAGTACCATGACCACTGGATGCGGGGCGGGCGCGCGAAGACGGACTACCAGCAAGCCAACGACCGGCACTGGGAGCGCGACCAGGAAGTGTTTCGTCAACGCCAAGTGCAAGGTTGGCCCGGGCACGAAAGGCTCGGCAGCGCATGAAGGAGATTTGCTTTCACAACTGGGGGCGTAAAGGTGATCTGCATGTGTCGCGTAGTTTCGTGAAGAGGATCGCGGAGCTGTCTCAGGTGCCTTGCTGCTACTACCACGCAGAAGACCCGGCACTGCTCTGCGACATCCAGGTGCAGCACCGCCCACGTTCTCAAATAGAGAATCGGCAGTGGTCCTACACCACCACATTTCTGAAAAATGAGAGCCTATTCATCAACACCTGGTACGCCGCCGGCAAACACCGGTTCCGATCTCCCCACGCAGATGATCTAGTAACCTTTGATTGCCTGTACCGTCTGTTTCAGGAAGCCTGCCAACGGCTAGACTTGAGCATGGAGCAGATGGGCACCCCGACGGCACTTCTGCCGCGCATCAATTGGAAAGCGTTCCCCGCCACTAACCAGGTGTCCGACTACATGAACTCGCACGCCCAAGGCAGCCGCGTGTTTTTAGACACAGTGGACTGCCTTTCGGGACAGGCAAGCAACTTTCCTCTTATCCCGGTACTGCGCGCGGCAGCGTCCCAGCGTCCCAACGTTACCTTCTACTACACCTGGGCGGCTGCGCCAGTGAGGGCGGCACTCCCGGGTAATTGCGTTTGGACCCGGGATGTACACGGAGTGCGTGAGGGCATCGACCTGAATGAAAACGCCTTCATCTCGACCTACTGCCAAGTCATCGCCGGGCGCAACTCCAGCAGCTACACCTACGCGCTGTGTCATGAGAACCTGGTGCAGCGCTCCACTCGCTTTTTGGAGTTTTCGACGCTCCCCTACCCGCTTGCAATTGGCCCCTGGTATCGTGAGCGCTCGGCGCTGCGGTGCAGCGTGCTTCAATCGCGCACTACCAGCCGCAATGAAGCCGTCAAACTGTTGCTAGGGTTGCTTCCGTGAAGCGCATCATATTCTTCTCCCACGCGCGCTTGGGAGATCTTCACGTGTCTCGTTCGTTCGTACGATCCATCGCCCAGCACGTCTCGGTCCCTTGCTACTACTACAACGCCGGAAACCGGATACTAGCCGACTGTGGGCTGGAAGTTGCGCTGCCTCCTGATTTTCAGGAGCGATACGTGCACGCGGCACAATCCGACTTCATCGAAGACGACTCGCTTTTCGTGAATACCTGGTACGCCGCCGGCGAGGGGCGCTTCGTGCGCGACGGTCAGGCCGCGCTATTCGATACCCTCTATCGGATGTTTGAGCACGTGGCCACCAGTCGACTGGGATTCTCCCTCGGCGAGCTGGCTCCGCCACCGCATTTCTTGCCCGACATCGACTTTTCGTTTTTCCGGGTGGCACCGGCGCAGCAGGCCCTGGAGATGCTGCCTGGTGTGCGCCGCGTGCTGGTGGCCAACGGCCGCGCCACCGCCGGGCAGGCACCGCTGTTTCCCATGCTGCCACCGCTCTCCGAACTGGGACGCAAGCACCCAGACGTCCTCTTCATCTACACCAACCGCGAGCACGAGCCATCGGTGAGATTGCCGACCAACGTCGTGTTCTCCCGCGACCTGATTGGCATTCGGGAGGGCGTCATCGATCTCAATGAGTGCGGCTACCTCAGCACCCGCTGCCATCTCATCGTAGGGCGCTTCAGCGGAGCCTACACTTTCTCCATGATCCAGCCCAACTTGCTGCAGCGTCCCGCGCGGTTTCTCACCTTCTCCAGCGTGGCCCGTCCCCACTGGCTGGGAAGCGAAATGGAAGGCCGCATACCACTCAGCTGTAGCGTCACTCAATGCCGCGACGTAGGTCCCAAACCCTTCGTGGCCCAAGTGGAAAAGGAACTCAGCCAAACATGAAGCCCTTGTGCATTTTCGGAGCCGGCGGGTGCGGGCGCGAGGTGCTTCTCATCGCACAGCGGCTGCGCCTCCAGGTGGAGGCATTCATCGAGCCCGCGCCTGCTGAGTCCGTACTCGACACCGCGGTGCGCGACGAGAGCTTCTTCAACCCCCAGCTGCACAGTGCGGCTATCGCACTGGGCAGCCCAGCCGAGCGATGTCGGCTGGCTCGCCTGCTCACCACCCGCAATCCCGATACGGAGTTTCCCGTCCTCATCGATCCGGGCGCCACCTTACTACACCCCTCTTCCATAGTGGTTGGGCACGGCTCCATCATCTCGGCGCACTGCAACCTCACTTGCAACATACTGCTGGGCAGCTGGTCGCTCATCAACGTTGGCACCTACTTGGGACATGACCTGCATGCTGGCGACTTTTTTACCACCGCCTACGGGGTCAACGTTTCTGGGCGCAACTGGCTCGGCCACAGGGTGATGTTGGGAGCAGGAGTGTCCACGCGCGACAACGTGTTTATCGGTGACGACGTCCTGGTCGGAGTCGGCGCTGCCGTGGTAAAGGACTTGGCGGAGCCCGGTGTGTACGTGGGCGTGCCCGCCAGAAAGCTGGAGTGAAAGCATGACTGATACCGTTGGTCAGACCGTCGACAAGCTGCTCACCGTCGACCTGAAGATGTGGCACAATCAAGAGTTGTTCTATGCCATCCGGCGCATGCAGTTTCACGAGTTCCAGCATAAGTACTCCGGAGACGAGGGGATGCTGGAGCTGTATGAGTGTCTCAAGAAGGTGTGCGACCTGAACGTGCAGCGCTCCAGCATGATTCACGCACTTGACCTGCGACTCATCGAGCTGATTCGCGCGGTGCTCACCGATGAAGACCTGGTAGGTACGGGATTTCTCCAGGAGCAGCACAAGACGTACTGACCATGGGCTGCACCTTCGACTCCTCGTTCTCGATCGGCATTGGCGACCTGTGCCTCATCAAAGCGCAACTCGATGCCCAAAAGCACCACTACGAACGCATCCGGATCAGTCCCTCCTGGGGACTACTGCGCTACCGATCCGAGCAGTACCGCACGTTCGTGGATCAGTTCTTCCGTTTGCTGTTTGATGGACAGCACCCCTACGTCATCGACTACGCAGCCAACCTGCCGCAGCATGACGTCCACACGCTCCGAGCTTGCGATTTCCCGGCCCAACATCCGCGCCTTGCATCCCTGCTGTGTGCGGGCAAATCACCACCGCTGCCCCGCCCGTACCTGGTGTTGCAGACCAAAGTGCGCGACTTTTCGCAAGAGCGCTGGCACGCATCCAAGGGCCCTATCCTGGAGGCATTGCGAGGGCTCGGGGATCGCTACGACCTGGTACTGCTCGGCGAGCGCATCGTGGAGCCGAACGAGGAGTATGCCTACCACGGCGAACAGCTCATCTACTCCATCTATCCAGACCTGCAGCAGCTGCCCGTACTGGACCGCACTTTTGAACGGCTGGGAGTGACGCCTCCAGACCTGCAGAAGCTACGCCAAGACTGCGAAGTGATGCGCTCGGCGAAGTGCTGCGTGACCATTGGGCTAGGCGGCGCCCTGTGCCTGGCCCTGTCGGTGGGGCGCGTGCTCGGGCTGCGTGGCGATGTGCACCCCACCCTGGACATCCTCTACCGCGACGCCACCCAGCCCGGAGTGGTACTCACCCACGATACGGGGATGTTTCTGCAGCGGTTGCGCCAACTCTAGCCAGCGGCGCACTTGTCACTTGTGGTGCCCACACCGTAAGCGCTATCCTGACCTGCGTGATTGGGATCCCCGTAGCCAGCGCGTCCATCACCGACCTGGAGCGACGCTACGTGCTGGAAGCGCTGGACTCAGGATTCGTGTCCGGCGCTGGGCCTTTCGTCCAACGCTTCGAGCGGGCGTTTGCTGAGCGTATTCAAACTCAGCACGCCGTCGCCTGCTGCAATGGTACCGTAGCCTTGCACCTCGCGCTGGTCGCCCTCGGCTGTCGGCCAGGAAACGAGGTCATCGTTCCCGACCTTACCTACGTTGCTACCGCCAACGCCGTGAGCTACTGCGGGGCCACTCCTGTTTTTGCCGATGTGCTCCGCGACACCTGGTGCATCAGTCCGGAGAGCGTCCGCTCACTTATCACGCCCCGCACCGTGGGTATCATTCCGGTGCACCTATACGGGCAGCCGGCTGACATGCACGAGATCTGCGCCATCGCCGACGCCCACGGGCTGTTTGTGATTGAGGATGCCTCGGAAGCGCATGGGGCGCATCTCAACCAGCGCCCTGTCGGCTCCTACGGCGACGCCTCCACCTTCAGCTTCTACGGCAACAAGCTGCTCACCACCGGCGAAGGCGGTATCGTGTGCACCAGCGACCCCGATCTGGAAGCCAAATTGCGCTCGTACCGAGGTCATTGCGTCGATGCGCAGCGCACCTACTGGTTCACTGACGTTGGTTACAACTACCGCATGTCCGCCCTGTGTGCGGCCTTCGGACTCGCCCAGACTGAGCGCCTAGAGCAGATCCTTTCCGTGCGGCGCCAGAACGATGCCTGGTATCGCAGCGCGCTGGCTTCCTTGCCCCTGAAGCTGCCCGCCACTCGGGAGTGGGCCGATGACGTGTGCTGGTTGTTCAGTGTGGTGTTCGAGGAGCCGGAGGACCGCGCCCGGGCGGTCGCTGCGCTGCGGGAAGCAGAAATTGATAGCCGACCCTTCTTTCCTTCTCTGTCAACCCTTCCCTTTCATGAAGCGGCTGCAGCCGGTAGGCCGCCGCCCTCCACTTCCCGGTGGCTTGCCGATCGCGGGATGAACCTACCCACCGGTGAGCACGTGACCGCACAGATCGTGGACGCGGTGGCCTCGGCACTGAGCGAGGCGCTATGAGGGCGCGTGGCTGACTACAGCATCTGCCTGCCCCTGGCTTTAGGCGAGCAACTCTACGCCCGGGCCACCCTCGACACACAACGCGATAGACTCGCGCGGGTCCGTGTCACCCTTAACTGGCAACAGCTGGAGATGCGTGACCACGGCTACCGCGACTTCGGCTCGCAGTTTGCGCAATTGCTGTTTACTTCACCCCCCTATGAGTTTGTGGCCGATGGGCGCTTCCCCTACAAGACCTACTGCGACCTGTACCAGGAAGGGATGCCGCCGCAGCTTCCCTACTTTTCTGAACTGCTGTGCATACCCGACGCTCCCATTCCCGATACTCCCTACCTCACTCTCAACACCAAGGTACGCTTCTGGGGTCGCCCGGCCTTCGATTTCATCCGGGAGCCGTTCTTCTCGGTGCTACGCCAGCTGAGCGGGCGCTACCCCATACTGCTGCTCGGCGAGCGCAAACTGGCCCGCATTGGCGAGTACACCCACTGGGGCCCGGACGCCATCTACTCCATCTACGAGGACGTCATTGCCGAGCAGATACCCGTGCTGGACCGCACCTTCGGCGCCTATGACACCGCAGGTTTCGGGCTGTCTCGCCTGCGGCGCGACTGCTCACTTATGCACCACGCCGTTCTGAACATTAACTTCGGCATTGGAGGCAACACCTCCTTGGCAATCGCCACCGGCAACACCCTGGCACTGCACTGTTGCTCGGGTTTTGAATGCATCACGTCCGTACTCGCGCTTGCTCGCACCGACCAGGCTTTTGTGACTGGCAACTGGCGGGAGTTCATTGAGCGCCTCGAAGCCATCCCGTGACCACCTACGCTGCACGCATTCCCATCGGTATCGGCAATCTGATCTATCACCGCGCGCAGATGGATGCGGTGCGAGATCGCTTTGATTGCATTGAGGTCGGCTTCCGTTGGGAGTTTCTGCACTGCCGTACTGAGGGGCATCGCCCCTTCGTGTTGGATCTCGCTCGTGTGCTGTTTCTCGACTCTCCCTACGTGATCGCTCCTCACTCGCAGGCCAAGGCTACGAACAACTACGGGATCTGGCAGGAGGACCACATCCTGCCCCAGAAGCCATGGCTGCCACACTTGCTGTGTGCGGGGGAGTCCCTCGCGCTCGACCGGCCTTACCTGCTGCTTATGACGAAGGTGCGAGATCTGCACCGCAAACAGTATGAGGAGATGCGTCCCCGTTTCTACCAGGCGCTCCGCACTCTGTCAGATCGCTACGACCTGGTACTCACTGGTGAGCGCGAGGTCGAGTACAATGAGGAGTATGCAGTCCACGGGGCCGACAACGTCTACTCCATATACCAGGACATGAAGGACGAGCTGCCCCTAGTGGATCTCACCGTGCCTCGGCTAGGGCTGACTGTGCCCAACCTGAGCAAGCTACGCCAGGACTGCACCTACATGCGCGATGCCCACCGGTGTATCACCATCGGGCTGTCAGGACTGTTCTGCGTCATCACTGCTGTGGGCGAGACGCTGGGCTGGCGCACGGATCCCAATCCCGTGTTCAACTACCTCTACAACCAGGGTCCAGTGGCGCATGCCAACGTGCTGCGCAACGCCGACGAGTTTCTCCACCTTCTCTCGGAGCTGTAGTCCGTGCCTCTATACGGTCCTAGCAGGTACTTGGCGCGCAATGGCCTGCTCCCGGCTCGGCCAGGGTTCTTCATCGAGGCGGGCGCCTTCGATGGTCTCATCGATGCAGTGGGCCTGCCCCTGGAGCGCGACCAGGGCTGGCGTGGTCTCAACCTGGAGCCCGTGCCGGATCTGTACCGCCGGCTCTGCTCCAACCGCCCTCACGCGCTCAACCTGCAGCTAGCCCTTTGGGATCAGAACTGCGTGGCCCCATTCCGCCACGCAATCCACCCGGTCCATGGGCGTGACTTCGGGCAAGGTTCCCTCTGCCACACCACTGAGCACCTGGCCGCGCTGCGCCACAAGGATTGCGCTTTCGAGCAATACCAAGTCCAGTGCCGAACCTACCCATATCTCGTTGAGGCGCTCGACCTCCCTCAACCACAGCTCATGGTGCTAGACGTAGAGGGTACCGAGTTGCAAGTGCTGCAGCCCATGATCCAACGGGCCATCGCCCTACCGGAGATCCTGTGCGTCGAGCACTGGATTGTCGGCCTGCAGCCTTTAGTCGACATGCTCCACCGGCACTATCTGCTCCACGGTACCGACCACAACAACGCCATATTTGCGCTCCGCGCGGTTGCATGCCCAGCACCTGTCCCATCTGCCTGAGTGGCGGGCCTTTTATGAAGATCCGGCGCTCCCGGTGCTTCTTTAGTCAGGAAGAGCTAGTGCGATATGAGTGCCCTGACTGCGGCGTGGTTTTCGGTACTGAGCGTATGCTAGCACTCAACGCAGAGGAGCTAGCGGAGGAGTACCGACAACTGCATGCTCGCCACCCCGCTCGCTACGACGCCACAGACGATGAGCTGGCCGTGCTGGCACAATTTCCACCACAGATCGGGCACAGCTATCTCAATTGGGGCTCGGGGGCCATCTCCAGAGCATGCAGCGAGGCGCGCACGCAGGGGGTGCGCCTAACGGGCTACGATCCCTTCCTGGCCCAGACGCGACCGCTCATCCGCGCCCAGCTACCGGCCCGGGCGCAATTCGATGGGATCATGTCGAACAACGTGCTGGAGCACTTTCAGGACCCAGTTGCCGCGCTGGTCGAGATGCTCGGTTACCTGGCACCGGGCGGTACTATGCTCCACCGCACACCCTGCTATGAGTACGAGTACGCCCACTCCAAGTACCACTGCTTCTTCTTCCTCGGCCGCTCAGTGGAGGTGATGTCCGAGCGGGCTGGCCTGGTACCTGAGCGTTTGGGCAAGTGGCTCGTGCGCTACCGGCAATGCGATAAGTCCGGTCACCAGAAAGGTGCTACCGGCGAGTGAGCCGCGTCCGGGCTGTCCAGACAGCGCACATCCTGCACAGGACCCGGGCCTAGCTCGTGCATCTCCGGATCTCCCCGCATACCCGGGTTACGCCAGATGAGCAACCAGCCGCCGCCAGACCAACGGCACTCCCTCTGCACCGTTAATTGCGAGCCACCGACCACCGCAAGCTGTTCCGGCTCAGGCAAACATACCCCCCGTAGCACCGCCGAGGATGGCTCCTGGTAAATAGTGGTTTGCTCGCCCCCAATGTAGCGCACCCGGTGGCGCATCGAATCACAGATGGCCAGCTTGCCGCCCAGCCGAAAAATGTTGTGCGCCCCCCAACCACAGTCGACAGTAGCCAGCAGACCGCCCACCTGACCGCGCTCCTCGTCGTAGCTCACGCACCATACGCGCGACTCCTGCTGGGTATGCATGTGAGCTACAGTCCAAAGGACACCTGGCTCGTAGTACAGTGAGTTGTAGTGGCGACACTCCGAACGTGCCCCGTCCGGCTGCGTATCCACGTGCGGGCACCAACGACTGACGCACTGCAACGTGTCGGCATCGAAAACGGTCACCTCGTTCCACCCCGTATCAGCCACCAGAATGAAGTTGCCGATGCACAGCAGCTGGTGGGGCGCACAGTTGAGCTTTTGCTTGTCGAAGCTCTCTCCATGCGGCGAAATCAGGCGACGACCCGTGGGCGCGAGCTTTTCATCATACTCCAGGATCTGAGCCGGAAAGCGCCAGGCGATGTACAACCGACCCTGCCGCGTCCAGGTCACACCAAAACAGTCCGTGCTCCCCTCCGCACCCCGCTCCACCGGCGTCTTGCGGCGCGTTTCGGGGTCGTACAGCAGACCGCCCTGACTGGTGGTGACCAGAAGCTTCATAGGTGGCGCTCCACCTCTTCCACTACGGCCGCGCTGAACGCCTCCCACGTGTTGTCCGTACGGTTCATGTGCCGGCTCCATACGTCGTCGCGAATCTGGTAATACTGCTCCTTGTAGGCGTCACCCAGAATCAGTTTGAGCGACGCGACGTTCTGGGCCTCACGATCTGGGTCGTAGGTCCACCGCAATCCCTGGTAACCGTACCCGTCCCACCACTCCTCGTGTCCGTACAGGAGCAGTCCCTGACACAGAAACTCATTGGCCATGTAGGGGAACCCCTCGCTCACGCTGACGTGAGCGAGGTAGGCGTAGTGTTTGAGCACGGCGTCGATCTTGCCAGGGTTGGTCTTGTCTACCCATCCCGTCACGTCGTAGCTCACCTTCTGCTTGAGCCCGATGCGCCCCAGCAGGTCGATGAGCTGCTGGGCATTTTTGCGCCAGCCGTCGTGGTAGATCAGCATACGCAAGTGGTCGTAGCGACGGTTAGGATCAAACTTCGCTCCCAGCCGCTCCTTGTCCAATGGGTGCTGCATCAAGCGCATGCTTCCCACATTGTCGAGCAGCCAATCCTTCTTCTCCTTCACGTCGGGGTGGTCCTCATCCCACTTCTTGATGGCCACGTCGTTGGTCATGAAGACGCAAGCCCATGAGTCCTTCAGCACATGGTTGTAGCCGAACGTGTGATCCGTCTGAAAGTTCATCCCGTACTTGGAGAACTTCCCGTGCTTCCACTTGTTCACGTCGAAGTTATCGTTGCTCACCACCACCCGGCGCGGCCAGTAGTTCAGGCTCTGGCCCGGCAGCAGACCCACCACCACGTCCTCGGGCTGATAGTCCGGCCGCAGACTCCAGTGTAGAAACTCCACCTTCTCCCCGAACTTGCGCTTGAGCGCGTAGTAGATGAAGTGGCACGCCACGACGTTGGGGTTGATGCTCTCCCGCTCGGGGTAGGCATCCGGATCTTCGGGGAAAGCAACATAGATGACCATGGGCGCCTATGTTATCATTGGTGCGCAGCCCAGCGTAGTGGCAATCTCCACCTGGGCGGGACGGCATGGATCGAGCACCAGAAAGCTTCCAGATAGGGCTGGCTCTCGGGTTGGGGGATCTCGTGTTGGGCAGAGCGCAGCTCGACCCAGTGGTGGCCCACTGTCGTGAAGTGCGGGTGGGCTTCGCCCGCGAAATTCTGCACTTTCGGAGTGCCCGCTACCGCGACTTTGCTACCCGCTTCGCTCGGCTCATATTCGACTGCCCCCCCTACGTCGTAGTGCCGGGACTGCAAGCCACACACTGCACCGATGAGTGCATGTACATCCACTTCGGGGCCAGGCCGCAGTGGCCACGGCTAGCTAACGTGCTTTGTGCTGGACCGGCGCTACACACGGAGCGCCCCTACGTGGTGCTCAACACCAAGGTGAGGTTTATGCCCCGCAAGGTGTTCGATGCGCGCTGGCCCGAACTGCTACGTGCCCTTCAGTCGCTTGCCCAGCGCTACCAACTGGTGCTGCTCGGCGAGCAGGAAATGGAGCCGAGCCGCGAGTACCGGGAACACGGACCGGGGCGCATCTACTCCATCTATTCAGAACTAAGCCGCTCGCTTGAACTGACCGATCTGACCATCGGCACCTTCAGTCCGGATCACGAGATGAGACTTGCTCAGCTGCGACAGGACTGCACCTACATCCGGGACGCGGTGGCGTCAGTGCACATCGGCATTGGAGGCGGCTTCGTGTTCAGCGCGGCGGTGGGCAAACCGCTGTGCGTGAGTGGGCACGAGCCGATCTTTGTCGACGCATTCCTACGGCAACAAGCGCCCCATGGGTGCCTCTACACTACGAACTGGGACGAGTTGTTGGGGCGGCTGGCAGAAATCTGAAGGTCAAGGGGAAGCTCGCCGGTAGCAGCAACGTAGGATCGATTCGGAGGCAATCATGAAAACCGCCACCCTGCTCCTAATGCTTTCCACTCTCACTGCATGCTCGGGCAGCTCCACGCGGCGGGGCGACCCACGGGACCTCTCTGCCGGCACGGCGGGATGGGCCGGGATGGGAGGCGCCCAGGCGACGCATCCCGCCACGTCTGGCGGAGATGGAGGGGGCGGGGCAGTAGTAGCGCGCGCTGGGAGCGCCGGGGCACCTGAAGGCGGCCAGGCGGCGGCAGCAGGGGGTTCCAACCTGGTCGGCGGGGCTGGCTCCAGCAGCGCATCAGCCGGCGCGGCCGGTCAGCCGGCATCTGGAGGTGTAGCGGGACTCGGCGGTGGGGGAGAGTCGCAGACCACGGGGGGCAGGGCAGGAGCTGGGGGCGGGGGAGACGACTGCATTCCAGGAGAGCGCAAATGCAGCAACGGCCTGCCCCGCTTCTGCTCGGCAAGCGGCGCCTGGGAGGACGAAGACGAATGCGCTTTCGGAGAACAGTGCCGCTCCGGAATGTGCTCCACGGCCATGGTCGCGCTCTCCACCCCGGCCGGAGTTTCCTACCTGATCGACCGGACCGAGGTCGTCCGCGACCAGTACGACCGTTGGCTCGCGCTCGCTCCGACTCCCGCAATGCCGCCGGCCTGTGCGTACCTGACAAGCTTCGCCCCCGACCCCGCCTGCACTTCCCACCCCAAGGTCTGCGCCGGCGACCAGTGCGGCACGCACCCCCGCACCTGCATCGACTGGTGCTCGGCCTACGCCTACTGTCAGGACATGGGCAAGCACCTATGCGGAGCAGTCGGCGGAGCCACAACGGTCGACCTGAACGATCCAGAACAGGACGAGTGGTACAACGCATGCAGCTCGGGCGGCCAGAACATTTACCCCTACGCCTCCAGCACCTACGTGTCCGATGCGTGCAACTCATACGAGTATTGGAACTCGGATCCCGTCGTCAACACCGCCCTGCCTGTGGGCTCTTTGGCCAGTTGCCAGGCCACAGCACCCAGCTACAGGGGTGTGCTCGACCTAAGTGGCAATGTGTGGGAGTGGACGGGAGAGTGCTCCATCGAGGGAGGAGCCAACGATGAGTGCCCGATCCGCGGAGGGTGCTACGGGAACACCCAGGCCAGCGGCAACCTACGTTGCAACAGTCCCGCCTCCGCCGCGCGCTCCCTGCCCCAACCCGCCACCGGCTTTCGCTGCTGCGCGACTTCACCATGAACGACTGGTAGGAGTTCGGTCCTGTGAACCGAGATCCGCTTCCCATTGAGGTACCGACTGACGACGTCTTGGATTAGGGCAAGGAACGATTAGACGGGCAGCAACGCACGGTACTCCTTCACGCTACCCACCGGCCGACCACGAAATCGCGCTCCCGGCAGCGGCGGGTAGTGCATCGCACGGATGAAGCGCTCCACCTGATCGAGCGACCAACCCGGCTGGATCTCGCCGCCGTAGGGACAGCCGCGCCGATGGTAGCTCTGCCGGCGGCCGAGCTGCGGCACTCCTGGGAAACCAGCCTGCACCAGCTCGAACGCGGCCGGCCAGTAGCGCGCGCCCACCGCCATGCACTTCTCGTACAGCGACAGCTGCGTCTCGTCCAGGTCGATCTGCACCGCGGCCTGCACCAGCACCCGGCCGGTATCGATGCCCTCGTCGATGTAGTGGTAAGTCATGCCCGTGACCGCGTCGCCCTCGATGATGGCCCACGGCACGGCCGAGCAGCCCCGATGGTTGGGCAGCAGCGACGGGTGGGCATTGAAGATCCGACCCCCGCACGCCTCGATGACGTGCGGCTTGATGATGCCGCGATAGTACACGCTGGCGATGATGTCCGGCCGGAACGGCAGCGGCGCCCGGTTGACGCTGGCCGTCGTGGCCGTCACACCGTGGGCACGCGCTAACTCCAGCACGTTGCCCTCGTGCTCCCGGCTCACGTGCGTGAATACCGCCAACCGGTCGGCGCAACCGGCGCGCAACACCCACTCCAGCACGCGGCAGCCGATCTGGTGGTGGGCGCAGAGAATGAGGTTCACAGGGTTTCCGCCGCTAGCTTAACCACCGCCGCAGCGCTAAAGCAACCCCTACTCCGTCGCGTCGTACTCGAACACGGGCTCCCCGTGCTTTTCCTCGTATGCATCGAGCGCCGCTTGGTCGACGCGCTTCACGCTGTTGATCTGGACCAGCTCGGTGGAGTGCTCGGGATATTCCCCGGCCTCCTCCATCTCGTCCACCTCCTCTTGGCTGTACGCATCCCAGTCCGTCCACATGTAGTAGACGGCGCGGTCATCGGCCTTCTCCGGCGTGTCGCCCTTTTCCTTCGCTTCCTCGCTGAACACCTCTTCGATGAAGCGCTCCTTGAGCGCGCTCACTACCTCGTCCATGGCGTCATCTCGCACCGTGCAGGTGAACACCCCCCACCCGTTCTCGCTCCAGTCGTTGGAGTTGGTGTTCGTGTACTCCACGATGTAGGCGACGGGCCAATCGGGCAGGTCGTCCTCGGTCACCCGCACCATGTAGGTGGGCTCTTCGAACGACTCGGCCTCCTCCTCGTCGAACTCCTTGGCAATGTACTCGTCCACCGCGTCGTCCGCGTCCGACTCTGGTACCTCGTCGCCCTCGGGGTCGACCACGGCGAACACGTAGGGCTCGAACCCCTGCTGGTAGCCGATCAGCATCGCGCCGGGGTGGATGTCCTCCTCATCCATCTTACGCCCCTGGTCGTCCATGACCACGAACACATCCTTCATCAGATCGCCTGCTGTCACACTTGATTTGCGTCGCATCATGTGTCCTTTTCAGTCCTCGTCGTCCTCGCTTTCGAGCGGGATCGCGTACACGTCGATCTGGCCCGAGTTTGAGCTGTAGTAGACCTGGCCATCGCGCGACGCCCCAAACTCGGCTTCGAGTACTTCCCAGACGTCGTCTTTCGCGGCGCCCAGCTCTTGGGCCACGCGCTCGACCACGAACTCGCCCTCAATCTCCGTCTCGTCGCCGGTCGGCTTCGCGCCGCCCAATCGCTTCACCTGCTCGTAGCCCTGCTCCCTGAGCCACTCGATGAGCGCCCAGTCCGCACGAGTGCCGTACCCGCCAGGACCCTTCTCCTTCGTACTCGCCTCGCCCCACTTGTCGACGACGTTTTCGGGCGGCTCCAGGCCAAGCTCCTTGTACCAAGACGGATCGACCAGGAGGTCCTCGCTCACGCCGACCTCGTCGCCGAACTCCGCGATGACGTACACCTCGTCGGTGTCGTAGTCCAGCTCGCCCAGATCCATCAGCAGCTGGTCGTCCACCATGCTGTGCGCCTGGGCGGCGGACTCGTCGGCCATCGTCTGCAGCTGCGACTCCAACGCATCCCTGATGTCATCCTCGTCAACGGACTTGTTGCGCCTCATCTCCGCCTCACCTCTTTCCCCCCAGTTGCTCGCTCGCCAAGACGCAACCGCACCGTAGCCCTCGCCGTAGTACTGTCCGCGGGAGAGCTTCTGCTCCTCGATCCAAACCTTTGCCTCGCGACCCTGCACCTCGTTTGCGTCCATGAACTCGTAGGCGATGCGCATCGCCTCGACCTTCGTGGGGGCGGCGCGTTCGATCGTGTGGCGGCCGTACTTGAAAAGCAGATCCCGATCGCGGAAGTAGTCCGCAGTGCCAAGCACGAGAAAGCGTTTACGGGCAAGCTTCTTCTTGGTCGCCATGCTCAGCCTCAGAACGTCCCGAGCAGCGAGTAGGTCTCGCCGCCCAGCTCGATCTCGTGTAGCTCGCCATTGAAGTTGAGGTCGCGGGCGTAGGCTTCGTAGTCGAAGTAGCGCTCCAGCTCTTCCTTGGGCAGGGTGGTGGGGCCGCCCTGGTCGTCGAGCATCTCCTCGGCGGCTTCCTTCATCCGCCCCTCGTAGACGCTGAAGTTCTCGATGAAGCCAAGGGCCTTGTCGAGGTCGTGCTCGCCGTAGGCGACGATGTAGAGCAGGGCGGCCTTCTGGTAGGTGTCCAGCTCCTCTTCGATGTCCTCGTACCAGCGCTCGATGTTCGTCTGGTCGAGTGCGCCAGCGCTCAGCAGGGCGGCAGCCAGCGTTGTGTCCTCGTCCTCGCCGTTGATGACCTGCAGCTCGAACTCCTCGACGCCGCGCTTCCTGAACCGACCCAGCACGGTCTCGAACTCCTCGGCGGTGTCGAAGTAGAAGCCCGCGCCCCCCTGGTAGGGCTGCGCGTAAAACTGCGTCGCGTCCTTCGCCGTCTGCTGCTCGTTGCGACGCATGCGCCGTTTGCTGGACTTCCTCGGCTGCTTCCGTGCCATGGGTTTCTCCTAGTAGACAGCCACTCGTTCAATGTCGGCCTTTGTTGCGCGCTTCAGCCACGCATCGCCGACGCCCGTCAGCTTGATGCCGGCTTCCTTGCCGTGCAGGGTGAAGAAGGCCCACGACTTCCGAGCCTGCTTGGCGTCGGCGGCGCGGCGCTTGATCTCGGCGAGGGTGGTGTCCTGGCCGGGGTTGTGCTGCGCGCCTTGTTCTCGCATCCAGGTGATAACTAGCCGCTGTGCCGTTCCTTCGGTCAGCAGCTTGCCGCGCCCTTGCTTCACGAGAGCAAACTCCTCACCGAACGACGCGATAGGTTCGCCGTCAGGCTCGCCGCCGCCAGCCCTTTCCGGCAGAACTGTGATGGGAGCAAGGCCGCCGTCAGGAACCACACTCATGGCAAACCCAGCCGCCCGGGAGTACACGATGGACCCAACCGGGAGTTGAGCGACTTCCGAGGGGGTCAGCCCAGGGCGTGCGTTGGGGCGGTGGTGTCCGCCGCCCTGCTCTTCCAGAATGTCCCACTTGGCGCCTGGGCCACCAGCCACTCCGTCCCACAACCCCGAGTCGTATAGCTGCCGCGCCGCCTCCGTCAGGGTGCTGTCGTGCACCTTCCGGCCGCGCTCCTGCGCCAGCCTGGGCATGGAACTCTTAACACCCACGACACTGCCGCTAGCAACCGCGCCCGCGCTGGTCAGCTCCCAGCTTCCACCGCGGCTTACTATCAGCGTGTACGCCTTGCGGTTGTATCGGTAGCGGATCTGCGCGTGTTGGTGCGTCACCGCGATTTGCTGTTCACCGGGCTTGGGGCGGGGTGGGGAGTTCGGACGGTGGCTACCCTTGGAAAACTCCGGCCCGTACATTGACGCGCCCAGAACCGTTCCGACTCCCAACTCGTCGTGGGAGATACGGTAATTGATGCCATCATACTTCTTGGCATTATAGATCTCTCCGGTCACGCGCTTGAGCATTTCCCCTTGCGTATATCCAGTGGCTCGACCAGCGGACTGCCCGCTAGTGAACGTTGTCATTGCGTATTCGTCGCCTCTCCTGGCCACCTCGATGCGGTACTTACCGCCTCGGGTGGCAGCCTCGAAGACTACTCCTGTGGACCCGTTATGTGCGCCAGCGGCGTTGCGCTCGTGCTCCCAGTCGTGCCCGCCCGCGCCGGCCAGACGCTCGCCCCGGTCAGCATCCGCCTGCTCCTGGGCATAGACCCGGGCTTCCTGGATCGTGGAGCCGCCATCGCGGGCTTCACGGAAGGCATCCTCGTAGACCGAGCCCTGCAGCAACTGCTCCTCTGAGGGGCGGCCGTGGCGAGGGTTCTCTTCGTACTTCGGCCGCTCCTCGCTCGACCCGACCACCCGGAAGCGGTCATCCGCCCGCAACGCCCGCTCGCCCTTGCGGTTGGTATGGATCTCGTACAGCGTCTTGCCGCCGCGCTCCAGACCACCCACGCCCCCGTACTCCTCCGCGCCGTACCATGGATCGCCGCGCGGGTACTCACTGGCGGGCTTGGTGGCCTCCACGGTCACGTACCTGGGCCAGTAGTCGTAGGGGTCCTCGACCTTGCCCGGTCGCCCGGCAAGCACCGCCTCCATCGAGGCAATGTCGGCCTGGTAGTCTGGGTCGGCCTCGATGACCTTGGCGTAACCCGGGTCCCGCTTGAGCGAGGCCATACGCGCAGGGAATTCCTTGCGCCGCTTCAGCTCTGTCGCAGTGCCCTGCGCAATCAGGTCGCGCCCGATCTCGTTCTCGATGCGCGCCTCCTTGCCCGTGAACGGGTAGCTCTTGTAGTGGATGGCTCCCGAGTCGCTCGCGCCTTCGAGCCCCGTGATCATGATCTGATCGGGGCTACTGCTCGCGCCCATGTAGTAGATGACGCCGGGCTGCAGGTAGATGTCGCGGCCGCCGGTGACGGGAGTCAGGCCCCCCTCGCCGATGCTGTAGAAGCGTGACGCGGCTCTGGCTATGCCGCTCTCCGTAGTGCTGGCCCGCGCAACGTAGAACGGCCGGCGCCCGATTACGATCCAGCCAGAGCCGAGCTTCGCGGCAGCCTTCTGAGCCTGGGTGCGGTTCGCGTAGGTCTTCGGGTACAGCTCTCCCTCGTAGGTCTTCGCCAGCACTTCCTGGCCGCGTCGTAGTTTGGTGGTCTGAAGCTCAGCGGTAGCGCGAGCCCGCGCGTTCGGTTGCAGTTTGCTCTGGCGACGACTGCGGCGCAGCGAAGTCTCGTGCGCTTCGTTGTCAAACGCCTCGTTCAGCTTGCCCCCCCCCGTGTCGTCGGCGTACTGCGAGAGCGTGTCCTTCAGGAATTGCTCCGGCCCCTCGGTGTCGTCGTAGAACTCCTCCCAGCGCCCGTCCCAGATCCCAACCCCTTCGCCGCGCAAGGTCATCAGGATGTTGTACGCACCGTCGGCCTCGAAAATGTCCTCGGGCGTCGCGCCGCCCTTGGGCGGGAAGACCTTCACCATCTCGCCGAGCGCAATCTCCACCGCGCCGTCGTACTCTTCTGCTACCCGGACCAGCGCGTCGCTGACCCCACCGGCAGGCTCAATGTCCAGTTCCGCCGACTCGGCGGCCATCTGAACCAACTGATCCAACGTGTCCCGGTCTTCTGCTAGCGACATGCCCCCAATGCTAACCGACCAGGGGGCCCGCTGGCCAATTCGGGGGGTGCTACGCTTCCACCGGGGAGCAGACGGCGGCGACGACCATGATAGCGCCAGAGGTGGCGGATCTGACACGCCAGGGGTGGGTCAAACGAGATTCCCGAAAAACGGCCCGCCGGCCGCTCCTCGTTTGACCCGCACTGGCGTCGCCCTCACCCGGGACGCCCCGGCCTCGATCAGCGGTTCGATCAGCGGTTCGATCACCGGGTCAAACGAACCGCCAGAGCGCACGGGGCTCGCCCCCCATGGGTGGAATGATGAGGCGACGGGTGGAATGAAACCCGGGGATCCATTCCAGGTCAAACGAGAAATCGCGGTCAGGAGCGCCATGGAGTGGAATTGCGCCATCGATGGCCGCCGGCGCCGGCCTGGCGGGTCAAGCGGGCGGGGGCCGCTGTGACAATCTACGTCGCGGGTCAAACGAGCCGGTGCGACGAGCCCTTGACAGGCGCCCGGGGACTTGTCCCCAGCTTCAGCACAGGATCAAACGAACTGCCCGTTCCGGTCCCCGGGCGCCCGCTGCCACTGCTCGTCGTACGTCCCCCGACTCGTCCGGAACCAGTAGTTCGGCTGGTGGCCCATCAGGCTCGGCATCTCGTCCAGGTGCTCGGCCAGGCTCGGCGAGTGCATCCTGATGCCGTAGCCGCCCGTCAGCACCGCCTTTGAGATGGCCACGTCCCACGCGTTCGAGTCCAGCTCGGCCAGTAGCTCCCACGCCCGCGGCATCAGCTGCGCCAGCGCCGCGCGCTTCCACAGCACGGCGATACCGCCGTACCACTCGATGTTCTTCGTGTACCAGCCGTCCACCCCGGGCATCAGGCCGCCCGGCTTGTAGAGCCACCCGGCCGCGAAGTGCGGGTCGTAGCGCCACCTCCAGGTTCGGCAGTTGTGCAGGATGTGACGGTTGACGAGCACATCGTCTTCGAGCACGAGCACGTAGTCGCTCGCGGCCGCGGCGGCGCACAGCATGGTGGCATGCCAGTGCTCGCGCGCGCTCACCCCGGCCGGGTGCAGCTGCACGGTGTAGTCCTGGCCGATGTCGCTCGCCTCGATGGAGGCGAAGCAGCGGGCGTGCGCCTCGTCGCGGCCGGGGGCAGCGAAGACCAGCGTTTCAATTCGTTCGGACGGCATACGGTGGCACCATGGGAGCAATCGTCCCCGCTTCGTTCAGCTCGGCGATGGGGCAGGCGTGCCACAGGTCTGACAGGTCGAGCGGGCCGGCCTGGGCAGCCACTCGCAGCATCTCCTCCGGGCTGATGAACCCCTCCTCGTCGGCGCGCAGCACCGGCGCCGGCTCGTAGCCGATCCCATCGTAGAAGTCGGCAAACTTGATCCCGTCCCCGGCCAGGCGTGCCCCAAACACCAGCTGCACGTGCGGGATCCCATACGCACAGGCGAGCACCAGCCCGTGCAGGGAGCTGCTCGCGATCACCTCGCAGCTGCTGATGCGTCGGGCGACCTGCTCCACCTCCGCGCGCACGTCGATGATGGTGAACTCCACGCCCTCCGGGTATTCGTGGCTCGCCTGCTCGTAGTCCATGAAGTGCGGGACGATGCCGAGCGTCCACTGCTTGGGCGAAGCGTCCACCCACCACGGCACCAGCAGGCCGGGGTCGCCGTAGACCTCTGGGCAGTGGCCCCCCTGCTCCAGCACCATCTTGCGCGTCTTGGGGCCACGCACGGCCCGGTAGTCAGCGTTCGGGGCCACGCTCTCGCGCAGGCTCAGGGCGCCGGCGCCCCAGACCACCGAGCCCGACCGCGCGCGGGTCACCACGCTGCCGGCGCCGATCAGCTTGCGCCGGGGCTCATCGATCTCGCAGTACTGCGCCGGCTCGCCCGTGACCTGCTCCACGAGCCACGGCGTCAGCTGGTCCCCGAAGTTGTTGAGCCCGCTGAGCCACCACGCGCGGCAGACCACCGCGGCTCAGCGCCCCCGGCGCGTGCGGGGACGGCGCACGTTGTAGGCCGCGTCGAAGTGGCGCGCGGCTTCCTTCAGATGGAAGATGGTCTCGGGATCCTCCGGCACGTCGTCCCATGGATCGCCCGGCGGCGCGGCGCGCCGCTTCGTGCTGGCCTGAAGCGGGGGCCGCTGCTTGGCCGCCGCCCTAGTCTTCCGCTTGGCGGGCAACTTACGGCGCTTCTTGGATGCCATGTCGGCCACCATATCCTGCGAGGAGCGCGCCGGTCAAGGGCACCGTTGACACCGCCATTGTGGTTGCTATTCTCGACTGGCAAGGCAAGAGGGCTGCTCAACCGGCCAGCGCCACGCGTGATCAGGAAGCGGAGGAAGCGATGAGCGAGCCGATCAAGCTCCCCATGGTGCGCGGCGTTAAGACTGGCGGGCGCAAAGAGAGCACTTCCAAACGGATCGACGCCGCGATCCGCCGGTCAATCGATGGCCACCGGGAGTTGCTCGCCGCCCTGGCGGATGGCACCAAGACAGCGAAACAGACGAAGGTTCTGGCCGGGAAGTGAGGGCGCCGTGAAACCCTACGGCACGACCGATTACAGCCGGTACGACTGGAAGAAGCACGATCCGACCTGGCGCAAGCAACGCCGCCGGAGGCGGGGCGCCACCGGTCACACCGATCTGGGCCGCCGGTCCCGCGAAAATCGCGACTGGCAGATGCGGCGCCTTTCCGACGCCGAAGAGCACGTGATGGACGTGGAGCTGATGTTCCTTCGCCAGACGTTCGAGGAGTTGGGTTTGAAGTGGTGAGCAACTCCATTGAGGTCTTCGTGTTTGCGGCTCCTGGGCGCGAATCACACGCAGCGACCTTCGCTTCCATTGAGCAGAGCGACATCGGCAAAGATTACGTCGTCTGCGAGAACCCTCCGGGGGTGGGCGCCAGGGAACATTGGCAGGCCACCCACGAGCGCGCGGCGAAGAGCAAGGCCGGGCATGTTCTGGTGCTCGAAGACGACGTGTGGGTGAACCAGAACATCTTGCACAACTGCCGGACTTGGAGGTGGCGCAACCACCACCAATTTGGTGCCGGCTGGCTGCTGAAGCCCGGGGGTTGGCGGGGCCGCGAGGACTGCTGGTACCCCCTGCACGAGTGGGCATGCACGCAGGGTGTCCTGTACCGCACCAGCTTGTTGCCGAGCTTCGTCGGGTTGGCACTGATGTTCATGGCTCAGGGAGATCCGTGGGACTCTGCGGTGTCGCATGCGGTGTACGACACCGGTCACCGGATCCGCTCTCACGGCCCCTCGCTCGTCGAACACAACCAGCTCGTGCCGAGTCTGCTGGGGACCCCCGCGAGTCGGCAGCGCTCAGCGGGTGCTACCTTCGACCCCGGGTGGCGCCGCCAGCCAGGGGATCCGAACTGGGGATAGATATATATGACCACCTCCCTCTCCGACGCCATCCGCTCCGCCGAGACCTGCCTGCGCTTCGCGGGCGCCGCAGTCGACGCCGGTGACGAGGACCGCGCCCGCCACTGCATCGTGCTCGCCCGTGACGCCCTCAAGGGCATCCGCGAGCGCCGCACCCGCCCCAGGACTTCCCACCCGGCCCGGAAGGGCGTATCTCCAAGCAGCCCCAGAACGGCCACGACCCCGGCAGCAGAAACTGTCGGGGTCGTACAACTGGCAACTTGTGGTGCCCAAGTCAATGACCTAAAGCTTAGCACAGCGTCCCGACCCCCAGGCAAGCCTTCGAGACCCGCGACCGCAAGAAGCGCGCTCGACGGTTGGGGAGAGAACAGGTGAGGGAAGGTGTTGGGGGCGGGGGGCGTAGGATGGGGGAGAGGAAACCGAGATGAGAATTGCGCCGCCCCCCTTCCCGGACATCACCAGTTTGCTCAGCGAAGCTGTTCGGACGTGGCCCGAGCCATTGAGCGGATACGTCGGGTTCGATCGACATGGTCTGATCTGCTTCAACTTAGCCGCTGCGCTTTCGGCAGTGGCTCGTTCTACGCAAACCGCAACGCCACGACCACATCTGCGCTTGATCCACGGGGGGCGTAGGACGGGGGAGAGGACTCCATGAACGAGAAGCAAGCAGTGCAGGCCGCCCGCGAGGCGCTGATGATGTTGATCACAGAGGCCGACGCCGGCAGTCCAAGCGCAAAGGCGACCGTTGGGGATCTCGGTGGCGTGGACCGGCTACGTGCCGCGGTGCAGGTCCTCGTCGAAATGCAGGTGCGCGAGAGCGGTAGCCTCGTGCCGACTGAGGCGCAGCGGGCGGAGCCTGCTTTCCTGCGCGATATGCCGCCGGGCCCGGACCCCGACGCCGGGCGGGGATTGACCCTCACTGAGAAGTGGCTCGCGCTCGACCTCGCCCAGCGCGAGCAGCGGATGCTCAACGGGGGCCCCGCGGCGCCGGGGCTCACCGCCCAGGACCGGGTCGACTTCGAGCGGTGGATGGAGAGAGTGGACCGGCCCGAGTTCGAGGAGTGGATGGAGCGCGCGGAGCGCGGCCTGGGCGTCGAGCGCGTCTGGTGGCCCGCCAATACTACATCGACACCGGCACCGGGCGTGCGTTGCGCTTGCTCGCTGACCGCCACGGCGGGCGGGGCTACGCGGCCATCGACCGGTTGGAGTGCTTCACCGGCACCGAGGCCGACGTGGAGCGCGCCGCCTGGCTGTACGAGGACGTGGGCGAGACCGAGCGAGCGCGCGACCTGCGACGCGGGTGCTACGGACCCGAGAGGGAAGCCCAGCCGTGCGCCGACCCGCGGCCGACCCTCACCGCGAAGTAGCAGCGCGGATTCTATCAATACCAACACCCGCGGGGTAAGATGCACTGGACATGGCAAGACTCCGAAAGAAAGACATCCGCCTTCAGCTGCCGGTTGAGGCCGGCGACCCGTACACTGAGGACTTTGACCAAGGCAAAGTGCTCGGATTCGAAGACGATGAGGTTCTCGTGGCTTGGGAGGGCAGCGCCGACAAAAGTTGGATCCCCTATCAGCTACTCCGCCGCGGGCATTCTGACCGGTGGCGGGCTGAGGACGACTGAGTCGAGAAACTCGACTCCAACGCCAGCCCTGGGGGGTTCGTTTGACCCGGGTGACCAGGGGGGGTTCCGGAACGTTAGGCAACGGACGGGTGGCCGGTTCGTTTGACCCGTCCACTGGTCCGGCCGCCCCTACGGGAACCGGACGGGACGGGTCACGGGACGGACCACGGGACCGAGCACAGGACGACCACCGGCGAAGTGCCCGAAACGGGCACTCGGGCGAAACGCCCGAAACGGGCACGGGCACTTCATCGGGCACTTCGTTTGACGGTGTGCCGGGCACACCTCCGGCACACCCCGGCACACCTTCGTTTGACCCACTCGCAATATCCGCAAAATTCGAACCACACGACACCACACAGCTTTCCGGCTCACCCGAGGCGCCGTGGGACATGCCCCCGCCTGGGGAGCTGCCCGATGTCCCATGCGACGCCCGGCGGCAGTTGGCGTTCGGGTTCGACCGCGCCGGTGTGCAGCTCGGGTTCCACGAGTGGAAGGGGTTGGCGGCGGACGCCGTCGCCTGGTTCGAGGGCACCGGGAGTCGCTCGGCGCGCATCCGCGCCTGCGGCTCCATGATGGCGGTGCCCGTCTGCAGGGGCTGCGGCCGGCCTGACCTGACCCACGCGATGGTTTCCGCTGACTGCGAGAGCCGGGTGTGCCCGAGCTGCGCGCGCGACGGGGCCCAGCGGCGGCGCAAGCGACTGCGGCGGGCGATGCGCGTGTACCCGGTGAAGCGCCGGGGGCAGTCGTGGTGGCTGCACACGCTCACGGTACGCAAGCCGCCGGGCACGAGCGTGGAGCGCATCGTCGCCGATGCGGAGACCGCGTGGGCCGGGTGGAAGGCGGCGTGGGCGGTCATGAAGGTGCAGGGGGCGACTGCTGCTCATGCCGAACTTGAGGTGAGCCCCGGCGGCCTCGTGCACATCCACGTTTTGGTCCGATCACCGTTCCTGCAGAAGGACGTGTTGGCCACCTTGCGCAGCGTGGTGGTGGCCGCCGGCTGCGGCGAGCAGTACAACGTGAAGCGAGTCAAATCGCAGAAGGGTGCCAGTGCTGAAGTTGCGAAGTACCTCACGAAAGGCGTGGCGCGGAGCGACGGTCGAGCGTCGCAGACGCATCCGCTACTCGCAGCGATGGTGGACGTGGCGCTTCGAGGGCGTCGTACTGTGCGAGAGTACGGGACACTCTGGCGGGACCTACCGGATGACGAGGACCCGGCGGCGCCGGCGTGCCCGCATTGCGGGTGCTGCGGGTGGACACTGGCCTATCTGAGCGATGCGCAGTGGAAGGCGCTGAGGGCGAGGGAAGGTTCTGGGGGTGGGGGGCGTAGGCCAGAAGTGAGGAACCTATGACGGCGCGGTACTCCATCGACGATTCGCTCTGGCGTGACCTGAACCAGCTCGCCGACAGGCTAGGTGGCAGCGCTGGCGACTACGCTGCCCTCGACCGGCTCCGCCGTGCTGTTGGTGACGACGGAGACGTCGAGCGCGCGGCCCAGCTGTACGAGAGCGCCGACGAGGGCGCCAACGCCGCCGACCTGCGACGGCGCTGCTTTGGACCGAGTTCGCCCGGAGGTGGCGATCTTCGGGCCAAACGAGCCGGCCCCGCGGCCGTTGCCTAACGTTCCGGAACCCCCCCTGGTCACCCGGGTCAAAGGAACCCGGTGGCGGTTCGTTTGACCCGTTTACGGCGGCGGTGGGGCCGTGGGGGCCCGTGATCCCGGGCACTTGGAGCGTGGGGGAATTCAGGATCGTGACTCCCGGAGTCACGATGCCGCGCGGGTCAAACGCCGCCGATTTGCGCGTTGATTCCGGGAATTTATGGCCCGGGCCTAGGCGCCGTGCCACCCGCCCAGCCGGTAGACCTCGGCCCGCAGCGCTTCCCGCGGCACCGTCGTGAGCGCTTCAGCGCGCGCCAGGTTCTCTGCGGCCAACTCGGCCGACCACTCCGGCAGCGTCTCGGGCGTCACCTCGCCGAGCGCCAGCACGTGCAGATCCCCGTAGCACGGGTGGCGCGTCTCCACGATCGGAACGGCGCCGCACAGGGCTGCCTCAAACGTGCGGTACGCGAACGGGAAGTCCCCGTCGGGCGACAGCACGTACTCCGACCGGCCCAGCTCCGCGAAGTACTCCGTGTCCCAGTATTTGGTGCCGCTCGCGCGGCCGCGCTCGGTGCCCAGGAGCGACACCCCGGGCCGCCCCCGCCACGGGTAGAGCAGCTGCGCGCGGCGCGGCGTCATCAGGCCCCGGAAGCTCACCCGCAAGTCGCGCTGGAGCGCCCAGGTGCTAAGGCACAGATCCACCAAGGCGTGCGGGAAGATGTAGGGCTGCTCGATGCGCCCGACCCGCACCCGCGGCACGCTGTGCTCCACCGAGATGCCCTGCAGCACGGGGCCGACGCCGCTCTCCAGCTTGGTCACCCCGCCCAGACCCAGCATCGGGCCGTGCTCGTTCGCGCGCAGCAAGGGCTGCAGCCCCGCCTCCCGCAGCGCGTGGTAGAGCCGCGCCTTGTCGACGTTCGTGCCGGGGGGCAGCAGGAAACGGCCGGGCGGGAGGGCCATGCGCGCAACGCTACCCGCCGCGCGGAGGCCCGTCAAGCGCACCGTTGACACCATAGGCGATGCTGCTAGGCTGACCCGCGTATGCCACCCAACGAGTTACGCGTAGGCTGGTTCACGAGGGATGGGTGGCTGTGGGCCCGCGCGCCCGACGGCACCGAGACGTGCTTCGCCCCGGCGCCCGACGGCGAGCCGTACATCCCGACGAAGCCAGAGTGGGAGGAGTTGCTGGCGCGGGTGAAGCGGTTGGCGGAGCGGGGCGCTAGATGACCCGCTCGCCGGTCCCCGCCCGGTAGCGGCGCACGATCTGGAAGCTCGGGCAGCCGGGGTCACGCCCCAGGCTCACGGCGCGGTCATGCTGGCCCTCGGTGGCGCCGATGCGTGCAAACGTCTTGCCCCCTTCGAGATCGTGGGGTCCGTAGGGACCCTCGCTCCGCAGCGGCTGGTTCGTCCCCTTCTGCACGAGCCAGACCCAGTACTTGCCCTGGCCGGTCTTGTTGGGACGCAACCGGACGCGCCGATCATGTTCAATCTCTTCACGCTGGCGACGCAAAATACCTGGGTCCATTCTTCCGGTAGCCTTGCTGGTGGCGCGCCCCAGCGCCCCCAGACCCTTGTCTGTGGCGCGGTACGGATACACCCCATACTCATAGCCGGGCACGCCCTCCCGCAACTCAACTACGTAGCCCCCTTGGATGGCATCCTCGATTGTCTGGTGACTCACGCGGCCGAAGTTTCGCTGGTCAGCTACCGCCGCCACGAGGCGGCGCACTGCGGGGCGCATCCGAGCCGCATTTTTCGACATCTGCGGCTGCGACCTCTCGCCGAGCAAGCCCTGGCCTATCGCGCAGGCTGAGCACTCCCCCTCAGAGCTGAGCTTGGACTCGTCGGTGTATTCGCCGCAGCGCGCGCATTGGTAACGTGACGGTCGGCGCGCCTGGGCCTTTGCCCCTTCGTCCCGCCAGCCCTGTTCCATGGCATAAGCGACGGCCGGCCCGACATTGCTTTGCTCGGGGCCCACCTGCCGGCCGCGCTCGTCATAGAAGCGCACCTTCTGACCCTTGCGAAACATCTGCAGGCGGCGCCCTCGGGGCGTCACGAACGGGTAGCCGTAGCCCTCACCCCAAGACGGGTTCGCGCTCATCCGCTCGCCGGGGCGCTGCTCGACCCAGAAGCTGAACGCTCGGCCCTCCTCACGCTTCAACGCATCGCGTGCCTGCTCTGCATCCGCCTCGCTCCAGTGGCTACTCTCGACCCACGGCACGCTCTCCGGACCAGTAGGAACGTTGGATTCCCCCATCACCCGGAAGGGAGGGTCGCCGGGACTCCAACGAGATCCGTTGCGTCGCATGCGCTCGCCGCGCTCGCTCGCGTTGCGAGCATACCGCGACTCACGGGTCAGATCGTGGTCCGCTTGGCCGAAGTCCCAACCGTCAGCGCCCAGCTCGTCTGCCTTCTCGATGATGGCCGCGTGCTTATTCGCGTGGCGATGAGTCCATGTCACCCAGCGCCACTGTCCGCCCACGTGGAACGGTGCGCGAGTGGTCCAGGAGCTGCCGCTGGGTGAGCGGGCCGATGCGGCGGAAGATGCGTTCTGTCTCATGGGTTCGTCCGTTCCGATAATGCTGCGTTGGGGGTCCAGCAGTACAATCTCGCCGGTGCCGTACTTGCCGACGGTCACGATGGCGTCGTAGCCGTCCCGCAATACGGCCTGGCTCAGCGACTTGCGCTTCTTGCCGCCGTAGTGCGCGCTGAGCCGCGCCTTCCGGGAGTGCGGTCCGTAGACGCCCTCCTCATCGCGACGAGTGTTCTCGACCAGCACGAGCGGGGTAACTTGAGCTGTGCCCCACACCCACCCCGACGGCGGGGCCGCTGCGGTATCCGACTCGTCACGGGCCGTCGCGTAGTAGCCCGCCGGCTCGATCTTCTGCTGGTAGCGGTCGCCGGGACCGGCGCCGGGCGATTTCTGGGTGTTGTGCGTGAACGCAAACACCACCCGCTCTCCGGTCTGCCAGTCCACTCCGCCCTCGTTTACCTTAGCCAGCGACAGCGCCTCGATGGGTGAGACGTTTGACTTGCGGCGCGCGTTTGCTTTCATCCCTGACTCCTCTGCAAGCAGATCGGCGCGTAGGTCATCAGCCTGGCGCGTGTAGAAGCTCAGCGGCGTGCGGCGGGCCCGTTCGTACAGCTCGCGCGAGTCCTTGATTGGCTGCATCAGGCCCGGCCATCCATACTCGAAGCCCGACTCGGTTGCGACCACTTGCATGCCGCCCGTAACCTTGCGCCGCTCCGCCGTGCGCGTGGCCCAGATCAGGAAGGCCGCGATGAAGTCCCAGCGGTCGAGTTTCCGGGCCGCTCGCGCGTAGTCAAAATGCGCACCCGCGAATTCCGACCCTGGCCAGCTCGCTCGGGCCACGGCTACTCCTTGCTCTGGGCAACCGCGCGCTTGAACTTCCGCCACTCCGGCACGCTCATCGCCTCGCGCACCGCCTCGACTCGGTCGGCGGCCGGGGTCACGTTCATCACGGCGACCATCGCTCCATGGTACGCACAGAACTTCTGGCCCGTGCCCATCATCTCCACCTTGGGCTCGCCGTCACAGTCTTCGTACTCGCACGAGGCGTATTCGCTGGCCGCGAGGTGCTCGCCGAGCAGCTGATAGCGCGCAAGGTGCTCCACCGCCTCGCTGAGCGCAATCTCGAACGCGTGCGGGCCGTGATAGCGCCCATGCTCCTCGTACGCTCCATTCTCGGGCTCGATCAGAATGACCGCGTACTCCCCTTCCGACAGGAGTTGGATGGCCACCACGCTGTCGATCTCGACCGTGGGCGTCCCCATCGGGGTCTGGGCCGCCGTCACGTCGACCAGGCCAATCTCCTCCAGCGCGTCGTCCACCCACGACAGCAGACCCCGGGGCCCGGCTTTGCGTTTCGCCACAGCTACCTCTTCCCGCGGCCGCGCTTCGCCCGCCCGCGCGGGCGCGCCGGCGCGCTCGTCACCTTGGGGGCGGCGGGTTTGGGCGCGGGCAGGGGGGGCAGGGGGGCCGCTGGCGCGGTGGGCAGCGTCGCGGCCGCCGGCTTCGGCTCCACCGACAGTTGCCCGGCCGGCAGAACGGCCGCCTGAACCGGTTGGGCGCTCTGCTCCCCCACCACCCCCGCGTCCTGCAGCAGCGTGAGGCGCCAGCCCTTGGCTTGGGCGTACTGCGTGGCGCGCGTCAGGCTCGGCAGCAGGGGGCCCACCAGCGCGTCCTCCCGGGCAAACTGGTAGCCTCGGCCACGGTCAAACAGCGCCACGGTCCCGAACAGCGTCCCCACGGGCGCGCTACATCGGGTTCCCCACTTCGTTTCGTCGAGCGACATGAGTTTCAGCCTTTGCTAGATGCCTTGCCGGCCATCCAGCCTACCGCAGCGCCCACCACGGCCGCAACCGCCAGCCCCACGGGGCCCGACATCAGCGATGCCTCGCTCATGCGCGCCGCGGGCTCCGGGCAGTACGGGATCTTCCGGACGGCCTGGTTCACGGGGCCGGTGTCGCCGCCCACATGGTAGGCGTCCACGAACCGCTTGCAGCTCGGGTAGGCGTCGAGATGCTCGTTGACGAAGCACTGGTGGAATCCGTCCGAGTAGCACGCTGGAAGATGGTTAAGCGCCCACGCTTCCAGCTCGGCCGGGGTCGCGTCAGCGCCCAGCGCGGTGGGCCAGTTCGGGCGGGCCGCGTAGTAGGCACCGAGCCCATTGAAACAGCTGGGGCAGTTCTCGCCCGGGGGCGCCTGATACGCTGGACCGCACGGAAAGCGACCCCACGCCTTGCTCGCGCTCCACAGCGGCGAGTTGAACGGCAGCGGCGGCGCCCACCGGTAGTACGGGTAGCTGTGGTCCGGCGAGTCGCGGCCGGCGCGGACCGGGTAGGGTCCGACGGGGGGCGGGGCGGCTTCGCCGTTTTGCTGGGCCTCTTGTCCGAGTGCGACGTACACGTTCTACCTCTTGTGCTTCTTGGGCAAGGTGTAAGCGGGGATGTTCTGAACCGACTCCCCAAAGGCCGCAATCGCGTCGCCGGGGCTCTCGTGAGGATCCATAAACCCGATCCCGACCTCGCGCTCCGTCGCGGTCACCCACGCCCCTTTCTGCTCGGCCTCCTGCTCGCTCTCGACCACATCGCCAGCCACCACGCGCCACTCGAAGGGGCCGCCCATGCTCTCGCCGATGAGGCACACCCGGGGAATGTCGAACGGCGCCAGCCGCTCCACCGTTTTGAGCAGGGTCTGCATGACACTGGTTTTAGACTCGCGCTCGATCTGATGGATCATGTTGCGGCGCAACTCCTCCATCGCCTCCTCGGGCGTGTCCGAGCCGCTCTCCCAGTCCTGCGGAAAGGTGTTGCCCAGATCGAGCAGCGCATCCTGACCGGTCACGACCTCGTCTTGACCCTCTTCACCCAGCACGGCGTTCCATTGCAGCGCCCACGGCATCTGGGGCGACTTCCACGCATCGGTGTGCTTGATCGTGTACTGCCGGCCGGGCACACCCTTGTAGATGGTGCCCACGATGTACACGCTAGCGTAGCCCACCCTGCGCAGGTAGGGCTTCTGCTCAGCGGAGAGCCGCTCCAGCTTGTCGTAGATCTGGGTGGCGGTGCGCACCAGCGGCGCGTTCAGGCCCGCCACCACGCGCCGGACGGCGGCCAGCTCCTGCGTGCTCGCGGCGTTGTAGGGCACGTCGGGCAGCAGGCCCGCGTCCACCAGTTCGTCGTACAGCGCTTTCTCGTCGATCAGCATGGCATTACCTCTGCGGCGCCATTACGCCTCTTCCCACTCCAACGTCCAATTACCGAGACCATATTTCTTATTGGCCGCGGCGCCCGCCTCATGTGAGCTGACGAATCGGCGGGGATCCAACTTGCCGTTGCGCCTCACGATCCTCCAATACCCATTCACGCCCGCGTTCGGCGTGAACCACTGCTCCTTCTTCCCGTACTTCCAGAGCATCACCCCGGCGAGCACCAGCACGCCCAGCGTGGCCAGCTGCACCACCGGCTTGAGGGGGTCGTCGCCCGGGCCGTTCACGGCGATGCGCGGCGGCCCCACCTGGTTCGGGTTCTGGCCCCACCCCGGCACCGGCGCCACGCTCCAGCCCGGAGCGCCGGTCTGCCACGGCGTGCCCGGCACCTTGAACTGATAGAACGTTGGCTGAACGGCTTCGTACGACATGTTGGTGTTTCCTCTAGGTGAGGTGGATCTGGGGGCGGGCCAGGCCCGCGCGCTGGGCGAGCATGACGATGTTGGTGGGCAGCCCGACTAGCTCGGCTGCCACCTGCTCGCGTTTCGCTCGGTCACCCGGCAAGCGTGAGTACTCGGCCTTGAGCCGTACCAGCTCAGTCGCGATCATGGGCGCTTGAGCGATGGCTACTTCAGCGCAGCTGCGGCAGGGTTGGTCGTAAAGGCGCACGGCGCAGCTCGGGCACGGCCAGTGCACCCTGGTTGCATCGTTGCCCTCGGTGACCAGCCGCTTGCACATCTTGCAGTCTCGCTCCGCCTTCTGCTGGGCGGTGTACAGCAGGTAGCCAGCTGCCGCTGCGCCACCTATCAAGAGCCACTTCACCATGCCCATCGCTCGCGCTCCTATGCTGCCGCCTGGCCGCGTGACTTCATGATCACGCGGTACGCATCCTGGAGTTGCTTGAACCGCTCCTCGGCCTTGAGCTTGGCCCGCTCACTCTGCACCCGGTCGGGGTGACAGCTGGCCAGCTTCTGCTTCAGGGCCGCCTTGACCTCCGCGTCGCTCGCGTCGATCCGCACCCCGATCATCCGATGCGCCGCGCGCACCGCTGCCCGCTCGGCGCGCTGCTGCTGCTCTGGCGTCGGCTGCTCGGCAGCGCGCTCCCACGGGCGCGGGCCCGGGGGCGGCACTTCCTGCACGCGCTTGGTGGCCGCGAATTCCATCAGGCACGCATAGCAGACGCCGTCCCAGTACTGGTCGATGCGGCAGTGGTCCAAGCAGCATTTCCGGCCGCACATGTCGCACTTGAGCACCGGTTGGTTGATGCAGGGGCCGACGTGCTGCCCGTTCTCGTACACCGGCACGTCGCACAGGCCCTCGTGCAGCAGGTGCGGCAGAGCCTTCTCCGTCGCGCTCAGCGTCACGCGCTGCAGCCACGGGCTGAGCTGATCCCACAGCCGGCGGGGCAGCCCCACGGGCGCACCCTGAAATGCCACCGCTACCCGACTGGCAGCCTCGGCGATGTCTTTGGCCGACCAAGCCACGGGTTCAGACTACCACCCGCTGCGGCCAGACGGCCAGCATCGGACCCGCTACGCATGGGGTGGGCGGGGCGGCGGGTTAAACGGCCACCCAATCGGCTGTTTCCACATCCCACCGATAGCGGGTCACCAGGGCGTTCCAGCTGCCCTCCTGCGCGTCGAGCTGCCAGTTGAGGGCCTGCTCCTCGGTCAACTCGGCCGGGCCCTCGTACTGCACCTCGCCCCCGGGCTGCCTGATGGCCAGCCGGTAGCGCGCCGTGGGCGGGCCGCTCGGCAGCAGCACCAGTACGCCAGCGGCCGCGACCACGACGCCGACGGCGGCGAGGACCGTGACCGTGGCGGAGCGCACCGGCGGCGCCTACCTGGCAGCCGCGGCGGCGGACTTCGTGCCCGGCAGCGTCAGCCCGCGCATCAGCAGCCAGACCCCGATGGTGCCGAGCGCCGCGCCCACGATGAAGTCGCCGCCGATCTCGAACAGCCCGAGCGAGCCGTCACGGTACTGCCGCCCAGCGCCCGTCTGCGTCGAAGCTCCCAGGGAGCCGTCACGGTACGAACGACCCGGACCTGATCCTATGTTGCCCAAGTACATGCGCGGTCTCCTACTTCTTCCTCAGCACCCACCAGGTGAGCCCGGCGCCGGCGGTCAGCCCGATGAGCAACTCGCTGCTCAGTCGGATGAGGCCGAGGCCCGCCATGGTCCGGCGGTTACGACGCAGCGGCTCGTAGCGCGGCTTCAGCCGGCCGGGCCGGTAGACCTGGACGCCGAGCGCGCCGTCGCGAAACTGCCGCCCCGGGCCCGTCTGCATCTGCCCGCCGAGGCTACCGTCCTTGAACGCGCGACCGGGGCCTGTGCCTAGAGTTCCGAGCTGCATGGCTTGTTACCTCTTCCTGAGCACCAGCCATCCGATGCCCGCGCCCGCGGCCAATCCGATGAGCAACTCGCTGCTCAGGTTGATGAGACCGAGGCCGCTGAAGGAGCGCACGCGCGGTCGCGCATAGCGCGCCGCATAGCGCGCCGCAGTCCGTGATTTGGCCGCGCGTGAAGCCGCCGCCCTAGCTCGTCCTCTCGCTGCCGCTCTCGCCCGAGCCGAGCCGCGCGCGCCTCTCTGAGCCGGCGACGGTCCTGGCTGCACAGTCCACGTGCTCGGGTTGGTGGGATCGTTCACACTAGTCACCCGTCCGCCTCTACTTCTCCACTGCTCAGGATGGAACCTACCGTCAGCGCCCCAGATGCCAGACGCACCTTGGTGGACCGCCCCGAGCGAGCCGTCCTGAGTCTCGCGGCCCGGGCCCGTCTGCATCTGCCCGCCGAGGCTGCCATCCTTGAAGGAGAAGCCCGGGCCGGACTGGAGCACCGCTCCACAGCCGACGCAGCCGAGCGTCCCCTGGGCGCTGTAGTCGCGCCCGTTCATCTTCTGGAGTGTGTCGCCCGCGAGGATGCCTGACATGTTTTCCGTCTCCGTTGCGCTGCTGCTCAGCGTTTGTACTATGAGTCTACCGGCGGACCGCCGCGGGCAGCAAGAAACTGCCCCTCTAGCTCAGACGAGGCGCCGCCCACCGCACCACCGCCACGCCTACCCCGATCCCGAGCACGGCCGCAGCGCCGTACCAGCCCCACGGCGGCACGAGCTTCTGCTCCCCCGCGCCGAGCCCGGCGAGCCGGCCCGCCAGCCCGGCGGGACTCACCCCCAAGCGCCGGGTGGCCTCGGCGATGGCCAGTACGTCGGTGGCTGACAGACCCCGCACCCATCACTCTCCGTTGCGGTTCTGCCAGATCCGGTAGGCGCCGTAGCCCACCCCGGCTACCAGCACGCCACCCAGAAACGCTGCCGTGAGCGCCCCACCGCTCGTCCCGCCGCCGGTGGCGCCCACCGGCACCTGGAAAGCGCCCATGCCGGCGGCGGCCTGCTGGGGCGCGCCCGGCGGCATCATTGGCATCTGCGGCGCGGGCTGGCGGCGCGGCACCTCGCGCGGCGGGCGATAGGCCGGCACCTGGCCCATGCCGGCGGCGGCCTGCTGCATACCCGGCGCCACCGCCGGGGCCTGCTCCATCAGATCCTCGAAGCCCTCGGTGGGCACGTGCTCGGGCAGCACGTCTCCCAGACCACCAGCGCTTCCAAACACGCCACCTGTTCCGCCACCGTCAAACACAGTCGCCTCCTACTTCTTCCTTAGCGTGGCCCAGAATACCACGGCGGCGGTCCCGATGATGAGCACCCATGCGACCGTCTTGCTACCCATGTCCACACCGCTCACCGCTTGGATCCGTCTGGCCATGACTAGGTTGCCGCCTGGGTTGATGGTTGCTTCCGCCGCGACGCCCACCACAACAGCCCGGCGGCGGCCGCGCCGACGAGTGCGAGCACAAGCAGGTCGTTTCGACCTTGATCGGCTCGCGGCTTGGTCCCCACCACCAGGCTCGCCGGCTCCGCGCCCGAGTCCGGGGCCGCCGGCGCGGGCACGACCTCCGCCCCGGGCGGGGGGCCCACCGGCACCGTCCCGCCACCGGGCGGGGGCTGCGTGCCCGGCACGCCCAGCTGCAGGTCGAGCGCCTCCTGGAAGGTCACCCCGGGCCGGGGGGCCCCGTCAGGTAGTGGCGTCTGCCCCACGAACACTACCTGACCGCCCAGTTCTTGAGCCACCGCGTCGATGCTCTTCGGGCCGCCACCCGCGCCGTCGCCCGGCAGGGTGTCGCGGTGCTGCGTGTGCACCAGGAAGCGGACGGGCGGCACCACGGCCGGCTGCTCGATACTGTAGATGCCAAGCGAGATGTCGCGCACGTAGCGGCTGCCGTGCAGCGCCCGATCGATGGCTTCGAGAGTCGCGGGCTGGGTAAACAACAGCGCCACGAACGGCACCGGGTGGCCGAACGAGGCCGCCTCGGCCGCCTGGAGCAGCGCCTGGTCGATGGGGAAGAGCGTGTAGCACCACTCGCGCGGCACTTCCTGCCACGTCGTGTCGCTCACCTGCTCGGCCCACGGTGAGTAGCGCCCCAGCGTCGCCCCGGTCAGCAGCTCGGTGATGATCTCGTTGGCGAAGTTGGCCTGCTCGCCGCCGAGCCCCTGAGCGGCGCGGCCGAACGCCGGCCAGTTTGGGTTGCTCGCGTAGTACGCACCCACAGCGCTCATCGATCACCTGCCCGGTCGCGAGAACACGGAAGCGGCCGCCCCAAACAGTCGGAAGATAGCGCCCAGCAAACGCCGCGTCCAAAGGAGCCGAGGACACGAGTTTGGATGAGGTTTTCACTCCCCATCCCGCTGAGGCGCCAGCGCCGAATGGAGCGGCCGCTCCGATACCTTGCCCGCCTCACCATGGCGGCTCCACTCCCGCCATCAGCTTCTTGATGGCGTTGGTGGGCACCAGGTACCCGCTCAAGCGCGTCTCGAAGAACGCGATCGGGATACGACACGGGCTGAACGCCGTGACCGACAGCTGTACCGTCTGGTTGGCGTCGAGCTTGAACGAGAACGGGAACTGGCTCGGGCCCTGCATCCGCTGCCCCTGCGGGATCAGCGCCGAGCCCGCGCCCGACGCGCTCACGCGCGAGCCCTGCTCGTTGGTCGCCGACTCGCTGAGGGCGCCGACGCCCGGGGCGGTGCCCGGCGCACCGTACACGGTCTGCAAGAGCTGCTGGGTCGCGGTGTCGAAGTTCACGGGGAACGTCACCTGCGGGGCCTGGAAATCGATGCCCGTGCCGGTGACGCCCCCGTACGAGGGATCGTCCGAGAACGACGGATTGATGGGCAGGATCTCGTAGTCGAGGTTGCCCTTGCGGAACTCCTCGAACCGCAGATCGTAGCCGATGACGGTGGGCACCCGCCGCTCCTCCAGCAGCACGGCGTTGCCCGCTGCGGAGCCATCGAGGCGGAAGATGTCAAAGCGGTACTCGGCCAGCACGAAGCTCTGGCCCCGCGGCACCGTGAACGCCCCGATGGTGAACGTCAGCGGCTCGCGGATAGTCGCCTCGAACACCCCGTCGGGCGGCAGCTTGCGGTAGATCTGCTCCAGCGGCGTGATGGAGGGGTGCAGCAGCAGGCTGCTCAGCATGCCGCCGGCCTGGATCACGCGCTGGGCCTGGTTGCGCTGGCCCACCATCACACTGCCGCCCTCGGTGATGGGCTCATCGGCGGCGCCCCCGGACTGCTGCAGGTGCGGGTTCGCTTCGACGAAGGCGTCCGCGAGTGACTGAACCGGGTTCGGGCAGGAGGCTACCATGGGTTTATTCTACCCCAGGTCGGCCCCGACTAGTATTGTCCGGCGCCGGCTGGCTGGCGGACGATGTAGCCGTGCATCCCGATGGTGAGCACTGCGTTGGCCACCCGGATGACCGGGTCGGTCGTCTGGGAGCCCAGCTCCTGGATCGAGTCGTCGATGCCCTCGACGGCATCGAAGCCCGAGTCGAGGAACGGGTAGTTGGGGTTGGCGCTGAAGCCCGACAGGTTGCCGTACTGCGGGTTGTTCTCGTGCGTGGGGGCGACGCGCCACTGCAGCACGCTGCCGCGCTCGAAGAAGTCAAGCGCCCCGAGCGCAAAGGGCTCGTTGATAGCGTGGCTCCAGAACGGGCTGGGCACCTCCAGGTTGGAGCGCGGGAAGCCGCTGCCAGTCGCCTCGAACCGGATCCGGAAGTCGCCTTCCATCGAGCGGAAGGGGGAGGCGTTGGCCGGGGAGACGATGTAGGGGGCGCCGGTGCCCGGGAACGCCAGCCCGACTTGGGCCACCTGGTTGGCGCGCACCGAGTCACCAAGATCCCACACCGAGCTGACCGGGCGGTAGCGGCCGTAGCTGCGGCCGCGAAAGCTCGCCGCCGTGCCGCCGCCCACCGGAGTCACCGAGAAGGCATAGGACGACAGGAGAGTGGCATACCGGGCCACCGCCACGAACGGTCCGTCCTGCGGGATCGTCACCGACCCCTGCACCACCGAGGTGCTGCCGGCGGCAATCGCGATGTCGACCAACAGATCGAACGGCACGCGGACGCCGGGGATGTTTTCGATGCGCTGGATGTGCGGATCGCCGCCCTGCTTCTGGATCTCGACGCGCGAGAGGGCATTGCGCAGCGCTTCGTTGCCCTGCTGTTGCTTCTGCAGCTCCTGTTTCAGCGCGGCGTGATCCGCGTTGACCTGCGCGAGCGCGGTCTGCGCCTGTCGCGCGACCTGCGCGGCGTAATTGGCCTGGCGGGCGAGTTCTTGAAGGTTGACTTGGGTCATCATGAGTCCCTGTACGCTGGGTTGCCCCAGGAAAAACAGCTTCGAGAAGCTGTGCCGGAGAGACGTGGGTGGAAAGTTGAGGTTTTCAGGCTACGCGGCGGCGGCCCGCACGAGCGGGCCGCCTGCCTCGGTTGTGACTACTGAACGTCTCGCGAGAACAGACCGTCGAACGTGAACGTGATGACCTTCTGCATCGCGTCGATCGCGTTGAGGTTGTCTCGGAGCGACAGCATGTTGCGGCTGCCCTGCGTGGTCCCGAACGTCTGCGCCGCCCCGCCGTCGGGGAGAGCGTAGATGGTCGCACTGCACAGGATGTTCTGGCGCGGCGGGATCAGGATCGCGCGCGCGAGGCGCAGGATGCCCGAATGGCCGTCGGTGCCGGAATTCTGCCAGTGGATCAGGTCCGTCGTTCCACCCATGTCGCCACTGATTCCCCCACCTGCGGGGAAGTACCAGGTCGGCATGTTGTCGATGGAGTTCTTGAGGCCGGTGCCGAAGGACCAGTGGAGCTGCTCCTCGGTTTGCCAGATGATGCGATAGTAGTCCTGCACCGTTGCCGGAGCTTGACCAACCGCCGCACCACCAACGAGCCAGGGGGCGAGCAGCAGGTAGTCGCCGTTGTCGGCGACTTCCCCAGTGCCACCACCGGGCACCCGGCGGATGGGGTTGCGGTACCACGCGAAGCACCGCAGCGCGAGCACGACGTGGGACTGGTCGGACGGCAGCGTGCTGCCGTTGATCAGGTTCGTCGTAGCCTGCGTGCGTGCCGCGTTCGACGTGAACAGACTGGTGCTGTCGGTGACAGTCCCCGCAGTCAGTCCCGCCGTGCGAATGAGCGAATCCCAGAACGGCTGGTGAACGCGCTCGCGCATGCTGACAACTTTGGCCATGATTCTCTCTCCTCAGCAGGGATACCAAATTTCGTCTTAGGGCCTGGTTCCCCGTCGTCCCTGCCAAACAGACACACCACTGCACCATCCAACGAGAAGCGGTTTGACGATCGCTTGTTCCATCTTCGGTGCCGTGATCGGAAACCTTGGGCTCGCACCATGCTCGCTTCGGGTATTCCTGATGCCCCGAGCCCGGGGGTAGCACTCGCGTGCTCCCTACCGGGCTCGGTGCAACGGGGCCCCGCGGCGGACTACCGATCCGCTCGGGCACTGCCCCTGGCGAGCGTCTATCCGAAGATGCCGTCGCCTCCCGCGGTGCTGATGATGCCGGCCGGGGTCATGGCCGTACTCTCCTGCAGCCGTTGCACCTCACGGGTACCGGCCCACAGTTGCGGGTCGCTGGTCCCCGGGACCCACGTGTCTGCTCGACCCGCGCTGACCACACTGCCATCCGGCTTCCTGGTCAGGTATTCACCCAGACCCGCTACCGGCTGGCGGAAGTACTCGCCCATGCCCGCAACGGGCTGGCGGAAGTACTCGCCCATGCCGGCTGCCGCCTGCTGGATCTGGGGGTAGGCCCCCACGCCAGCTGCGGCTTCCGCGATGCTCAGCTGCCGGTCCAGATCGCTGGCCGGGCTGATGTGGGTGCCCTGGTAGTCGTCGTCCGCGCCACCGAAGCCAGCAGCGGCCTGCTGGATGTCGTCGTTCGGCATGTAGTTGCCCATGCCCTCGACGCCCGACTCGAAGTACTCGCCCATGCCCGGGGCGCCGGCATACGCCTCGAACGGCGCCTGCCGCCCGAGCCCCGCGACCTGCGCGTAGCGCGGCTGGAGGCTCGCACCGAAGCCGGTCATGGCGCTCAAGCGAGCGGCCATCGCGTCGTCAGCACCAGCCAGGTAGCCCGCCGCCGAGCCCTCGCCCATGCGCGAGAGGCCAGCGACCACCACGGTGTGCAGCAGCCCCGCGACCATGCCGCCGGCGATCAGCGCCTTGGTCTCGGAGTCCTTCACCACGTAATGCGTTGCCACCAGGCCAGCCGAAGCCGCGAGCACCCCAGCGAGGATGTTCTTGTACGGCTCCACGGCACCGAGCCCGGTCACCGCCGCCGGCTCGCCGGTCTGCGAGTCGCCGAGCACCTTGTCCAGCACCAGGCTGGTCAGCACCTTCGCGAGCACCTTCTCGGCCACCAGACCGCCGGTGATCAGCGCGCCGGCCATGAGAGCGGCCTTGGCCGTCTCGACGGCGCCCTGGTTGCGACGGAACATGCGGCGCTTGCCGGTGTTGCGACGCATCGAGCGGCGCTTCGGAGCGGCCCGACGCCGCTTGGACGTGGTCCGGCGCTTCGGCGCGTTGCGGCGCAGACCGCGACGCTTGCGCCAGCCCTTGCGGGCGGCGGCCGACCGAGCGGCCTTGCTCGTGCGACGCTTCGGCGCGTTGCGACGCAGGCTCCGACGCTTCGGCGTGGCCCGACGCCGCTTGGACGTGGCCCGGCGCTTCGGCGCGTTGCGACGCATCGACTTGCGCTTGCGCCAGCCCTTGCGGGCGGCGGCGGAGCGAGCGGCCTTGCTCGTGCGACGCTTCGGCGCGTTGCGGCGCAGACTCCGACGCTTGCGGGGGGCGGCCCGACGGCGCTTGGCCGTGGTCCGGCGCTTCGGCGCGTTGCGGCGCAGCGACTTGCGCTTGCGCCAGCCCTTCTTCGCGGCAGCGGAGCGAGCGGCTTTGCTCATCCGACGCTTGGGCGCGTTGCGCCGCAGCGTCCGACGCTTGCGGGTGGTCGTCTTGCGCCGCTTGGCGGCGTTGGCGCGGAGCCGACGCTTCGGAGCGGTCTTGCGCGTGGCGCGCCGCTTCTTCGGGTTGGCCCGCAGCGGACGCCGGCGGACGGCGCGCCGCTTCAGACTTGCCGTGTTCTTGCGCAGGCGGCCGCCGCGCTGCTTGCGACGTCCCTTGGCGAGGTTTCTGAGCGAAGCCCGCTTCTGGGCTGGGGTTTGACGATTTCGGCGCATCTTGTCTCCTGCCTTCCTGGACTTGGCCTCTGCCATGCGACTTGCGAACGCACTTCCTTCAGCGCGCGTCAGGGTGCGTGCACGCGCACGTCGCTTGTTGGCGCTGAGGCCAGCCATAGCCTCCCGCGCACTACGAACATGCCGCCGGTAAGCACCGGGGCCGTTGATTGCAGCGATTGCCGATACGCCCGGTGGGTTGCGGCGCATCCTTCGCTGACTCGGAGGATCCACGTAGCCGTAGCCACGCACGTCCTTCTTGCCGATACGGAACGCCTTCCCAACCGTTTGTTTGCCAGCCATTCGAAACGCACCTCTAGTGAGCGCGCCGCGTTTCCGAATGTCCGACTGGCGATCGGGTCGCTGCGTGTACGAGGGTCAGGCTATCGGCGCGGTGGGCAACCCGTCAACAAATCGCCCCTCTACGAAATGCTCTTTCCCTGCGGCCCGGTGGCCGAGCGCCGGGGCCCGCGCCCCCGTGCTCGGGCAAAATACGCCAGAAACCGCCCACTTTTACCGGCGGGGCAGTCCCTCAGTCCACGGTGTAGCCAGCCTTGCCGGCCAGCTCCAAAAACTTCACGTTCGCCGACAGCTCGATGTCGCCCTCCCGAACGTTCACCGTGCCCTGCCGTTTCGCGCGGGCGACGGCCCACTGCACCGCTTTGGCTGACAGATCCACCAGATAGCGCACGTCAGCCCACCCGCGCACCTCATCCGGCTCGATGAGCATGAGACCGCTCAAGGCGGCGTACGCCTTGGCATACGCCTCGCGCTGCGCGTTGCTACCCGCCACTCCGGCCGGTCCGTGCTCGCTGCTGCCGAAGCGCTTCCAGTACTCGAACCGGTTGCCCAGGTAGTACGGGCCGGCGTCGGCACTGGCGGCGGTCAGCGTCACCCGGAATTGACCGCGCGCGCCCAGGTCCAGCTCCTTGATGAGGTGTTGTTCACCCTCGCGTCGGTCCGAGTTCTTGTGGAACCTGGCGAGCCGTCGCTGGCGCTCGTCCCAGTCCACCACGTCTCCCGAGGGCACCATCCGGAAGGTGCCGTCGCCGAGTGGATCAGCTCCGTGGTCCCCGGGCGCCGTCGTGTCTACCCGTTCCCGGTGCACGATGGTCCCCTCTGGACTGCTCGTGAAGTCATACCCCGCGAAGTGCAGCTCGCGGCGGACCGGGGTGAGCTTACGCTTGTGACGTGTCATGTCTATCTCCTAGTCCATTCGGCACCATTGATGCATCGAGACGCCGGTCTCCTCGCGAATCGCCCGGAGCAGTTCCCCAAACCACATCTTGCTCGCTACCGACAGATGCGCCCGGAGCCACGCGCCGGCGCGCTTGGCGTCGGTGCGCTTGCGCGTCATCGCGGCCGGCTCGTTGTACTGGTCATCGAGATCCGCGATCACCACCTCGTTGAGGCCGATGGTCACCTCGACGTGGTCGCCCCGCCACTCGAACTTTCCCGGCTCGACGTCCACGCCCCGCAGCTGACTCTGCTCGATGTGCGACTCGCTCACCCCGTGCACGAGCATTGCATCCCGCAGCGCGCCGAAGCCCAGCTCCAGCATCGCCAGCGTGACCAGGCCCCCGACCAGCAGGTCCACGTCCACCGGTTGGCTGTCGAGCCCCCACGCGCTCAGCTCTTCACACTTCTGGCCGCGCTTGCCCGCGAAGCGCACGTCGGTGCAGACGATCGATTCGCTGAAGCGGTGGATGCGCGTCTTGCCGTCGTTCCAGGTCTCGCCCGTTGCCAGCATCGGTCACCTGCCTATTCGCACGCCTCGAACGCGCGCTGCAGTTCGTCCTCGTCGCACTCGCGCTCGCCGCTGGGCAGCAGCGTCCCCTGGATCTCCATCACGTAGGCCGTGCAGAAGCTGCCGATGCCGCTGCGGTCCTGGTTTTCGCAGACCTGTTCGCAGGAAGCGCCCGACGGACTGCCCTCGCCGCCCGGGCACTTCAGCCGGCGCAGGCGGTTGCACGCTCGCTCGCAGCCGCTCGCGCCTTCCTCGGGCGGCAGGCGCCCCGCTGCGGCGTCCGCGGGGGGCTGGGGCTCGGGGCCCGCGTCGATGGCCGTCGGGTCGGTGGGCGGCGGCAGCCCAGGCTCGCAGGTGCCGGCGCAGCCCAGTACGAGGGCGGCGCTGGCCAGACACAACTTGATCCAGTTAGGCATGCTCACGCGGCCTCCCGTAGGGTGATGGCCTGGAGATCGCGCGTCTCGTACCACATGAGGTAGTCCCAACTCAGGTGCGCGAAGCCACCGTCGCCCCACCCCGTACCCCAGCTGTTGGCTATCCACGCACCGTCGGCGTCATAGCCCACGATGTACATGGCATGGCCGCCGGCGATGGTGGCGCTCGGGCCCGGTCGCGGGTAGCACCGCGCCTTGGCGCCGGGGCGGGCAAACTCCTGGCTGACCAGCGTGCCGAAGACCACGAAGTGGTGCTGGCTCACGCTGCGCTTGATCATCGCTACCCGCTCGGCCCCGGTCTCCAGGATCCGGTGGTAGCCTACTAACCGCTTGTCGTGCGCGTGGGCGCTCACCACCGGCGGCGGCTTGCGCAGGCACGTCGGACGCGTGGCATCAAGATCGCTCAGCACGTGCGGCCAGACGTGCTCGGGGGGGCGGCCCAAGCGATTGAGAGCCTTGACCGCCAGCCGGATGTAGGTGCCGGTGATGCTGCGGTGCTCGCCGTGCTGCAGCCGCGCGTAGTACCAGGTCCAGAAGCGCGAGGTCAGCTCCGGCGGGTCGCCGCCGTCCTGGTGCCACTGCACCGCGCGGATGGCGCCGTTGACGGCCTGGGCCACGCACGAGGGCAGGGGGTTCTGGTCGAGAATGTCGGCCACCCACTCGCGACCATCACAGCTCGCCGGCGCGTCCAGCGTCGGAAACAAGTTGCGCGTCGCGAAGAGCGCATCGCGCGCGTCAGGCTCGTCGGGGATCCACCCCAGTCCATATTGCGTCATCACTTCCATCTCCTCGCCCGGCCCAGGACGCTCATGATGAAACCCGCCCACACCCGGTTGCCCTCCGGGTCCGGGTGCAGCCGGTCAGGCCACCGCTTCACGGCCATGGGCGGCGGCTCGATGTAGACGCCACCCGTATGGCGGGCAGCGCTCTTCATGACCTGCCGGGCGAACTGCATGCGCGCCCGGCCGTCGTGCTCCCTCTCCCACGGCATCTCGGGCATCGCCACCAGCACCGGCGCGGCGCCCGCCGCCTGGATGCTCTGGGCGATGGCGAAAACCCGTTGCTGGAAGGGCGGGCAGTGGCCGTAGTCGTAGTGGCAGTCGTTCGTGCCCAGCACCACCAGCACCGCGCGCGGTTGGGAGCTGAGCGCCGGCTGCAGCCGCTCGGTGTTGAGGTGCCCGGTCCCGCTCCACTGCAGGCTCGTCGTCGCTCCCTCGCCGAGCGGCTCCAGGTTGACCTGGCGGCGGCCCAACTCGACCCGCAGCGCACTCTGGCCCTGGTAGGCCGCCATCTCCCCGAGGCCCACCGCGAGCGAGTCCCCGATCAGCACCACCCGGTCGCCTGGGCGCAGCAGCGGCTCGGTCATGGCGTACGCCACGGTGGCGCTCACCACCACGGCACCGAGACCTGCAACCAGCCACTGCCCCATGCGCATGGCTACTGCACCCGGTAACTCAGGGCCACCGGCTCGGGGATGTACACCTGCTCGCCCGGAGCGGCGGCGAGGTACTGGCCCTGGAGCATGCCCTGTTTGCCGAGCAGCTCCATCAACTCGGCATAGGCTTTGCGGAACTCCGCGAACGCCTGGTCGTACTGCGCCTGGTCCAGCTCCTCCGCGCCCCGGCACGCCGCTTGCGCGGCCTTGAGGGCAGCCAGCGCCTTGGTGTAGACGTTGGCATACTTCTGCCGCACCTCGGGCGTGACCTGCGGGTGGGTGTCGAAGTAGGTCCGGGCCGCGGTGTCGATGATGTCCATCACCAGCATCGCGTCGGTCACCACGCTCACGATCTTGGGCAGCAGGGGCATGATGGCGGCGCAGCCCCCTACCGGCAATCCGAGACAGGCGCAGAGCAGCAGCAGTTTGAGAAGCTTGAACATGGCGATTCCCTTTCTACATCTTGTATTACCAGCCACCCCGCGTTTTGAGAACTTTCAGGGCCTCTAGTGCCGACGCCACAGGTGCGTGGTGCTGCCTAGCGTCTTGCCTGGGAGCACCACCATCTCCCAACCCTGACGCATCGCGCGTTTGGCGGCCGCATAGCGGCGGCGCTGCGAGTCGTCGAGCACCAGCCAGCCACCCGGTGCCACGACGGCGCGCGCATGAGCCATGCAACCGGCCCGGGCGCGGCCATCCACCAGTACGAAATCGAATGGGCGTCGGTGCCTGTCGATCTCAGCCGCATACCGGTGAAACGTGCAGCGCCAGCAGGTCAGTGACCCCGACTTGTAAATCGCGGGTGGGGCGCGGACGAACCTTCCATCCGGCGGTATGCAGCGCAGGAGCACGTTGTGACGGCCCTGCTCACGCAATTCGCGTCGTACCCGCGCATGCCACCCGCGGCTATGCTCTACCGAGACTACGGACCGCGCGCGGCCTGCAAAGAACAGCGTGGAGCCACCAGAACCATATTCGAACACATGCTCGTGCCCCCCCAGCAGCCGATCCAGGAACCCAATGCACTCAGCGGAAAGCCACGGCCGCATCAGTTCCGCCCCACCGAGAGCACTTGGTGCAATATCGCCGCTAACCCATCCGCCGGTGCCGCGTCCTCATACCAGCACCTACGCCCCTCCATGGCTAGCCGCGCGGCCTGATACTGGTTGAGTCCGGTGCCGCGCCAGAAGTGGTAGACCTGGCTAAATCCGGTCGCGGCGCCAGACCGGCAGCCCATCACCAGTCGAGCCCAGATTGCTGGGTCCGGCATGGCGCCCCTTTCCCTGACCCACCGGCGCACGTTCTTCCCCATCAGCTTACTGTTGCGCGCCGCCGACTTGGCAATGGAGTTGTCCGCAGTCCCATAGTTTACAACGCGAAGATCATTGCCGTGGGGAAGTGGTTCCAAAAGGGCTCCGGGTATCTCATCGAAGCCCATCCCCATCTGCATGGCCAGACGGAGACGCATGTCGATGTCCTCCACTCCCCAGCCGCGGAACTGTGGGTCGTACCCGCCTGATAGTAAGAATGCCCGATGCTCAACCGCGAGCACACCCGTTACCTCCCGGGTGCTTGGCCCACCCTTTACGATGTAGAAGAGGCCCGGTGTCAACCGCTGCCGGAGCCAGAGCCAGAAGCCCGGGCTCGTACCGGTATCGGCATCCAGGAAGCACAGCCAGCCGCGCTCATCGCCGCCGGCGAGAGCCTGTGCCCCTGCGTTGTATGCTTCGCACTTATTGAACCGCTGACGACCCGGAACACGTCGCACCACCAGCTTTCCCGTGTGTCCATAGGCTCGGGCTGCCCAGTCGCCGGTTTGCTGCGGACATGAGTAGTCGACCACTACCACACGGTCCGCGCCCTGCAGCATCCACGGCAGCGTGCGCTCCAGAAACGCCCGCCGGCCCATACAGGTAACGACCGCAGTGATCACCACCAGCACCGCCGGGCAGCCCACGCTCGTCGAACGCTCGACGAGCGAGATCCGGTCACTCGTTTCCAGAAGAGTACGGAGGCGCCAAATCCTGCGCCTTTACCGCAGCCACAGCCCGTTACCAACCGGGCCACCACCGCTGCGTCGACTTCGTGAGAGTGCCGCCTCATCCACCGCCGCACGTTTGCTGCCATGCGCCGGGCATTGCGTTCTCCAGATGCTGCCTTTGAATCGGTTTGCGTTTCCGTCCGCAAGGCATCGCTATGTGGTAGGGAAGACACGAGGGTCGGGGGCATCGTCCGGAAGCCCATGCCCATCTTCAGCGCCAGGCGCAGGCGCATATCTACGTCTTCGTGCCCCCATCCACGAAACTCTGGGTCGTAGCCACCCGACGCAAGGAAAGCGGCCTGCTCCACCACCAGTATGCCGCCCAAACCGCGCGTGGCCCAGTGGCCCTCCACGACATAGAACAGGTTGGGCGTCACATTCTGTCTCAACCACAGCCAGAAGGCGGGGGGGGCGACTGTATCCGCGTCCAGGAAGCACAGCCATCCGTTGGCCCCGGCGGCGAGGCTCGCCTCCACACCAGCGTTGCGCGCCTTCGACAGGTTGAAGCGAGCACGGTTCGGCACGTGCTTCACAACCAACTTGCCGCTATCACCATATCTTTGCCACGCCCACTCGCCCGACCGCTCCGGACACGAGTAGTCAACCACTACCACACGGTCCGCACCCTGCAGCATCCACGGCAGCGTGCGCTCCAGAAACGCCCGCCGGCCCATACAGGTAACGACTGCAGTGATCATCACCAGCACCCCCGAGCAGCGAGCGTCAACCGCAGCGCAGCTGACCGAGATGCTCCCGCGTTCCGCCAAAATGTGTACGCTGCAAGACCACGGCCAACTCCGCGTCGGCAGGCTAGGGTCAGGCGCGCCACCGCGGCGGGGTCCATTTGCTCCACAGTTGTCCCCGCCCAGGCGCGAACATTGTAGCTGAACAGCCGTCTATTGCGCGGCCAACTACTGCTGCGCGATTCTTGGTAGTGCCGCCCGCGCACCTCGTTCGAGTGCGAGATGGCGCTCACCAGATGGGCGGGGATCTCCTCGAAGCCCATACCGAGCTTCACGGCCAACCTGAGGCGCATGTCGATGTCTTGGTAACCCCATCCTTCAAAGTTCTCGTCGTATCCCCCTGACGCGGCGAAGGCTTGGGCGTCCACCACCAGGATGCCCGTGTTGTCAATGTTGTCGCGCGCGCCCCTGATGACGTAGAAGTACTCGGGGCGGGCGTGGGTGGCGAGCCAGAGCCAGAACGACGGGCCCACGAGGGTGTCGGCGTCCAGGAAGCAGTAGAAGCCGCCCACCCCGCGCCGGAGCAGCTCCCGCACCCCGGCATTGTACGCGCGCGGCTTGTTGAACTTCTTCTGCCCCGGCACGCGCACCACCACCAGCCGGCCGGTGTGGCCGAGCGTGCGCTCGGCCCAGTCGCCCGAGCCATCCGGACAGGAGTAGTCGACCAGACACGTCAGGTTGGCGCCCTGCACGATGGCGGGCAGCGCGCGCTCCAGGAAGCGCCGACGTCCCATACACGTGACGATGGCCGTGAACATCTTCTCACCGCCCCCGCCGACGCACGAGCCACACGCCCACCGCCGCCGCTGCTGCGGTGGCACCAAGCCAGAGGGGCCAGCCGGGGCGGGCCCCTTCGAGGGCGAGCCGCTGCCGGGACACGTAGTGGAAGATCACCTGCGACTGCGCGGCGCGACTCGCCGGCGGCGGCGCGTGCGGGGCGCTGGTGAAGGGCGGGTACTGCAGCAGGAAGTTCGGTACCGGACAGACCTCACGTGCTGCCTGGAGCCGCGCCGCGCACTTCTGGCTGGGGTGGGCGATCTCCTGCTGCACGGCGCGTGCCTGTCGCGCCGCCTGGCGCAGGGTGATGGGCTGGCCGCCTTGCTCGACGAGCCGGCGGGCGGCTAGACCCGCCTCGGTCAGCTGCACCTCACTCATCCGGACCGTCCTTTCCACAGCACGTAGCCCAGCCCGGCGCCGCCGAGGGCGAGCGCCCCGTAGTTGAGCGCGCGCGTGCGGCGCTCGCCCACCAGCCGGGCCCGGTCGAGCATCGCGGCGATGTACGCGCTCTGCTGCGTCTTGCCCGTGCTCTGCAACTGCACTTTCTGCCGGTGCATGTCCATCTCGGTCTGCACCACCGAGGCGGTCTTGGTCAGATCCCCGGTGATGCGCATGGTGGTCGCGGTGAGCGCTCTCATCCGCGCCTGGTAGGGCGCGAAGGTCGGTGCAATACCCACCCGCGAGGGCCACTCGTTGCCGCCCACCCACGCCTCGACCTGCTGGCGGTAGCTGTTCACGCTCTGCCCCGACGTGTAGCGCGGCATCGTACAGATCACGCGCTCGTTGCAGCTGGGCCAGTCCAGACCCCACACCCGGTAGGCCGACGCCACCCGCTCGTAGCGGCCCGCGGTGCCGCGGTGCCGGTGCGGGTAGGGGCAACCGAACGGATGGCGGCAGGTCGCGCCCGTCGGGCGGGGCGAGGGGCCCCAGTAGCGCACCGCAAACCGCGCGCCCACCAGGCACTCCAGCCGCTCCCAGGAGCCGCCCACCTGCGCAAGCATCTCGTCGAACGTCATCCAGTAACGCGCGCGGGCGGTCTTGCAATGCTTGTTGCCGTACTCGTAGAGCTGGGCCAGCGCGGCGTGGCGGGCTTCCTCCTCGGCCTTCCAGCGCTCGCGGGCGCTCATGCCAGTGATCTCACCGATCATGGTGCCGATGGAGGAGCCGAAGGCGCCGCCCAGCCACGCACCGATGGGCGCGGGGATGCCGAAGGCTTGGCAGACCGCCGCGCCCGCGATGGCGCCGGCCGTGCCGCCGATCGATTCACACTCCGTCGTGGTGAGCTTGCCGTCGGAGAGCGCGTTGAGGGTCACCTCGGCCAGCTGCGGGTTGATGCCGGTGGCGTAGGTGCAGCCCGCGTACGCCAGATCACGCATGGCATCCTGCAAGCGCACACCCTCCAGCGAGAGCGAGATCCCGTAGCTCTCTTTCAGGTACTGCTCACCGTAGCCCTGGGCGGCGCGCACGATGTCGCGCGAGGTGTTGATGTTGTTCACATCAAAACCCAGCTGTTCGCTCGCGTAGGCCCGCAGCGCCTGCTCGCCCCACTCGGTCATGGCGGCGGTGTCGCCGGCCGCCACGGAGGGGCCGATGTCGCCGGCGAAGCGGGCGTAGGGCTCGTACTGCCCGTAGCGCTCTTGCAGCTCAGCGCGGGCGGGCGCCAACTCCTGCACGCGCGCTACAGTGAAGTCGTCGACCTCGCTCACTCCGGTTGCGCCCAGCCCAGCCATGGCTACCCAACGATCCCGTCCTGCTTCACGTCGAGCACGTCGCCCGTCACCATGGCGAGCACCTGACTCGGCGTGTACACGATCAGGAACGTCTCGCCCGTGTCCGGATGCTTGGCCGCCCCAAGCGTGGCCCCATCAATGTTGATCTGGAAGTGCTCGTCCCCCAGCTCCGGCTCCGCTTCACCCGCGCACTCATAGAGGCGCGCCTGGATGCCCAGCAGCGGGGCGAGCACCGCGAAGGCTTCCGGCATCCGGCCGTTGACCTCGACCGCGGGCCCGCACACATCGAGCTTCTGCCGCCCGCTGGGATCGGCGTCGGCGTCACGCAGGAAGCCCTCGCGCACAAACAATCGCTGCTCGCCCTCGCTCACATGCTTGTAGTCCTCGTTGTCACCGCGGGAGCGCCACTTGTCACTGCTGTACATAACCGCGACACACTGGCCCACCTCATGCATGCGCTTGGGCCAGTCCCACTTCACGTACTCGACCCGCTCCACGGGACGATCCACGAAGGTCTCCCGTAGCCGCTCGGCCTCGTTGCGGGCGAGGGCGCGAGGGTTTTCCACGTAGGTGCGTCGGGCCATGCGCCGGTCAGCTCCGCGCCTTGCATTGCGCGATCATCGCGTCCAGACGGTCATCCATCTGGTCGAGCCGGGCGTCGTTATCCCGCTTGATAGGAGCCAGCTTTGCGTCCAGGCGAGCCACCTCTTTCATAGTTTCGGTGGCAGTGTCTGGCGGAGGAGCGCCGGTAAGGCATCGAGCAAGTCGCCCACCTTGTCGACCGTCTGGTGCACTCGATTCTCGCGCTGCACCGCTTCGTCCCGCGCTGCCCGCAGGTGGTCCGCCATTTCCCGATACAGCCTCTGGTTCTGTTTCCACAGAATCACGACGACCCCCGCCAGCACCGCGATCGCCGTCCCCAGGGCCGCGACGAGAGGCCCCTGGCCAGAAAGATCCACTGCAGATTGCGCTAAGAGCACGGAACACTACTACTCCTTCATCCCCCGCTTTGGCCTGCGCCGCCCCAGGGCCCACCCGAGGGTGATTCCCAGGGCCAGCCAGCCCCACACTGGCATGACGTCCAACATTCCGCTCACCCCCGCCAGGCCGCGCTTGCTGGCCGGGGTCACCGAGCCGAGCGGCTGCTCGCCCTGGCCGACCACGCGCACGCCAGCCGGCGCCTTGCGGCCCGCATCGACGCTCGGCACACCGATCGACGTGCCCAGCGGCAGCGCAGGCGTGGGCAGATCATCGCCGAGGCCGCGTCGCTCGCGGGCTTCAAGGTAGCGATAGGTGCCCCGGTCGGGCTGCCATTGGGAGTAGATCACGCGACGCGGCCCTATCTCCTCGCCCGGCGGCGGGCGTTGGCCTTGAGTTGTCGCTCGGCGGGCGTGTAGGGGCCGCGTGCGGCCGGCTTGGCCGCCCGGGCCTTCTTCCACGCCTGGTAGCTGCGGTAGGTCATGTACCCGCCGCCCACCATCAGGATGGCCCACGTCCAGCGCGGGATCTGGGCGCTCGCGGCGCCGAGATCGCGGCGCAGTGTGCCCATGGGCTCGCCGGTGACCAGGTAGCGCCGGACCTCGTCCGGCATCGCCGCCAGCTCCGCATCGCTCACCTGCGCCGCAGCGCCGAGACCGAGCAGCTGGTTGTCCTGGAAGTAGTACTCGTCGTAGGGCGCCATGAAGTTGGAGACGTCGTACATCTGCCGGCGCGCGGGCCACGCCGAGCCGAGTCCGCTCATCATCAGACCGGGCGCCGCGTACGGACCCCGGAACTTGCTGGTGTCAACATAGCCGCGGATCATCACTTCACCATGCCCTTCTTCTTTGCAATCGCGTAGCCCACGATGCCCACCGTGGCGACCACCACGGCGCCCACGATCAGATTGGATGAGGAGAGCGGAGAGGCAGCGCTGGCCGTCGCCGGCTCGTATGGCAGCGCCGCGCCGCCACCGCCGCTGGCCTTGCAGCTGTAGGACGCGCGCTTACAGATCCCCATGAGCCACTGGGCCTGCGCCACCGCCGCGGCGCTGTGCTCGCCGCGCGTCATCACGTAGTCGATCGCGCCGCAGGTCTCAGGCCCGAGCTTGCCGTCGGTCCCGATCTGGTGGCAGCCCAAGCGCTTGAGAGCCACGTTGGTCTCTTGCTGCACGCTCTTGACAAGTGAGTGAGGCGGCCCCAGCCACTCGACGTCGGCGCCTAGTGCTACGTACATCAGATCATTCCCTTCTTCTTCGCGAAGAAGTACCCGCCCGCGCCCACCGCTGCGACCACCGCGCCACCGATCATCACGTTGGCGAGCTTGGTCTTGGGTTTCTCCGGAGCAGGGGTCGTCGGCCCGGGCATGGCCGGCACAACGGGGGCGGGCGCGGGCTTGACCACGACCGGCTTCGGGGTGCACTTGGGCTCCGTGAACTTCACACACGTCGGCGGCACGATGCCGGGGTCGACCTTGCGCGCGGCGCCGCAGGTCAGCGGCCCGAGCTTGCCGTCAGGGTTGAGCAGCTCGCAGCCGAGCTGGGCGAGCACCAGGTTGATGTCGTTCTGCAGATCCTTGGTCTGCTGACTAAAGGTGTTGAGCGGGTAGGGCTCGTACTTGGCCACCCCGCCGCTGTGCACCTGCGACGGGCAATGCTCGGTGACGCACCGGCTCCAGACGTCGTTCTGCATCAGGTCGCGGACGCAGTCCTCGCGGTCCACGTACATGGATGCGACGTCCGGGTCGGCGCATTCGCTCTGCGCATAGCCGAGATACTGGTAGTAGCAGTCGCGAAACGCATCGTTGTCGAAGCACTGCGGGGGCACGTCGATGACGAATTGCCCCAGCGCAGCAGAGCCCAAAGGTCCGGTTCGTACGTATGTCATGAGCTTACCCTCGGCGCCGTCGCCGCCTGGCTCGACGAGCGCACGCTGCGGATGATGGTCGGCAGAAACACGATGCCCAGCACCACCGCCCCGGCGATGACGCCATACTTGGTGAGCTGCTGGGTCAGCTGCGCGGCCGGGGTGTTCATGGCGCTCGCGGCAAACGCCTGCGGCAGCGTGGCGCAGAGCTTGCTCTCCTTACCCGTCCGCTCAAACTGCCGCATGCAGTCGATGCGCGCGTTCTCCAGCAAGCGGTTGTTGGCCGCGATGTGCGCCACGGTCGCCACCAGCAGGCAGACCCCGATGACCACGGCCACCACGGCCACGTACGGCAGCGCCCCGAGGCCCGCCGCGGCGACGACCGGTGCGGCGCCCAGCCCCGAGACCGGGCCGCCTTCGCGGATCATCAGAAACCTCGTGTGCTCGTTCATGAGCAGCTTGCCCATGCACTGGTAGGCGGCGAGCCGGAGGAAGTAGTCGCGCGTCAGCTGGGACGGGGTCATGTACCCGCCGTCGACGAGCGCCTGGGGGTTGGTGCCGACGTGGGCGCCCCAGCCGGCCTCCACCGCCCCGAACGTGTAGGAGATCAGTTTGCGCAGCCCGTCGACCTGGAGCGCCGCAAACATCTGCGCCGGCACGGCCACCTTGCCGAAGATGCTCTGCCAGGTCCCAGCCTTTTCCTCGGCAAGCTTCTGGATCTTGGCCGCACCCCGGGTGACGTCGAAGCCCGCGTCGGGGTCGATGCCGTACATCTTGCGCATCAGGCCGACGTTGCCAATCGCTATCGCGCGCCAGAACACCAGCCAGCCCGCGCGCTGCCGAGACGTCGCGCCGGGGGGCAAGATGTCCACGACGAAGCGGTGGGCGATGCGCTCCAGCACGGAGGATGAGTCGGCCGCGTAGATGCTCGCCGTCACGGGCTCGCCGCTCGGGGGCTCGGTGCCCTCGATCGCCCCCGTTTCCGGATCGACGCCAAACACCCACTCGGAGGTCGCCGAGCTGATTGCTTTCGCCGTGCCCCAGGGGGTCAGCCACTCCCACGCTTCCATGCTCATTGCCTCCCTATCTGCAGCGCAGGGCGCGCCGGGGTGGTTGTCATCGTGCTCGGGCCGGTCATGACTGCAACGTCTCCATCAGCTTCTTACCGCCCCAGAGCCCCGCCGCGCCTACCCCCGCGAGCATCAGAAAGAAGCCCCACCGGCCGCCCAGCGTGCCGGGCTGCACGATGCCGCCGCCGGGCTGGGTGGCGTCCGGCGTCGTCCAGTCCACCCCCGCGAGCCGGTGGGCGACCGGGCCGCCCCCGCCGCCGAGGCCGCCGCCGAGCCCCGCCACGTCCTCGTTGCGGGAGTTCCAGCGGGGCACCAGGTAGGTCTCCCAGAGCATCTTCTGCACCTGGTTCGACTGCAGGATGTGGTCCGGGCCGCCCGTGCCGCCCCAGCGCAGCGTCCACAGGTTGCCGAGGTAACCCTGGTCCACTGGATAGGGCGGCTGGGCCCACGTCTTGGTGGTCGGCGGGTTGCCGCCCCGGATGCGCAGCGGCGAGGGGATCTGGCGCGAGGCGGCGCGCAGACGCTGCAGCACCTGCTGCTGCTTGGCGCCCTGCGCGGCCAGCACGTCCTGGCTCACATGATTGGCCGCATCCCAGTAGGGGCCGTTCACCTGGCGGAGCAGGTGCGCGGCCGCGTCGCCCGTGCTGCTGGCCTTGCTGGGCGCGCCGCTCACGATGTCCGTGTGGCTCACCACCATCAGCGGGCCGCCGTACGGGTTGCTCGCCGACGCCATCCGGTTCACGCCGGCGGCGCGCATCCCGAAGCGCACCCAGTGATCGAACCCCACCGGGTTGCCCTTCCAGTCCTTGCTGTAGGTCATCCCGTCGATGGCAAGCACCACGTCGACCAGCGCCGCGTCCTCCTCGTTCTTGAGGATCTGCGACAGGAAGGTGTTGCCCGCGCTGAAGCCGACCAGCGCGATGCGCCGGGGCTCGATGGTGGGGGCCATCGCGCGGATGAGCCCCTTGAGAATCGAGCCACCGCCCTTGTTGCGGTAGCGCTCGGCCTCGCGCGAGAAGGGCTTGCCGCCCCACGGCTCGCGCGGCTTGCGCGCCGTGTCGAAGCTTGCCTGGTACTGGTCTGAGCCGATGCCGCCCACGCCGATGAGCTTGGGCGCATCGCGCAGCTGCTCGACCGGCTGGGCCTCGCGCTTGGACGCGAACGCGGAGATGATGACGTCGGTGGCCACTACGCGCGTCGGCTCGCTTTCTGTCGATACGACAACAACAGGTAGGTGCCGCCCGCGGCCACCACCAGCGCGCCGACGAAGGCGGCGATGCGCGCGCCCTCGCTGGGCTCGCCGACGGCGCCCGAGATGGCGCGATTGAACACCCCGCCGCCGCCCGACGACGGGTAGCGGAAGACGCCGTCGCCCACCTGGTACTGCACCTCGCCCAGCCCGCGCAGGTGCGTGGGGCGGTCGATGTTGGTGGGCCGGTTGACCACCGGGTAGCCAAACTCCGGCCGCCCCCACCGGCCGCCGTGAAAGCGGGTCGGGTACGGGTGCACGTGCACCGCCCAAGGGTTGGGCACACCCGGCGGCTGGATTGGCATCTGCATGATCAGTACTCCTCGTCTTCCTCGTCGCACTCGGCTTGGAGTTCGGCCATGCGCGCGCGGGCCTCGGCCTCGGTCGCGAAGAACTCCCAGTCCGTGCAGTCCATGTACCCGGGCGCGCTCAGGCGCACCCCGTAGCCGCGCTGCTTCTCCACCTCGTAGATGTCCTTGACGTCGAACGCCTCGGTGTACTCCAGCACGTCGCTCTTGCGCATGCTGCCGACCACGTCGTACGGGATGACCGTGCCGCCCTGGGCCGTGTCGACGATCAGCCAGTCTTCGGGGCCTTGGCCATCGGGCTCCATGAAGGAGTTGCGCTTCATGCGCCGACGCGCGGGGCGGCGCGCGTTGCGCTGCAGCTTCGCCCGCTGCCCGGGCGGCGCCGCGAACCGGACCACGAACGTCTCCATCCGCTCCAGCCCTTCGAGGTAGCCCTCCATCCAGAGGGTGACCTCGGTGGCTGTGCCGCGGGGGCTCAGATCCACCGCGCCGCCCTGCATCTCGATGCGGTAGCCGCCCGCCATGTGGTCGATCTCCAGCACCTCGCCGGGATCCTCGAAGCCCGCCTTGTGCGCGATGCGCTTCAGCAAGCGGTTGGCGATGTGAACGACCTGCTTGAGGTCGGCGGCTGTGCGTTTGATATCCACGGCTATCTTCCTTCCTGGGCGACGGCGCCGAGCACGCCGAGACCGAGCGCGGCGAGGGGGCCGAGCATGACGCTCGTGACCCCGCCGATGGTGCCATAGGTGCGCTGGCCAGCGGGCGTCGGGCTCATCGCCCGGCCCGCGTAGTAGCCCGCCGTGCCGTACAGGGCCACGTACACGGCGAGCAGGGCGACGGCCGTGCCGGTGCCACTGAGGGCGCGGTTCTGGCCGAAAGCGCCGAGGCCGCCCAGCATGGGCTCCTGCGCGCTGTGCCGGAGGTGGGGCGGATAGGCCCAGTAGGCGCCGAGCCCGTCGGGGCGGCCCGCCACGGCCGCCTGGTAGGGACCCGAAGCGCTGGGCACCGGGATGTATTCACCAACTGCGTACGCCATGGCTATCTCCTCGCCCCCCGCTTCTTGAGCAGCGCATACAGCGCGCCCATCCCGACGGCGGCCGCGCCCGTCACCAGCAGCAGCTTGGTGGCGCTCCACCCCTCGTCCTGTCCGAGCCCGTTGGTCGGGCCGCCCTCCACCGGCCACGCGGGCATGCTCACGTCCTCGGTCGGCACGTCGGGCACGTTGTACGCCTGCTGCTGTCGGATGACCGGGTCGGGCGGCGCATAGAGCCCCCGCTCGGTGAACGCTACCTGCGCCGCGCTGTCGAGCGACACCGCGCCCGAGTTGACGTAGACCACGGGGCGGCCGGTGGTGGCGTCGACCACCTCGCTCGGCTCGTACATGCGCTCGCGCGCCATGTAGCCCGGCAGCCCGTAGCGGCTTGCGAACACCCCCGCATCCCCGTGGATGTTGGGCTCGGTGCCCGGCGGGTCGAACACCCCGTTGCCCTGCACGTCGTCGAGCGCGGCGATGTAGTTCAGCTCATTGGTGGCATAGCCCTGGTCGGTGCCCTCGTCCTGCACCTCGACGCTCCCCAGCCCGGCGAGGGCCCGGGTGTAGCGGCGATCGATCTGGGCCTGGTAGTAGGGCGCGGTGCCCGACGACGGGTGCAGATCCTCGGGCCCGAGGGCGGCCGCGCTCGGCAGGTTACCGGTGAAGGGCTGGCTGGGGTAGGTGGGGTAGTTCGGCATGCTCGATTCCTAACGCTTCCTGGTCAACAGCCACGCGCCGGCGCCGGCCACGACCACGCCCCCGGCGATCCATAGTGCGGTGCGCCCCCACCCGCTGTCCGGCAGGGGGGCGACGATGTGCTTGGGGGTACACTCGGGCATCTCGGCCAGGGCGCACGGCGGCAGGTACTGGTTGTAGATGTCGTTCGGGCTGGTGGGCGCGGCGCCCGCGCACTCCTTTTCGGCCACGCGCTTGCGCTCCGGCGGGATGCACACCGGAAACACGGCCGGCGGCTCCAGCCCGTACTTGCGAAACAGCAGCAGCGTGCTGTAGCGGCTGGTGGCCGTGGCGCTCGCGCGCTCGTAGTCTTCCTGGTAGCCGTGGAGCATCACTTGCTTCCCTTCGGCCGCTTGCTCCGCTTGTACAGCACGTAAGCGCCGCCCGCGGCGAGCGCGGCGAGCAGTAGCCCGGCGCCACTGAACCCGCCGGCCGCGCTCGCCGCCTGCTGCTGTTCGAGCGGCGCGGGCGGTTGGGGCGCTGGGCGGGTGGCCGCCTCGCTGCCTGCCGGGGGCGGGCGCACGGGCGGCTGCGGCTCGGGGGCGGACGGCGGCGTGGGCTTACTCCCCGCCGGGGGCGGCTCGGTCGGCGGTGGCCCCGGGTGCTGGGCGCACGGCCGCGGCTCGGGCGGCAGCTGCGGCCACGCTTGGCAGACGGGCAAGGCGGCCGACGCGCAGTACGGCACCCCGTTGCTGTCTGTCCCGTAGTAGGTGTTCGTGCCGGGCTCCTGCACCTCCCCGTCGAGCCCGCGCACATGCTCCACCGACCGGGTGGTCTGGCTACACAGGGCAGCCTGGTGGGCCTTGAGCGCGGCGCTGATGCACCGGGCGGTGGGCAATTTGCCGGCCCAGCCCCAGTCGCGCTGGATCATCGCGGCGCTCGCGTCGTAGACCGCGGTGATGCTCTTGCGCCTGAGCTGCACGTCGTTGTACGTCTCCCAGTAGGCATCCCACTCGTCCTGACAGTCCATGTACTGGTTCATCAACCCAGTCCAGGTACCCTGCTTGATCATCCACGCGCTGCGGGCGCTGGTGAGCGCCGTCCACTCGCTGAGCGCCTGCTGATAGCCGCGTTGGTCGCTCACCCAGCGCGCGTGGGCGGCCTCGTACTTCTGGAGCGCCACCTCGTAGCGCCGCAACCGCTCGGCGTAGTTGGCCGCGCCACGGGCGCCCGTGAGCAGTGCGTCGTTCTTCTCCGACTGCCAGGTCACCAGGTCAGCCTGGTAGGCCGTGAGCGCGGCGGCGTACGTCTGCTGGGTCGGGTTGGCGATGTAGTCTTCGAGCGCGACGTGGTAAGCGTCTTCCGTGTCACCGAGCCCGTAGAGCGACAGGTACGTCATGCGCGCGCTCCCTTCTTCAGCGCGAGGTTCCAGATCACGAGCCCGGCCGCGGCGGCGCCGAGCAGTAGCCAGAGCCCGCCGTGGCCCGCGCCCGACGCGCGGCTCGCGGGCGCGGCCGGCTCGTTTGCCGGCGCGGTCGGCGCCAGGTCGGCCTCGTCCGGCAGCGTCTCGATTTCGTCCGGCGGCAGCACGGCCGGCGCGGGCGCCTTGCTCGCGCACAGCGCCGCCAGCTCGGCATACTTGGCGTCGATCCGCGGCCGCAGCTGCTGCTCGACCGCCGCGCGGCAGGTCGGGCCATACGGGCCGAGGGCTTGCATGCAGAACGCGATCTCGGCTTCCAGGCGCTGCTCCAGCGCGATGATCTGATTGACCAGCGGCAGCTCGTCCGGCGGCAGCTTGCTCCCGGGCGCGCACCCGCGCTCCCACCGGATGTCCTCGGGGGGCTGGTCGGTGGGCAGTTTACTGCACAGCGATTGCAGGTGGGTGAGCGGCCCGGCGCAGCGGCGCTCGAATTCGAGGCGGGTGTTCTGCTCGCACCCGGCGCGCTGCGCGGCGGGAAGCGCGGCACACTTCGCTCGCTCGGTCTGCCACATCCGGTACTGGACGTACATCTGCTTGAGCGCGTCATACTGCTCACGCGGCGGATACTTGCCGCGGGCGCAGCCCTCGCCATAGAAGTTGATGTCGTTGACCTGCTCGGCCCGCTCGACCAGCCCAACTGCCTGCACGTATGCCATCAGCTAGCTCGCCTTGCCCTTCCTGCCGCTCAGGAGCTTCCAGCCCACCAACGCCGCCGCCCCCACGCCCGCGATGAGCCACCAGTTGGTCCCGCCCCCCGCGGCCGAGGCGCGGCGGGCCGCCGCAGCATCGGCATCCGCAGCGGCGGCCGCGGCAGCATCGGCGGCGGCAGCGGCGTCCGGGTCCGGCGCTTGCTGCGGCCCCCACAACTCGCGCGCCGCGCACACTTGCGCGATCTGCTTTTCGAGTGCGGCCACGTCGATGTCGTGGCTGAAGTCCACGCCGCTCTGACACGCCTCGACCTCGGCAGCGGGGCGGGCGGCGCAGTCCAGGCGGTTAGTCACCCGCCGCGCTTCGAGCACCGCGATCTGCCCCAACAGCTCCAGCACCTTGCCCGTGGGCATGGCGTCGGGGTCGCAGCCGCGGCCGAAGAGCGGGTCGAAGCGCGTCTCGTCACGAGTCCGTCCACCGCCGATGTCGGAGCGGCGCTCTGCGCCCAGGTCAGTCGAGACGTACATCAGTCCACCTGCCAAGCTTTCCAGGTCGTGACGCGATGAAGCATACCGGCCTCATCGACGCCCGCGACCGGGTCGCACACGATCCACTTACCACTCTTGGGTTCTTTGATGCGCGCAAACACATGCACGTACGAGCCCGGGCGCCCGAAGCCCACCGTGATGAACTCTCCCTCGCGCCCACACTGCCGGGCCATGGCGACGATCAGCGAGGCGATCTCGTCACAGTCGGCCGCCGCGCTACCGCTCGCGAGGATCTCCTCGGCCAGTCGCTGCGGGTCCTTCACCCACTCCGTGGTGAGCGGGTCGTTGAGGTAGCGGCAGCGCGTGGCCACGAAATGGCGCAGGGCGAGGATCTCGGAGAGGTAGTCCTTGGGCTGGAGCCCGCGCACCACGTCCTCGGTCACGCTGCGCAACAGCTGGCTGCGCTCGCCCCGCTCGCCCCGCACGTTGTCGCGCATGGTAGCGATGGTCGTGGCCGGGCCCTCGAAAGGACCAAACCGCACCTGGGGTTGGCGGGTGAGTTGACCGACTGCAGCGTGCACGGGGAGCGACCTCACCTGCCATGCTATCCGGCCCCCCGCTCAGGCAGCAAGAAAGTGGCCCTCTAGGTGCTTACTTGGATTGCGTGGCGGAGATCTGGCCGCGTTTTACCCCTGCGGCCGGACAGCGGGCGAGCGCTCAGGTGTCCAGCGGCCGGATGCGGCCCACCCGCACCGGCATCGCCGCGTAGCCCGGGCTCGCCACGGACTCGACGTTGTCGCGCAGCCGGCCGGTTGCCGCATCGATGCGCAGCTCAGCGATCCAGTCATCGAGCTTCAGGCGCCGCAGGTTGCTATCCGTGGCAGACGGATCGGCCACATAGGCCCGCTCCACAATCTGGCGCAGCTCAACCGCGCCGCGCATACTTTCCAACTCGACCAGCACACAACGCTGCAGCTTCTGTTCCATATCGCGTGTCTCCTCACTCGTGATCGTTGCGCGCCGGAGGCGGCGGCTCGCTCGGGTCGAGCATGCAGTAGCAGATCGCGCAGACCCCGAACGCCCGGAAGTCGCGCGAGCCACACTCGCACGGCTGGCGCACCCGCTCTGGCTGAACCACGCCGGCCGATCTTCCGCACGCGGCGCAGTGCCACTCGAAGATCGGGTAGTCCGCAGGATCTTTACTCGGCATGCGCAGTTACTCGGCGGGCTCCTGGTAGTGGGTGGCTGAAACCCCGAACCACAACCAGCCCGCGTCCCACGTCCATCCGGTGCCCCAGTGGTCGAACGTAGCCGCCAGCTTCCAACGGAACGTGGTGTCGAGGTAGATGCAGATGATCATACCGGTGCCTGTCTGACAGTTACTTGGGCTGCGGGTCGCACTCCGGGCGGCGCTTGCATCGACACATCGGAACGCCCTGATCAACCACCAACTCGTGCCAGGGATTCTTGCAGCGGTCGTGTCCAAAGACGCCCGGTTGCAGGACGAAGGTGCGGCACGCATTCCAGTTCCAATCCTCGCACGAGTTGTGTATCCGGTTGCCCTCCGCGCACGACGCCGAGAGCGCCGCAGCAGCCACGAGCATGATGGTTCGTCTCATCCGTCTTTCCCTGTCTGACAGTTACTTGTCCTGTTTCCGAGCGTGCAGTAGGAGCGGGACGACGATGGCACAGCCGAGTGCCAACCCGGCGAAGCCCACGAGAATCTGTTGCCACAACATCGTTCACTCCCTGTCTGACAGTTGTTAGTTCGGCTTGGTTGGCTTGCCTGGTATCGGCTCCCAGCCTGGATCCGGCTTGCAGTAGTCCGCGCCGCGTTCCCTGATAATGGCCTCCGCGCATCTGCAACAGATAGCTCGCGAAGTGAAGTCCTCGGAGACGGAAGGGAGCAAGGGCGCCGCACAAGCCGGGTACAAGCCGGGCACATGCCACCAGCACTGTCCGCTGCGCGCGGATCGCCCTCAGGCGTCTCCAGATCAAAGACAGCGCCACACTCATTGTAGATGACATGGTGCCACCGGAGCGGCCCGTGGGTATCGCAGTTGAGAAAGCTGCCTGGCGGTAGATCGGTCATGTGGTGCTCCCTGTGTGACAGTTACTTGCCGTCCAGCGCTTGCCGGATTTCCCGGTGCAGTGCGGCGTGCCGCACTTCGACCGCCCTCTGCCCAAACTCGTTCTCAGTGCAAGTGCAGTGCTCGTCGCACACCCTGATCCAATCATCGAGAACGGCCGTCGGCATCAGGCGCGTCGCCGGCTTGTCACAACCACGCTTGAAGCAGAGTGGCGCGCTCTCCAGAACGCGCCGCAGCATCGCTTCCAGTTCTGCAACACGCTCCTGCGCCTTGTCTCGGTCGTGCTCCGCCCACATCAGAGCGTCGCGTTCGATCTGTCGGTCGTCTTGCTTCACGGTCCCTCCGCGTCTGTCTGACAGTTGCTACCCCCCGCAACGGCAGCTGATCCAGTAGCGAGCAAAACCATACGACCCAACCGAGTTCACGGACAGGTGCCGGTCACTGCCACACTTCCTGCACGGGCGGGCCGGTGGGTTGCTCAGCCTGCGCAGTCCTCGTCTACCCTCCTGGTCCCCCGCGGCGCTCACTGGCCCAGCCGCGCAAAGAACACCCCCATCGCCTCGGTCAGCGCATCCTTGGCGCCCTGCACGGTGCCCTTCGGCAACAGCACCGCCTCCTGCCGGGCGTCGTTGGCCACGCGGGCCGGCACGGCCTGTGTGACGCGCAGGATCACCGCGATGAAGTCTTCGAGCGGGTCGCGCAGCTCATCGGGCACGGCGCCGGCCAGGTCGGGCAGCAGCTGCGCGAAGGACTGCTCGGGGTCGAGGTGGCGCATCGCAGGCTACTGGGAGGCGGCTTGCAGCGCGTTGAACAACTCGCGCAGGTACTTCTGTCCGTCGCGCCGCAGCAGCGGGCTGCGCTTGCCGTCGGGGGCCGTCAGTAGCGCCTTGTTCACGGTCTCGGGGGTGATGGAGCCGGCGATCATGGTAACCAGGGGCTTGCCGTACTGCTGGCACAGGCTCTGGGCAAACTCCTGTGGCGGCACCTTCTGTCGGTAGGCTTCCTCGAAGGCTTGGCGGTAGCCGAGAATGGTGCTGGCCGGCACCTCGGTCGGGTCGATGGGCCCGGGCGCGGCCGGCGCGCGGGGGGCCCGGCCCCGGGCCGCCGGCTGAGGCGCGGGGGGAGCGGCCGGCAGGGGCGGGGCGGCGGGAGGCGCCGGGGGCGCCGGGGCGGGCGCTGGCTGAGCCGGGGGCTGGGGCATCTGCTGGGCCAGGGGCTGGGGCGGCGGGGGGCCCGGCGGCGGCGCCTGGGGCGGGTAGGCGGGCTGCATGGCCCCCTGCGGCGCCATGGGGGGCGGGGGCGCCATCGGCGGCTGGGCCACGTGGGTGGGGCCCTCGAAGTCCGGGCCGTCCTCGGTCGCGAAGCTCATCGGCACCACCTGGCCGGTGGGCGCGGGCAGCCCCGGGGGAGGGCCGTAGCCCGCCATCATCGGGGGCGGGTGCTGCACCACCTGCACGGCCGGCGTCTTGGCCTGGGCCACAGCGTTGCCAGCGTTCTGGAGGATCTCGGGGAGGTTCTGGGCGACGTTGGCGCCGATGCCGACGAGCATCGTCTTCCAATCCTGCGGCCCATCGCCCGCCGCGCCGCTCGGCCGCTCCAACCCGAGCTGCTCGGCCACGGTGGTGATCTTGGCCACCTGCGCCACGATGTCGCCCTTCTCGCTCGCCTCCTGCTGATAGCGCATGCGCTCAGCGCGCTCGCGCTCGACCTCGCCGCGCGCCACCGTCGTCTGGCTCTCCGCGATGCTCCGCTGCGTATCCAGGCGAGTACCGTAGGTCGCTTCGAGCCCGCGCAGCTCACGTTCGTGGTTGCGCCGCTCGTCGTCGAGCCGGTCCTTCCAGATCCGCTCGGCGTCTTGCACCCGCTTGTCGCCATCCTCCTTGGCCTGGCGCACGTCGCGCTCGGCCCGGTCGGTCAGCTCGCGGTCGCGCCGGGCGGCGATCTCCTCGACCTCGCGCACCCGCTTCTCGGCCCGCTCCTCGGATTCCTTGACGCGCGTCGAGGCGCGCATCTCCGCATCCTTGGCGCGCTCCTCGGCGAGGCGCTGCAACTCCTGCTGCGCCTTGCGCTCGCGCTCCAACTCGGCGCGGTGCGACTCGTGCACCCGGGCCAGCTCCCGCTCGCTCGCGTCGCGCATCGTGTTGAGTTGCGACTGCAGCGCCTCGACGCGCGCGGCTGCGCCATCGTCCGACGGGCGCATGATCTTCATCGCCTCGGCGATGTCCTTGGCGGGGGAGGGTCGGTTTTCGACTTCCTCCTTGTGCCGGCGCATCTCCTCCCGCTCCTCGCGCCGTTGCGCTTCGATTTCCTGGGCGCGGCGCTGCTCCAGATCGCGACGCCGCTCCTCCTCGCGCAGCGCTTTCTGCTCGGCCTCCCGCTTCTCCTCGATCATCGCGATCTCGCGCTCGCGGGTGCGCTCGTCATAGACCCGGAAGAACTCCTGCGACTGCTGCGTCAGGCTGGCGGTCATGGCTTGCTCTTTCTCCTGCTCACGGCGCTGCTGCTCGGCGAGCTTGCGCTCAAACTCGCGCTCGCGTTGATCCTCGCGCGTCCACGCCGCGCGCTCGTGCTCCAGCTGCGCCTCGGCCACCTTGGCGTCGGCCGGGGTCGTGGTCCGACGGGGCAGGGCTTGGATACCAAATCGGGGCAGCATGACGTCGTCCTCTCTGAATGCACTCTGCGCTTCCGGGTCGCCAGCGAAGTCGTCCTCTTCGAGCACCGCGTCCGGGTTGGGCGGCAACCCGTACGGCTCGCCGCACGGCACGCTGAAGTTGACCTCGCCGGTGAGCGACTTGGGGCGCACCTGGTGGGTGCGCGGGTCGATGAGCCCCCCGCGCCGGGGCGGCCCGTACACGGTCAGCGTGTAGTCGCCGCCGCCGTAGACGCGCGTGAACTCCTCCGCCGTCAGCGAGTGACGGATGGGGCGTTGCAGCCCGACGCACTTGTAGCCACCCCAGCTCTTGGGGCCCCGGCGGTAGACCCGGATGTAGTACCGCTCGTCGTGGCCGACGGGGAACATCGCGAGCAGATCTTCCAGGCTCTTGGGCTTGGCGTCCGGGTCGGTTAAGTCGGGCACATCCGCATCCGCCGTGAACCGCACATGCCCCATGCTGGGCGCGTCGCGCCGAGCGGGGTTGTGCTCCACCGGCGGCACCGCGCCCATGCCGTAGGTGTCCTGCGCGGCAATCGTGGAGATGCTGGGGTAGTCCTGCGGCTCAGGTTCACCGAGGTGCTTGCGCGCCACGTCCTCGATGCTCCGCACCGGTATCGCTGCCACCGGCGGGGCAAGCTCTGGCTCTGGCTCTGGCTCTGGCTCTGGCTCTGGCTCTGGCTCTGGCTCTGGCTCTGGCTCTGGCTCTGGCTCTGGCTCGCGCGCCACCTTCACGAGCACCTGCCCCCGGGCCTCGATGGTGTCGGGGATAGTCTCCTCGCTCGCCGGCGCTTCGCTCATGGCCAGCGCCTCGCTCGGCGGCGCGGTGGCGCGCTTCGGTCGGGCGCCGCGCGGCGGCTTGTTGCCTCCCCGCTTGCCGCGCTTGGGCTTGCGCTCACGCTTGGAGCGCTTGCCGCGCGGATTGGTGGGCGCGGGGGCGGCAACGTCATCCTCAGCCATGAACGCACTGCTGCACGCGCCCACGCAGCGCGAGCACCTGCGTGACCTGCGCGTGGATGGCCGCGTACTCTTCCGAGTCGCGCTGGTGGTGGGTGATGCCCTGTTTGAGCATCTCGCAGTACTGGTCGATGAGCCCGATGATCATCGCCAGGTCGGGTTGGCCGAGGCGCGCGCCGGGGGGCACGCCGCTGCCGTCCACCTCGTCGAGCAACGGCTCGACCTCGTTGTCGGCCCAGTCCCGGATCGCGAGCACGTTGTCGGTGGTGGCGGAGGCCAGGGAGTCGAGCAGCGACAGCAGTGTCTCCCCGACCTCGTCGAGCAGGAACAGCGTCGCGTTCATCTGCACCAGGTGCAGCTCCGCCATGGCGCGAGCGGCGGGGTCGCCGTCGGGCGCGGCCGCGGCGGCCTGCAAGCCCACCTGCTTCTCCTCGACGGCGGCGCGCAGCTCGGCCGCCAACTCACCGACGCGGGCGTGGTCGGCGGTAGCGTTCTCGCTCACCTCGACCAGCGTCTCGGCCGGGTCCTCGTCGTCGTCCTCGCCCTCCTCGTCCTCGTCCAACTCTTCGTCGTCGTCCTCGCCCTCCTCGTCCTCGACGTCGGCCATCTCCTCCTCGTCCTCCGGCGGGTCGGGAGGCGGGGGAGCATCGGGGCTCGTGGGAGGCGGTTCGGGGTCGGGTGCCACGGGTGCGTTTGGTTCTTCGGCCACGTGCGGGTCAACCTTTCTGGAAGATGCCACCGTCCGTCAATTCGGACGCCGCCTGATCCGCGTCCTGTGCGAGCGCGTCGTCGAGTGCCTGGTCAACGTTCCACACCTCGCCGCGCGCGATGCGCTCCTTGCCCAACTCGATCTTGTTGTCATCGAACTTGTCGAGGCGCGCACGCCCCACGGGCTCGGGTGGGTCGCGTAGGTCGCATCCAAACGTCTGCGCGTCGCGCAACGACAGGAATTCACCACCGGTGTCCCGCCGCGCCGTGCAGATGCGCGCGATGAACGCGTGCTCGTCGTCGTCCTGGAAGTCGGTCATCTGCCGAGCGTAGTGTTTACACGCGGGGCGCACCGGCTTGACCTCGATCCAGCCGCGGCTCGCACACACCTGCACGATGGCCCGCAGCGTGAGCGCCGCTACCTCCCCCAGCTGTTCCGACTTGCTCTCGGCCTCCCCGACGCGCACCCGCCAGCGGCCATCCGGCGCGCGCTCCACCTCGTCGGGCGCAAACTCCGCGAGGACGTCTCCCCACTCGTCGCGGATTACGAACCCGCTCGTGTCGGCCATGCAGATGAACGTCGCCGGAGAGAGCGGCGGCGCGAACGGCATGTTGGTCGGGGTCTTGGGCTTGGGCATCCCGTCCTCGCCCATCTCGTACTCGGCCGGGTTGTTGTCGGCCGATTGGTAGATCTCCTCGTCGGCGCGCAGCCGGTCGATGCCGGTGCGCGGCAGCTCTTCGTCGGCGCGCAACTCGTCGGTGGCGGTGACGTCGGGCTCAGAATCGTCAGTCATCGGTAGCGCTCTCCAGCTCCTCGCTCGGCTTGAGGGGAGCCACTTCTACGGGCTTTCCGCTGGCCTCTTCCAGGGATTTTCTCGCCGGGGCGGCGTACTCGGCCTCGAAGCTGCGCACCACTTCCTCGACCTGGGGGTCGCTGTTGGGCTTAATCCTGGCCTGTTTCAGCTGCCGAAGCAGCCGCCAGCGCTCGTTGAACAGCATCGTTTCGGCCGCGCCGTGGGCGACGGACTCCTGGTGGTGGATGCGCTGCCACCCGTCGCGCTCGGCGATAATGCCCTCGATCCGCTCGAACATGTCCGTGCGCTGCCGCTTCTGCGCCTTGGCCGCATCGAGCGCGCTGTCACGCTCGCGTCCCATCCGCCCCGCAAACTCGCGTGCCCCCTCCAGCTCGCGCCGGTAGCGCCGCCGGGCGGCGCGGCCGCCGAGCAGGAGACCCGCGAGCGAGCAGAAGATGGCGCCGAGCACGAGCGCGAGCAGGAAAGTGACCAACTCCGCGCTCGACTGAGCGCAGAGTATCGACGCGGCTCCTGGCATGGCCCGGACTATACGCGCCCTCAGTGCCGGCCGACAAGTGGCAACTCGACGACCTCGCTGAGGTCGTGCAGATCCTCGATGAGGTCGAGCCCCAGGCGGACCGCCACGTCAGCGACCTCGCTGGTCGAAAGCACGTAGGCGTTACGGCGGCGCGCAAATCGTAAGTCGGCGCGCTTCATGCCGCGCAAGCGCTCGACGACCTGGTCGAGCCGCTCGAACGTCTCTCGGTGAAGGGAGATGCTCTTTGCCATCAACCTATCCTGATTCTGCGTAGTTACAACGCTTTGAGCACGAAGAACGTTTCACACCCGTTTCACATGGATTCCGGGTTTTCCCAGCAGATCCGCACGGTATCACAGCCGCCCCCGCAGTTTCCCCGCCGCCGCGAGCGCCGCGGCGGTGGCCACAACCACCCGGCGGTTGGCGCTCGGCAGCTGCTCGGTGAGCGACTCGCTCACGACCTGCCGCATCGCCCGCTGGCCGACCTTCCAGCCCACGATGTCGGTCAGCGCGGCGCGGATCTTGGCCTCGTCGCCCAGCTGCTCGACGTGGGCCCGAAGCCCCATGGCCAGCGCGGCGAGCATCGTCGCCACGCACAACACATGCGAGGCGGGCTCCTTGGGGCTGAAGGCCGGGCCGATGGCCAGCGCGGCGGGCGGGTCGCGCTCGAAGACCACGCCCATGATGAGCCGGTGCACCCGGGTGCTGCGGCCGATGCACCACTGGTCGGCCGAGTCGGAGTGGCCGCGAGCGCGCAGCACGCCGCAGTCGACCGGGTCGGCCCGCAGCTCGTGGGGTCGGAAGGAGAGCACGCTGTACGCCAACGCGGCAAGGCCAGGGACCACTCCTAGAACGACCACTGCGTCGAAGGGTAGCGCCGCCGCTGGGCATACGGCAAGTAGGGTTACCCGCGGGCAAGCTAGCCTCCCCTCCGCATGTGGGTGATCAGGTGGGCAGCGAGTGTCCGCTCGGCATGGCGGCGCGAGGGGTACACCTGGCTGCAATCCCAGTTTCTAAACCGTTCTCGGCCGGCCAAGTCGCGATAGGTGGCCGTGCGGCCATCGGGCGCGCGCCGAACGAGTTCGGCCTGCTCGACTCGATCCCCGAGCAGCACCCACACCCGGGACGGCGGGCGGGGCATCAGAAACCTCCCCGGCCGCCGTCGGTAAACTCGTCTCCCCACTCCGGCAGGTCGGCGTACTCCTGCTCGCTCGCCTCGTCGTAGCCGCCCTCGTAGTCGGCCAGGTTGTCGAACAGCGTGTACTCGCCCCGGTACGCCAGCTTGATCGACCCAGTCGGTCCGTTGCGCTGCTTGCCGACGATAATCTCGGCCCAGCCCTTGAGCTGCGGGTCGTCCTTCTCGTACAGCTCGGGGCGGTGCACGAACAGCACGACGTCGGCGTCGTACTCGATGGCGCCGCTCTCGCGCAGGTCGGCGAGGCGCGGTCGCGCGTTGGGGCGCTTCTCGGGCTCGCGGTTGAGCGGGCTGACCACGATGTACGGGGCGCTGAACGTCTTGGCCTGCCCCTTGAGCGTGCGGCTCGTGTCGCTAACCTCTTGCTCGCGTGAGCGGCCCGGCGTGGTCGCCCGCACCATCTGCAGGTAGTCCACCACGACGGCGCCGATGCGCCCCTTGGTGCAGCTCGCGTGCTTGCCGTTCTGGATCTCGCGCTGCAGCTTGCCGACGACCGCGCGGATGTCGAGCACGGTCGGTCCCGCCGTGTCGTCCACGAACAGCGGCAAGGCGCTCAGCGTCTCCATCGCCGCCGTGAGCTTCGTCCACTCGTTCGGTTGGATGCGCCCGTTGTTGATGCGCTTCAGATCGACGCGCGCCTCGGACGCGAGCAGCCGACGCGCGAGCTGGTCGGCGGGCATTTCGAGACTGAAGATCGGCACGGCGAAGCCGGCGCCGGCGATGCGGCGCGCCGCCGCGAGCGCGAGCGCGGTCTTGCCCTGGCTCGGCCGGCCGGCGACGATGATCAGATCCCCGTCGTGCAAACCCGTGGTGATCGAGTCCAGGCGCTCGAAGCCCGTGGGTACGCCGGTGACGGCGCTGCCCTGCTGGTGGGCCGCGTTGATGGCCTTCCAGGTCTCGTGCAGCACGTCCGAGATCGGCTGGAGCGCGCTTGGCATCCCGACGTGCGCGACGTCGCTGAAGCGCATCTCGTTGTCATTGAGGAAGTTCTGGATCTGCTCGTGGTCCGCGTCGGCCAGCGCGCGCGCCGTCGCGTCAACGCGACCCGCCTCCTGCATGGTCCGGCGCAGCCGATACAGGTCGCGCACGATGCGCGCGTGGTCGCCGACGTGCCCGATGCTCGGCGTGGCGTACAGGATGTCGTGGAGCCGCTCGCTACCGACCTGCCGGTACTTGTTGTGGCTCTCCAGGTAGCGCGCGATGGTGATGATGTCGACGGCCTGGTCGCTCTCGCGCAGCGTGCAGATCGCGTCGAACACCAGCTTGTGCGCGTCGGCGAAGAATGCTTGCTCCGTCCCGATGATACTCCGCGCCTCGTCCGCCGCCGCTCCGGTATCGTCCAGCGCCATGGCGGAGAGCACCGCTAGCTCCGCCGTTTGGTTCTGTGGAGGCAGTGGAGTGTGCGACATCGTCACCCCGCGGCGCGCTTATCGGGTCCTTCGATGCCGATGGTGATGGTGTTGTGCAGCAGCCGACTCATGGTGCGCTCGCCAATGGATTGCTCCGCCTCTTCGATGCGCGCGTTGGTGGTCGTGATGGTCGGTAGGCCGTTGCTCCACCGGTGGTTGACGATGATCCCGATCTGCTCGCGGACCCACTCGGTGGTGTTGTGCGCGCCGAGGTCATCGAGCACGAGCACGGCGCACGCCATGCAGTCCTGAACGATCTGCGCGCGCTGGTCGTCCTCGGCCTTCTGCGGTCGCAGCCGCGCGAGCAGGTCGGCGACGTCCCAGTAGCGCGCGACTCGGATCTTGTGGCGCTCCAGCAGCTCGCGGCACACCGCGCACGCGAGCGTAGTCTTGCCCACGCCGACGTCGCCGTAGATGGCGATCCCCGCGCCGTCGCGCACGTAGCCGTAGAAGTCGATGATGTACTCCTGCAGCATCGCGACGGCTTCGCTCTCCTCGTCGGTGTGCGCGTCGTACTCCGCCAGGTGTGCGCGCAACATTATGCGCGGGAAGCCCCACCGGCGCATGCGGCGGTCGAGCAGGTACGGTTGCCAGCGCTCGCACTCCGTCCAGATGAGTCCGGGAGCGTTCCACCGGGCGACGTGCGCGCGCCACTCGGGCCGCATCCCCTCGTTCGGCTTGTCGTAGCAGCGGCCGCCAGTGGGCGGGCAGCGCGCGCAGAGCTGCTCGCGCTCTCCCATCTCCTCCAGGTCGTCATCGGTGGTGCAGTCAAGAAGTTGCGCCACCGTCACGTCGGGCGGCAACTTTTGCACGATACTTTCGCTTCGTTTCGTCCAGCACTGCTTGGTGTTTACCACCAACCCATCGAGACTGACCCCCTGGGTTTGGAGGCGCTGCACCCGCTGCTGGTGGTGACGCATCGCTGGCTTGAGCACTGCCTCCGTGATCCCCTCCGGGTCGATTGCTTGCTTCACTGATACCTCCGGTGCCGCTCTTGCGTTCGTGACTCAGCCAGCTCTGCCACCAGGCGCGGTCCAGTTGCCCCCGGGGCCCCGACGTGTGCGGCTTGCTCTTGGTCTTCATGGCGCTCGCCGAGCGCACGATGGCCTGGTCGTTCCATCCCTCCGCCTTTGCCTTCGCCATCAGCGTTTCGGCCGGCCACCAGTTCTTCAGTTCGACCAACTCCATCCCGTCCGACTGGCCGGACACATCACCGGTGGGGGCGGCAGGAGAAGAAGGCTCGGCTAGGCTAGGCTTGGCTAGGCTAGGCTCGGCTAGGCTAGGGGGGTCGTTAGAACACAGAGTGTGTCCTAACGACACATCCTGT